>JAESGL010000089.1_pt1 | contig 152920 bp, 128 predicted proteins | sample 9269711 | NCBI WGS metagenome assembly JAESGL01 (sample SAMN14515918, study PRJNA621676) | algae metagenome | isolation source: Kastovskya adunca ATA6-11-RM4 and co-occurring heterotrophs from soil and... | place: Chile: Atacama Desert | collected 2011-06-27 | reverse complement strand
GACCATTGTTTCAGGTATTGGTTTTTCCACATTTTCTGACCTGATTTTTTCGGCGTTACACTAAACCTATTTTCCCTCCTCCACTTTTGCCCTTCTCTCTTTTGTAAAAAACCTACACCTGTGAGGCTCCCGGCTCTCCATTCCCTTGCTGTTGAGATCCCAAAAACTGTATGTCTGTTTTGCTCTTTATAAAATAAACGTTATACACAGCTTATGTCTAACTTACCACCGCTAACTACCGATACGATTTGGGCAATTCTCAAAGATGAAATTGAGGATGGGACAGTCAACCAACTGGTGTGGCAAGGCTTGGGATACCGCTATGATGCGGCGACTGATCGTTGGGATGCTAGTAATGCGGATGCTCAGTGGAAAGAGGATTATCCTGAGCCTCCAGATTTTATTGAAAACCGTCCTGCCACAGTGAAGCTGACGCGCTCGATACCAGCAGAAAATAAACAGCTCCTAAAAGAACAGCTAGGCTTTAAAGGTTACAAAATTGGTGAATTTGGGCCCCGACAGACGCGACGAGCCACCGCTGCCAATTGGTTGTTGAGCTATTTGAAGCAAACAGGTACAACAGCAGAGTGACGGCTAATCCCTACGCGTGGCTAGAAGAATCTCTCAGGGTAATTCATCGGGCTGATTGGTACCGTTCGGTGCAGGCGATTCAGGGGCGTTCTGGAGCGGTTGTGCAGATGGAGGGGCGATCGCTACTGAATTTCGCCAGTAATGACTACCTAGGGCTAGCGGGCGACGAACGTTTGATCGCAGCAGCCGTTGAGGCGACGCAGGTATATGGCACAGGTAGCACAGGTTCGCGATTAGTCAGCGGACATCGAGAACTACATCGGGAATTGGAAACAGCGATCGCGGCTCTCAAACAAACGGAAGACGCTCTGGTATTTAGTTCAGGATACCTGGCAAATTTAGGGGCGATCGCGGCGGTTGTCGGCAAACGCGATTTCATACTTTCCGACCAGTACAATCACTCCAGCCTCAAAAACGGTGCAGTCCTCAGTGGTGCAATGGTTGTAGAGTATCGCCACTGCGATATTGAACACCTGCAAACCCAGCTCCATCAGCACCGACAGCACTATCGCCGCTGCCTGATCATCACCGATAGCGTCTTTAGTATGGATGGCGACTTATGCCCCTTACTCCAACTATTGGAACTCGCCCAAGCCTACGATTGCATGGTACTAGTCGATGAAGCTCATGCCACTGGTGTTCTTGGTCATCAGGGTGCAGGTTGTGTAGAACACTTTGGCTGCACCGGGCAACCTTTAATTCAAGTTGGCACCCTGAGCAAAGCCTTAGGGAGTTTAGGTGGCTATGTTGCCGGTTCTGCCTCCCTGATCGATTTCCTCCGCAATCGTTCCCCTAGCTGGATTTACACTACGGGACTAACACCCGCAGATACGGCTGCTGCCTTAGCGGCGATCAAAGTTATCCAACAAGAACCGGAACGCCGTGCTCAGCTTTGGCACAATACGCATACCCTCAAGCAGTTAATTGCCCAGCAACTCCCTGAGCTTAAACTTTTGCCCTCAAACTCACCCATTCTTTGCCTGCAACTCAACAGTCCCGCTACAGCTCTCAAAGCCGGACAATACCTCAAAACCGCAGGCATTTTTGCCCCCGCTATCCGCCCTCCTACAGTCCCTACCAGCCGCATTCGGATGACTTTGATGGCAACTCACGAGCCGAGTCAGCTTCAGCAACTCGTCACCGCTTTGAGGGAAATTCAGGATTGATAGACCTCCCACTCCAAAAGATTTTGCTGACTGAAAATGGCAGTAGCGCGGTCAATTTCTGCCAGCGTACCTTCAATAATCACTAAATGATTACCTTTGAGCAGTCGCTCGTTGTAAATTCGAGATTGCTCTTCTGGAATGCCTAGCCCTGTAAAGGCACCGACTATTCCACCCGTCGTTGCACCAACGGCACCGCCAATCAAAGCGTCCCCCAAGATAGAGGCGATCGCACCACCTGCCACAACCGGGCCAACTCCCGGCACAGTAAGGGTCATCAAAGCGCCGATAATGCCGATCAGCCCTCCTGTCATACCACCCGCCGCCGTACCAACAACAGCGCCTTTCCCCGTTGCCTTGTTATCTTGGCTTGTTACCTCTACTCCGGCAATTTCATTGTCTCCTTCAAGGTTTTGCGCGATCGCAGAAACTTGATGCATGGGAAAACCTGAGTTTTTTAATTTATTCAGTGCGTCTTCTGTATCTTGGCGCGTTGAAAAGACGCCAACCGCACGAACAGTTTGACTAAATGCCATATTTTTCTGCCAAAAATGGGGATAAATAGATGATTTTGAACCTTAAAACTATTTTTTGAAGACCTCAATGGCTTGATCTTACTTCAGAAGTTTTTTTTAATTTTTCATCAGTCCTGAGGGAAAGCATTCAGCTTTTATCAAACCGCAAATTGAGATAATTCCAGCAAGGTTACTTCCCACACCAGGCGCGGCTGAGCATAACTGAGAAGAGATTTTCTCGCTTGCTCTAGCTTTGTCACGAGCGCCGGGTGCGATCGCGTCCGCCAGTAGCTGTGCTGGAGATAGGTTACCAACCACAACTGAGCTTCTGTATCGAGGGATGAGTCAATATCACGGGCAAGTTCTAGGGCGATGCGAGGGGTTTTGGGAAACTGGGTGCAGCGCTTGAGAAGATCGGGGGAAATAACTTGGAGTTGTTGCCAAGCCGCGATCGCTTCTCCCGGACTGCCTTGGGCAATCTCTAACACAGCTCGTTCCTGCAAAATCTCCTCTTGTCCGGTTTTTCTCAGCACTTGCTCCATATCCTCCAGCGCCAAGCGGGAAAAGGGAATCCGCTGACAACGAGATACCAGGGTTGGTAACAAGGCATCGGCACCGGGGGCAATCAAAATAATCGTCGCCTTACCCGGTTCTTCTAAGGTTTTCAGCAAACCATTTGCCGCCGCCTCTGCCATCATCTCGGCTTGGTCGATGGCGACAATTTTACGAGGGGCTGTTAATGCCGAACGACCGAGAAACTGAGCAATTTCCCGAATTTGTTCTAAGCGAATTTGGGGAGGTGCCTTGCGCTTGAGGTTTTTTTCTGCCGCTTCCCTCGCTGATAAGCGTACCCCGTTGTGCAGATAGGTAGGTTCCACCCACAACACATCCGGGTGATTTCCCTGCCGCAAGCGCTTGTGAATTAATTTCTGCTTATCGGCGCTCACCCCGGTACAAAACAGCAGTTCCACAAACGCCTGCGCCGCCAGACTCCGCCCCACACCCGGAGGGCCAGCAAACAGATAAGCTGGAGCAAGGCGATTTGCGGCTACGGCTCCTTGTAGTAACGCGATCGCCTGTGATTGCCCAATCAATCCCTCAAACCCATTCATCAATCAGCTCTCCCCTCTCAAATGCTCCCTAGCCATACCACTCGGTCAGTTTTTGCTCCAAAACTTCCTGAATCCGGGCAGTTACGGCTTCCTGGCTGCCACTGGCATCAATGGGGACAATCCTTTCCGGGTGGGCTTGGGCGAGTTCTCGATAACCTTGCTGCACTGACGAGTGGAAGGTGAGGGCGGCTTGTTCCAAGCGGTCAGCAACGCCTCTATTTTTTGCCCTTGTTAACCCAATTTTGATCTCGACATCCAGCCAGAGAGTCAGGTCGCTTGTCAACCCAACTGTTGCTAACTGATTAAGCTGATGAATTAGATCCAGGCTCAAGCCTCTTCCGTAACCCTGGTAAGCAATAGTAGATTCGACGTAGCGATCGCATAAAATAATCGACCCCTGCTCTAGTTGAGGCTTGAGGACTTCCTCTACATGTTGAACGCGATCCGCCGCGAATAAAAATAATTCGGCTCGATCGTGGAGCGGGAAGGTTTGTTTTTGGAGCAACAGTTGACGCAGCGCACTACCTAACTCTGTACCTCCAGGTTCCTGCGTCACCACAACGGGTACAGGAGAAACTTTATTCTTTAGCCAACTGGCGATCGCGCCTAGTTGAGTTGTTTTGCCACTCCCCTCGACGCCCTCAAATACAATCAGTCGCCCTTGCATTTCCCCCGTCCTGCTTTGTTAACATTTGTAGAGACGCTCCATCTTACTATCAAATCCGCTTGGTTAATTCTCCTGGCTCAAAACCGAAAAAAAGCGACAGAACCCCCTCCCCTGCTCCTCTAGAGCTTTAGGTACAGCAGTTCCGTAGAAAATTGCCAGGGAGTGTCCCCTATATCCTGATCAACCATTAATATGCTAGAAGCTAATAGCACTTAGCTTCTGTCTGTTCTCTACTCTCCCTGCCATGTCCCTCACCAGAGGTTCGATATGATAGGAGGGTCATTGAGGAAGGCGTTTGACACCCGGAGTTGTTTATGGCTCGCTACACTTGTTCTTTCACGCTCGCAGTTTCTCTCGATCACCTTCAAGAAACTCTCATTGAAGTGTTGCAATCATGTAATTTTGATATCATCTACGATACCAACGACTATTTAATGGCGCGGGAAATTCCTGGACAGGTTGCCTTTGCCAAGTTGGTGACGGTGGAAGTTCTAATCGACCGTTCAACCGCAACTGAGCAGGAAGTGCGGATGAATTTTGTCATTAAAAACGAAGAGTTGCCATTGCAGATAGACAATCACTGTCACCAGATGTTTCAACTGGTACATGAAGCGATCGCCGAAAATCGTCATTGGCAACTGCTAGAAAGTGTGGCTGGGTAACGGACAAGGAACTGAAAATCCTGTTTGTCCCTTTAATGCCAAGAGCTAAACTCGTCTGGATCGTCAATCATACCGGGGCTAATTAGGGTGATATCGAATTCATCAGGTGGGCCAGTCGGAACAGTTTCCCGCTTCAATAAGTAATAGACGGCGCTGACTTGGGGACCAAAGACAATTTCATCCTTATCCTCCAAGTCGTGAGCCTGTTGAGAGTGAAGCTTGCGACCATTAATCAATAAGCCGTTAGCACTACTTTTGCCTTTGAGATTGCCATCAACAATCCGGTAGTAGTGCGTACCGTCCTCACGGACTCGCCGCATCAACGTAGCATGTCGGCGCGAGACGAACTGGGAACACAGACGGATATCGCACTTTTGGTCTCTACCAATGGAATAGAGAGAGTCCTCTAAGGGAAATTCTTTACGCCCCTTATCGTCTTCAAGAATTAATAAGTGTTGGTAATTTTGTTGTGCTGACATTGAAAAATCCGAATAGGGAGTGAGGTAGGGTTAGAAAAAGCTCTTAGTTTACTCACCGTGGCACCTTTTCTACTGATTTGTCTCAATGAGTGTCCTAGTTCCCCAATTGTCCTGTAGCAATTGGGCACTCATTGAATCAATAATAGTCGGCATTTCTGAAGACAGTAGGAAGGAACATTTTGAGCCTGATTTTCTGTAACGTATCACAGGAAAAATAGCGGTCTATCCGCGCTGATTCTGCTACCCTGAATTGTTTTCGTTGCAACAAGTTTTATTTTGGCACAACCTATTACCCCTCTGTAGAGTGTGCAATATTTGTCAATTTTAGAAATTCTCCTAATTCATCGCTTCTGCCGCTCAATTTCGGGATTTGAAGGTGCGACGTAGTAACAAAGAGTTGGTCACCACACTAACAGAACTAAATGCCATCAAAGCCCCAGCGGCAGCAGGGTTAAGAATAATCCCCAAGCTAGGTAGTAGCACTCCGGCGGCGGCGGGAATTCCTAGGACATTGTAGGCAAATGCCCAGAAGAGATTTTGGCGAATTTTGTTGAAGGTGGCACGAGAGAGGCGGATTGCTTCGACAACATCCAACAAGCGCACATCTTCAGAGCGCCCAGCCGTCACCCGCATCAGAATAATTCCGGCGGTTTCTCTGGCGACATCAGTGCCAGCATGGAGAGAAATTCCGACATCTGCTTGGGCTAACGCTGGGGCATCATTAATGCCATCTCCTACCATGACAACCCGCTGTCCTGCCGCTTGCAGTTTAGCGATCGCGTCTACTTTGCCATCGGGACGAACCTCAGCAATGATATCTGCCGCTGCAATGCCGACTTGTAGAGCGATCGCCTGCGCTGCCTCTAGGCGATCGCCAGTCAGCATCATCACCCGAAATCCCAGCGCTTGCAGGCTAGCAACAGTTTCTTGGGCATCACTTCTGACGATATCCGTCACCGCAATTAGTCCTGCCAGCCAGCCATCTACCGCCACATAGACTACTGTTTTCCCCTCCTCTGCTAAGGCGGCAACTTTCCCTTGCGCCTGAGGGCTGATCGTTACTCCTTGCTGCTGCAACCAGTCCGCATTCCCCAACAACACCGACTGACCTTCCACCCGTGCGGAAATTCCCAACCCAGCTTCCGTGTAAAAATTCTCTGCGGCTAGTCGGGGAAGTGCTTGCTGTCGTGCGGCTTGTTCAATTGCCGTCCCCAAGGGGTGATTGGTGCCGCTTTCAGCCGTGGCAGCCAGTTGCAGGAGCTTTGTGGCGTCTAAATGATCAACCATTCCTAAGCAGTCCGTCACGGTGGGATTACCGCTGGTGAGGGTGCCTGTTTTATCAAAAACGATGGTTTGAGTTTGATGGACTTGTTCGAGGACATCGCCTCCTTTAATTAACAGCCCTCGTTCGGCACCCAGACTAGTACCGACTAAAATCGCAGTCGGCGTCGCTAAACCCAGGGCGCAGGGGCAGGCAATTACTAAAACCGCGATCGCTAACTTTAAACTCAACAGCAACGGTGTCATCCGGTAAGCCTCAGCACCCATCTGTGGCATTGAGTCAGCCATTGTGGGCATAAAACTGCCCAAATCCAGCACTTCTGGCCAAATCTCAGTTCCCGCAAAATACCAAAAGAGGAACGTCAACGTCGCAACGCCCAAAACTCCGTAGGTAAAGTAACCCGCAACCGTATCTACCAATTTCTGTACAGGTGCCTTACGAGTTTGCGCCTCCTCCACCAACGTCACAATCTGCGCTAAGGTCGTGTTTTCACCCGTGCGGGTCGCTTTAATTGCTACCGCTCCCGATTGATTAGTCGTACCAGCCGCAACGGCGTCTCCCGGTCGTTTAGCAACAGGGACAGGTTCCCCCGTCAGCATCGACTCGTCAACCAAGGTTTCCCCAGCCACCACTTCTCCATCCACCGGGATTTTTTCACCCGGAAGCACCCGCAGCCACTCCCCAACTCGCACTTGCTCAACGGGAATCTCAATTCCCGCTTGCTCCGCATCGGCGGCACCAATTAAGTGGGCAATCTGGGGCTGGAGAGCTAGTAAGGACTCAAACGCCGCTGATGCTCGTCCTCGCGCTCGTTGCTCCAAGGTACGCCCCAGTAAGATAAAGCCCAGCAGCATGACGGGTTCCTCAAAGAAGCACTCCCAACCGAGTTGGGGAAATAGTAACGCTACACAGCTTGTACTGTAGGCAGTCAGCGCTCCTAGCCCGACTAAGCTGTTCATGTTGGGCGCTCGATGCCACAACCCTTGTGCGCCATTGATGATAATGCTACGGGCGGGGCCAACTAAAGCCAGGGTTGCTAGTCCCCAGTGAAACCAAATGTTGCTCAACACGGGCAGCATCGGTGCGCCGAACCAGTGTCCAATGTGACCGATGATCGAGAGGGCGATCAAAATGCCCGCAACGCTCAATCGTCGGATTTGGTCGCGGTTTTCCTGCTGACGCCGCTCGGCTAAGCTGGGAACAGATGCGCCCTCTTCCCCGGTAGCTTTGTGTCCTTGAGGATAACGGAGTTGGGACGGAAATCCGCTTTGAGTAAGCTGTTGGGCCAGAGCATTGGGATCGACTACACCCGCTTCATACTCAACAACTGCCACCTCTGTCACCAGATTGACCCGCGCATTCACAACACCGGGATGCTTACCCAATTGTCGTTCGACAACACTGACACACCCGGCACACTTCATGCCTGTGACATCCAGGGCAAGGGTTTCTACCGAGGCATCCCGGACAGGACTCGGCGAGGAAGGGTCTAGCAATGAAGATTGATCCATAAGAGGTGTGATTCCTGCGAAAAATTCTCTGAGGTGGCAAGTCGAGAGCGCGTTGGAGGGCAAGACTCTCTAAACCTCTGCTGCCAGCTCTGTCTCTATGTATATCATTGGTCAGCAAATGACTTCTTTGCACCTCAGAGGGAGATGAGGGAATGGGGAGCGGGGGAGCGGGGGAGCGGGGGAGCAGAGGAGCGGGGGAGCAGAGGAGCAGAGGAGCAGAGGAGCAGAGGAGCAGAGGAGAACCAATAACCTCTTTCACCCTTCATACTTCACCCTTCATACTTCACCCTTCATACTTCACCCTTCATACTTCACCCTTCACCCTTCATACTTTCTTTCCGACTCAGGACTCAAGATTAGTTGACGCCGCTACCTAAGGCATAAAGGCTCAGGAGTGTCCCCGCATTCCAGAGACTATGGAGCAGCATTGGGGCAAACAGATTACGCGATCGCGTATATACCACTGCCAAAATCATTCCTAAGGTCGCTAAGGGTAAAACTTCCGAAAGACTTAGGTGAGCGATCGCAAACAAAAAACTACTGGCGACAATTGCCCCCCAAATTGGCATATATCGCGTCAGTGAGGGTAATAAAAATCCGCGAAAAATAATTTCCTCAAAGGCAGGTGCCGCCACTGATGCGGTTAAGAAAAAGATCGACAAGGCAACGCTATCTCGTCCCTCTAACGCCAAGGGCAAAATCGGATTGCTACCACCTTGTCCCTTCCAGATTTGTTGATTAATCAGCGATACCAGCACCACCAACGGTAGGGCAGCGAAGTAACCGCCAACTCCCCATAAAATCCATCCACCTCGCCACTGAAACCGAAACCAACCTTCGGGTAGGGGGAAATACGGCTTCACAGAGATGTACAGCACCAGTAAGCCGCCCCCGGCGAGTAGCAGGTAACTGAGCATCACATAAATGGCTTTCATCCGCACGCCAAAAGTAGCCGGATTAGAGCCTAATGAATTGAATACCAATCCAAATATCAACGGCAGTAATATCTGCCCGATAAAGAAAAAGCCAAAGATGAGAACCTGCCAAATCGTCTCCCAATCCCAAGGGGTTGTCCAGGTAAGTTCGCTGTTGTTAGATAAAAGCGATTGTTTCCCTTGCAGCAACAGTTGCGCCGCCAAAAAGACCAATGTTCCTACCCCCAGCACTCCCCCAATCGCCGGAATACCGCCCACAATCGCTAACTTAACAGCGGCTTTTTCCGCAACTTCTTGTTCTTGGGCTTGCAGCGCTGACAATGCCTCTTGACGCTGCTGCAACTTATACAGTTTTGTTAATGCCCGATAGCGAAACCAACTATCTAAGTTCTGTTGAATCTGGGACTCAGCATCGGGAAGCAGACGCGACGGTTCGCTCCACAATCCGATTAATACTGCGGCTGTCTTTGTCAAGGCTGTCTCAGACTCCTGAGTTTCAGCCTGCTCGATAAACTGAGTCCAGGTGTTGATCGCTTCTGTGGTTTTCCCTTGCTGGGCTTGTAGAATACCAATCCGCACATCCAACTCAGCTAACAACTTTCCCACCTGAGAGGCGGATTGTTGCCTTTGTGGCTGCTGCGCCGAAGCTTCAGACACGGGAGGATACTGGCTCTGCGAGTCGGAGGTATCTGTTGAGGCGGGGGCTACAGACGGCGCAAGTTTTGCCTGGATCGTTTTCAGGTTGGTTTGCGCTTCTTCACGAGCATCCTGATATTGCTTTTGAGCTGTTTCAAAGGGGTTTTGTCCCAGTAATGCGGTACGAGCGTTGGCGATGTCTGCGCCTGAGCCATTAGGTGGCTTGTCATCCTGTAACTCTGCTGCGTGCAGGATGAGATTAGTTTGGTAGAGTTGCAAGCGGCTCTGAATTTGAGGCTGTCCCCAACTTTCTACAAGAGACAGCCCAACTTGGGCGATCGCCACAACGGTCAGCAAAACCAAAACCAATCGCTTAATGGTCTTAATGCTCATGAAATCCCCTTAAAAAGACTGCAACGCCAGAAAAATCACACCCTAGGTGCTGTATTCCTCTCCAATCCTGTTTACAACTTCCGTTACTACTCATCCCCCTCATGACAAAAATCGGTAAATTGCCAACAAGCACGATTTAACCAAACCACGACCCGGTTGATGTCCGCTTGCGAGTTACAATAACCCTGACTTTTGTGGTGTTCGATGCTGCCACTTGTCTTAAAAGTGCAAGAGACTGTTAGTTTACTAACGATGGGAGGAATAGAAGATTGGCTACTCGCGTCATTATCGTGCGTCATGGACAAAGCAGCTACAACACCGAGCGGAGAATTCAAGGCCGCTGCGATGAGTCGGTCATAACAGAAAAAGGTCAGGCTGATGCCCGCCAAGTCGGTGCTGCATTGAGTAGCCTCACCTTTGATGCCTTCTACAGCAGTCCTCTGCAACGAGCGCTTCAGACAGCAGAAATCATCCTATCTTGTTTAGCCTCTCCCCCCAAGCTCCAAGTGGCAGATCAACTGATGGAAGTGGATTTGCCACTTTGGGAAAAGCTCCAAAAGCAGGAGGTGCAGCAGAAATTTGCTGATGACTATCGCTGCTGGAAAGAACACCCGGATGAATTTCGGATGGTTATTCCCTCGGCTGATGGCTCTTCAAAAGACCATTTCCCTGTGCTGGCACTATATGAACAAGCCAAGCAGTTCTGGCAAGATATTCTCTCCCGCCATCAGGGACAAACGATTCTCATCGTTGCCCATAACGGCATCAACCGTGCCATCATCAGCACTGCTTTGGGAATCTCTCCCGCCCGTTACCACTCGATTCAGCAATCTAACTGTGGTATCAATGTCCTCAACTTCTTTGGAGGATGGGGCGAACAGGTGCAGTTAGAGTCCCTAAATCAAACAGCCCACTTAGGAGTCTCTTTGCCCGCACCGCGCGTGGAAAGCCATCAAAAAACAACAGCCCCTGGATTCCGTTTGCTGTTGGTACGCCATGGCGAAACCGATTGGAACCGCGCCTCTCGCTTCCAAGGACAAATTGATGTCCCTCTCAATGACAATGGTCGTAAGCAAGGGGCGAAAGTGGCAGAATTCCTCAAAGATGTCACGATTGATTTTGCCGTGAGTAGCCCGATGCAGCGTCCCAAAGAGACGGCGGAAATTATTTTGCAGTCTCATCCGGGTGTCTCGCTGCAACTGCACGCTGAATTAAGTGAAATTAGTCACGGACTGTGGGAAGGAAAACTGGAGTCAGAAATTAGAGACGTGTACCCAGACTTACTCCATCAGTGGCAAGTGGCTCCCGAAACTGTGCAGATGCCAGAAGGGGAAAATTTGCAGCAAGTTTGGGATAGAGCGATCGCCGCTTGGCATGACATCCTCACAAATGCCGCAGAAAAGGCGACTCAATCTCAATTCCCCACAGGTTTAGTCGTGGCTCACGATGCGATCAACAAAGTCATTCTCTGCTACTTACTAGGACTCACCCCGGCTGATATCTGGGCAATCAAACAAGGTAACGGCGCAGTCACCGTGATTGACTATCCCCAAGGACGAGAAGGGATACCCGTACTCCAAGCGATGAACATCACCACCCATCTATCGGGAAGTGTCCTCGATAAAACGGCGGCTGGGGCGTTGTAGAAATTGGGCGAGGAGAGAAAAACTAATCAGCATGACTAATGACAAATGACTAACAGCGAATTGCTGCGACAAGTTCGGGTACTAGATCCTGTTTCTGACAGCGATCGCCTTGCTGATGTTCTGATCGCTGATGGTGTAATCAAAGCGGTTGAGACAGAGATGGCTGATGTTCCGGCTGAGACGACGGTGCGGGATTGCCAGGGGCTAATTTTGGGCCCAGGATTGGTAGACCTCTACAGTCACTCTGGAGAACCCGGCTTTGAAGAACGAGAAACTTTGGATTCTCTCACCTCATCAGCAGCAGCAGGCGGTTTTACACGCCTCGCCCTGCTCCCGGATACAATGCCGCCCATCGATAATCCAGGGGGATTGGCGATGCTACGTCAGAAGTTGCTGGGGATAAATGGAAAAACAGCCTCCCTACCCCCCCGCCCCGCTGCACCTCTGCTCTTTCATTTCTGGGGTGCCATCACCCAGGATATTGCTGGACAACAGATGACGGAACTGGCGGAGTTAGCCGCCGCCGGAGTCGTTGGCTTTGCTGATGGGCGTCCTTTGTCCAATTTAGGGATGCTGCGTCGGGTGTTGGAGTATTTGCGTCCTCTCAATCAGCCTGTCGCTTTGTGGGCTTGCAGCCAGCAGCTACAGGGCAATGGGGTGATGCGAGAAGGTTCTGCATCGCTCCGCTTTGGGCTACCAGGAAATCCCGCCATTGCTGAATCGGCGGCTTTAGCTGCCCTGCTGGAAGTGGTAGAAGCGATCGCCACTCCCGTACACATCATGCGTGTTTCCACCCGTCGCGGTGTGGAATTACTTCAAGATGCCAAGGCGCGGGGCTTACCGATAACGGCAAGCACGACCTGGATGCACCTGCTGCTCAATACAGAAGCTGTAGGGAGTTATGAACCCAACTTACGCCTAGAGCCCCCTCTGGGCACTCCCAGAGACCAGCAGGCACTACTGGAGGCAGTAAAGTCGGGAGTCATTGAGGCGATCGCTATCGACCACACTCCCTACACCTACGAAGAAAAAACGGTTGCCTTTGCCGAAGCACCCCCCGGCGTCATTGGCTTAGAGTTAGCCTTACCGTTGCTGTGGGAGAACTTAGTCACCCCAGGCAAATGGTCTGCGGTGACATTATGGCGATGCTTAAGTACTAACCCTGCCCAGTGTTTGCAGACTAAACCGGGAGCGATCGCTCCTGGTGAACCTGCGGAATTAACACTCTTCGACCCCCAAGCCACCTGGAGAGTAGACCGACAAAGCCTCAATTCTCTCTCTGTCAACACCCCTTGGCTAGGAAAACAATTGACAGGGCGCGTCTTGAAAACTTGGTGTGAACGGTAATATCAAAGGAACCGTTTACCTAACTACCGGATCTGCATTAGTGCCGATTGCTCTACTTGATACACTGGCTGAGGATCGATGTCACCAACCCGATTGAGAGGCCAAAAGCGCACAGCCGCCCGACCAATAATTCTATCGCGGGGGACAAAACCCCAGTAGTGAGAGTCGTAACTGTTATTGCGATTGTCTCCTAGTACCAGATATTGGTCTGCCGTTACTGTCACAGGCCCATAGTTGTACTCAGGTCGCTCCTCAATATAGTTCTCTCGCAGAGGTTGATCGTTGACATACACCCGTCCCCCTTTTACCTCTACCTTTTCTCCCGGTAGACCAATCACCCGTTTGATAAAAGCATCTTTAAAATTTTGCTGCTTGAGAGTATCCGTGGGTGAAAATACAACAATGTCACCCCGCTCTGGACTCCGAAAGTTGTAGCTCACCTTTTCGATAATCAGGCGGTCATTGATCTGTAGTGTTGGTAACATCGACCCTGAGGGAATGTAACGCGCTTCGGCAACAAAGCTGCGAATACCAAAGGCGAGAATGCCACTCAAGGTTAAGGTTTTGAGTAGTTCTACCCAAGGATTTTCAACCGATTGGAGGGGCTGTTTCTCAGGATCTTGTTTCTGCACGCGAGTCATAGGCGTTCAATCACCGTAGAGTCAGGATATTGCGAGAAGGGCGATGTCAGTAATGAAGCGATTCCGTTAACGGAAACAAAATCATGTCTACATTTAACTGTACAAACTTAAATATACATAGACAGCAGCGTTGAAGTTTAGTATCTATCTTAATTATGTCCTCCCAACCTTGCCTGTTAATCCGCAATTCGCATTCTCTTACCGACGGGTGAATTTTTGTAGGAGATGTGCAGACCGCAGGACGTGAAATTATCCAAGTGGCAGCTACACGGCCTGACATTAGCAACACTAAGGAAATAGACGCTTAGGGTTTAACTTTGTTGCCAGGGGTAATTGACCCACAAGTTCACTTCCGAGAGCCAGGGCTAGAACATAAGGAAGACTTATTCACGGCTAGTTGTGCCTGTGCTAAGGGTGGCGTGACTTCGTTTTTGGAAATGCCCAACACTCGCCCCCTGACTACCACTCAAGCGGCACTTGATGATGTTATTGAATACTAGTGCTTACGAAAAGATTGGGACGTTGGCGCAAATGAATCCGCCTTGGCGATCGCCTCACGACAATAGACCTCTTGCATAAGTCGAATAGACCCCCCTTAATCCCCCCTTAGTAAGGGGGGAGACTTGAAATCTTGCCCCCTCCCCTTACTAAGGGGAGGGTTGGGGAGGGGTCTGGTACATTTTTGCAAGAGGTCTAATGAAGTCCTTTGGCAAGCGCTACTCGATGGTGTCATTGACTTTATTGCCACCGATCGCGCACCCCATACCTTCTAGTCTTTATACAGGGATAGGGCACTGAGTTCAAATTCCCCAACGGCGGTTAATTGCGCCTGTCGTCCGCCATCAGCGGAGTAATGCAGTTGGATGCTGAGATAAGTTTCTGGTAAGTCTGGCATCCGTTCTGCCCACTCTATTGCCATAATTCCTGGTTCTACTTCAATCCCATCCCAGTACTGTTCTAAATACAAAGCGGAAACATCTGGAGGTTGTAAGCGGTACAAATCCAGGTGATAGAGGGGTAGCTGTCCTTCGGTATATTCGTTAATTAGGGTAAAGGTGGGACTAGCGATCGCCTCAGTAATCCCTAGCCCTTCTCCAATACCTTGAACCAGGGTTGTCTTACCCGCCCCTAAATCCCCTGCTAGTAAAATTACGCTACCAGCAGCCAGAGATTGTCCTAGCACCACACCCAGTTTATGGGTGGCGGCGGCATCATGTAGTGCAACTGTCAACGACTCTTCTACCATCTCTCTTGTGGGGTAAGTACCCTCCCTGACTCCCGATTACTCCCTCAGCTAGGCAATTTTAATAATCGGTGATTCAACTCCAATTTCTCGGTCTCGGCACGACTATACCAGCGCAATAGCACCCGTGCTAACCGTTCGGGATTGTGCCGCACCAGATTAGTTTGCTCATCCTCATCCATGACATTGGTCAGAACGACGCGCCGCCCTAGGGCTGCAACTTCGTCTCGATCGAGGAAAACCGGGTGGGAGTTTTCTTGGGCGTATTTAATTAAAGCCAGAGCCGATGGCGATCGCCGATGGACGAGTACGGCGTTAAATAGCTTTTGTCCACATGCCTCATCAATAGCACGGATGTGGTCTGAGACAGTATAGCCCTGAGTTTCCCCTACCTGAGTCATGATATTGCATACGTAGATGCGGGGTACGGCCCTCGCGGCGATCGCCTTGGCAATTTCTGGGACTAGGAGATTGGGAATAATGCTGGTATACAGACTACCAGGCCCAATAATAATGTAGTCAGCTTCTTTAATTGCCTTGAGCGCGGCGGGTAAGGCGGGAGGGTTTTCGGGAATGCAACCAATTTTTTTGATTTTTCCCAGAGCGGCGGTAATGTTAGACTCGCCTTGAATTTGTCGTCCATCCGTTAATTCTGCCCAGAGACAAACATCGCTCAACGTTGCAGGTAATACTCGTCCTCGCACCGCCAACACTTCAGAACTTGCCGCGATCGCCCGTTCTAAATCCCCCGTGATTTCACTCATCGCCGTCAGGAACAAGTTACCAAAGCTATGACCCACCAGCCCATCTCCTGCCCGGAAACGGTACTGAAATAGTTCCGTCATCAGCTTTTCCTGGTCGGCTAATGCTGCCAAACAGTTGCGGATATCCCCTGGTGGCAAGACGCCAATTTCCCGGCGCAACCGTCCACTAGAACCCCCATCATCCGCCACCGTGACAATGGCTGTGATATTAGCGCTGTATACCTTCAGCCCTCTCAGTAAGGTTGAAAGACCTGTACCGCCCCCCACCACAACGATTTTTGGCCCTCGATACAGTTTCCGATGCGCCATCAGCACATCAATCAGTTCTGCGTCTTTTCCTGGCTTGAGTACTTCAGTAATTGACCCTAGGGTTCGGGTTTGTCCCCAGAAAATCAAGACAATACCAAAAATAATTGCCACGGGGCCAGAGACGTAACTGGGGATAATGGTGGTAATCAGCTCTAGGATATCCACCATAAATTCGATTAAGTAAAACACCGGAGTGAGCTTTACCCAAATCGCCACTCCCAGACTGGTGAGCAGAACACCACCCGCGCTCAAAAGCAACCAACGCTTGACAAACAATCCCGGTGCTAACCATTTAAACCAGCGATTGACTCGTTGCGGCGTTCGACTTTGCGACTCATGGCGCAGGGTGCGCAGGGCTTTTTTGAAGAAACTGATTGAGGTCATTACTGATTTAGGTCGGGAAACACGGAAGATTGGGTAGACAAAGAGCGCTCCTTTGCAGAACGGCTCAAGCTAACGACTATATTTCAGCGTGATCTGTTGCTAACGGTGTCATATTACTTGCCAACTGCTGCTAATGTTCATCAGGATGAATTTAAGCCATGAAATTAAGGGGCGATCGCTAAAACATCAGTAATTTGGTTAGTTGGGCTGGGAATTGACAAATACATTGACGCAGTCGGCAATTAGACTAAGCGCCGCCAACAGAGTATCAGACTAAACGGGTATCTTAAAGCAGCAAGGTTAATGGAACAACGCATTTTAGGACTTGACCCAGGGTTAGCTATCTTGGGATTTGGGACAATTATCTGCCAAAAGGCAAAAACGCTTGCTGTCACCTCCGGGAATTCTGCCCCAATCACACCAGAGCAGCAATCGGAGTCAGTGCAGTTGCTGGATTTCGGCGTGATTCAAACTCCGGCTCGCACAGAAATAGGCGATCGCCTCCAAACAATTTATGAAGATTTACATACCCTAATGCAGCAGATGCGTCCGGATCTAGTGGCGATTGAAAAGCTGTTTTTCTATCGCATGAGCAGCACAATCAACGTTGCTCAAGCACGGGGAGTACTAATGCTGGTCTTGGCTCAACACAGCGTTCCCTTTGTTGAGTTTACGCCTGCACAAGTTAAACAAGCACTTACAGGATACGGCAACGCGGATAAACGTGAAGTGCAAGAAGCCGTAGCCCGAGAGTTGAGTTTAGAAAGCATTCCCAAGCCAGACGACGCCGCCGATGCCTTAGCTGTCGCTTTAACCGCCTGGTTTCACGAGGAGTGATGGAGTTTTAATCCTCGGGCGATGACTCGTTTTCTGACTCAGTCTTCTGAGCCAGCTTGACTAAAAGAGCGATCGCCTCTCAATTACCTTGGCAAGTCTCGCCATACTTTTATCTACTCTCGCCCTATTTTGTACTGCAACCCTAACGTTTATACGCCCTTACTATGGTTTCAATTGCTCGGAAAAACCTGCTTGAAGACCTTCCTCGCTTCCTTGTTGCTCAGGCAGGTATTATGTTTGCCGTTAGTTTGGTCACTATTCAAACAGGGATCTTCAATGGGTTCACCCGTTCAACAGCTCAGCTAGTTGACAACTCTAACGCCGATATTTGGGTGGCTTCAGAGAGCCTGGTACAACTGGAACTCACCCTACCAATTCCTCTATCTCATGTGATTCAATCGCGAAAGGTTAAAGGTGTTGAGCGAGCTGAAGCTTTTATTTTCAATGGTGGACTGTGGCGTAGCCCTAGCCAGGAAATTACCCGTGTCCGGGTGATTGGGTTTAACCCGGAGGGGCAATTATTTACACCCAAAAATCTTGTTCAAGGCAATTTGCAGGCGCTTAAAGAGCCATACAGCGTTATCGTAGACACCACGAATCAGGATTCTTTGAAAGTTGATCGGGTAGGCGATGTTGTTGAGGTGAATTCCTTACCAGCAGGGGTTGTTGGCTTCACGCAAAGAAATCGCTCTATTATTTCTAATTCCTACATGTTCACGTCTTTAGAAAATGCCAATGCCTACATAAACTCCGGTCAGAGTTCCAAATTATCCTGCGAATTACCATCAGGTTCTCAAAATCTGATCTGCACCAACACCTACTTCCCGGATTCGTCTCCAACCGAAACGCTTCCAGTTCCCAATAAGCTAGCCGCTTCTGACGTAATCAGTTTCGTTTTGATTCGCGCCCAGCCAAATCAGGATTTACAAGCCCTCAAGCAGCAGCTAGAAGCCGCTTTGCCCAACACTCGTGCCTATACCCGTGCTGAACTCATTGAAAAGACTCAGAGGTATTGGCAGCAACGTACAGGAATTGGCTACATTTTGGGACTAGGTTCTGTAGTGGGGATTATTGTTGGGGTAATTATTGTTGCTCAAATTCTCTATGCGTCCGTATCTGACCATCTCAAAGAGTTTGGTACCCTCAAGGCAATGGGCGCGTCGGATTGGGAGCTTTACGGCGTGATTATCGAACAGGCGCTTTGGATGGCAGTTCTCGGCTACCTTCCTGGCATGGTGCTATGTTATGGCGTAGTAACTTGGACTTATACCACTCAAGGTATTCTGATTTTGATTACTCCTGGTTCAGCGATCGCTGTTTTTGGACTGACAGTTGCAATGTGCATTGGTTCTGCTATCTTTGCCATCCAGAAAGTCACCCGTCTCGACCCGGCAATGGTATTTAAGGCATAGTTAAGTTAGATGCCATAAGATAAGTCGAAGAGTTTGCAAGCAACACTCAATGACACCAACTGATTCTCCCTTAGAATTTTTTCAGTTTGAAGCCGATTTTGTCGATTCCCTGCGCTGCATCCCCATGCAAGTCCGCTACAAACTTGACACTTGTGGCATCAAACTAAAACTGTCCCACTGGCATCAATTTAGTCAGGAAGAACGCACGCAACTCGTTACCATGCCCTATAGAACCCAACAGGAAGTTAAAGCCTACCGGGACTATCTTAATCATCTCGTCTTGAAACACACAGGTGAACTAGCAAAAGATTTGCCCGTTGAAGCCCATCCCCCTTGGATGAATGTCACCGCCGTACCGGAAACTCTCCAAGAGCAAGCCAGCGTCACTGACATGACTGTCACTCTTGAGCAATGGACAACTCTAACCCCCCTACAGCGATTTGTCTTACTTAAACTCAGCCGCCCTAGCCACGAAAACAAAAATTTTCTCCCTGCCTTAAAAGAATTTCACCTCATTTAAGAACAATCTTAAAAAGAGTTCATTCTATTAAGTAAGGTAAATTCCACGTAGCGTCTACACAATATGGAGGAAAAGCCCTTTTTATCTATTAGCATTCGCTATGCTAAAAGCAATTTTTAGCAGAATAACCCTCCTTTCGGTGGTTTATTGAACTCATTAATTGTTAGTTTGTTTTCCAAAATAGAATGATTTTATAGATAGTGTTGAAGCGTTGTAATGCTGCAATTAAACATTTAAATTACGCTAGCGATCGCCTAAATCATCAAAGCCTACTATGGCGTTATCAATATGAAGAATTAAGTAGGAACAAAATAACGGGTTAGGTGCCAAACTCACCTAACCCAGAATTGTTGCATAGGAGACTTTCAGGAACGATAACGCCCTTTTGAACTACACTCTTTTGCCCAACAGCGTTCCAAGAGTCGAATATTGTGACGTCCCCAAAAGCGACGGGGATTAAGAATTAGTTTGGTTGTGGAATCAAACACGGGCTGGGTGAGAAATTGCCACAGCGGAAACTTGTTGTAGTTGTGTTGAGGAGCCATAGTTGGGGAAGTACTTGTTGAGGAGATGTAAAAAAGGACGCCTTCCGTGTCGGTGTGACGCTCGGATCTTCATGCTAATTATTACCTTGCCACAAATTAGCTATAACTACCTGGTAATAATTGCGGAAGCCTTCACTAGTTTTTTAACACAGCCTGTAGTTTCACGGAACTTGTTCTTGGCATCTCATGTTTCCTGACAAAAGTCAATACCTTCACTAAACTTTAACAGAGCCTTGCTAAGACTAAATAGTCGCTCAAACAAGGAAAAAAGTTTCTGTACGTCTCCTACTATTGTCCTTTGGAAGCAGGGTTTTCCAGCACTTTGGTAGAGTAGCGTCATTAAAAATAAAACCGAAGTACCCATGAACCCGATTCAACTTGAGGTCATTTCTCATCAAACTCAGGAAGGTTTGCCGTATCAGCACCTACACTTTCAGATCATGACGGAGGACGGCATTATCGCACCAGCAGACATTAGGGGTCTAAAGCTGCCAGAGGGTATGCAGTTCAACCGAGGTATTGTCATCGAGGGAAAAGGCCCGATTTGGCTATACGGCTACCTAGTCCATGAGTGCCACCCTGCTACCTGGGTAGGATGCTACGATCCCCGATTGGGAGCAGTGGTAGTTGCGACGCATACCCACGATGTATCAGTGAGTCAGGTATTAAAACTGGAACTACCAGCATCGGTTAGGAACAAGCGTTAAGGAAAAATAGCTATAAGTGCGATCGCGCTTTGAGAGTCAAAAAGCTGGCTTGCCAAGTGCTGACGATTAACAGCTTAAGCCTGAGAGCTGGATTAGCTCTCTTAGGAAATGGGTCTATTTGTTGGGCAGGGGCTATTATTTGTATTGCTGCCATATGTTTTGGATATCCAGAGCCATCTGCTGCCGTAAGTCCCAAGGTAGCAGGACTTCTACTTCTGAACCTAAAGCCCGCAATCGCCTGAGGACGTGGTAGTCTGTAACGCGGTATTTGGCTTGGTAGTAGGCATCGGCGGGAGAGCGAGACTGGAGAATTTCTAATAGAGATTGTCGCTGTTCTGGGTTTTGGGTGTGCTGTTTGATTAGGCTGGCTGCTTGCTGGTAGTCCACGGGTTCAAAGGTGTGATGCAGGAAAGTCCCTCGGATATAGCGATCGTGAAATTTCTGGTTAAACCGCAGTAGCATCAGGGCTGATGGTTTATAGAAGTCAAAACCCCAAGCTTGTTTCAGCTTCGTCTGGACTGTCTTTTGGGTTGGGAGTTGCCCGTCTTCGTATTTCTCCCGCAATAACTGAGGTACACGCGGGTCTTCCCAGTCCAATGTCACTAGACGTTTCGAGCAAATTCGATCGAGGCGATAATTGTGCCAGTTGATTTCACCGTTGGGAGTGCTGCCATAGGCACACAGGTATTTTGCCCGTTCCATGTAATAGATGCAGACGGGATAGACAACGCACTCTTTAACCAGACCGAGATGAGCGCTGTGATAGGTCAGCAGCAGAGGCTGAATTTGTCCGGAGTCCCAAATTTCCTGCAATTCCCCCTGGAGCTGATCGACATCATCTTGCTTTTGAGTAGACTCTGGCACCAAGTAGTCAACGTACAAAAAGACGCGACGAGTATCTTCGTGGGGCTGTTCAGAAATTTGTTCAGCTAATAGAGGGATATTGGGGTCGAGAAACCCAAGCATTTCCAGTGTTTCAGCTACATAAACTTGTTCTTTGGTTGTTAGGCTGCCTTCGGACTCAAGGTTTTCTAGTTTATGGGAAATGGGCAGTACTTCGACTCGGCGGTAGTGCTTGCTCCTGCCAGTCTGGCTAGGTACTCGCTGGAGCCAGCCCCAAGTAACGAGTAAGTCGAGGTCGCTCTGAAGCGATTTGCGGACTTGGGCAAATAGCCGTTCTTGCAGGAAGTCCTTTAAGTCAGAGTCGGAGATAGGGATTTGTTTTTGCAAAGACTGTTGCCATTCATCTACAGGTATATCTAGCTCATGGAGCCATTGAGATGTTGTTTTAGTGCAGGTGCAGTTGGGGTCTTGATGGCTGAAAACGTCTTCCCGCTTTTCATCCTGGTGTGTTTCGCTGAAGAAAGCCTGACGCCAATCGGCATAGGTGAAGCAGTCGGGCAGAGCTGTGTATCCTTTATCGCCGTAGAGCCAGCGTAGCAAAGCCCATAGTCTGACAGCACGGGTAAGATGGTGCTTTTGTTCTAGAAGTCCTTTGGCTAACTGTTGTAGGAGCTTGGGGTGCGGGGGATTGTGAAAGAGTACATCCGCCATCGGTTCTGTAAATCTAAGGTGTGCCTTATAGCGTATCAAGCATCGGAAGGGGGTATTTCCGATGGTGTGCCATATTGGGGTGGGATTTGCAGGAGACGGATAAAGTTACTGCCTGTAACTGGAGGGGGCGATCGCATTTCCTAGAGCAGCAGGAATTTCATACACGCTTTAAACGCCAGAAAATATGAATACATCTGAGTTTGATAAGTACAAAGTCGATCACCTCTTTTTGCTCATTGGTGAAAATCCGTTGCCTAATTATGTAGCCGCCAGACTTTTATTAAACAAGGGTGGTACGCCCTATCTGGTGTATACAACGGGTACAAAAGATACAGCAAAACGTTTGCAAACAATATTGAGTAACGAACCAATTGGCTTAGAGACGGCTCAACTTGTGCCACTTAATGATTACGAATCCGATGCTTATCACATTAAAGAGGCGATTCGTCCAAAACTAGAAGCAATCAAAGTTAGAGAAATTGGATTGAATTACACGGGTGGCACCAAGGCGATGGCTGTACACGCTTACAGAGCTGTTTTCAGCAAAGAGCATCCCAACACTGTTTTTAGCTATCTTGATCCACGCAAGCTAGAGATGTGCATAGACAGGGAAAATGGCGATCGCATCCCCCTTAAAGTCAAGCCAGAATTGCTGGAAGTCAAACTTGTAGAGCTTTTTGAACTTCACTGTTTAAAGTTAAACGGACAACCCACACGAGAAGCGCAATTACCCAAATTAGCCACAGCACTCGCCCAAGTATTTAATGATGAGAATAAGGCAAAACAGTGGTTTGATTGGTACTTCAACGTTTTTTGTGAAGAAGCTCGTAAGAAAAAAAATGGGAACTGGGATGATTGGAAAAGCCCGACAAAATTAGCTGAATTATCGATATCAGTAGAAAAACTACCACCAGAAGTTGAGACTGAGTTTAAGCAAGAAAACTTAATTGGTTCAGATGGTAAACTTTCGTTGCAAGCAGTACAACAATTAAAAACTATAAAACAGGAGCCTGTTTTTAAAGAAATTAAGTATTTTTGTAAACACCTTGATGGTTTTTGGTTAGAGCATCATGTTTTGCATCAAGTCAAAAATATTGCTGAACAAAACTCTATCAAAGACTACGGACTTAATTTTAAAGTGCCTCTCCCAGGAACTCAACAGGGATTTGAATTTGATGTGGCGTTTACAAGAGGATATCAGCTTTTCGCCATTTCAGTCTCAACAGCTAGCAAAAGAGAATTATGCAAACTTAAGCTGTTTGAAGCTTACTTACGGGCACGGCAAATGGGCGGCGATGAAGCGAGAGTTGCTTTAATTTGTTGTACTAACGAACCAAATACACTCAAAGCTGAGATGGCATTGCTAGACGACAAAAAGATTGCGGTTTTTGGACGGGAAGATTTAATGGATTTGTCTAAAAGGATTGAAGAATGGATTAAACAAACTGATAAGGATGCAAGATGAGAAAAATCACGGTTACCGTACTAGACACAACCGGAATTCAACCCTACATTTTCGGCAGTAACCGCCTACGCGAAAATATTGGTGCATCTTACCTAGTTTCTCAGGCAACAGATAACTGGGCGAGAGAGGCTTTAGAGAAGTTGAAAATAGATATTAAGCAAGAACTTTATGCCTTCAATCCTGAAAAACATCAACCAGATGCAAAACCGCGCATCGAAGATGATGGACTAGCTGCTGAGTTAGTTTATGCAGGTGGTGGTAATACAGTATTGCTTTTTTCAGACAAGCAATATGCTGTGCAATTTACTCAGATTTTGAGTAAGCGAATCTTAGAAGAAGCACCGGGTATCAATCTTATAGCAGTCCATAAAGAGTTTGATTGGGATAATCAATCTCTCTATGATGTTGTTCGGGATTTGATGAAAAATGACTTGGATGTCAAAAAGCGAAGTAGGATATCCTCTGCACCATTGCTAGGTTTAGGTGTAACAGCAACTTGCAGATCGACTCAATTGGTTGCTGTAGGGATGAGCGAGAAATTTGAAGATGACGAGCCTTATCTAATTTCTAGAGAAATTGATGCAAAACTCGAAGTTGTTCGTAATCGTAAAGCTAATGATAAGCTGCAAGAGATGTTTGCTACTTCTTTAGGTTCCTACGAATTTTCCATGAGAACCGACAAAATGGGTCGTTCAGAAGGGGATTCCAGCTATGCTGCTGTGATTCATGCTGATGGTAATGGCATGGGTAAACGATTTCAAGAGTTTGGCGAACATCTGTCTAACCGAGACTACATTATCGCTATGCGTAAACTGTCCCATAGCGTTAATCAGGCTGGTATTACAGCACTTAAAAACGTGGTAGATATACTGGTTAAATCTATTGAGATAGATAAAGATGGGAAGAGAAAGGTCAAGGGTCAGTTTGAAATAAAAGATAATTACTTACCTTTCCGCCCTCTCGTCTATGGCGGTGATGATGTTACCTTCGTTTGTGATGGACGCTTAGGATTAGAACTAGCAGCAATTTATCTCGAAGAACTTGAAAAACAGCCAATTGCAGACGGTAAGCTAATTAAAGCTTGTGCGGGAATTTGCGTTGTTAAAACTCATTATCCCTTTGCAAGGGCTTACCAACTAAGTGACGACTTATGTCAAAAAGCTAAAAAGTTTGTCAAAGATGAAGATAAAAAAGATTTCTCAGCTTTGGATTGGCATTTGGCAGCAAGTGGTTTAAGCGGGTCGATTGGAGAAATTCGCGATCGCGAATATCGCGTAAAAATTCCTGATTTCAAGGAACTTGTCTCACTAGAAATGCGACCTGTTAGTTTGAGAAAAGAGCAAGATAGTGATTGGCGGACTTGGGAAGCTTTCACAAAAGTAGTCAAACATTTTAACGAAGATGAGGAGTGGAAAGGTCGTCGTAATAAGGTTATTGCTTTACGGGAAGTGCTGCGTCAAGGCATTAAAGCAACTCAAGAGTTTCTGAGAAATTACAAAATAAAAGATGAGCAACTACCAATATTTCCCGAATTTAGCGGTCAAAGTAAAGACTTAGCTAAAAAAGGTTGGCTGAATGGCATTTGTGGTTACTTTGATGCCATTGAAGCAATGGAATTTTATATATCACTTAAAGAAGAATCAGATGCCGATTTGCCAAGTGAAATACAAACTGACAATCAAACTGCTGAGTGATACCACCTTTGGACGTGGGGATGGGGTAGCAGGTTTAATTGACCAAGAAGTAGAGCATGATGTTTATGGCTTTCCCTACTTGCGGGGGCGTACTCTCAAGGGATTACTGAGTGAAGAATGCGATAACTTAATCGCTGTACTTTCTCATCATAAACGGGATTGGGAGGAGGTTGCTTGTAAATTGTTCGGTACGCTTGGTAGCACCATTGGAACAATGGCAGCAGTTCATGTGGGAGATGCTTATTTACCAGATGATTTGCGTCAAACCGTTGCCTTCCAGATTCAGGATGAAACTTTAACAAAAACAGAAGTACTTGATTCTTTGACGACTATCCGGCGTCAGACTGCAATAAACCCAGAATCTGGTACACCGGATGAGGGAAGTTTGCGTTCATATCGTGTTGTTTTGCGTGACCTTTGTTTCACTGCTGACTTAATTTTTGAGGAAATCCCAAATGATGAAATGCTATCGCTTTTAGCTGTTGGCGCTATGGCACTCCGACGCTTGGGTAGTGGACGGAATCGGGGTCGTGGTCATGTTAAATGTACGCTACACAATTCAGAAGGAAATGACATTACCCATCAATATATGAACCATTTTGGGAAAGAGATTAAGGAAAAAGTTGCATGAAAGCAATTACTTTGACATTAGAAACTCAGCAACCACTTCTCGCTACTTCATTTCAAGGCGATCCAAACAGCGATGTGTCATATCCTTATATTCCTGGCACCATGATTCGCGGCGCAATTATTGGGCGTTATATGAGACAGCATAACTTGCCAGAACTTGATTTAACCAATGATGAAGTGAAGCGACTTTTCTTTGATGCCAAAAGTACTCGCTACTTAAATGCTTATCTTTTGAGCCAGGAAAATAAACGTAGTTTGCCTGTACCTAAGTCTTGGTTCAAGGATAAGGATGAAGAACTTAGTGATAATTTACCTATAACTGTATATGATTTCAGTATTGATAAAGGAGAAAATCCCGAAACCCCAAAGGCTGTTGGTGAATACTTCTGGTCAAAGGAAGGAGGAATTGTAAAGTTATACAAAGAGAAGCGACGAATTAATATTCATAATTTTCGCGCTCGCAAAAAAGGACGTTCTACAAATAGCCAAGGTGAACTATTCCGCTATGATGCTTTAGATGCAGGACAAATCTTTCAAGCTGTCATCCTTTGTGAAGATGACGATGTAGAAACGATTCAGAATTTATTAAGCGAACCCAATATCTGGTTAGGAGGTTCTCAAAGTGCTGGATACGGACACACTAAAATTATTGCAATAAAACTATCTAGCGATAATTGGAATGAAATAGGAATTTCAGCAGAAGACCGAGAAAATGATGAAATTTTAAGCGTTACCCTTCTCAGCGATACGTTGTTAAGAAACAAACAAGGTCAACCTATAGCCGATCCAACTTTAATTAAACAAGAAATTGAGGATGTGTTAAATATAACCTTGCCTCAACCTAAGCCGAGAGGTGTTTTTACTAGCAGTACTCTAATCGGTGGCTTTAACCGCAAATGGGGATTGCCTTTACCTCAAGTTCCAGCCTTAGCAGCAGGGAGTGTGATTGTTTTTGAAAGTGAAGATATTGAGATTACTTCAGAACGAATTCAGCTACTTGAAGCTTGCGGAATTGGAGAGAGAAGAGAAGATGGTTTTGGACGAATTGCTATTAATTGGCTAAAAAATGAACATATTAAAGTAAAATTAGCCAAGTCATCTAGTACCTCTAGCTTGCCTCCGTTAAGAAGCGAAGGCTCGCGGCTTTTGGCTGAACAGATGGCACAAAGATTGTTGGAACAAAAGCTAGAACAATATCTTCAAAAACAGGTTGGATATTTAAGTTTGGATGAAGGCATTAGTACCAGCCAATTATCACGATTACAATCTGTTGCACGACAAGCACTTTCCAACGGAGATTGTAATTTAGTTATCTCGCTGCTAAATAACTTACCATCCAATGCCCGTAATCAGTTTGAACGGACAAAGATTAGTAATGAAAATCCTAAAAAATCTTTTAAGCAACAGCTTGATGAGTGGTTGCTTAACCCGACAGATTGGATTAAGGGCATAGAAGTCAAAATTGCTGATATAGACCGAAAATTTGATGATGATCGCGCCCGACAAGATAAGTTAGCTGAAAAGTATACGCTACGGCTAATTATGGCAGTGGCGAAGAAGGCAACTAAGGAGAGAAACTAATGAGTCTTGAGCGCCTAAACCGCCACCAACGCCCTATTGCTAAACGCATCCTTGTACGAGGCACATTAATTTTAGATACTCCTACTTGTCTAGGAAGTGGTGATGCAGATAGTCCAACTGATTTAGCATTACTCAGAGATAGTATTAGTGACCATGCTCTTTTGACTGGTTCATCCATTGCAGGTGCTTTGCGAAATTACTTGCGCGAGTATGAGCATGGGTATGGTACAAGTGAACAAGAGTTCGATTGCGCTAGTGTCTTATTTGGTGGAATCCGCCGTGTTGATGATGGTGAACAAAGTCCATTAATTGTGAATGATGCCATCAGCAGCAAGATACCAACGGTGGAATTGAGAGATGGAGTAGAAATTGAAGGAACAACGGGTACAGCCAAAAAAGGTCAGAAATACGACTTAGAGCTATTAGCTGCCGGAACTGAATTTCTTCTCTGTTTTGAATTACTGATAGAGCAGAAACAAGACCCCAGAGAACAGCAAAATTATGAAGATAGGCTAGCAAAATCACTAGCATTAGCTTTACGAGGCTTAGAGCTTGGCGAAATTGGCATGGGCATGAAAAAGCGGCGCGGTTTTGGTCGCTGTCATGTAAAAGAGTGGCAGGTTTGGAATTTTAATCTAGAAGATGCAGGCGACAGAAATTTATGGTTAAACTTTGAACATTGGCGTACAGGTTTTATACCTATATTTAACGTACATACATCAATTACAGAAGCATTAGGAATTCAGCTAGATATAAATGGAGAAGATAAGCGCGATCACTTCATCCTTCACGCCACATTTCAATTAGTTGGTTCTCTCCTAATTCGTTCCGGTCAAGATTCTACTGGACGCGCTCCTGATGTTGTGCATTTGAAATCTCATAGATCAGGTAAAACAGATGCAGAACCAGTTTTATCCGGTACGAGTTTAGCTGGGGTATTGCGCCATCGAGCAGAGCGCATAGTGAATACTTTGCATGAAGTTAATCAACATATTACTCAAGAAATAGTAAATGATATATTTGGCTTTGTTTCAGACAAAAAAGCATCGAAACAGCCAGAAGCTAATGAAGCTAAGAAAAAGCCAGATGCTAAAGCAAGTCGTTTAGTTGTCCACGAGACAGTTATCAAAGAGGCAACTGACTTAGTACAAAATCGGATTGCGATCGACCGTTTTACAGGAGGTGCATATCACGGTGCATTATTTGACGAACAACCTATATTTGGTGGTAATGACACTCGTGTGACTATTGAATTAGAGTTACGCAAGCCAGAAGAGTATGAAATTGGATTACTACTTCTACTGCTCAAAGACTTGTGGACGAGTGATTTACCCGTTGGGGGTGAAAGTAGTATTGGACGAGGAAGGTTGAAGGGAACTTATGCAAAGATGACTTGCTACGAATCAGGAAAATCACAAGAATGGGTAATTCATCAGCAATGCGATAACAGTCTGCGTATCAGTCATCCTGAAAAACTAGGAGATTTTGTAAAAGCATTAGTTGATTATTCTGCGTCCATTTCTAATGCTGGCTCCGATAAGAAGACAGCAGCCTGAATATAGCGATCGCTGAAATTATCCAAACTGGAATGATATTTGATGAACATGACAATAACTAAACCAATATGTACTGAAACATCAGTTAATAGTGTTAAGTCTGATTTGTCAAAATGGATACAGAAAAATGCTAAAGACAAAAGATTGAGATATCTATTAGCTCATGCTGATGATGGTGTAATTTGGGGTGAACTTAGAGACGATGATTACGAGTTAGTGACATCTAGAGATGTATTTCCTCAGTTTGCTGAATTGCGCCTTTGCACTCTCCAACAATGCCGAATCTTTGGTGAAAATGCTGAAGTTATGCTTTGGAAGGTCGGTCAAAACTGGAAAGCACGTTCGATTGAAGATGGACATTTGTCAAAAAATGACTATATTACCGAAAACCAAATTCTTTGGGGAACAAAACCAGAATTAGAACCTAAAAATGGTTTTACTTTAGTTTCAGATGGTTCTCAAGGATTAAAACATGCTGTACCTTTAACTGAGATCAATTTTCCAACTAAAGATTACCGTCCCTTACGTTTAAAGGTTCATCATTATATTGATTATTGTGATGAGAGTGGTGTAGCAAGAATTTATCTGAGTCGTCTGGTTAATTTATATTCTCACCCGAAAAAGTAGATTTTAGTAACGAACCTTAGAATTCCAAAAGCACTTATTAAAATAGGAGTAGATTACATTAAGGAACAAATTATGATGGCTAATCCTCAATACCATCAAAAAATGACGGCTGAAGAATACCTAGTATGGGAAGCAAAGCAAGAACTTCGCCATGAATATATTGACGGCGAAATTTTGGCTATGACTGGAGGTACTCTTCCTCATAATGACATTGCTCTCAACTTCTATACTGCACTAAGACCTCATTTGCGTAATAGGGGCTGTCGAGTTAATGTGTCAGATGTGAAAGTTCAAGCTAGTAAAAATAGTCGCTATTTCTATCCTGATTTAGTTGTCACTTGCGATCCTGATGACTTGAAAGCCCGCGACTTTATTCAACATCCTAAACTCATTGTTGAGGTTCTTTCTCCTGGTACAGAAAGTTACGATCGCACGAAAAAACTTAAATATTATCGCCAGATTCCAACCTTGCAAGAATACGTCTTAGTTGATTCAGAAAAAATATCAGTTGAGGTTTATCAACGAGGGGAAGGCAAAATGTGGCATTACTATGAGTATGAAGCTGGGGAGGCGATCGCTTTAGAATGTATTGAATTTGAGTCTCCTATTGAACTTTTATACGAAGGGGTTAGCTTTGAGCAAGAGTGAGAAGGGAAATAGGTATTAAGTAAGTTTATTAAATTATAAGGAGATTGAACCATGAACCCTAAACATATTAATGCCGTACCAAAGTTTATTAAAGATGATAAAGGAAAAGATATTCCACGTCGTGCAGTTGCACCTTATAATTTTGTTGAACTTCCTAATAAAGTTGTTGAAGCAGAGCAACCGTTACCGAGTGGCGATCGCTATCATTCAAATCGCTACACTGGTAAAATTGAATGCACCTTAACTTCTGAATCTCCACTTTATACTCGTTGTGGTTGGAATCCAGATGATTTTGCAGAACATAGTGAAAAAGCTTTTAAAGACTTATCAGACGAGATAAAGCATAAAAGGGCTAACTTTTTTATAAACCCAGCTACTCAGAAACAGATAGTTCCTGGTAGTAACATACGAGGAATGCTGCGATTGCTGGTTGAAATTGTTAGTTTTGGAAAAATTGATCGTGTTTCAGATCAACAACATTTTTTCTTTCGAGCAGTTGCTGCTGAAGCAGACAATCCCTTGAAGGACGAATATAAGAAATATATCAAGCCTAAAAATATTGAAGCAGGTTACTTAGTCAATAAACAAGATAAGTGGTTTATTCGTCCCGCTATGCCTATTGATAAAGAGTCATTTGTATGGGTAAAAGAAGATAGGTTACACTCAATCTCTGCGTTTATCCCAATGAGTAATCTACCTGAGTATCGACCTCAATATTTTATCAATATTAGTTTTCAAGATATCTACACAAAAAACGCTCGCCGTTTTGCTGGGGAAGTTAGCAGTAATTGTACAACCTATCAATATAAAGGAGTTGTTGTAACTAGCGGAAATATGCTCGAAGGAGGAACTAATCCACGCGATCTCAAACGTCAGAATCACTGCATTGTCCGAGAACCAAACCCGGATGCTCAACCTATCCCCATAAATGAAGATGCTATTTTGGACTATTGTAGTGCATTAACTCCTTTCCAGAAACAAGAACCGCCATTCGATGAAAATAAGGGTGTTTTCAAAAATGGTCGTTGTATATTCTACTGTCAACCTGAGCCTGGACAACCAGTAACTCTATTTGGTCAAAGTCCTAATTTTCGGATTCCTTATTCGCCCCAAGGCAATGGAAAAGCTTCAACAGCAAGAGATTTCATTCCTGATTTCCTGAAAGATTCTAAAGACAAGCCAGCAATTACTGATGTGGCTGAAGCTATTTTTGGTTTTGTCAGACGTGAGCAGCAACCTGATGAAACAGAACAAAGTCGAGCAGGTCGAGTCTTTGTTAGCGATGGGATACTCAAGTCAAATCAAGAGAAAAAAGTACAAGCAAGCCAGGAAAAAACACCTGAAAAAATTCTTCTTTCGAGTCCGAAACCTACTACATTCCAGCATTATCTAGTTCAAAAGATGGCTGATAAAAGTCAACTCAAGCATTATGCTAGTAAACCACCAAGCGATACAGAACCGGGAAAAACAGTTATTCGAGGGCATAAACTTTACTGGCATAAACCTGCTCGAATTGAAGTTACCGATGACGCATCAGATACCCAAACGAGTCTGATTAAACCGATTGATTCAGGGATTAAATTTACTTTTACTATCCAATTTGAAAACCTGAGTAAGGTTGAGCTAGGTGCGCTGTTGTGGGTGTTGAGTCTTAGCAGTGAGAAGTCACAAACACTCGAAACTGGTAAACAGGGTGAAGAATACTGTTTTTCTCTGGGTATGGGTAAGCCATTGGGGATGGGCGCGGTGAAAATTGACTATGAATTGCATTTGAGTGATCGCACTGAACGCTACAAAAAATTATTTGACGGCAATCTCTGGCATACTGCCGAACGAAACAACGTAAACACAGAAGAAGCCGATTGTGTGAAAGCTTTTGAAAACTTCATACTTGATCAAAAGAAAGGCATTAGCGAGGACGATCACCCAGACGGGCGTAGAGCTAACAGTTTGAAGGAAGTGCCACGGATCGAGATGCTGTTAGCGATGTTGCGTTGCGATCCTAAACTGGATGAAGAACAAACGCGGTACATGACAATTGAAAAAAAAGAATATGTAAATCGCCCCGTACTGCCAACACCACTGCAAGTGATGGGTATACCTGATAATCGCAGGCACAGCCTTTCGGCTTCGTCATCCCCAAACAGAAAAGAAGGGATTACCCGTAAACAAGCTACCCAAAGTCAGGAGTCAGCACGGCAAGCGGAAATTTCCGAGCTTGTGAGTAAACAGCAATTAAAAGAAGGACAAATTATAGAAGCGAAAGTGACTAACAAAAAAGAACAAGGGAAACAGGTCACTTACGAAATAATTACAACTAGCCAGAAGTTAACCCAAAAAGAACCTAAGAAGTACGAAACTCTATCCATTGGGCAGATAGTTCAGGTAAAAATTTCTGTATTGAGAGAAGATGGGAGTATTAAACGTCTTAAGTGTGTGGATTGAGCCGCTTTCTAGGGAAAGAGCGATCGCTCCGTCTAGCTCCAAGCAATTACAGTGATAATTGATAGTAGGCTAACCCTAACCACAACTCAACCTACAAAGTATTGAACGCTTAATCGTGCCTAGCGGAAATGATTGCCGCGCAACGACTGAATGAAAACCCGCAAATGATTGTTTTCGGGATTGTTTCTAACGGAGCAATCTGGCAATTCGGTAAGCTGAAAGCTGATACTTTTACCCGAAATATTACCCTTTACAGCATTCAGGAACTCGATAAATTTTTTGCCGCTGTTAACTATATTTTCCAGCAGTGCGAAGTGCAACTCGATGAAAAAATCGCCTGCCAAATTCTTAACTAAACAGGCAAATCTGCACGAGGATTGAAGTTTTCTACTCTTAGCAACTTCTCATAAAGCTCTCTGGCTTGCGGATTGAGTTCCTTGGGAATAACAATCTGAATTTCAACCAATTGGTCGCCCCGATTCCCTGTGTTATTGGGATAGCCCTTCCCAGCAAGGCGTAGTCGCTGACCTGACTTGACACCACTGGGAATAGACATTTTCACGCGACCGTCAAGGGTTGGCACTTCTACAGGTACCCCCAGTGCTGCCTCGCTGGGAGTCAGGGGCAACTGACAGGCAATATCTGAGCCTTCTACTTTAAAAAACGGGTGAGGGGCGACAGTAATTTTCAAGTATAAGTTGCCGCCACCTGTGCCTTGACCTTTGAGGCGCACTCGTTGGTCTGTCACCATCCCCGGAGGCATATCGACTTCTAGGGAGCGACCATCTTCTAGGCGAATGCGTTCTCGCCCTCCTGTATAGGCTTTTTCTAAGGGGAGCGTCAGTCTGGCTTCTACATCTCGCCGTGGCTCAGAACTGACAGTATAAGCGGTTCTGGTTTTCCCCGGGCGAAAGGCATCTGAGGAATCTACGCGAGCGCCGGGACGTTCTGTGGTGGTGGTGCCACGAGATGGGGGACGATTTCCCAGGAGTTGTTCAACAAAGGTGTTGAAGTCTTTGACCTCACCATAGTCAAGTTCTTGGGTAGAACTGCGACCGTTGCCGTTGCGATCGCTAGTTCTAAAACTGCGTGCTTTATCGGCTTTGCGAGTAAATCGTTTCTTTTTCCAGAAGCGGCTCAACTGATCGTACTGCGATCGCCGATTTGGATCAAAGAGGACTTCGTAAGCTTCTCCGATATCCTTAAACCTTTCCTCTGCTATCTTGTCATTGGGATTGAGATCCGGGTGATATTGCCGCGCCAGCCGCCGATAGACCTTCTTAATCTCCTCCGCCGTGGCATCGGTAGGTACACCTAAAATCGCGTAATAGTCCCGAAAGTTTTGCATAGCAGTTGATAAAATCGATAGTTGGTAGTTATTAGTTGTTAGTTAGTAGTTGGAACGAAGATATTGTCTGGTAAAAACTAAAAACTACCGCTAACAACGTTTAGAACCAGTCGTCATCCTCATCATCCCAGTCATTTTGTAAGGGAGCCGGACGCGATCGCCGCCCACCATAATCTCGATCGGTATCATAACCTCTCATTGGACGACGGTCATCACTGCGATAGGGGTCATTATTGCGGTAGGACGGACGCGAGAAGTCATCGTCATCATCTCCCAGAATAGTGCGACGGATCGACCCAAAGAAATCATCATCCTCTTCGTCACTATATTGCAGTCGCACCTCACGGTTGAGTTCTGCTAGGGCATCTTGTAGGTCAGATTGCGCCCGGTCAATCGCCCGGTCATCATTACGAGCGACACTATCGCGCAGTTCTTGGATAAGCGCCTCGATCCGACGGCGATAACCCATCGCAAAAGACGTACCATAGTCGAGCGCCACTTCTTTAAGTTGCCGTTCGGCTTGGGTTGCCAAGGTTTCCGCACGATTGCGTTTTTCGACCCGTTCCCGGCGCTCTCGGTCAACCTGGGCATATTGTTCCGCCTCCTGAATCATGCGATTCACTTCCGATTCATTCAAGGTCGATGCCTCTTGAATGGTGACACTCTGCTCTCTACCCGTTGTGCGGTCTACGGCAGTCACCTGCAAAATACCATTAGCATCAATATCAAACGCTACCTGCACCTGTGGCACCCCTCTAGGGGCGGGAGGAATTCCCGTCAGCTTGAACCGACCCAGAGACTTGTTGTCCGCCGCCATTTCTCGCTCGCCTTGGAGAACGTGAATTTCCACCAAGGTCTGATTATTTTCAGCGGTTGAGAATGTATCCGATCGCCGCACCGGAATTGTAGTATTGCGGGGGATAAGCTTTTTCATCACGCCGCCAATGGTTTCTAGCCCCAAGGACAAGGGCGTCACATCCAAAAGCAGGATATCTTTCACTTCGTTGGAGAGAATGCCAGCTTGAATCGCAGCTCCCACTGCCACCACTTCATCGGGATTGACATTTTGATTCGGTTCCTTGTCGATCAAGCTCCGCACCAGTTGTTGCACCAGGGGAATACGGGTCGAGCCACCCACTAGCACCACTTCATCAATTTGCACAGGGCTTAAACCCGAATCAGAAAGTGCCCGTTTTACAGGTCTCCGCAGACGGCTCACCAAGTCGCCACATAAGCCTTCAAATTGGGAGCGAGTGAGGCGGGCTTCTAAGTGTTTTGGGCCGTCTTCTGTCGCCGTAATAAAGGGCAAATTGATGTCGGTGACACCAACACCCGATAGCTCAATCTTGGCTTTCTCTGCGGCTTCCGTGAGGCGCTGGAGGGCTTGGCGATCGCGTCTGAGGTCTATCCCTTCCGTTTCCAAAAACTGCTCGGCTAACCAATCAACAATTTTTCGGTCAAAATCATTGCCCCCAAGTTGGGTATCTCCACTAGTCGCCTTCACTTCAAACACACCATCCCCCACTTCCAAGAGGGAGACATCAAAGGTGCCACCACCCAAGTCAAAGACCAAAAGCGTTTGACTATCCCGCCGATCCAATCCGTAGGCTAACGCCGCCGCCGTCGGTTCATTGAGAATCCGCAACACCTCCAAACCCGCAATCCGTCCGGCGTCTTTCGTCGCTTGCCGCTGCGAATCATTAAAATAGGCAGGGACTGTAATCACCGCGCCCGTCACATCCTGCCCTAAATAACGGCTAGCTTCGGCTGCCAACTTTTGCAGCACCATTGCCGAAACTTCTTCGGGAGCAAATTCCTTTTTCAAGCGGGGACAGCGGATTTTTACATTGCCACTTTCATCGCGGCGAACTGTGTAGGCGACGCGCTTTGACTCTGGCGAGAGTTCCGCATACTTGCGTCCAATGAACCGCTTGACTCCATAAAACGTATTTTGCGGATTCAGTACAGTTTGACGCCGTGCCATTTGTCCGACTAGGCGTTCTCCTTCCTTACTAAAGCCAACGACTGAGGGTGTGGTGCGCGTGCCTTCTGCATTGGCAATCACAATCGGCTTGCCACCCTCCATGACAGCTACCACAGAGTTTGTTGTCCCCAAGTCAATGCCGACTACCTTGCCCATGCGTGCTTTTGTCTCCTCTTGTCGTATCGGTACCAACTCGATTAACTACTTTACCTACCGTTTGTCCATGTAGTTGAAAAGTTTGCAGCAAACATCATTGCAAGAGAGCGTCGGTTATAAATAAAACCCCACCGTCAACACTGCAAGCCTTATCTTGTCTGCTGAATTTATTCTATCTTGCTGACGCAGCCTGCCTTCAGTTGTCAATGGTTCAGGATTCACATTGTTAATGGCTAATCTCCCGATCTCCCTAACAAAGTAGCTACCTGTAGCGGTAATATCTATTGATCGGCATAGGCAATGATACGATCACATTTGCCGCAGAGGAATGAGGTATTGATGGCAGAAACACTTTTCTTCAACGCCCTACGCGAAGCCATTGATGAAGAAATGGCTCGCGACGACTCCGTGTTTGTACTCGGAGAAGACGTTGGTCACTATGGCGGCTCTTACAAAGTCACTAAAGACCTCTACAAAAAATATGGTGAACTGCGGGTTCTTGACACGCCGATCGCTGAAAATAGCTTTACGGGTATGGCAGTTGGTGCCGCGATGACAGGGTTACGACCCATTATTGAAGGCATGAACATGGGCTTTTTGCTCCTGGCTTTCAACCAAATTGCTAACAATGCTGGAATGTTGCGTTACACGTCCGGCGGCAACTTCAAAATCCCCATGGTAATTCGTGGCCCCGGTGGAGTTGGGCGTCAGTTGGGAGCAGAACACTCCCAGCGGCTTGAAGCCTATTTTCAGGCGGTGCCAGGGCTAAAAATTGTTGCCTGTTCGACCCCGTACAACGCCAAAGGATTGTTGAAGTCAGCCATTCGTGACGAAAACCCGGTTTTGTTCTTTGAACATGTCCTCCTGTACAACCTAAAAGAAGACTTGCCAAATCAGGAGTATCTGGTGCCCCTAGACAAGGCAGAAGTAGTACGGAAGGGGAAGGATGTCACAATCTTGACTTATTCCCGGATGCGTCACCACGCTCTGCAAGCGGTGAAGCAACTGGAGAAAGAGGGGCTAGATCCAGAAGTCATTGACTTGATTTCCCTCAAGCCCCTCGACTTTGAAACCATTGGCAAATCGATCCGCAAAACCCATCGCGTGATCATCGTTGAGGAATGTATGAAAACGGGGGGTATTGCAGCGGAATTAATCGCCTCGATTAATGACCAGTTGTTTGATGAGTTGGATGCACCTGTAATGCGGCTATCGTCTCAGGACATTCCCACTCCTTACAACGGGGCGCTGGAAAACCTAACTATCGTGCAACCTCACCAGATTGTTGAAGCCGTACAAAAAATGGTGGCACTGCGGATTTAGGCGATTGGGGAAGTGGAGGAGATGAGGGGCAAGGGAGCGGCGGCGCAGGGGGCACCCGGAGCATCCGGAGAAGCGATCGCTCTTAGCTCTGACTCCTTACCCCTCATATTTCATACTTCATCCTTCACACTTCATCCTTCACCCTTCATACTTCATCCTTCACCCTTCATCCTTTCTCCCCATCCCTACCAGGCTTGTCAAAACAGATTATCATAGCATTTGTTGCGGCAAGTTGTAGTTATGCAGAGACAGCGTTCGTTAATAGCCTTAATTCTTGTCCTCACGATCGCGGCGATCGTGGTGTTAGTAAAAATTCCACTTCAGTTGGGACTGGACTTACAGGGCGGGGCACAGCTAACCATCCAGGTACAACCCACAGAAGATATCCCAAAAATTACCGAAAATGAATTAGAAGCGGTGCTGCGGGTTGTAGAAAATCGGATCAATGGTTTGGGAGTCTCAGAACCCGTTGTGCAAACAGTGGGTTCTAACCAAATTTTGGTGCAGTTGCCGGGAGTAAATGACCCACGACAGGCAGAACGCGTCTTGGGTGGAACGGCACAACTGGAGTTTCGCAAGCAATCACCGGGTACAGAAGGGCAGTTTCTGGCTGAACAGCAGGTGCGGCAAGAACTGCTGCAAAAGCAGGCGCAACTGAGGCAGAGTGGGAATGAATCAGCGATCGCGGAAAATCAAGCCGCCATTGAGCGCAGCAACGAGGCGATTCTAGAACTATTTGAGCGCGCTGGCTTAACAGGCAAAAACCTCAGAGAGGCTAGCGCTCAACCACCGCAAGTTGGGAATCGCTGGGATGTGGCGATTCGCTTTGATGGTGACGGCGGTGAGAAATTTGCCCAACTAACAAAAGACTTGGCAGGGACAGGACGCACGATTGGTGTTTTCCTCGACAACACCCTGATTAGCTCTCCCACCGTTGGGCCGGAATTTGCTGCCAATGGGATCACGGGCGGTAGTGCAGTCATTACAGGTAACTTTACAGCAGAAACTGCAAACGATTTGGCGGTTCAAATCCGAGGCGGCGCGCTGCCTGTGCCTGTAGAAATCGTGGAAAACCGCACGGTTGGTGCGACCTTGGGACGAGATAGTATTCGCAGCAGTCTCTATGCCGGGATTGGTGGTTTGATCTTGGTGTTGGTCTTTATGGCAGTCTACTATCGGCTTCCAGGAGTAATTGCTGATATATCGTTACTCATTTACGCTTTGCTAACCTTTGCGGCGTTTGCGCTTTTGGGTGTCACGTTGACCTTACCAGGCATTGCCGGGTTTATCCTCAGTATCGGCATGGCAGTAGATGCGAATGTGCTGATTTTTGAGCGGACGCGGGAAGAATTAAGAGCAGGACGAACTTTGTATCGCTCCGTTGAATCTGGTTTTTACCGAGCATTTTCTAGCATTTTGGATGGCAATGTGACAACGTTGATTGCTTGTGCCGCACTATTTTGGTTAGGGTCAGGCTTGGTGAAGGGGTTTGCTCTGACACTGGCGATTGGGGTAGTAGTGAGTATGTTTACTGCCCTCACCTGTAGCCGCACATTTATGCTTCTAACTGTTTTGGGCTTCCCGAAAGTGCGCCAGAAACCAGAACTCTTCTGTCCCAATCTACCAGCGACAGCTAAATCATAGTGGAGAAGTCAAGATGAAACTCAATATCATCAAACAGCGATCGCTTTGGTGGACGATCTCTGCCGCTGTGATTCTGGCTGGCATTATCAGCATGGTCATCTCAACGGCAACCATCGGCACACCCCTGCGTTTGGGTTTGGATTTTGTTGGTGGTACCAGACTGCAAGTTGAACTCGATTGCTCTCAACCCGGAAACTGTGATCAACCGATTGACCTGGCAGAGGTGCGGGATATCATGGCAACTCAAGGATTGGGGAACAGCAGTATCCAAATTTTGGGAGATGAACGCCAAGCCCTAACAATTCGCACCAAAACCCTAGATGTCGAGCAACGCACCGAGTTACAAGGCATCCTAGAAGAGAGAATCGGTGCATTTAACCCCAAAGCGACGCAGATTGACACCGTAGGCCCAACTTTGGGGCGGCAGCTATTTTCTGCCGGGTTACTGGCGCTTTTGGTGTCCTTTGGCGGCATCCTCGTTTATCTGTCGTTCCGTTTCCAGTTTGACTATGCGCTCTTTGCCTTCGTCGCCTTGTTACACGATGTTTTAGTCACCTTGGGACTATTTTCCTTCTTGGGGTTAGTGCTGGGGGTAGAAATCGATAGCCTCTTTGTCGTCGCCCTCCTGACAATTATCGGGTTTTCGGTGAACGATACGGTGGTGATTTACGACCGGGTACGAGAGGTACTCAGTCTTAATCCCGAACAGCACATTGACCAAGTGGTCGATGATGCGGTGAATCAAACTCTGGCACGGTCAATCAATACCACTTTGACTACCATGCTCAGTTTGGTAGCAATCTTCTTATTTGGTGGGGCGACGCTGAAATATTTTGCCTTGGCGTTAATTGTTGGCTTCATTGCTGGGGCTTACTCCAGTATTTTTGTTGCCAGTAGTATGCTCGCTTGGTGGAGAGAGCGTAATGGTCGAGCTTATTCTGCCCCTTTAACAGACGCCAAAGTGTCTGATGAAGTATAACCGAGATCAGTTTGCCACGTTACTTTCAATTGCTCATGGATCGGCTAGACCCACAACGCCCAGAAATGCCCAAAAATGCCCCAGAAATAGCGTTAGACCCCGTCTTTAAGGCGCAAGTCGAGCGCTTACACCAGCTGACTGTCTATAGTCGGTGGCTAATTGTCGGTATCCTCTGGATTAGTGTTGCTCCCTTGAGTGTGTGGGGGTGGCGTTATGAGCTTTCGTTGTTGCGATCGCATTTCACCTGGGCAGCCCTGCGCTATGGCATTTTCTTCAACAATCTGCCAGTTCTGGGTTTCTCCCTATGTGTAGGCATGACGGCGGCGGTTCTAGTGTGGCAAAGCCGCAACATATTAATGGGACTGCCCCGCGAGGAGCAGCGTCGTCTAGAGAAACAGGTGCTACGAATTCGTGCCTCTGGCTCTAGCCATCCCTTGTGGAAGTGGATTTGCCAGCCCTAGGGCATGTCATCAATTAGGTCTGCAACGGGCTTAAGATCGCTCACTGTAGTCTAAGTCAGAGGATTGCCCTCAACCCCTAACTCCTTCTCCCATTGAGAGAGGGGTTGGGGGAGAGGGCTAACTCAGGTACGGCGATGATTAACCGATTACAAACTCCAGCATTCCTCAAACTTCAGGTAATCTGTGAGCATCGACGGTTATTTATGGTGGCTCACCTCAGCCGTTGTCTATACATTTCCCCAACTTTAGCTGACGAACTAAAGCGTTATCTCAAATAGAAAGCTGACAATATTATGTATATTTCCCCAACTTTAGCTGATGAACTGAAGCGTTATCTCAAACAGAAAGCTGACAATGGTGACAAAGAGGCGAGAGCTGTACTAGAGCGTGTCGAAGCCGCTGCTGCCTCATCTCCAGAAGCAAGACAACAAGCCTTGTCTGAGCCGATAGAAAACATGGAACTCGGTTGCTGAAATGTGATTTGTCTCAGAAATATTAAGCAATTAGCCAAGGGAGCCAAATTGCTAAACCCAGCAGTGTAATAAACAAAACTGGCAATGTCAGGAAAATGCTGAGGCGAAGGTACTCACCCCAAGTCATGAATAATCCCTTACGAATCAGGACGTTGAGCCAGAGTAGGGTTGAGAGGCTGCCGAGGGGAGTGATTTTTGCTCCAATGTTGCAGCCAATGACATTGGCGTAGACCATTGCTTCTCGCATCGCCGGATCAATACCAGTGGTGTTTTGAATCGCTAGGGCATTGATGAGGATGGCGGGTAGGTTGTTGATAGTCGCAGAAAATAATGCGGCTAAGAAACCAGTTCCTGTGATGGCAAAGGTTAGTCCCCAGTGAGACAATCCCTCTAAAAGCTGGCTCAGAGGTAGAGACAAGAGTGCCTTCTGTACGCCAATAACGAGGATATAAATTCCCAGACTAAATAAAATCTCTTGCCAGGGGATCTCTCGCCAAACCTGAGGAAGGGAGATAACTACCGTTGCTTGCGGTTGGAACCAGCGTCCGGCTAATGCCAGTAGAACCAGCGCTCCCATACTAGCGATGACGCCAACAGGGAGGGAGAGGGTGAGATTCGGGGTAGGCAAGAAGGGTGTAGAAAGACGCAGCGAGAGCGGTTCTAGTAAAAAGTAGCTGAGGAGCAACAAGCCTAGAATAGTGAAGCCCCAACGACAGATCAGGGAATCTCGCACTGCCAAATCGGGGTGTGGTAGCGGGGTAAGGCGGTAGGTTTTTGGGAGATAACGGTCGAAGTAAAACCAAAGAACGCCTAAGCTGGCAATAATGGCGATCGCGTTTACTGGCACCATCACTAAGCTGTAACGCAAAAAGGAAATGTTGAAATAGTCAACAGAGATCAGGTTGACGAGGTTACTTACAGGAAATGCCAAACTGGCAGCGTCGGCAATGAAATTGGTGATGAAGGTAAATGCCAAGGCTGTAATCGGGCGCAGCTTGAGTAGTAGCAGCAGTTCGATGACGATGGGTGTCCAGATCAAAGCCGTAGCATAGTTAGTCAGTAGTGCCGCGATCGCTGCTCCTAAAAGCACAATTAAGAGAAACAGCAACCGACCCCGTCCAAATCCCCAACGGGCAATATGCAACGCTGAAGTGCGAAATAACCCGGCTTTATCCAAAATTAGGGAAATAAGGGTGAGGGCAGTTACCGTCAGCAGGGCATTGCTAATTAGTCCCCCAACCGCGAGGAGGTCTTGCCACGTTACAACGCCAGCAAACAGCGCCAGGATTGCGCCAGCGATCGCGGTCATGCCAATGCGGTGTCGTTGCGGCTGCAAACTGAGCTGCAAGATGACGAGAACTAGAACTAGCAAAAAAATAGCGATCGCCAAAATGACACAATTTAATCTGCACAAGCAGACATTTATGTAGCTGCGCTCAGGAACGCCTGTCGGTAATTGATCTTAAACTAACGCCACCCCTATGAATCTACGTGATGCGGTTGAAACTGACCTCCCTAGGATCGTAGAGATCTACAACGAGGCGATCCCAGGTCGCATGGCAACAGCCGACACTGAGACGATATCAGTGGAAAGTCGCCTTAGCTGGTATAAGGAGCATCACCCCCACAGCCGCCCGCTTTGGGTAGCAGAGTTAGAGGGAGACATAGTCGGTTGGTTGAGTTTCCGCTCCTTTTACGGACGCCCCGCTTATCACTCCACAGCGGAAATTAGCATTTATGTTTCTCCCCATTACCAGCGTTGCGGAGTAGGGCAACAATTGCTCCAACAGGCAATTCACCAAAGCCCAAGACTGAAACTTAATACTCTAGTTGCTTTTGTTTTTGCCCATAACAAACCCAGCTTGCAGTTATTAGAAAAGCATAATTTTCAATGCTGGGGCTATCTGCCTAAAATTGCCGAACTAGATGGGATAGAGAAAGATTTAATGATTTTGGGGTTGCAATTAGGGAAGTAGTATGCTGCACTCCTACAGGCTCCTAAAATCTGATTAGTATGACGCCAAAAAAAGAGGCGCGATCGCTCGCACCTCCTATACCTTTGTCAAGGATTTAAATTAGAGCTATTACAGAGCAGCTACCGCCAGTACCCCAGCAATAGCAGAAGCAATAGCAGAAGCCAATGCGGTGCCAAAGAGCCACCAAGCAGCGGTAGCCGCTGCCTTGCGGGTTTCTTCAGCTTGCCGTTGTGCCTGGTGCTTGACTTCCTCTACACGGCGTTGGGCTTCGGCTTGGATGCGTTCTGCCCGTTGTAGAACGTTGTTCCGAGCGCGGTCAACGGAGTCAAAGATGCGGTTGACATCAGATTCTGAGATGTCTTCGCGAGAACTCAAAACAGCCACTAACGTTTCGCGGTCAAACTGACCGAGGCGATCGCGCAGAGCATCAAACCCAGCTTGTGGATCATCAAACAGCGTCCGCATATCGCGCATGATGCCGTCGTAGTTGAGTTCAGGACGCTCCAGGGAGTTGAGGTAGTTGCGGATGCGAGCAATAATACCGTCAACTACCGACTGCACGCGGTTCTGGACGCTTTGAATTTGGTGATTGATTTGTTCGCGGACAGACAGGATGTTATCAACAATCCATTTCACTTCTGACTCTGAGACATCCTGTCGCTGAGACAAGAGGGCAATCAAAGTCTCGCGATCGAAGTGAGAAAGGCGATCGCCCAAGCTATACGCCCCAGCTCTGGGGTCATTCAGCAACAGTTGCAAGTCGCGCTTGATGCCATCTGGGTTGAGTTCGTCCTTACCCGTGTTTCGCAGGTAATCTTCAATCGTTGATTGAAAATCTCTCACCTGGGTTTGGGTACGAGTCGCCAAGCGCCGTGGTGCCCTGATCACAGTACGCAGCGTATCCTCTAATGCCGCAATCGTTTGATTGACTTGTTCTTCCGTCAAATCCCCCCGTTGAGTGAGCAATTTCACCAAGGTGTCACGATCCATTCGCCCCAAACGCTGTCTCAGTGCAACTGCACCGACTTGCGGGTTGTTGAGCAAAGTGGTGAGGTCGCGCCTGATGCCATCTGGGTTGAGTTCCTCTTTACCCGTATTTCGCAGGTAGTCGGTGAGTGAGGTTGTCACTTGGTCGTACTGATCTTTGGCTTTGCCTGTCAGATTTCCAGGGGTGTGACGAATCCGGCTCCAGACTCTTTCCACCTGGTCAATAGTTTGATGGACTTGATCCTCATTGAGATCGCTGCGCTCGGTCAAGAGCGATGCCAAAGTATTGCGGTCAAAGTGCGCTGCGCGATTTCGCATTAACGCTAATCCGGCTTGCGGGTCTCTTAACAGCACTTGTAACTCGCGATTGATGTCCTCTGGGTTCAGTTCTTGTCTACCCGTATCACGTAGGTAAGACTGTACCTTCAACCACTGAGCTTCTACTTTCGCTCTTACGGCTTCTTGCTGTTCTCTTGACTCGCTCAAAGCGCGATCGCGCTGATGTTCCAGCGTCGAAATTAGCGCTTCTTTTTCCGCTTGTGTCAAATCACCCCGCTGATTTAACAGCCGTTCAAAAGTCGAACGGTCGAACTGCGCCAAGCGGGTACTCAGGTCTTCGTAATCTGCCTCTGAGTCTTCCAGCAATGGTTTGAACTCTAGAGCAATTTTTTCGGGCGTAAAGTTTTCCTTCGGTGTGTTGAGGAGATAACTTTCCACCGCTGCCATCAGGGCAACTGAGCGCTCCCGCGTCTGGGCGGCTTGCGCTACCGACAGAACTTCTAACCGGATGTTTTCTAATCTATTAGAAAGTTCGGTAATTTGCGTCTGGGTAAACATGCCTTTTTGAGCTAGCAAATCGGCAAAATCGCCGCGATTTATCTGCTCTAGCTCGTAGGCGACGCTACCTGGGTCGGCAGCGGGGTCATACAGCACATCGCGAAACTCTCGCCCTAGGTTTTCCTGCTTCATTTGCCAGGGGTAGGCATTGAGCAAGTAGTTTTCAATATCAGCACGAACCGTACTGTAGGGTACATCTGGGGTCGAAGTTCCTAGCTGATTTGTGACCTTTCCCGCTTGCTCGCTGGCTTGATCTCTCAGCCCTCTGAGCCGATTGACGATTGCCTCCACATCAAAGTCAGACAGGTCTGTACGACCCAGGATCATCCCAATCAAACTGTTGACGCCCAGCGTCATGGCTTGACTAAGGGGGCCAGTACTTTGGTTTTGGGACTGCTGTCCTTGTCCTTGTCCTCTATTACTACCTATGGCATCAATGAGCTGGTCAATTCTCCGGTTGAATTCGTCCGGGATCAGGTTGCCGGATGCTGCCGAACGGAGGTAGCTCAGGATATCGTCGTTGGGCTCTTTGTCTGGCAATTGGTTAACTGTGTTCTTCCAAACCTCTTCGAGTTGATCGGCGATCCGATTAAGGTCTCGTGGCGACAAGTCGCTGCGGCTGCTAACCAAATCAACAAAGGTTTGTCGGTCAATATTGCCGAGGGCAGCACGATTAGCGACCGTTTTCAATTCCGGGTCATTAATGATGTCCTCAAATTCTCGCCGTATCCCTTGTAAATCTAATTCGGGCGGACGGAGGGAGCCAAAATAATCCTCAATGTTTTCACGGATACTGACGGGATCGATCGCTGAACCAAGTTCCCGACGTACCGCTGACGCCGCCGCCTCTGCTGTCGCCACAACTTGTCTACTGGCAGCACCGCCTCCAATCGCGGCGGTGGCTGTCCCCACAATGGCTTGAAGACCGGAAGTGGCGGTGTTTACGACTGAACCAACCAACGAACCCACTGTAGTTGAACTGATCCAAACTAGCAGTGAGAAATAAACGGCCCAGATAACAAGACCAACAATCGCTCCTAAACCGGGACTAATCAGTAAGCTCAGTTTGACTGCCAACAGGCAGGCAAAAAACAGAGAAACTGTAACCGAGATTAAGGTTGCCAGCCCTAAAAAGAAGCCAATTTTACGAATCGTACTACCGATGCTCGTATTGTCGTGTGTGTCGTGTGTATTGTGTGTGTTGTCTGAATCTCCGTCTCCCCCTAAAGCAGAGACTCCGACGGCTACGCCTAGGTTGGTCAACAATAGCTGAAACGCAAAGGCAAGAAATACCCCAGCAATCACAGCGATAAAAAATTGTGGCCCATCTAGTACCAAAGCAGCCTCTTCTGGCGTTTCCAATCTTGGAACGACTGGAACTTGCGCTATCCAGCCCATCCCGCTCATTAGGTTTAGTGCCATTCCTGCACTCTGCAACATGATGTGTCCCTCGTCCAAGTTCTATTCATTCAGCGTAATACTGAGATTACTTTAAGGATGGATGTTTTAGTGCTGTAAAATTCACACCTAGTGAATAGCATCCTGGGTAGAAGAGATTGTCTGCATCTTTCCTAGGTTTGAACATTGGAAGAGTATGCCAAATTATTTCTTCATGAATGTCTCGAAGAGAAATGTTGCAAGATTTGAAGCACTCAGATGGTATTTGGAAAACCAGTGCAACTTGGCAGAAGTAATTAATTAATTACAGTTTGATAAGTACAGAAGTCGGTTAAAATTGCTTAAATCCCTGGAAAAACTCGAATTAGTAGGGAGATCAATGCTGCCTAAACAGCCGTCCTACTGAATCTAGTTCGATGATTATTCTCCCTTTTGAAAATAAAACGGGGTGGAGTAAAAAAGCCACGATTTTAGAAAATTGGCAGTTTCAAAGTATACAAATTCAGGGTGTACTTCCGGTATATGTCCGGGGTAAACCTGCGTTTAAATCTCAATTAATCTGTAGTTGAGTAATTGGCTGACTATTTAAATCAGTTTGCTAAAATCTCAAAAAAGGCGATCGCTACTTTTATTCAAGAAACTTATTACAAAGACGAATGCCTCAGGGGAGCGCTACAAACTGCCCCTATTTACAGGCTTATTTCTTTCTTCAGATATAAGACAAGACTTAATAAAATGTGGCAACCTTACTAATTATGAACACTGATGAACGTCTCGCTACTCTTAAGCACATCCGTCGCTTGAGCCGCCTGATGGATACTGCCATTCGTATCCCAGGAATCAACTTTCGCATTGGATTAGACCCTATCCTTGGCTTATTTCCTGGTGCTGGAGATTTAGTCAGCGCCGGATTTTCAGCATACATTATTTATCAAGCAACGCAGCTGGGTATATCGCGCCAAAACTTGAAAAAAATGCTCTTTAATGTTGGCTTAGAAGCGGTTGTGGGCACAATCCCCTTAGCGGGTGACTTATTTGACGCTTACTACAAGTCAAACATTCGGAATTTGGAAATTCTTGAGAAACACCTCCAGGAATTTGATCCCGAACTTGAAGAAGCGGCTTCTCACTCGCCAGAAGTTCAGGAATTAATTGCCCAGAAGTAATAGTGTGCTGGCACTCTGAGGATGGCGGCACGACCGCTGTTTGTGGCGGACTGGGAGTCCAAGCCCTTCAGTCGAAGTTTGAGATGAGCGATCGCTGGTTGAGAGACAACTGGCGATCGCTAAACTTTTTTAGAGGTTTGCAATTCTTATTTTTTGCCGCTGATTTCCCCCACAGATTCCCCAGGGTTTCCACAAAAAGACCAAAGCTTTTCCACAAGTTACTGTAAGTTTTCCACAGGACTACACGCTGGGATCGGGTCTTCAGGTTTTACTGGGGATACTATTCATCACCTGTCCCGCTGCCGTAAGGTACCTCTACTTGTAAAGTTGTGTAACGGGGATCGGGCTGTAACCCTGATTCTCTCGTGTGGCTTTTTAGGGTTTAGCCGTGGTTGTAACATTTCGCAGCATTGACAACCCCACCCCATCTCAGCAGACAATGGTGCGACCAACAACTAAAACCTTCTGACTTAGGCTGACCCCATAGCGGTAAACGCCGGGGCTTTTCCCAAGTTCGATGTTTTTGTGCTTTTAGCAAAGACGCTGGAAGTCAGATTGTCTTCACTATCCCTCAGATTTGAGTAGCTCACTATGAATGCAACCGTCAGTATCCTTGCCGAAATTCCCGAAGACTTGCACGAATCCTTAAAGCGCTACCTGGAAACTCATCCCAATTGGGATCAAGACCGGGTATTTGCCGCCGCGTTGTCGCTGTTTTTGCTCCAAAATGGAAGTGGCAAGACACCGGAAGCCACCCAAAGTTACCGCGCTTGTGCTCGCGTATATCTAGAATCGTTGTTTCAGCATCCTGCCTAGATTTAGCAGCCAAGGGCTAAGAACTGGAAGCTACAAAGAGGCTTCAAGTCCGAAAACGAGCGTCAACGGTAACGGCGGCAGAGTTTTCCTAGGCAGTGTCTGCTGATGAGTTAGTTTTTAGCGAGTTGATCGACCGTGATAGACACCTTGATTGTTGGGGCGGGAATTAGCGGCCTCAGCTTGGCTCACGCCCTACAGAAAGATGCGCGGCAAGTTTTGGTGACAGAACGCCAAGGACGAGTCGGAGGGAACATTACCACCAATCGAGTGGCTGGATTTCTTTGGGAAGAAGGGCCGACAAGTTTTTCTCCGAGTCCAGCATTACTTCGCTTGGCTGTAGAGGTGGGACTAAAAGACGAGTTGGTACTGGCAGATCGGCGGTTACCCCGCTATGTTTACTGGAAAGGTCAACTTCTGCCCGTACCGATGAATCCTCCCGCCGCCGTGACATCTCAGCTTTTGAGCTGGCGGGGAAAATTGCGAGCCTTAACCGGGGCGCTGGGCTTTGTCAGTCCCCCAAGCGGTAGCGAGTTAGCCCAGCAGGGAGGCAAAGAAACGGTAGCGCAGTTTTTCCGTCGTCATCTGGGTACAGAGGTGGCAGAACGCCTGGTTGCTCCCTTTGTTTCTGGGGTGTATGCGGGGGATGTGCATCAGTTGAGTGCAGATGCTGCCTTTCGGCGCATCACTCAGCTTGCCGATGTGGGAGGTGGGCTGGTGGCAGGAGCGATTCTTCAGCGGCGACAGAAGCCGAAAACAGTAGAGGCGCAGGATGCGAACATTCCCCAAACGAAGCCTGGAGAATTAGGGTCATTTAGGGAAGGGTTAGGGGCGCTTCCAGAGGCGATCGCCTCTCGTTTGGATGGTGCGGTTAAACTTAACTGGACGTTGACCCAGTTGCGCCCCACAGAGCAGCAAACCTATATCGCAGAATTTTCCACCCCAGAAGGCGATCGCCAAATCGAAGCCCGCAGCGTTGTCCTCACAACCCCCGGTGATGTAACGGCAAAGTTGTTACAACCGCTTCTCCCCACCGTTAGCCAAGCGTTACAAGCGATTCCTTACCCGCCTGTGGCTTGTGTGGTGCTGGCTTATCCAGATTCAGCGGTAGGACGACCCTTACAAGGCTTTGGCAACTTAATTCCCCGCCATCAAGGGATTCGCACCCTAGGGACGATCTGGTCTTCAACGCTGTTTGAAGGTCGTACGCCCCCAGGATGGCAGATTTTGACGAACTTTATTGGCGGCGCAACTGACCCGAAAATTGCCGAACTAGATCAGGAGCAGATTGTCCAAGAAGTGCATAATGACTTGCGGCAAATTCTTTTAGCGCAGGATGTACAACCGAAAGTTTTGGCGGTGCATCTGTGGAAGCGAGCAATTCCTCAGTACACTTTGGGGCATCAAGAACGCTTAGAAGCAATTAATCGAGGTCTTGAGCAGATGCCGGGGCTTTATTTATGTAGTAATTTCATTGATGGCGTTTCTTTGGGAGACTGCGTGACTCGCGCCCAAAAAAGGGCGGCGGAGGTTTCTAAATATTTGCAGGCTTCGGTTTAGGGTTTGTTTTTAACGCGGAGTTACTTTGCGTTAAAACAGTTAGGGTTGGCTTGATTGGAAGGTATGGCAGAAGAAAGCTCGGCAGGACAGTTGGTAATTCCCCAGTTGATTGTAGGTTTGGGAAATCCTGAACCGAAGTATGACAAGACGCGGCACAACATTGGGTTTGATGCGGTGGATGCTTTGGCGCGTCGGACGCAGATTTCTTGGAATGAAAATCGCCGCTTTCAGGCAATGGTTGGGGAAGGTCGGGGGATACATGGAGATAAAATCCGCCTGCTGAAGCCGTTGACTTACATGAATCGCTCTGGACAGGCGATGCGGGCGGCGATCGATTGGTATAAGTTACCGCCGGAATCGGTGCTGGTAATTTATGACGATATGGATTTGCCTGTGGGACGCTTGCGGATGCGGCTGTCGGGTTCGGCAGGTGGGCATAACGGGATGAAGTCAGCGATCGCTCATCTCGGTACTCAGAATTTCCCCCGCCTACGGATTGGCATTGGCAAGACTAGCGAAGATCAGGACACAATTGGTCATGTTTTAGGGCGATTTTCCCCCAAGGAAGCCCAAATCATGGCAGAAGTTCTCCCCCTTGTTCTGGATACCGTAGAAGTTGCCCTCAAGCAAGGTGTGGCAAAAGCAATGAGTCTCTATAACAGTCGGACTGTCAGTTTAGAGTCGTAATTGCTCGGCAAAGTAGCAATTAACAAGTAGCGCTTATTCCTTTCATACTTCATCTTTCACACTTCACACTTCTTTACATAATCTGACTCAAACAGGATAAATCGGCGGAGCCAAAGTGGACGCTTAAGGCAACATTTAAATACTCTAAGGATTTAACCAACCACGGCACACCATCTTTTGCCGATGACTCGTAGTGGTTAAATAAAATGGCAAAGCGTTTTTCTAAGTAAGGTTTGACTTTACGGCAGAGCAGGACAATTTTCAGTAATAAGCCAGTTGTGAAGGTTGCCCCTAAGTTGGTAATCAAGTCAACAAAAACGAAGTGATTCGGACGTTGGGGGCTTTCGACCACCAGGAAGTTCAATAACTGGCTGCAAGTCCGGATGATCAGAAATTCAGTTGGCTTCTGCGAATCGTTATGAGCCAGCGTTTTTTGCAGATGGTTATACAGGCGGTCGTTAAATTGGCGTTTTCCATAGGCGGGGTCGATTGTCGCCGTCAGGTATTCGTATAAGTCGTCCTTAAAGGCACTGTAGGAGGAGGCTTGGCTACTGTGGGTGAGAAAACTTTGAGCAATATCCCGGTAGGTGTCGGCACCTTGCACTTTGCCGACAAATTGCTTGAGGGCAGCTCCTAGCTCGCGATCGCTTAATAGGGTGGGATTATTCACAGGTTGGATAATCCGGCTATTGGGGGACTGGCTCTTCATCGATTGCGCCCGTCGCACCTGATAGGTTACATACTGCGACAAGTCCAACTCAAAACGCCGTTGTACTCGTGATTGAATTTGTCGTACTGTTTGCTGATGCTCATAGCTGCTATCCTCACTCAATAGACAATGCTCGTACAAATAGGGATAGCGACAAATCAGCGTGCCAACTGGGTTGGAGTCACTGCCAGTCGTTGCAGCTGTTTCGCTCATTACTTGTGCTAAACGTCGCAGGGTCAAAAATTGCTCGGTTTCTGTAAACAGCTTCAGCAATTGCCGCAAACGCCTTGCCCCACGAGAGTAAACGGCTCCCACAGGTGGTGGATTCTCAAACAAGGCGACTAATTCTGGGATTGAGCCTTGTAGGTGAGGTTGCATCTGCCAGCGATTGATTAAAATGTGGCAGCAACGGTTTAAGACAAACTTGAATTCTTGTTCAGCACGCTTAGAAGTCGCCACCGTTTCTAGCGCCAGCCAAATTTGCGGTTCATGATATCTCGCTCCTCCCATAAAGAGGTAGCGAAACCGCTCAATTAGCTCGTCAGGTGACTCCACTTGCACGTAGTAGAGCAAGTGATCGTATAGCTGCTGTTCTTCCGGGCTAGTTTGTCTAATGTAAGAGTCTGTCCAAGTAGTCACTTTAGTTAGCCCTCCTACGTGCAAACGCTAGGGCTCATCAAGATGAGTTTTACGAAGGTAGTCTAGCTTCAAAGTATCGTCCTGCCGATCAGGGACAGGAACATTTTGCTGCACTTTAGTAGTAGGCCTCCATATATTAGGGTATACTTGATAGTTCTTTAAGCAAAAATATGTCCCCTCTGATAGAGGATATCTTGACCAACTCTTAATAGTTATCCGCAAATATGCGGCAAACTGATAAAGATTAAGTAAAGTAATTGTCACTGCGTACTAGTACAGTCGTACTGACAGATAATTCGCAAACAGCGTAATCCTGTATAACTGTGACGGCTGAACTTATGCCTTGTCAACTCCCTCTTGAACAAATAGTAGATATTATTGCAGCGACACCTCTTAATATTTCAGACGATGTCTTGGCAAAACGGTCAACTGGGATTACAACCGACACCCGCAGTCTGAAACCGGGGGAGATATTTATTGCCTTGCGAGGGGAGAACTTCAACGGGCATGAGTTTGCTGTCTCTGCGGTTGAGAAAGGGGTGATCGCTACTGTTACAGACCATAAACTGGACGATCCTGTTCCCCAACTGCTGGTAAAGGACACACTTGAGGCTTATCAGCAAATCGCCAGTTGGTGGCGCAAACAATTTGATATCCCTATTATTGCCGTCACGGGTTCCGTCGGGAAAACGACCACAAAAGAATTGATTGCCGCCGTACTATCAACCACGGGAAACGTCCTGAAAACGCAGCTCAATTACAACAACGAAATTGGTGTTCCCAAAACCTTGCTGGAATTGAGTGCAGACCACGACTATGCCGTTATCGAAATGGCAATGCGGGGAGCCGGACAAATTGCCCTATTGGCACAAATTGCCTCTCCCACGATTGGCGTAATTACAAACGTTGGGACAGCCCATATTGGATTGTTAGGCTCAAAAGAAGCGATCGCCCGCGCTAAGTGCGAACTACTAGAGGAAATGCCTACTAGCAGTGTGGCAATCCTTAACCATGACAACCCCCTGCTCATTGCCACAGCCAGTACAGTTTGGCAGGGGCAAACCCTCACCTACGGATTAGAGGGGGGAGAGCTGCGCGGGGAATTGCCTAATAGCAGTACCCTCAGTATCGCTGGGATGGAGCTACCCCTCCCCTTAGCGGGGCGTCATAATGCTTCTAATTTCTTGGCAGCTTTAGCAGTGGCGAAAGTTTTAGGAATTGATTGGCAGCCGTTGGCGACAAATCTGTCTGTGAGTCTTCCGGCAGGACGTGCCACAGTTCACTCGTTGCCCAACGACATTATATTGCTTGATGAAACCTACAACGCTGGCACCGAATCTATGTTAGCGGCACTGCAATTGCTAGCAGAGACACCGGGGAAGAGGCGTATTGCCGTGTTAGGGGCAATGAAGGAATTGGGAGACGCCTCCGAGGAATTGCATCAACAAGTAGGTAGGGAAGCTGAACAGTTGCAACTAGATGTGCTGCTAGTTTTAGTTAACGATCCGGAAGCGCAAGCGATCGCCACCGGGGCTAGTGGCATCTCTTCCGAGTGTTTTTCAACCCATGAGGCGTTACTTGCTCGATTGCAGGAGATTTTGCAACCTGGCGATCGCCTCCTCTTTAAGGCTTCTCATTCTGTTGCCTTAGATCAGGTAGTTAAGCAGTTGTGCGCGGCGGGATGAGCAATCGGCGAATAAGTGCGATCGCGCTGCCGATGCTTTCCCTCTACGTATATTCTCGATAGTCAACAAAAGAACCAAATCGTTAAGCGCGATCGCTGATTTTGAGCAGGCTCGACAAATAGCTTCCTCCTAGCGACAGATGCAGTCAAAATGCGGTTTTGACTAAACTAACCTTGCGCTCTGTGTTTAGCTAGCCACTACGACTACAGATACAAAAGCGCTAACCTTAAACTTTTCTTAATCATATGGCAGACGGGTCTGACTAGATCAAAGATAGTTTTTCCAGCGGTACAGTGATACAACGGACATAAGTCAGTGATGTTTTTAAAGTTTGTGTAAACAGAATATACTTTTTTGATAAAGCTCCGTAGAAATACTGGCATTATCTCCCAGTATTATGCAAAATAAGTATAATCCTCTAACAAAACACGACTCTTTAATAATTCTGAACTACTTCAACTATTAAATCACTCCCCTGAATCCATCCAATTTGTTCCCTATCCACAAGCGATAGAAATCTATAAGTTACGGTGCACACCAAATGAAGACAGTCAACCTACTGAATATATCTCTTAATAATTTATCAACGGTAGAACTGCTGGAACAGCTCAAAAGCGGCATTGTATTCACACCAAATGTAGATCACTTGATCAAGTTGCAAAGCGATCCAGACTTCATCAAAGTTTATCAAACTGCCAACTATAGGGTGTGTGATAGCAAAATCCTTCAATTTGCATCAAAATTCTTAGGCTCACCCATCAAAGAGAAAATTTCTGGTTCTGATCTTTTTCCAGCTTTCTATACATACCATCAGAATAATGAAGATATTAAGATTTTTTTACTAGGTGGCAAAGAAGGAGTAGCTAATAAAGCTCGATATAAAATCAACGCTAAAGTTGGGAGAGAAATTGTTGTTGGTTCCCTTTCTCCGTCTTTTGGCTTTGAGAAAAACGAAGAAGAGTGCCAAGAAATTATTGAAATCATTAACCAATCGGGTGCTACAGTTCTGGCAGTCGGAGTTGGTGCACCTAAGCAAGAAAAGTGGATCTGCAAGTACAAAGACCGCTTACCCCATATAAAAATCTTCTTAGCTGTCGGAGCAACGCTTGATTTTGAAGCCGGCTCTATCAAAAGAGCTCCTCTGTGGATGAGCGAGTTAGGGATAGAATGGCTTTTCCGGTTGTCATCTGAACCCAAAAGATTGTGGAAAAGATATTTAGCGGACGATCCTTTATTCTTTTGGTTAATTTTGCAGCAAAAACTTAATATTTATCGCTCTCCATTTGACAGTGATGAGCAATTTAACAAACGTCGTACCAAGTGGAACCAAGTAACCGGGCGCTAAAATGCTCAATTTCCTTCTAATTTCACAGAAAGTTTAAGAGACGTGAGTTTTATGCTCACGTCTCTTTTCGTTGTAGGAGGAGTGCGCTAGAGGATGCCGCGCAAGTACGATAGTTGAATTTATGCAAAGCTGCACTAGTCTAAAAAAATCTACGCCTGTCAACAAAAAGGGATAAACAATAAAAAGAAAAGAGTAACAAGTGAAAAGCGATAAAAAGAAAATTCCTTAAAATCACTACTGACCCTTGTTACTCTTTCCTCACCAATACTGCTAATTTTGAAAGCTGGATTTTTGAGAGAGTCATTCTTCTCAATTACCATTGCCATTGTTAGCTTCTCTTTCAACCACTTCTCTGACTCTATAGATAGGTCTGCCTTGAGATTCATGATAAGTCCGCATCAGGAGTTCTCCTAATAGACCAAAGCTAAAGAGCTGCACGCCTGCCAAGAGCAAGATTACTACCAAGATCAGTAAAGGGCGATCGCCAATGCTTTGACCCAACCCCAACTTGAGAAAAGTTAAGTAAAGCCCTAAAACAGTTCCTAATACTGTAGAAGAAATTCCCAACAAACCAAATACATGCATCGGTCGCGTCAGGAACTTCTTCATAAAGAAGACCGTGAACAAATCCAGCACAACCCGAAAGGTACGTCCCAGACCATACTTACTGCTACCATGACGACGGGCATGGTGGCGTACAGGTACCTCAGTAATTCTTGCGCCTTCAATAAACGCTAGGGCTGGCAAAAACCGATGCAACTCACCGTAGAGATTCATGTCGGCGATCAGTTCTGCACGGTAAGCTTTCAGGGAACAACCATAATCATGTAGTTTCACACCCGTGATCCGCCCAATCAACCAATTGGCAATTTTGGAAGGCAGCAACCGCGTCAGTGCCGCATCCTGTCGGTTTTTGCGCCAGCCACTCACCAAGTCGTAGCCTTCTTCTAGCTTGGCGAGCAGCATGGGGATATCTGCCGGGTCATTCTGCAAGTCGCCATCTAACGTAACGATAAAGGGAGCTGTGGCGTACTTGAATCCTGCTGCCATTGCTGGTGTTTGACCGTAGTTGCGACGGAGTAGGACGGCGCGTAGATGCGGACGAAGCAGCGCTTGTTGCTTTAACAACTCTGACGAACCATCTTTAGAGCCATCATCCACGCAGATGATTTCGTAGCTCAATCCCATATTGCTGACACTAGTCGTAATTGCCTCAAGCAACTGGATCAGGCTCTCTACCTCGTTATAGAGCGGCACCACAACTGACAATTCAGGTGGAGTTACATCTGAGAGGGTGGATGTCCTAACTATTTGAGCCATTGATGTAAGTATGCACGCGGATTGTTCCTAATAAAAACAGTAGCTGCAATTCCAGAAAATTTGAGTCCTGCCCTTAAAGAAGCTATCTTTAGTCACTCGCACCTGGTCAAAGTTCTCTAAAACAGGTTTTCCTTCTCAAGCGAACAAGGGCGGCTACGGAACAGCATAAGGTGATTACTGTAAAAAATAGGTAAACCGAAAGAAGTTATTTTAAGATTCTGTAAAGCTTTAAGTAATTGATGCCGTTTAGGACAGCGAACTTTACTTTCTTAGCTTCGCAGCTTGAAAAAGCGGTATTCATACAGAACCGCTAGTCCTGCACCTGCTGCTTCTGCCAGAATGCTAATCAAGCGGTACAGAACAACCGCGCTCAGGAGCAGACCAGCTGAGAAGTTACCCTTGAGTAGGGCGATAATTGTTACTTCAAACACCCCAATTCCTCCTGGCGCTCCTGGTACCACTAGACCAAGCAGCCAAGCTAGGCTGAAGGCGCTCAACAGCAAAGGGAGTTGCGCCGGAATGACAGAGCCGAGGGCTAATAGAGTTAACGCAAATCCTGTACCTCTCAGCCCAACGAAGCCCAGTTCTCCTAACAGCGGGAGAAAAGGATAGCGTTGAATTTGTAAGGGTTCAGCGGCGGCTTGAGATTTAGATTTAGTTGCTTTACCTTTGAATTTGCTTAACAGCTTAATGCCAAAGTTCAGAAATCGGGGATGAATGGCAAGCAGCACAACGGCGAGGCTGAGAACTTGTAATTTCCAGTTGTTTCGCTCCAGGCTGATTAAAGCAATCAGTAAAGCAGCGGCTGCCATCAGTAATGGCTCTAGCAGCACGCTGAGAGTGGCAACTCCGAAGGAAACACCAATCGCTTGAGTCGCTCTGACCCGACCGTAGAAGTGCCAGACATTTCCGGGTAGATACTTAGCAATATTAGTTTTCAGGTAAATGGCAACGCTCCAGGAACCTTTGACGGGTGCTGAAAGAGATTGTAAAATCCACCCCCACACCCATCCAGACCAAATATGCGCTGTTAAGGTTACGCTCAAGGCAATCGCCAAAATTGCCCATCCTGTCGGCTCAATTCGGATTGCTGCGGCTTCCTGCCAGTGATCCTTAAGTGTCTTAAGGAGAAAAAATAGCGTCCCGCCGAGAATTACCCAGCGTAAGTAAGGCTTCAGGCGCGACCAAATTTGCTTCATCAGCTTGAGGATTTGAGGGTTATTGGGCTTAACTCAATTAGGTTCATTGTTGAAGACGAGCAAGGAAAGTTCCCTTCATCAGCCACTTTCAAGCCACTATACAGCCCTAATCAATTTCCACAAAACGGACGGAGGAGACATGGGAAACCGCATCTCTCTTGCTACCCTTAATAGTGCCAAATGTCGAGCGGGATTTTTGTCTCTAGCAAGCTTTACTAAACTTTTTGAAAACTATCTTTACATTCGATAAATTTTTATCGCAACATCCCTGTAATTAAAAGCTTCATCTAAACTTTATGAGAATCACCTATATCTTCAGTAAATTTTCACCCTTACCCCTAAGAAAAAACGTTAGTGTATTAAAAGCATAGTAATTGCCCTTATTGCTCCTTTATTATTGTTAGCTTATTAGCGATCCAAGACAGTTATTTATGCCTACTTAAAAGATATATTTATAGCTTTTTACTGACACCTCTCTTTAGCATTTCTTGCCAAAGGAAATTATGAAGAATCCCGTCATTGCCATTGGACTGGACGCAGCCGATCCTTCCCTTATTGAAACCTGGATGTCTCAAGGACATTTGAAAAACCTGCGTCGCTTACGCGACAAAGGGGCTTACACTCGTCTGAAAACGTTTGAGTACTACAGAGCCGAGACTCCCTGGACAACATTTCTTACAGGCTGTTCCCCTAAGCAAACTGGGTATTGGGCACCGCTAAAAATCAAGCAAGGCACCTATGAGGTAGAGGATATTCAGTCTCATGATTTTAAGGAACATGAACCTTTTTACGCTCTAAAAGACCAATATCGAGTTGCCGCTTTTGACATACCCCAAGCACCGCTAGCCAAGCAGGTAAACGGGCTGCAAGTCCTTGCTTGGGGGGCTCACTCGCCCCAAACCCCCAGTCATTCCCTACCAGCCTCTCTGTATCAGGAAATAGTTGATAAGCATGGTGAGCATCCCACCCTTCGCAAAGACCATGCCAGCATCATGGATGTGGAGGCATTGCAAGAACTGCAAAAGGCGCTCGAAGTCGGTATCGCCCGACGGGCAACGATCTGCAAAGACTTGTTGCAACAAGAGCCTTGGGACTTGTTCCTGACAATCTTTGGGGAAACCCATTCAGCGGGACATTATATGTGGCACCTGAGCCAAACGGACCATCCTTTATATCCCTATCTCGGCAAGCACTGCTCTGGTGACCCCCTGTTGGAAGTCTTTGAAAAAATCGATACGGCTGTTGGTGACATCATTGACTCAGCCCCCGAAAATGCGAATGTTGTCGTTTTTGCGGCTCATGGCATGGGGGCGAATGTGATGGATCTCCCCAGTATGTTCTTCCTCCCAGAATTTCTGTATCGCTGGAATTTCCCGGAAAAATACGGCATTGCCCGTGGCAAGATGGGTAAACCTCCTGGAGAACCATTAATCAATGGTCGTGCTAAAAAAGGATGGATGGGAACAATGTGGAGTTTAAAGTACGAGAAAAACCCACTTAAAGGATTTTTGAGACGCCATCTTCCGACCAAACTGTTCAACCTTCTTCCTTTCTCAAAGTCTTCCGAACAACCTGATTTGATTTCTCCTTTTGACTTGCTCGAAAAATCCGATCCTTTCTTCTTCCAAAGTGCGGTGTGGTACAAGCCGTTCTGGCCACAGATGAAAGCCTTCGCCTTGCCTAGCTACTCAGAAGGTTACATCCGCATCAATCTTCAAGGACGGGAGCCAAATGGCATTGTTGCTCCTGATGATTATGATGCTGTCTGTGATGAGCTGATAGAAAAGCTTTACCAGCTTAAAGATGCTCGGACAGGAGAACCAATGGTGAAGGAAGCGATCCGGACGCGTCAATCAGCAACTGAGAGCGACCCGAAGTTACCTGATGCCGATATCGTTCTTATCTGGCAAGAGAAGTATGCAACGGATGTGGTTGAAAGTTCCGACATCGGACGGATTGGGCCTGTTCCCTTCAACCGCACAGGTAGCCACCGCTCTGATGGCTTCCTGATGATGCAAGGACCTGATATAGCTCCGGGAGCTAGCCTCAGTGCTGGTCACTCTCTAGACTTAGCACCAACGATTTTGAGTTTAATGGGTGCAGAAATTCCTGACTATTGCGAGGGCAAGCCTCTTTTGGAGCGCCCAACTGTACTGTGTTGAAATACTGAACTAGTGTAGGCAAAATTGCAAGCAACCATTATCTCCTAAGAACGAATGGGTCTGCTTGCTCCTTTGTCTCTGTAACAAAAATTTGGGATATACTAGCAGCTTGAGTACAGCATTTTACCAGCAACTATCTCTTTTAAAGCAGCAGCCTTCCTCATGGATAGGTAAATTAGGTCTGTTTTGAAAGTGGTTGTGTAAGACGTTCAACAACAAGTTACTGAATAAACCGTTGTTGATTGATGTAGCCTCCGGGGGAAGATACCGATATGTTTTTTACAAAGTACCTCGCCTTCGCCACTATTGCGATCACTGCTGTGGTAGTCGTTCCGAGCCGAGTACAGGCACTACCCCTATCTCCAGGCGATCGCCTCCGGGTTTCTATCCCTGATGAAGGATTCTTAGAAACTGAAGATCGCTTTAGTGGTACCTATGAGGTGAATTTGGACGGGAATTTAGCAATTCCCTACCTCCCACCGTTGCCTGTTCAAGGGTTAGAGATTGCTCAAGTTCAACAGCGGCTGAGGCAAGCCTTAATTGCAGGAGGATTCTTCCGACCCCAGTTTCTGCAATTAGGAGTCACTATTTCACAGTGGGCTCCTGTACAAGTGACAGTGTCTGGAGCCGTATTCCAGCCCGGTCGGGTCTTAATTAACGATCCAGCACTGAGAGCGCAAAATCAAAATCAGCCGGGGCTTCCTCCTGTGTCTGGAGATTATCCCCCAGAGCGTTACTTGACGGCGGCGATTCGCACCGCCGGAGGCGTGAAACCGAATGCGGACATTCAAAATGTTCGTTTAGTACGGGGCGAGCAAGAACGGGTCTTTGATTTGTCAGGCGTCTTCACAGGAGGTCCTGTAGAAGATGTTCCCCTCGTTGCTGGGGATTTGGTGGTAGTTCCTCAATTCGAAGTTGCTCAAAACAATGAACTGGTTCGTCCTTCTCAGGTGACTCCGCTCACCATTCCTGTGTTCTTCTCCAACTTGTCAAGCCCCAATCCAGGCGGCGGGAATGCACAAGCCCAAGAACTTGCTTATGGCTCACGTTTTTCTAATGCTGTCATTGCTGCAAAGTGCGTGGGTGGAAGTCAACCGACTAATGCCAAGCGGCGTGTTGTTTTAGTACAAACTGATCGTTTAACGGGGCAAGTTGAGACGTTGAATCGCTCGGTCGAAGATCTAGTCAGAAACCCCAGTGATGAAGTTGCGAATCCTTACCTGATGCCGGGAGACGGTGTGGTTTGTTACGATTCAACTGTCACCAATGTTTCTAGTGTGTTCCGCGTCATCGGTGACATTCTTAATCCACTTAATGTAATTAGAGATCTCATCTTTGGTGACAACGAGTAACAATGACTAAGTCTTCCACTATTCCGGGTTCTTCTGCCCCAGCCTCTCTGGGTCGGTGGCGTTGGTTGCATTATTTATTTTTAGCTGTAGCTGCGAATACAGCAATTTGGGGCTTAACATTTGCGTACTTGAAAGAAACAGACCCCACCTACACGAGTAAGTGGACTCTCACCCTTCCCGCTGCTGGCTCATCCACTCGAATCTCAATCCCAGAGGTCGGCAATGCTTCTTCAGAAGTGAAGTCCCCTTATAGCGATCGCTCCCTAGATCCACGAGCAGAATATGAAATTATTGCCGAAAGTGACGCGGTTATAAAAGCAGCCGCAGATAAACTCAATCTCACACCCAGCGAATTCGGTCAGCCTCGCATCAAAATTATTGACAATACCACGTTGATAAACCTTGAAATGGCTGGCGATACCCCGGAAATCGCTCAACAAAAGGCCTTTGCCCTTAATGAAGCTTTTAATAATCGACTCAATCAGCTCAGAATTGAAGGAGCCGAAGCACAAGAAAAACCGACTCGAGAAGCCTTAGAAGCAGCGCAGAAAAAACTCATTTACGCCCAACAACGCCTTGCTGAACACAAAGCGCGTACAGGGCTAGCATCGAAAATACAAATCGATCAAACTTCCCAGACGATTGAGGAACTCAAGAGACAGCGTGCCGAACTTCGAGCGCAGCGGCAACAAACATCAGCGAATCTGCGAGAACTATCGTCTAACCTCAACTTGTCAGCCAAACAAGCCGCAGATGCTTTTACGCTCAAAGCCGACTCCATCTTTCAACAGCACTTACTCGACTACAGCGAAGCGTCCTCAACTTTAACGATCTTAAATGCGAAGTACGGATCTAATCACCCAGCAGTGGTTCGAGAAGGAAATCGACAAGCCGAAGCCAGAGCCGCTATGCTCAATCGCAGCCAGGCGCTTGTAGGTCGCTCCCTAAGTCAACCAGCGATTGACCAACTCAATATCAGTACGGGCAATCAAGGTGGCTCGGCAAGAGAACAGCTATTTGAACAACTCATTACCATCAAAGTCCAAGGAGAAGGACTCGAAGCGAGTACTCAAGAACTCGACCGACAGATCTTTCAACTGGAAAACCAGCTTAGAACGATGGGGCAAAACGCCCTTACCCTCTCAGTCCTAGAGCGAGACTTACAAATTGCTGAAGCGATCTTTTCCACCACATTAACTCAACTCGATCTCAGTCAAGCCAGCCTATCTAGTAGTTATCCTCAACCGCAAGTCCTCACCCCACCTAACCAACCGGAGCAACCCTCATCCCCAAAAAAATCTTTGGCAATGTTAGGTGCCGGAGGAAGCTCCTTGTTGATAACCCTAGGACTACTCTTACTCTGGCTGCGTCCCCGCTTACTAGGCAAGCGCTCAAGCACAAACCTGACTTCAGCTCCCCTTAACACTCCCGCGCCGGATATCGCGCCCTTACTACCAATGACTAATTCATCTGTTTTAAAACCTTGGGAAGAAAGCCGGCACAAAAGCTAAATTCGAGCCTAGCGTTCTGAGATATTTAAGCATAAATGAAACCTCAAAATCTGGAAGAAAAGATAGTTTGGTACTACATTACTGGTACTTATGTTCTTTTTCTCCTTGGAGCACAGCATTTTGTAGCGCCATTAATGGGTTGGTTTTTTGGTGGCTATGTCTGCAAAAAACTCTGGGAACAAACTGATGAGACACCCCCTGAGGAAAGAATAACTATTCCTTTTGGGGTGTGGCTCTGGGTGATTTGCATGTTGATGATGGAAGTCACAATCATTGCCAATCACTTAGATTTCGATCTTGGACTGACGCGCATTATCAAATCAACCATCAATATTTTTGGTAAAAGCTGGGCATTAATGGCGTTATTTCCCCTAGCGGGTTGCTTGAAAATTCGACCTCAGTTGATTTCTAGAGCAGTCTGCATACTTTGCCTGCAAAGCTTATTTTTTATACCCGTTTCCTACATTGCTGGACAAATAGGTCTTCCTGATGCTTTGTATGTATCTCCCCTTTATAAGGTGGGAGCGGTGGGGAAAGCTGCCTACACGGTGTTCTTGTACGGTACGGAACCAGGATCGAGTGCAACCCGCCTTTTTTTGTTTGCACCGTGGGCTCCTGCTTTAGGCTTAATAGGAAATATTTATTTCTTTCTCGCTTGGCAAGACCCGAATAAGAAATGGCGATGGATTGGCATGATTAGTTCAGCCATTATGGTTTGGGGATCAGCTTCACGCTTAGGTTTAATCAGTCTCGTTTGTATACCCATTATTACTTTTGGGTTGATTAATGCTACTAAACCTGTCATGCAAATTACTGCCGGAGTTGGTAGCCTCTTTGCTGGATTATTTGGCTCTCAGCTCATAACAACCTTAAAGGATTTTAAAGACAATTTAGAAGGTCAGCGTGCTAGTTCTTCACGAGTAAGAGAAATCCTCAATCGCATGGCTTTCTATCGTTGGCAGACTGAGGCTCCTATCTGGGGACATGGTTTCCTAGATGAGAAAGGACCATATCTAGTTGCCTATAAACCTATTGGTTCTCACCACACCTGGTTTGGTGTGTTGTTTACTCAGGGCATCGTCGGTTTTATTGCCTTGGCTACGGCTATGACTTTAAGCTTTGTAGATTTGCTAATCAAAGCCCAGAAAAACGCGACCGCTCAAGTGGGTTTAACCATGCTCCTAGTTTTAATATTCTATTCAATTGGCGAAAATATCGAAGCACTTGCCTATCTGTACTGGCCTGGTCTAATGATGATGGGCATAGCGTTTAAAGAAAAAATCTCGCTGACGAGCAGTGAAGCCTGTCAAGAGACTAGGGTTTATTCATAACTATCGAAGCATTATTTGTGAGGAAATGAGGGTGTATGCCAGTTGTCTCTGTTGTCGTACCTGCTTATAACGTTGAAAAAACGATTTTAGAAACTATTCGCTCGATTCAACAACAAACCTTTTCAGAATTTGAATTAATCATCATTAATGATGGCTCAAAAGATGGCACTTTAAAGCTCGTTAATTGTATTAACGATCCTCGCATTAAAGTATTTTCTTATGAAAATGCTGGCTTACCAGAGGCTCGGAATCGAGGCATTGCACGCTCAACTGGAGAATTTATTACCTTCATTGATGCTGACGATGTATGGACAGCAGATAAGATAGAACTCCAACTGGCTGCTTTGCAGAAAAACCCGGAAGCGGGAGTCGCTTACAGTTGGACAAGCTTTATGGATAGCGAAGGGAAAACCTTCAGTAAAGACCAGCCTGTCTATTTTGAAGGGAATGTCTATCCTCAACTCTTAATGGGCAACTTCATTAACTCAGGTTCAAATGTCATGCTACGTCGGCAAGCGATTGAATCGGTAGGAAAATTTGATGCCTCTTTAAGATCGATTGAGGATTGGGAATACTGGCTGAGATTAGCGGCTAAGTGGTCTTTTGTCTTAGTTCCTCACTATCAAATTCTTTATCGCCAGTCTGCGACATCAATGGCCTCTAAAGTTGATGTCATGGAACATTACAGTTTGCTCGTCATTAACCGAGCCTTTGAGGCAGCACCTCCAGAACTTCAGCATCTTAAAAAGAGAAGCCTGGCGAATACTTATCAATATTTAGCTCGTTTGTGTATTACTCACGCGCCAGATGCTGAAAAAATTAATCAAGGATGGAAATTTTTAAAAAAAGCAGTTAGTTTGTCTCCTTCCGTATTAACGAAGCGAAATACGCAGCGCCTTTTAATCAAGTGGCTAATTCTGCGCTTCTTACCGCAAAAGACGGCACAAGGTTTTATGCAACGCTTTGGCAAAATGAAGGCTAGCAATGACCCGAGATTAAAGGCTTAAGAGAGATTAAGACTCACTCTTTCTTCCGCAGGTTTCAGCAGCCTTTAGAACTTGGCGATCGCGCCATAGCGAATCTCAACCTCAAGTAGCACTGCTTTCCTTCAGTTTCTTAACTCTAACTTCATCCTAATTTTGGAGACAGCATGAGCTTACTACAGCGAACAATCGATCGAATTAAGCACAAACTAGCAGATCGTTTTGTTCGGAACTTAGGCTGGCTCACTGGCTCAGAAGCCGTAACTAGAGTCATTAGCCTCTTAAGAACAGTCATTTTGGCACGCTTCTTAACTGAAACAGACTATGGATTAGCCGCAATTGTCCTAACCGTTTACGAATTTACCCTGGCCTTTACTCGAATTGGGGTGGGTGCCAAACTAATTCAGTCGGATGAAAAAGACTTAGAGGAATTGTGTATATCTGCCTATTGGTTGAACTGGGCAGTATTTGCTGGGTTGTTTGTTGTGCAGTGTCTTGCTTCAGTTCCCATTGCTTTCTTTTATGGGAATAACCAGTTGATTTTTCCAATTTGCATTGCGGCAACTCCCTTACTGATTGTGCCAATTTCCGCCATTAACTATGCTTTAATCCAAAGACAAAACCGCTTTAAAGTTGTTGCCCTTAATAACACCATTCAACTATCTTTTAGTAGTCTCTTCAGTGCCTTGCTCGCCTTTTTGGGATTCGGGATGTGGGCAATTGTTCTACCCATCGTCATATCGGCACCAATTTGGGTGTTAATTTACTACATTAACCACCCTTGGCGTCCCAAGAAAAAGTTTACAACCAAACGTTGGGGGGAGATTTTGGGCTTCGGCAAACACCTTTTAGGAGTTCAACTTTTAAGTACTTCAAGAAACTATTTAGATTACTTAATCGTTGGTCGTTTTGTCAGTATTAAAGAACTAGGAATTTACTTCTTTGCTTTCAATGCCGGGTTGGGAATTAGTTTAAGTATTATCAAAGCTATTCAAAACGCTCTTTTGCCTCACTTGTCAGCGGTTAAAACAGATTTCTCTAAGTTTAAGCATTATTACCTGAGCAGTTTAAAAACCATCGCGATAGTAATCGTTCCTTTTGTCCTCCTGCAATCGAGCCTTGCTCCCTTCTATGTTCCGATTGTTTTTGGTCAGAAGTGGGTAGAAGCTGTTCCTATCCTGGTGTTGATTTGCCTCTCAGCAATTCCTCGCCCCTTTTCTGAAGCCGCCTCCCAGTTATTAATTGCTTTTGGCAGACCCGATCTAGACTTGCGTTGGAATGCCATCTTTACCACTGTCTTTATTGCTGCAATTCTCATCGGAGTTAACTGGGGCGCTTGGGGAGTAGCGATGTCTGTGTTGCTGATTCACCTAATAGCGATGCCTTTGTTTACCATGTGGGCGACTAATTATGTGTTCGGCAAAATGAGAGTCTTAGCTGCCAAGTAAAAGTTACTAAATTTGAATCAAACTATGAAAACTGTTTCAGTTATCGTTCCAGCTTACGGGGTTGAGAAATTTATTGCTGCAACCGTGCAGTCAATTTTAAACCAGACTTATCAAAATTTTGAGTTGTTGATCGTTGACGATGAATCTCCTGACCGAAGTGTAGAGATTTGCCGTCAATTTGCCGATCCTCGAATTAAAATTATTAGCCAAAAAAATCGTGGCTTGGCAGGCGCAAGGAATACAGGTATTCGCCATGCCACAGGCGAATATTTAGCGTTCCTGGATGGCGACGATCTCTGGCTACCGGAAAAGTTAGAAAAGCACGTTGAGCATCTTGAGCGATCGCCAGAAGTAGGAGTGAGCTTTAGTCGCTCAGGCTTTATTGATGAATATGGCGAATCTTTGGGAACCTATATCATGCCCAAGTTAACAGGAATCACTGCAACGGACTTGTTTTTGGGCAGTCCGATTGGCAATGGTTCAACGCCTGTAATTCGGCGAGCAGTTCTAGAAGCGATTCAGTTTCAAGAAAATTTCTATGGAACTGTAGAAGATTTTTACTTCGACGATCGCTTTCGTCGCTCAGAAGACATTGAGTGTTGGTTACGCATTGCCATTCAAACCGACTGGAAAATTGAAGGCATCCCTGATGTCTTAACGTTGTATCGCGTCAACTCAGGGGGATTATCCGCCAATTTATTCAAGCAGCTTGACTCTTGGGAGCAGGTTCTGCAAAAAACTCGCTCCTACGCCCCCGAATTGGTTGCTCAAATGGAAAGCCAGTCTAGGGCTTACCAGTTGCGCTACCTCGCCAGAAGCGCCCTGCGCCTGCAAGCCGGTGCCGAAGCGGTAACCTTGATTAATCGCTCCTTGTTAACCTACTGGCGTATTGCTGTAGAAGAACCACGCCGCACTCTCTTGACTTTAGCGGCGGCTTACATGCTGGGATTCTTACCGCAGCCTTTGTACGCCCAGCTTGAAGGGTTGACAGCCAAACTAGCAGGGAAACTGCAAAGACAGCGCATCTTACAAGAGCAGTCTAAGCAAATGGTTTGATCTGACCAAGATTATTTTTTAACTCGTAAGAAATTCATGCCGAAAGTTTCAGTCATTATTCCCGTCTATAAAGTCGAACAATACATTGCTGCCACGGTTCAATCTGTTCTCGATCAGACTTATGAAGACTTTGAACTCTTGATCGTTGACGATGGTTCTCCCGATCGAAGTGTAGAAATTTGCCAGCAGTTTGCCGATCCTCGGATCAAAATTATTCGCCAAGAAAATCAAGGTGTATCGACGGCTAGAAATACAGGAATCGCTTATGCCCAAGGACAGTATTTGGCGTTCATAGATGGCGACGATCTTTGGGTACCAGAAAAGTTGGAAAAACACGTTCAGCATTTAGAAACTTCACCCCAGGTAGGAGTAAGTTATAGTTATTCAGCCTTTATTGATGCATCGGGAGTGGCGTTAGGAATTTATCAGACTGCCAAGACTGAGAAAATTACTCCTGCCTATATCTTCCGCCGCAATCCGGTAGGCAATGGCTCGACTCCGGTGATTCGCCGTGAAGTATTTGAAGCGATCCACTACCGACAAGCGGGGGCGTCAGCAGACTCCTTTTTCGATCGGGAGCTGCACAATATGGAAGATGTGGAATGTTGGCTGCGGATTGCCATTCAGACGGACTGGCTCTTAGAAGGATTGCCGGAAGCCCTCACCCTATATCGCATTCATTCAAAAGGACATTCAGCCAATCTCCAAAAGCATTTGAGTGCGGTGGATAATGTAGTGGAGAAGACTCGCGCTTATGCGCCGGAAATTGCGGCTCAATGTGAGAAACCAGCTCGCGCCTATGCCTTGCGATTTTTGTCTCGGCGGGCAGTGACTTTAAGAGATGGGGCGAAGGCAGCAGAACTGCTCCATCGCGCCCTAATGAACTACTGGCAAATTGTGCTAGAGGAACCCCGTCGCACTTTATTAACCTTTTCGGCTGTCTATACCCTCTGGTTGTTGCCTCAATCTTTGTACTGTCAGATAGAAGCTTTAGCGCTCAAAGTTACCGGGGCTAACCAAAAGCGCCAAATTCAACAACAATCTCAGCAATCGGTATGAGTTAGGCTCAAGCGCGATCGCCCCCTTCAAAGCAGAGTCCGACATTTTTGACCTGCTCCCGTTACAAAACGCAAATTGCTTGAGGTTTTAGTAGTAGTGCGTAATTATGGTTAACTGGCTTGCGATCGCCAAACAATTGCTCCCCAGCCTTTTCATCTTTGCGATTGGGCTTTATGTTGCCCAAGTTGTCTCTCATACCATTGGGTGTATCAGGAATTCCCGACGCCGTTGGTTAAGCCAAGGCGTGCGTTTTGTCATACTGATCTTATTTACCGCGATCGCCTTGCAACCGATGCAACTGACGAGCAACCTCAGCAATTTTGCCTCAGGAAAGGCTGAGGTAACAAACGCTCAACGTTATCGCTCTGATGCTCGTCTCGGAGCGCTCAATGTCGCCTTGGGGGGAGGCGGGTATGTGACTGGTATCTATCTCCATCCGCGACAGCAAGATCTAATCTACATCCGCACTGATATCGGTGGCTTTTATCGCTGGGACGCCAAAGAACAACGCTGGATCGCGCTCACCGATCATTTCCCTTTAGCTAAAAGTAACTACTACGGCGGCGAAGCACTAGCCCTAGATCCGAACGACCCCAATATTGTGTATATCGCAGCAGGCAAATACCTCTGGGCAGAACCGGGGACGATTTTTAAATCTACCAACAAGGGACAAACCTGGACAAAGCTGAACCTGGATTTACACATGGGGGGCAATCAGGATAAACGCTGGTTGGGAGAACGACTCGTCGTCAGTCCCTTTGATTCTCAACTGCTCTTTTTTGGCTCGCGACGAGATGGGCTGTGGAAATCCTCAGACGCGGGAAAAACCTGGTCATCGGTTAAGGATTTTCCGGGAAAACCGCAAGAGGATATCGGCATTACCGCGATCGCCTTTAACGACAAGCAAAAGGGCGAAATTTACATCAATGCTTACGGAGACGGCATCTACCAGTCAACTGACAGCGGGAAAACCTGGCGCAAAATCCCCGATAGCCCCCAAACCGCAACCCGTCTGGCTGTGGCGGTGGATGGAACCCTCTACGTTACAAGTGAAACCCATCCGCGAGTGAGTAAGTATACTCAGGGAGTTTGGCAAGACCTCACTCCCCCCGGTTCTCAAGCGGAATTTAACGGATTAAGTCTTAATGCGACTAATCCGCAGGAGGTGCTGATTGCGACGCGGGAGAAGTCTGAAAACACCAATCTTTACCGTTCCTTAGATGGCGGTCGTACCTGGAGAGAAATCAAACGTTCCGTCAATAACACAGTTCCTTGGTGGTCGAAGTACATGCTCTCTAATCCTGCCACCTCAGCGATCGCCTTTGACCCCAAAGTCCCCAACCGAGTTTGGTTGACCGATTGGTACGGAATCTGGCGAACTGACAATATCAACCAACAGCCCTCAATCTGGACTAACTATCAAAACGGTCATGAAGAAGTTGTTCCCTTTACCCTGGTCGCACCACCGCAGGGAGCAATCTTATTGAGCGGTGTCGCCGACGTGGATGGATTTAACCACAACAACGGCTTGGATACCTATCCCTCCTACAGCATTGGCAGGAAAGGACCAGCTTTCCAAGATACCTACAGCATTGCTTATAGCGAAACTGACCCGTTAAAACTGGTGCGGGTAGGCGGAAATCGCTGGAATAACACCTACACTGGGGCAACTTCTACAGACGGCGGCTCAACCTGGAAAGCCTTTTCTTCGTTTCCCAAGCAGACAATGCCGTTACGGGTGGCAATGTCGGCAACGAATCCCCAGTCAATTTTGGTGATAACCAGTGGCGGTCAGCCGCTATACACGACGGATGGAGGTGCCTCCTGGAAAACGGCTTCGGGTTTACCAAGCGGGATGGAGGGAGCCTGGAATTGGTCGCAACCCCTAGCAGCGGATACCGGAGAGGGGAGAACATTTTACTACTACGACAAAGGTAAGCTTTACCGAAGTACGGATGGCGGCGCAACGTTTGCCTCGGTTAGTGAATCTCTCCCCAGCGACTACTGGCACTTTCTTAAAACGCCACCCCAGAGCAAAAACGAAGTTTGGGTCAGTCTTGATAAGAAAGGACTGTACCGCTCAATCGATGGGGGTAATACATTTACCAAACTGGAGAAAATCAAGCGATCGCATTTGTTCGCGTTTGGAAAACCAAAGCCAGGAAGTAAAACACCAGCTTTGTATTTGTACGGAGAAATTGCCGAGATGGGGGAAGGAATTTTCCGTTCTCTTGATGAAGGAAAGACGTGGGAAAGTATTGGCGATCGCTCCCGACCGATTGGTAACGAACCGAACGTCATGGAAGCCAGCAAACAGCAGTTCGGGCTTGTATTTGTTGGCACCAACGGCAGAGGAATTTACTACGGAACCCAGTAACATCTCCCTATCCTTCAGTTTGGCAAATTATGGCAGTCAAACACTCCGATGTCTCTGCTGATGCCACTTCCAAGCGTGTTCCAGAATGGTTCCTAACTCCCCATACTGCGGTTGCCAACCTAAAAGACGCTGTGCCTTCTCAGCACTGCCAACCAGTGCAGGAGGGTCTCCTGGACGACGTTCGGCGAGAGTAACGGGAATTGGGTGACCCGTGACCGTGCGGGCGGCTTCGATTACCTCTTGCACGGAAAATCCCTTGCTATTGCCCAAATTAAACACCTCCGTGCCGCCTCCTTTGAGCAAGTACTCAAGACCGAGAACATGAGCTTGGGCAAGGTCGGTGACGTGAATGTAGTCCCGAATACAAGTACCGTCCCGAGTATCATAATCGGTGCCATAAACAGAAATGCTTTCCCGCTTGCCGAGGGCCGTCATCAACACCAAAGGAATCAGGTGAGTTTCGGGGAGATGATCTTCTCCCAAACGTCCTTGAGGATCGGCACCCGCCGCGTTGAAGTAGCGACATCGGACAGAACGCAAATTATAGGCCCGATCGAAATCATCAAGGATTTGCTCCACCATTAACTTACTCATGCCATAGGGGTTAATGGGCTGCTGTGGATGGTTTTCGGCAATGGGAATGTGTTGGGGTACGCCGTAGGTGGCACAAGTCGAAGAAAAAACAAAATTCATCACTCCCGCATCGCGCATTGCTTCTAGCAGTGTCAAAGTACCTGCCACATTATTGCGATAGTACTTGTCTGGCTGCACGACTGACTCACCCACATAGGCGTAGGCAGCAAAGTGCATAACAGTCGCAAATTCTCTGGTTTGGAAGATCCGATCTAGTAGTTCCCGATTGCCAATATCTCCCTCAATCAGTTCTACCTTGAGTACCGTCTCTACTAAAGCTCGATGACCGTAGACTAAATTGTCGAGAATTACCACCTCATAGCCCGCTTCTCGCAGGGCGAGAACGGCATGGGAACCGATGTATCCGGCACCGCCCGTTACTAAAACTGTGGGTTTTACCATTACCGCAAATTTTTATTTGATCCCATAGCAAAAAACAGTTGAGAGCTTATGTTAACTTGATGTAAATGTTAATTTCTTATTAGTCTTTAGACAAGTTAAAGACAAATGCCTTTAAGAAGAATTCGTAAAAAGATTGTCTGAGATGAACTTATTGATCAGGTGAGCTGAGATTTATTTAAGTAGGGTACTGATAAAAGTTGCCGCAGGGATAGCGATCGCTCTCGCCCCGTTGGTAACGAACCGCAAGTCATGGAAGCCCGCAAGCAGCCGTTCAGTCTTGGAGCTACTGACACCAACGGTAGAGGACTTTACTACGGAACTCAGTAAACCAACATCTAGTCTGCTATTAAGGGAGTTGCCATCTAACTAACAAGAGTTAGGCTCCGTAGCTGCTGATAATGCCCCTATCCCCTTGTAGCAAACTGTAAGTAGATCGATATAAAGTCTTCAATGGTAGTCCAGAAGTATCGTGTGCAAAAGCGCCTGCTAATTTATCCACTTGCCGCCCTATTCACCTTAACTGGTGTTTCTACGTTTGTTAATTACTTATCTCAGCGAGATAACTATTCATGTGATGCCGGGGATTTGCTGCCAAAAGACCTTAATACTTACAAAACTCATCCGGTTAAGGTGGTGGCTTCACCCTGGCGCGGACAGCATCACGTTTACGGGATTTTTATGATCCCAGAGGAATACGAGCCAAACCGTATGAGTGTGGTAGAGATTGAGGGGTCGGGCAGTTATTACCGGAAAGTCGTCTCAGAGAAACAATGGACTGATGGCATGCAAGCTGACCCAGGATATTATTTCACCAAAACCTATATTAGAACTCGGACGGTATTGGGGTGGAGCGTTTTCGGCTTTTTACCTCAATTCAGAAAACGATGTAACTGGACGCTGACTTATACAAAACAATAAATCTTCCTCTCCCTAACCGCCGCCGTAATTTTTCTCGCTACCAACATCTATGATTAGCAACTCTTGAAGCAACGTTTTACAATAATTTCAGGGAAAAGTGTATAAATTTGTTGGAAATCCTCTGGAGCCAGATCAATGACCTCCTATGCAACCACCTCTGCCAGAGCCGAAATGAGCGAACTGCGGCGGCTAAAGACTTTATTACCACCAGAGCTACAAAGCTGGGTGATTGTGGAAGGCACAACCGAAGTGAATCCACCTCTGCTTCGCTGTGAAGAAATTGGCAGAGATGAGGTTGAGATTCAAATAGACTTGGTGAAATGGGAGCAGTTGGCGCTCGATCAGCGCAACCTGCTATTTTGGCACGAGGTTGCCCGGATTCAAAATGACACCATCCCCAGAGAAGGTTGGGAGATGGCAGCACTGGCGATTGGGTTAGGCGGTGCTGTGGGTGAACTTTGGGTGCAAGATGGCTTGTTACTGCTGTTGGCGTTGGGACTATGTAGTATTTCTGGCTATCGCCTCTGGCAGAAGAATAACAGCGATCGCAATGTGAAAGAATCGATTGACGCCGATGAAAAAGCGATCGCTCTTGCTACCCGCTTTGGATATTCTCTCCCCAACGCCTACAAAAGCTTGGGTAGCGCCCTAAAAACCTTAATCGAACAAACCCCCAGCCGTCGTCTGCGTCGCCGCTACGAAGCTAGACTGCAAGCCCTCAAACGCAGTGCCTCCAAAGCCAAAGCGCGAGTCAAATCCAAGCGGGAAGGTTCCGGTGCAATGCTTGGGGAATAACGCCGCCAATCCACCCAACACACCAAAATCATTTCAGGAGAAGGATTGATCAGGTGTAGTGAGTGCCTAGCTCACCACACCTTTTTGCCATTCAACCCAATCCTAAAGCTGACCGATTAATTTATGAGTCTGCGGCACAACCCGCACCGACTTGAGGATGGACTTCAGTGCTGTTTGCCAAGCAAGTACCTGTTCAGGAGTAGGCGGCAACACTTGGGTCGATGGCGTAGGTGTTGCGGCTGTATCCAGTGGCGTTACAGGTTGCAAAAACATCGGAATTTCTGGACTCACAGCCGTGACTAACTCAGCCGCTTGTTGCAGTTCTGCAAAGTTAGTGCGGTTAGAAATAATTACCTTGACAAATACGCCTAAAGATGAATCGTAGCAGCACTGCAAGAATTCTCCATGTGCCTGCCAATGTTCTTCCCCACTTACACTGGGCAATTTAATATCCATACCTACCGTATCGAGATAAGGCGCAACCTTCACCAACTGTTGTGGGCGATGTCCCCCTGTTTCCAGATAGATAGCTAGCCCGGTGCGATGCCGCAATTGAGGAAGAAAATCTACCAAGAAAGGGGCATGCAGTAGCGGTTCGCCACCTGTTAGGCTAATGCTGTCATGCAAGCCGGGTTGATTTTGTCGGTCAACCCATTCCAACAACCTAGACAGTGTTACAGGGTTAGGATGAGTTTCAAAATCACGGCATCCTGGTGTCTGCTCAATTTGACAACTTGACGGAATCTCCCAAGTGTGGGCACTATCACAAAAAAGACAGCGCAAATCACACAGGGCAAAGCGAATAAATAACTGGCGAGTGCCAACATTAAGCCCTTCACCTTGGATAGCAGAAAAGACTTCAATTAGCCGTGCTGTTGGTTCAATATTTAGTGTCATCGGAACAATTGCTCTTTTTTTGATGCTAATTGTTTGTGAAGTTTAAAGTTGTAAGACAAAATTATTGGTCAAGATAATTGGTAACAATTGAGTGCAAGGTCTTTATGGTTGACCCAACCCCAGAGGTAGATTTCAAAATTATGTTTTGTGATGGAACTCCGATGATGGAACTCCCCAAGCGCTTGAGCGTGCTTGAGGCGGTGGCGTTTAAACAGGCTTGTCAGCGGTTGTGTCAGGACAATGATGTACCCAACAAAATTGTCCTTGATTTCAACCAGACGCAATTTATTGATAGCAGTGGCGTGGGTGCTTTAGTAAGCAATGTGAAGATTGCCAAGGAAAAGGACATCGCCCTAGTACTCCAGAATGTTCATCCACCCGTGATGGCTGTCTTATCGATGACGGGGCTAGATAACATCTTGAATATTGAGCCTTGGCACCCCTCCGTACAGCCAAAAGTGCGAGAGCGCTCTGACTCTCAACCGCCTGCGACTCATCCTTCTATCCGTTCTTGGGTCAAGCGCAGTATAGATGTTGTCGGTGGGATCGTTGGTTTAGGGCTGACAGCGATCGCGTTTATTCCCATCATAATCGCGATTAAACTTGACAGCCCCGGCCCGATTTTCTTTGCTCAAACCCGCTGTGGTTGGATGGGAAAGCAGTTTCGGATTTGGAAATTTCGCTCAATGTGTATTGATGCGGAAGCCCTAAAAGCGCAAGTAAAAAATCAAGCCAGTGGTGCGTTTTTTAAAAATACAGACGACCCTCGCATCACCAAAGTTGGTCGCTTTTTGCGGCGCACTAGTCTTGATGAACTTCCTCAATTTTGGAATGTTATCAAAGGTGAAATGAGTTTGGTGGGGACTAGACCCCCAACACCGGATGAAGTGGAACGTTACGAAGTACCGGAGTGGCAGCGTTTAGACGTGAAACCAGGAATGACCGGAGAATGGCAGGTCAATGGACGCTCAACCGTACGAAACTTTGAAGATGTCATCAAGCTGGATTTACGTTACCAACAGAACTGGAGCTTGATCTATGACCTGAAGCTGATCCTCAAAACTATATTGATTTTATTTAACAAAAACAGCGGCGCTGTCTAGTATCTCGGACAATAAAACTAAGGGTGCTGGAGCTAAGGGAAAAGATTCTCATTCTCGTCTGGGTGCGGTAGCGATCGCGCCATGCATCTCTGTCTATAACTTCGCTGTTGATATATAAAAAAACGCGAAAACTCTCCCAACTTTTTCTTTCCTTTGTGTCCTACTCCCTAGAGAACAGCTATGCTAAGTGTGCCGGAGTGGGCTATGAGGCTCGTCAACAATGCCCCGCTACGTGCTACATGCCTACCGTGCAAATACTAATGTGCTTCAAATCGCTCACCGTCCAAGGACTGCCGGACTTGGGATGCAGATACACCTTAGAAAAACCTTACCTATGCCTTGTTCATGCAAGATGAACAACCCATTCAACAATCCCATCTTCAGGTAAAGACAGACTTAAAAGCTTTAACAGAAGTCTTGCAATGGTTTGAGGAAAAGGTTTCACCCCTAATCACTCAAGACGTGTTTTGGCAATGTCAAGTCGCTTTAGCAGAAGGTTTTACCAACGCCGTTCGTCATGCCCACCAGGAGCGATTTTGGACGACTTCAATTGATCTGGAAGTCCTAGTTTTCCATAATTACCTGGAGATGCGGATTTGGGACTACGGAAAACCCTTCGATATGCTAGCCAAGCTTCAGTCCCTAGATAAAGAGGCTCAAGACCCCTTAGAAAAAGAAGGAGGTCGAGGGCTAATTTTTATGCAGCAACTAACGGATCAACTCGATTATCTGCGGGTATCAGGCAATCGCAACTGTCTAATGATGCGGAAAAAAATTTAGTTCAGTTGGCGATCGCTGTTGTCAGGGCGGGTTGAGCGGAATAAATTGGCGAGTAGACCCGCAAATTCACCACACAAAACCCACCCATTTCTAGAAAATGAGGCTTAAATTTCAGCCACTGCCCGTTCAATTAAACGACGCGCCAAGGTTTGCGTGCCCGTATGTTCGTAGTAGTTGGTAGACATATCGAGGAAGGCACCGAGATAGTCCAGCTTGTCATCGGAAATCTCCACAAACCGTTGCAGGTTACTGGATACTTTTTCCGGCGTCAGATTGTGAGAGCCAACAAAGTTACTCATCCATCCCTTAACTGAGTCGAAACTGTGACCGATGAAGTCAAGTTTCCCCGCTGTAGTGCTACCAGGAATTACCTCATTGACCCGACTAAAGGTCTGATTGCCTTGCAAATCGGAAGGATTTAGCCGAGAGAGAGCGGTTTGGGCTTGCATAATAAAGTCAGGGCCCAGGGGAATCAAGCCATCAATACAAACCAAGGCTGTCATCCGCATCAGGGACTCGCCACTGTAGTCAGCGAGAGAGGCAACAAAATCGCCAATGCTGTCACCGGGGATGCCATTGATTTGGCAGAACGCCACTAACTCCACAACTAATTTCAGGCACAAGTCAATGCTCTGAGCTTTGTCGGCTTTTGGTGTAACTCGGTTTAAGAAGCCCATCAAGGGGATTCTCTCCCCCACCTTGTTCGCCAAAGCCGCAGTCGCCAGCGCCACATCAGTATTATCAACGGCTTGGTAGAGCCACAAAGCCCGCTGGTAGCCTTGGGAGCGGTCGTTGAAGAGATAAACGGCGCGATCGCCAATTTGCTGAATGAGCGCTTCGTCGGTTTCCCCCGTAATCGTGCGAATCATATTTTCAAAACCAACTAGGTTTTGCCATTGACCGGGAATGACCCAGTCTAGCGATCGCAAGGTAATAATCGTCAGGTTATTAGTTGGCAGTTCGTCAACTAGTTGAAAAATCGCTTTGCTCACCAGAGCTTGCTCCTTGAATCTAATGTTTTTTACCAAGTCACCGATCAATACTGTCCGGCATAAGTGACTGGCGATCGCTCATCAGGCATGAACCCTAAGCCAGTCAACCCCTTACTGCAACTGTGCTAGACCATTCAAGTCAAATTGTTGTAACCATGCTTGGCGATCGCTAGCTGTAAACGCCGGGTCTCGCGATTGAATCTTCACCTGAAAGCGATCGGCGACAAGAACCGCCGTTGCGGTATTCCCTTGCTCCACAGCGGGATAGCCAGCAATTTGAAGGCGGCTTTGCTGGAACTTTTGCGCCGCTGTGGGGTTACTAATCGTGTCGGAAATCGACAGCATTGCTACATCTTTCCCCTCTCGTTGTAACTTTGCTTCGACAAAACCTTTCTTTTCTTGCGTATAAATGCCCTTGTAACCGTTACTACCTTTAGGGAAAAATTGATTAAAGTTGCTGCCTTGTACAGCATCCTTGGCAACAGCTTGACCACTTTTTTGCTGGCTGCTTTCCTGTTGTGCCTGCTCAAAACGAGACGGAGGTTCCGTCCCACAGCCAGTCACAAACAACAACAGGCTCAGGAGTAGGGGAGCCAAGGCTTTCTGAAAACGGCGCGTGATGATCATTTTCGATTTCACAATCATTGAATATCTTGTACCAATTTTGGCTTACAGGTTGACCACCTGTCTTGCCCCAAAGTTTCGTCACAAGCCTAGCGGTGAGAATTGGTCGGAAAACAACTTATCTTTCGGTTGTGTCTTTAGAAACTTGACAGAAACAACAACAAATTTCAATGAAACTTCAAACACACCCAAAGATACAGCAGTTAGGCTGTAGGGTAAGGGGGGCTTCGATCGCTCAGTCAGCATCCACGAAGATTGCAGTTCTGGTTGATCTATGCGAATTTTGATTTATACGTACAATTACTTTCCCGAACCGATTGGGATTGCTCCCCTGATTACAGAACTAGCCGAAGGGTTAGCACGTCGAGGACACCAAGTGCGTGTCGTGACGGGGATGCCCAACTATCCTGAGCGTCAGATTTATCCTGCTTACCGAGGAAAGTGGTATCTGACTGAACTCACCAATCAAGTGGCTATTCAACGCAGTTACATCTGGATTCGCCCCAAACCCTCTTTGCTCGACCGCTTGCTTCTGGAGTTGAGCTTTGTGGTTACAAGCTTTTTCCATGCCCTCAAAGGAAAGCGTCCAGATATCATTCTCCTCACCGCTCCTCCCTTACCTGTGGCGCTTCCGGCTGCCTTCTTGGGCTGGATTCACCGCTGTCCGGTTGTGTTAAATCTTCAGGACATTTTGCCTGATGCTGCCGTTCACGTCGGTTTGCTGAAGAATCCCAAACTGATTCGCATCTTTGAAATCTTGGAAAAATTTGCCTACCGAACCGCCACCAAGATTAGTGTCATTGCCGATGGCTTTGTGGATAACCTCCGCAGCAAAGGGGTTCCCGCTCAAAAAATTGTGCAAATTCCCAACTGGGTTGATGTCAATTTCATTCGTCCCTTACCCCGAGAAAACAACGAATTTCGCGCCACCTACGAACTGAAGGATAAGTTTGTCGTCCTTTATTCCGGTAATATTGCCCTTACCCAAGGCTTAGAAACCGTGATTGAGGCGGCGGTTCACCTGCGACACATTCCTGACATTGCCGTTGTTATTGTCGGCGAAGAGAAAGCATTGGAGCGATTGCAGGCTTGGTGTAATACTTGCGGCGCAACCAATGTCAGACTAATTCCTTTTCAACCGCGCCCAAAATTACCAGACATGCTATCGGCGGCAGATGTGGGATTGGTGGTGCAAAAGCGTAATGTGATTTCGTTCAATATGCCGTCGAAAATTCAAGTGTTGCTGGCAAGCGGTCGGGCAATTATTGCCTCTGTTCCTGCCAACGGCACAGCCGCCAAAGCAATCCAGCAAAGTGGTGGCGGCTCAATTATCCCTCCAGAAGACCCTGCCGCCATGGCAGAGGCAATCTTGGAGCTGTATAACAATCCGGCGAAGGCAGCGATTATGGGCAAGAAGAACCGGGAGTATGCGGTAGAAAATTATGCTTTTGAGCAGGCGTTAAACCGCTATGAAGAACTCTTTGCTACCCTCCAAAAACGTTGAGTTAAAATAGAGTAAAGCCTACTATTGCTGTTTGCGATCGCGCACCCGCAAATCTTCGCTGTTGCCATGAGTTCTTACGTTGTAAATCGCCATCAGGTTCTAGCCTGGTTAGCCGATCGCATTCCCAAACAATGCCTCCAATCCCTGGGAATGTCAGCGTGAGCGTGGAAACAGAGCGATGAGGAGAGCAATCGCGGCAGTCGAGGTTTTCATGGCGACCGTAGCCATACTTGGGGACGCCCTGGCATCAGTTTATTAAGCTATGTAGTGTTTATTACCAACACTCTTGAACCCAGTCGCGGTAACACTCCAGAATTAGAGAAAGCTTAAAATTTGTTGAGTGGAATATTCATTTTTTATTACCCTTGACCGTCAAAACACGCCTAAACTCACCAATGTCTAAAGTTTCAGTTTCACTAGAGGAAATGAGAATTTAATGTCAGATCAATTTTCAATGCCTTACTCTTCGACTCTAATCGCCACCCATCCCCAAAAAATGGAAAATAGCGAGGGAGTGGCTTTGACCGTTGCTCAGGCGATTGAAGACCGTAAAGGGGAAGATATCCTCGTACTACGGGTTGCAGAGGTTTCCTATCTGGCGGATTACTTTGCGATCGCCACGGGCTTTTCTAAGGTGCAGGTGCGAGCGATCGCCCAATCAGTTGAAGATAAATTGCAACAAGAGTGGCAGCGCTTGCCTATACACGTTGAAGGCAAAGCTGAGGGAAGCTGGATACTCTTAGATTACGGTGATGTGATTGTTCATATCATGCTGCCTCAAGAGCGGGAATTTTACAACTTAGAGGCATTCTGGGGGCACGCCGAACAGATTGACTTCCAAAGTAAAAACCCCGAACTAGACGAAAACTGATGATGAAATCTCCTGCTTCTATCTGTCCTGTTCCCTCGGAACAGCAACCCCTAAACGAATACCAATCCCTCAAAGAATCCTGGATTTTTCAATGGGTTACCCTTGACCTGCGCCGTTACAGCACCAAACTCCTTTGGGTTTGGGGTTGGAGTTGGCTGATTGCAGGGCCGATAGCAGCAGCGAGTTTTGCCCCCCAAAAGCACTGGGGGCAGTTTTTTCTGTGTGGGTCAGCCGGGGCGGGAATTTTTGTCTCCTTGTTGGTGCTGCGGCTGTATTTGGGTTGGTCTTACGTACGCGATCGCTTGATGAAAGAAACGATTTTCTACGAAGAGTCCGGCTGGTACGATGGACAAACCTGGACAAAACCGGAAGAAGTCCTCACCCGCGATCGCTTAATCGTCTCCTACCAAATTCAGCCGATTTTGCAGCGTTTGCAGCGGACGTTTGGTTTACTCGTGTTATTGCTCTTTGGTGGGAGTATCGTTTGGAATTTTGTGTAAACCCTGACAAATTTCTATTAGTTGGCACCAATTTTGTCTGAAGTAGTTCTGTATTGTCCCCTTCCAGTGTTAAAGTCTTACCCATGACAAGGGGAAAACGCACTTCATCACCGGATTTAGAAGTCCGTCTCTTAAGGGAAGGCATCATCGAATCCACCCATCATGTCCAAGCTGTAATTTGCGATCAGCGGGGACGTGTTCTATCTGTTGCCGGGAATGCGGAGACAGCCGCCTTTATTCGTTCAGCCCTGAAGCCATTTCAGGCTCTGGCTGTCACCACTACAGGAACCATGGAACGCTATGGTTTAAACGATAAAGATTTAGCCGTCATGTGTGGTTCCCACCAAGGAAACACTGAACAAGCACGGCAAGTTTTCAACATCCTTTGGCGCAGTGATATTGACCCATCGGTCTTGCAATGTCCCATACCAGAAGGCAAGCAAAGCCCACTGCAACACAACTGTTCCGGTAAACATGCGGGAATGTTAGCGGTATGCCAACAGCGCAATTTTCCGCTCAACACCTACTTGCAGCGCCAACACCCGGTACAAAAGTTGATTTTGAGCCAAGTGTCGGAACTGCTGCGAATGCCAGGAGAAGAGTTTATTAGTGCCCACGATGATTGTGGCGCACCGACCTACTTCATGCAGTTGGGGCAAATGGGAGCCTTGTATGCTCAACTCGCATCCGGCGATCGCTTGGACTTAGAACGCATTGTCCGTGCGATGACCCATCATCCCCAAATGGTTGCTGGTTCTGGGGCATTCGACACAGAACTGATGCGCTTAACTGAAGGAGAACTCGTCAGTAAATCCGGTGCCGAAGGTATTCAATGTATCGGTCGCGTCGGTGAAGGGATGGGATTGGCAATTAAAGCGATGGATGGAGCCAAACGCGCTAAGTACGCTGTCGCTATCCACCTGCTCAAGCAATTGGGCTGGCTGACTCCTGCTGTGTCGGAAACTCTCGCCGAACAGTTTATGGAGTTGAGCGAATTTAAACGCTTAGATGTCGTTGGCGAACTTTCCCTGCTCTAAGGCGCAGGTCGTATGGCTTCAGTCAGAAGCTGGAATTAATTTTCCCCAAAGTTTGCCACAAATGGGAATTGTGCGTTATAGTAAGAAAAGCGACGCGGGATAGAGCAGCCTGGTAGCTCGTCGGGCTCATAACCCGAAGGTCGGTGGTTCAAATCCGCCTCCCGCCACCAAATAAAACATAAAAAAAGTTCTGTACAAGTTGCAGGGCTTTTTTTTGTAGTTACTGACAACAGAGACAGCCTCTTTAGGGAATTACAATCCTGGACAAATTGACACTCTCCGGGCTGAAGCGTTCGACTGAGCTCACGCCGAAGTCCACGGAGATTCTTGGCTCAATCAGTCGGCTTGCTCAATGATGTCACCATCAACGAGCAGAGGTCGGTCTGTCCCCAAGCGTAGATTCCGGCGTGCCCCGCCGTATTTAGCTCAATTCCTGCTTGCCGCAGAGCTTTTGCCAAGATATTCAATGCAGCGTTGTGGTCGCGGTCTAGTGTTGCACCACAACCGCAAACATGAGTTCTCATCGAAAGTGATTTCTTGACGGTTTTTCCACAATTTGAGCAATCTTGCGAAGTATATTGAGGGGCAACAGCAACCACTGTTTTCCCGTAAACTTTCCCCAGGTATTGCAACCATTGAGCAAACTGTGACCAAGCAGCATCACTGATACTCTTAGCAAGCTTATGGTTTGTTACCATATTTTTCACCTGCAAATCTTCGTAGGCTATGAAGTCATTAGATTTCACTACGCACAACGCCGTCTTAATGGCGAAGTTTTTACGTTGCCTACTGACCTTGAGATGTTTTCTCCCTAATCTGTTAATGGCTTTTTTGCGGTTGGCTGACCCCTTCTTTTTACTCGACGCTCTACGCTGCAACCTCTTGAGTGCCTTCTCACTTTTACGGAGATGGCGTGGGTTGGGCACCGTCGCTCCAGTACTGTCGGTCAAGAAGTGGTTCAGCCCCACATCTATCCCGACAGCCTTGCCTGTAGGGATGACCTATAAGAGTCCGCTCTACACTGATGCAGAACTGAATGTAATAGCCATCCGCTCTACGGATAACTCGCACCCGCTTTATCTGGTCTGGGGCATAAAAGTGTAGGTCGCGAGAACCAACCAGTTTAAAGGTACCTGCGGCAAAGCCGTCTGTGAAAGTTAATCTTCTTTTGTCAGAAGAAAGCTTCCAGCCTGAAGTTTTGTACTCCACAGAACGTGTGAATTTCTTGAATTGTGGATATCCTTTCTTTCCAGGCTTGCTGGCTTTGCAATTGGCAAAGAAACGTTGAATAGCAAAAATGGCGCGTTCTGCCGAAGCTTGACGTGCCATTGAGTTAAGTTTACCCGCCCATTCAAACTTTTTAGCCAATACGGCGCACTGTTTGTATAGGTCAGCTAGTTTAACGTTTTGATTGTCTATCCAGTATCTTAGAGCTTTGTTACGGATAAACTGCGCGGTGCGGATCATGTCGTTAATGATCTGATACTGCTGCTGTTTACCTTTTAACTTAAACTCCAGGATTATCATGGATGTATGATAGCGTCTTTATAGCTATCTGTGGCTATAAATAAAAAGCCGTCCTAGTGGTCACTGAGCTTGCCGAAGTGAAGGACGGGGCTTTAAACCCATTTTTTTTGTAATACTATTTCCCTAAGAGCCTACACAGAGATCCCCCAAACCCCCTAAAAAGAGGGAGAGCAAGAAAAGTATCTGTAGCCAGCATTTAGAGAATTGGTACAACTCAGCTAGGGGTGCAGCAGGATTGTTAAAATTGGCAATTCTTAGGGAATCTGTATTCCTCCGCCTCTATTGGAGCAAAGTGGCGATCGCTCTGGCTTAATCTTCCTCGGAGATCTAGCCCTGCAAGGCTTAGCATAGAGAAAAGGAGATCTGCCAAAACTTCAGCTTTAATGGAGTCAGACTTAGTGGCAGTAGCTTGGGGGAAGGAAAAATGGCGATGAAATTGCAGCGACCTTTGTTAGTCGGTGGAGTAAGTCTATCGTTTTCACTGTGGCTATTACAGAGCTTGCATCACTCGATGGCAGCATTCGGGGAGTTTGGGATGCTAGGCTTACTTGCCGTGGGCACTAGCTTTTGGTTGTTTCAGCAAAAAACCGCCAATACTGCACAACCGTCAACGGTTTCATCGCCTCTAAATCGAGAGACAGTCGAGCAAGCGATCGCCCAAACCGAAACAGCGATCGCTCACTTGGAAATAGAAGCCGAAAGTTATCAGGTAAATGCTCAACTACGGCAGCAGCTGACTCCCTTGAAAGCAGAGCTAGAGCGGCAGGAGCTACGATTGGTAGTCACAGGGGGTAAGGGAGTTGGCAAAACCCACCTGCTACAAGCCCTAGAAACAAGCTGGATTCCTTCCCAAAGTCAAAAGATTAGTGCAACGGAAACCAGCGCCTTATTTGTCGGCACAGATGCCGAAGAAACCACTGACACCGCTGCCAAGAAAGCTGCCCTGAGTTCAGACTTGGTTTTATTTGTCATTGCGGGCGATCTTACCGATACCGAGTTTAAAACGCTACAGGAACTGGCGGCGGCTAATCAGCGGCTTGTTTTGGTATTTAATAAGCAAGACCAGTATTTACCCCCCGAACGGGCAACAGTATTAGAACAGCTCCAACAGCGGCTTTTAGATGTTTTGGGAGCAGAAAATGTAGTCGCGATCGCCGCAGCACCAAGCCCCGTCAAAGTCCGCCAGCATCAACCAGATGGTGCCATGCGAGAGTGGTTGGAGCCACAACCCCCTCAACTAAATTCCCTCACAGAACACCTCAGCCAAATTGTTGCTCAAGAAAGCCAGCAGTTGGTGTGGCGTACCACCTGGCGCAAAGCTACGTCGCTAAAAGGTGAGGTGAAGACTGTTTTAAATCAAGTCAGACGCGATCGCGCCATACCCGTGATTGACCAATATCAAATCGTTGCTGCTGCTGCTGCCTTTGCCAATCCCGTTCCGGCGCTGGATTTACTAGCAACTGCCGCGATTAACGGTCAACTAGTGATGGATTTAGGGGCAATTTATCAACAAAAGTTTTCCCTTCCCCAAGCTCAGAACGCGGCGGGTACATTGGGAAGTCTGATGCTCAAGCTAGGTTTGGTAGAACTTTCAACTTCAACCATTGCAGGCGTTCTCAAGAGCCACGTCTTCACCTTTGTGGCTGGCGGTGCCGTACAAGGGGTGAGTGCCGCCTATCTGACTCGCATTGCGGGTTTGAGTTTGATTGAATACTTCCAAGAGCAAGAGATTAACCTGGAAACAGCAAATGAGAGTCCTTTCAATCTCCACAAACTCGGACAAACCCTGCAAAAAGTCTTCCAGCAAAATCAACGCGCTGCCTTCTTGCAGTCATTCGTCAAGCAAAGTGTCGGGCGTTTGATGCCAGAAGCCTCATCAGAGAAAATTGCGGGTTCTGAGGCGTTGAGTAGTTAATTTCAAGGCGGCGTTGGCAAAGGGAAAGTTTTCGCCTACCGTTGATTCATTCCGGGAGTTGAACAAGGGGTGAGGTTTGTTAGACAGCGATCGCGCTCTGACTATTTCTCGCCTCAATTTCTGGCTGAATGGCGATTTCAATCGTAAATTCTGCTCCTTCGCCAACCTGGGAGGAGCAGGTTAATTGACCCTGGTGTTTTTCCACAACAATTTGGTAACTAATCGCTAATCCCAGTCCTGTTCCTACACCAATGGGTTTGGTGGTGAAAAAAGGATTGAAAAGTTGATTTTTGACCGTTTCTGTGATTCCTGGCCCATTATCGCGAATAGAAATTGCAATGCGGCTATTGTCTTTTACGGTTGTACTAATCCGAATCTGGCTAGGATTGGCGATGACTTCCTCTAAGCTTCTGGTGGAATTTTGTTCGTCAATCGCATCAACAGCATTTGCCAGCAGATTCATGAAGACCTGATTAAGCTGTCCGACGTAACATTGTACTGGGGGCAAGTTGCCGTAGTCTTTAACAATTTCGATCGCCGGATGTTCGGGTTTGGCTTTGAAGCGGCTTTGCAAAATTAGCAGGGTGCTTTCAATACCTTCGTGGATATCAACTTCTTTCATCTCCGCTTCGTCAAGGCGCGAGAAATTGCGGAGACTGCGTACAATCTCGCAAATTCGCTCTGCCCCAACTTTCATAGAGTTGAGCAGTTTGGGTAAATCTTCTCGGAGGAAATCTAAGTCAACAGTGGCAGTGGCGTCGCAGATTGTGGGTGTCGGTTGAGGATATTGTTCCTGATAGAGTTGCAGCAAGCGCAGCATGTCTTGGGTGTATTCATCGGCATAGGCGAGATTGCCGTAGATGAAGTTAACAGGATTGTTGATTTCGTGAGCCACCCCAGCAACGAGTTGACCCAAGCTCGACATTTTTTCGCTTTGGATAAGCTGGGATTGAGTCTGTTGCAGTTCTTTGAGAGTGGCTTCTCGCTCTTGCGCTTGTCGTTGGGCGATCGCGGCAGCTTCGCGACTTTGGGTGTAGAGTTCGGCTTGGTTAATAGCGATCGCTAACTGATCGGTCACGGCTTTGAGCAAGTCCACCTCACTCTCCGTCCAAGGATGAGGCTCAGTGCAGTGTCCTACAGTAATTACCCCAACTTGACCGGAACGAGTCCGAATCGGCAAACTGAGCAGCGATGTGTATCCCAATTGCTGTAAAAACTCCTGGTGAAGCGGTTCTTCAACTGCTGTCACATCGTCGGTTTGCAGAAGGGTTTGCGCTAACAGTAGCTCAGTGACTGAACCCAGCATGGCAGCAGGATAATCACCCAGCGTTGGGGGAAGGCTCGGATTCTTGGCTTCCTTAATAATGTTCCACACCGGGAGATCGGCGTGCGGTACATACCAGGCAAAGGTACAGCGATCGATTTGTAGCAAGTTACGAATTTCCTGCACGGCGGTTGCTAGTACCGTATCCAAATCCAGAGAGTTCCGGATTTCTCTGGCTAAACGGTTGAGCAATTGTTCCCGTTGAGCTAGTTCTCGGAGTTGGGCTTTGCTGCGATGTAGGGCTTCTTCTGCTAGTTTGCGATCGCTAATATCTTCAAACGAGCAAAGTAGACCGACCACATTGCCAGCACAATCTCGCAAGGGGATTTTACTGCTGTCGATCCAGCTTAGTTTCCCATCGCGCCGCCGTAGCTGTTTAATTTGGTGGTAAATCGGCGTATTGCTTTTCATCACCTGGCGATCGACGGCATGAAAGAGTTCGGCTTGCTGATTGTTGTTTGATAGCTCGTAGTCTGTTTTGCCAATAATATCGCTGGGACTCTCATATCCTTCCGCCTCAGCAAAGGCTTGATTGCATCCCAAAAACACAGAGTGGCGATTCTTCCAAAAAATGCCTTGAGGGATATTGTTGATGACCAACTGCAACATCTGTTGGGAGTCGCGCAACGCTTCTTCTGCGAGTTTACGATCGCTAATATCAATCGCCAATCCGTCCCAAACGATATCCCCATTGACTTGTTTTTCCGGTCGAGAAGACGATTGTACCCACTTCAAGCGACCTGACGGGGTAATCAAGCGGTTTTCCTGCTGCCAATGTTGTAAGGTTTGGGCGGAAATACCGATTGATTCCTCAAACTCTTGGCGATCGTCAGGATGAATCAAGCCGAAAGCAGAGGTAGCATCCTGTAGAACTTGTTCTGGCTCTAGTTCGTACAATTCTCGACAACCGAGACTGACATAAGAAAAAGCATGAGAGCCATCGGGATGCAACCGATACTGATAAATCATTCCGGGTACATTCGCTGCAAATTTTTGGAAGCGAGCCTCACTTTGCTGTAGAGCTTGCACCGCTTGTTGACGCTCAACAATTTCTAAAGAGAGTTGTTCGTTAGCTGCCGCCAGAGCTGCCGTGCGTTCTGCGACTAAATCTTCGAGCTGTTCCTGGTACTGCCGCAACTGGGCTTCACCTGGCTGGGTAGGCGTTCCGACTTCGCTGTCATGGGTGGGTATGTTGGTGTCGGTGGCTAACGCCTCAACGCTCAAGATTAATCCGCCAATTTCACCCGTACTATCCCGCCAGGGTTGGCATTGCCACTTAATCCCATTCTCTAGCTTGTAGCCTGCCTCTATTCCTGCCAAACACCGCTCGGCATACTGTCGCCACTCTTGGCTCAGTTGGGGAAAAACGTCATAATGCGATCGCCCAATCAAGTTTTGTTCATCTAGTCTATGTTCCCTGAGCCACTGCCGAGAAACAAGCAAGTAACGCATTTCGCGATCGCACATTGCCACCGCCGTTGGTGTATGTTCCAAAAATTGCTGGAACAGCTCGGCATTGTTCAGGCAATACATCATAGTACTGATCCTTTGACGAAAACTGAATTGTTGTGAGCGTTATGCCAGCAGATTCTGATTAGAGATTATTCCCAGAAACATGAATCACCACTTCTCGGTGATGTCCTCGCTGTCGGTGTTCCCAAACATATATCCCCTGCCAGGTTCCCAGAAGTAACTTCCCATTAGCAATGGGAATTTGTTCTGATGTTTTGGTGAGGGCGGTGCGGATATGAGCAGGCATATCATCTGGGCCCTCCGCACTGTGGATATAGCTTTTGCCGTCCTCTGGTACTAGTTTGGCAAAAAAGTTGGATAAATCTTTCAGAACATCTGGGTCAGCATTTTCCTGAATCAGTAAACTAGCAGAAGTATGGCGTAAAAATACCGTGCAAAGACCTGTTTTTATGCCAGATTCAGCAACGACAGCTTGCACCTTATTGGTGATTTTTTGCAAAGATTTGCCAGTTGTTTGAACGTTCAGCAGTTGTTGATAGTGATTCATAGATAAATCGCTCAATTGAGACCTCGCACCGTTCTCTAAGGTTCGTCTGAGACTCAGCAAGATTCTATCTATCTTACCCACTCCGGACTTCAGACTCTGAAGTGGACTCTTAGGCTAGCGAACTGGTATCACCAAAATCCGCCACAGAACGCCCCCGAAGGCGATTAACGACGGGTAGAGTCTGTCAATCTTCCTGGAAGGGTTCTGTGGCTGCTGATGGTTCGTCAGATTCCCCAACATCTTCTAGTGCCTCGGTGTTCTCTTCGTCCTCATCCTCATGCCAAGGAGAGTCGTAATGATTCCAAGGCAGGATCGGCGTGTTGGGTAGGGTATTCGTCAGCACCGTGATATTGTCCGGATCTGGCTTCGGCAGCTTCAGCGGTTCGCTAGATGAGGGTATATCAGCTCGTTCGGAACTCATAGTCTAAGCCTAGCTAAAAACTTTTCAGGTCAATCGCAGAGATAAAATAAGCTGCCACGATATGCAGGGTAAGAATCAAAGCAATACACCAGGTAACGTAAGCAGAATACTTCAAGGAAGAGGAAATGTCTTCTAGCCGCTGCTTATTGGCATTATAGGTTTCCACTAAATTAACCATCATTTGTAGCTGATATTCCTCCGGTGATAACGTCAGATAGCGTTCCAGAAACTTGTTATCTCCAAGATTGGGGCTGATTGCCATCTGACGCGGCAGAAATGCATTAATCAGCAGCGTGAAGTTTAGTAAAAATCCCAGAATTTCCGTAATGCTAAATACACTAGGAAAAAATGCTAGCCGAGAAATCATCAAGCTTGTAAATAACGCTCCGTTGGTAACAAAGAGAATATTTAACTTGGTTGTTAAGCTTTGACTGCGTTCTCTTTGCTGTGACAAAACCATACGGACATCTTGAGCAGCCAGATCAAGGGTGATAGGAGAAAAGGTAGTATTTGCGGGGCTTTCTATCGTCTCTGTGACTTCTTGGGGGGTTGACAGGGAATCAACGGCGGCGATCATGGAGGGGCATCACTTACGAGGATTGGAAATGATTGACAACAGCCTGGGCGATCGCTGTTGTGCCATGTTTCTCTATCATCTCTTGACGGCGAGGCGGTTGGGGAGTTTGATGTAAAAATTCCCAACGGCTGCTAAAAAATTCCTGGGGAGCGAGAATTTGGTGATGGGCGTAGTTTTGGATACCCTCGATCAATAATGGGGCTTCTGCAAAGCCTTCGCGGGTAAGGGAAACAATCGGAACCTCCAGCCGCAAGGCTTCTGCGAAGGTGCTATATCCGGGTTTAGAGACTACTCGCCCGCAGATGGGCATAAAATCAACAGGGCGATAGTTATGCCGCCCGGTAATTTTGAGTAAATTAGGCAAAATCGGCGCTTTTTGGTCAAAGGTAATGAATTGCCAATCCGGGAAGGCGTGCAGGTTGTCGTAGGGAATTGCTTCTAAACTCAAACCGCCAAAGGTTAGCAAGATAGTTTTATCGGTAGGGGCGGTTAAGGAAAAGCGATCGCGCAATTCCTCTGGCGTATACTGCGGTATCCCTCCGGTTAAACCCACATCAGTAATTTCTGGGAAAGCCGACATCGGTTCGTGTAGAGGAAGGCGAAAGAGGCGATCGCATTGGCTATAACACTCACTTATCCCATCGGCGATTTCCCCAAACTCTCCTCCCCAATCTCGATAAATAAAGTCCCAGCCAAAATTACTGAGCATCCAGCAAGGAATCCCCGCAGATTTGCCAATTGAGGCAGCTAAAGGCGGGATATCTGCCAAGATTAACCCCACCCGATTCGTCCGGATAAAATTAACCTCACCCCTAATAATGGCATTTTGCGATCGCCGAATCTCCTGTAACTTCTCTAGGGTGGCGGCTTTATCCATAGTCAAACTATCAGACTGAATTACCCCCACATCAAAAGCACGAGGGCGATGGATAAAGTCACCAGGGATGTAAGACTCCAGCAACCATCGCGGTACTGTTGTCACCAGTACCAGCAAAATATCTGGGCATAGTTGCTGAATCGCCGCCGCAACAGAAGCCGCACGCACCGCATGACCGAATCCGTGGCTGGTAATGGCGATGTAAAGAACAGGTCGAGTCATTGATTAAAGTATGAAGTATGAAATATGAAGTATGAAGTGTAAGGGATATTCTCCCCATCACCTTATCTCCGGGCTACGCTAACATCTTCCCATCCCCTCATCCCCCTCTCCTTCTCTTATCTCCGCGTCCTCTGTGCCTGGTGTGGTTCATTAAACCCACCCCCATCAGGACTCAGCATTTATATCTTTCATCCTGCTTGAAACTAACCTTCAAAAACAGCACGCGGAAGCTCAAAACGAATCACACCGCTTTCCGAACCCTCGCCAATATTAACGAACCGATTCTTTTCTAAAACACGGATTGATGGCGTCAGTTCTGGCAATGTCTCCGCAATTACCCGATTTACTTGAGGATGAGTAAACGCCCAAGCCGTAATTTTGAATTCACTCAATGGCGATCGCTCCTCATGCATATTGCTTTCAAACACAGTAATCTCATGTATTAGGGGAACAGGGGTGATGGGGAGATGACGACTCACCGATTCACCAACTTCCTTCATACTTCATCCTTCATACTTCATACTTCATCCTTCATACTTTCTACGGCTTCCACCAACTGGTCAATCTCTGAGGGGAGGGTGAAGTAGTGGACGCAGGCGCGGATGCAGTCAGGATCGACGAGGGTTCGCAGCAAAAAGCCTTTTTGTTCTAGAGACTGCACTAATTGCTTGTGGGGCTTACCATTGGTGAGTTGGAAGGAAACCAGTCCGGCTTCGGGTGGGGAAGTTTTCAGACAGTGAACCTGATCGAGTTGGGAAAGTTTGCGCCAGAGATACTCGCTGAGTTTGCAGATTTGCTCGTACCGTTCTTGAGGGGTTCCCCAGGCAGAATGAGTAGCGATCGCTGCACGCAATCCGGCATACAAGGGGTAAGCGGAAGTCGCCACCTCATAGCGCTGTCCATCGGGCTTCCATCCGGTCGGTTCGCCTTTTTCCCCGAAGGTGATGCCCCGCCAACCGATAAAGGTTGGATGGAGGCTTTCTAAGGCATCAGGACGCACGTAAAGACCGCCAATCCCTTCCGGCCCGCAGAACCATTTATGCCCCGTGAAGGCGTAAAAATCCACGCCTAATTCTGGCAAGTTGAGGGGGAGAGAACCGGCTGACTGGGCAGCATCAGCGAGGATTCGCACGGGAGCGTCAGCGGTAGGATGGTTGCGGCAAGCGGCGACAATATCCGCCAGGGGTAAGATTTGCCCCGTGTTCCACAACAGATGACTGAGGACGACTAATTTTGTGCGCGATCGCAAATGCTCTGCGATCACCTCTACCGGATTACCCTCATTCAGGGTTGCCAGGATGGGGCAAGTAGAAACTTCGATATTGTAGCGGCGTTGCAGTTCGTAGGCTGTGGCGATAACGCCGGGGTGTTCGCAATCCGTCATAAGTAGATGATCTCCGGCTTGCCAATCAATGCCCCACATGGCGATATTGCAGCCAACCGTGACATTTTCCGTGAGGGTAATGCTGGATGTCGGTGCGCCCAACTCAGAGGCGATCGCTTCTCGCGTGGCATTCCCTTCCTCCATCAGCCAAGCATTCACCCCAGTGGAAAACGGCCCATTGTGCTGGATATATTGATAGGTCTGACTAATTGCATCTAGCGACGCCTGGGGCAGCGTTCCTTGCCCCCCAAAGTTGAAATAGGCTTTATTCGCCAACGCCGGAAATTGTTGTCGATGCAGGTCAATGCTACTCTGGGCGGGAAAAATGCCAGTCATATCCTAACGGTGCTTAATTACTCCTTGAATCTTAATTCTCTCGCTTAACCGCACTCTCATGCCAAGTCCGCCCCATTGCTACTTCAATATCGACCCCCACCACCTGAGCGGCTTTATGGATCATGATTCCACACCAACGCCCTCGCCGACGCGCAAAAGGGAGCAGGAATCCGGTTCCCCTTTCCCTCTGAGGGAACCGCAACACTTAATAATTGATGGAGGTTTGAGTCTAAATTAAAACTACTCAAATAGACGTTCTATCGGTTTAGTTTAATTTCGTAAAAAAATCATGGCTTAATGCTTTGTTTAACTATCAAATTTTTGCTATAAAAAAATATTATTTCATTTCATCAATATCAATCGCATTGGGTCTAAGTACAGGTACAACGGAAAAGGTTGGTCTTTGAGGATGTGCCATTTTTCCTTAAAGACTTCTGCTTGCAGATGGTAGTCTTGGGGGCTGGTGGGAGAGGAATGCAGCTTTAAATACAGCGTCATCCGGTGGGGTGTTTCACTGGTTTGAGCCAGCCAGCAGGGGAAAGTATTCTCCTGATTTGGGTTGTTGGTGAAAGTGAGCTGATGGGCGCGAATTCCGATGTGGGAGAGGGAGTCGGGGAGCGATTCGATCACCTGGAGAGTGCAGCCCCAGCCTGTTGCTTCTACTTGAGACGTAACAGTAACAACAGCGTTAGAGATGTTTTTGCATCCGGTCAATTGGGCAACCCGCTTTGTGGTAGGTCGGTCGAAAATATGATGTTTAGCACCGTAAGCGATCGCCTTTCCTTGTTCAATCACCAACAAATCTTGGCAAATTCGGTACGCCTCTTCCAGGTTGTGGGTCACAAATAAAGTGACTCCTTGATAAGTCGCTAGGGTTGAAATTAGTTGCTTTTCTAGCTGATCTCGCAGATGAGTATCCAGTGCCGAAAACGGTTCATCCATCAGTAGCACTTCCGGTTGACTCGCTAACGCCCTCGCCAAAGCGACTCGCTGCTGCTGCCCGCCGGATAATTGCTGCGGATAGCGATGTTCTAAACCTTGTAGCTGCACTAAAGCAATGTGTTCGGCAACACAGGCGCGAGCTTGAGCTGATGTCAGCTTGGGTAAGCCGTAGGCGATATTTTGAGCGACAGTGAGATGGGGGAACAGGGCATAATTTTGAAACAAAAAGCCGATGCGGCGATCGCGTGGCGGTAGGTTAATGCCTTTTTGGGAGTCAAACAAAACCCGCCCGTTTAATTCAATTCGACCGCGTTTGGGAGTTTCTAGTCCAGCAATGCAGCGCAGAGTCATACTTTTGCCGGAACCGGAAGCACCTAAAATGGAGAGCGTTTTCTCTACAGTGAATGCCACTTCTAGGGTCAGCGCTGGCAGTGGTTTCTGGATGTCCACTAAAAGTTTCATTAGACCTAGGTGATTTTGGTGTACTGCTTTGAACGCCAATCCTGGCGCTGGAGGCGACGCACCCAGAAGAGGAGGAAAAAGCACAAAATGGTCATCACCAATACCATCAGGTTAGCCAAGCCATACTGACTATTTTGCACGGCATCATAGATGGCTAGGGGTAAGGTTTGCGTGCGTCCGGGTATATTGCCTGCAATCATTAACGTTGCCCCAAATTCCCCTAGCGCTCTAGCTACCCCCAACAAAAGTCCGGCGAGAATTCCCTGTTGTGCCAAGGGTAGGGTGATTCGCCACAAGACTTCGAGTTCTGAGGAGCCGAGGGTACGCGCTGCCGACTCCAGTTCCGGATCTACTTGGGCGATCGCTGATCTCGCCGTTTCTACCATCAGCGGTAAACCGACCACGAAGGAAGCGATCGCGGCGGCTTCCCAGGTAAACAGCAGCCGTATCCCCAGCCACTGCACCACGGGGCCATCTCGACCCAAAAACAGCAATAGATAGTATCCCACGACACTAGGAGGCAGTACCAGAGGCAAATTCAGCAGCGTTTCCACAACTAGTTGACCGGGGAAGCGACTCCGCGCCAACAGGATCGATAACCCTAAACCCACCACCCCAATCAGCACCGAAGCAACTACCGTCACTTGCAGGGTGAGAATAAATGGCGACCAAATCATTGAGTTGCTTTTTCCCCAGGTAGGATAAAGCCGTATTTCCGCATCAGGGGTCTGCCTTGCTCACCATTGATAAACTCCGCAAAATGTCGGGCTTGCTCCTCATGGGGAGTATTTTTGATCACGGCTAGCACTTGGTCAAGGGGCTGGTGCAGTGATTCGGGGATTAGCACCCAGCGTCCCGAACCAATAACGCTCAAAGACAAGGCAGTAATTGACACATCCACGTTGCCAGTGACAGCATACTGATTGGTTTGACGCACGTTCTCCCCGAAAATCAGCTTCGGTTGGATTTGCTCCCAGATGCCTGCTGATTGCAAGGCTTCACGCGCCGCGATACCGTAGGGAGCATGAGCGGGATTGGCGATCGCCACTTGCTTGACTTCCGGTTTAGTCAAGTCCTGAATGTCTTTCAAGTCTAGGGGGCTGTCCTTTGGCATCCACATCGTAATGCGCCCGCGCCCGTACAGTTTTTTACTGTCGGGGATGACCGCGTCTTCTTTTTCTAGGCGTTCAATAAACGACCGATTAGCCGCCGCGAACAAATCGATGGGTGCGCCCTGCTGAATCTGTTCAGTCAGTTGACCTGTGGAGCCAAAGTTAAACTGAATTTTGTTTCCCGTTTCTTGCTCCCATAATGCCCCAATCTCCTGAAATACGTAGTTGAGGTCAGCCGCCGCCGCAACAGTCAGCGTCACGGGTTGAGCTTTTACGGGTAAAGTGGCTTGCTGCTGATTTTTTGTTTCTATCTGGTTACAGCCAACTACCACCAAAAATGTCACCAGTATCCCAGCCATTAAGCTAAGAATGCGTCTTTTTCTCATACTTGGTTTGAATGGCGAGTAAAACCGGATTGAGTGGAATAATACCAGAGGCGATCGCTCCTTGGTTCAAATCCCTGATTTCGACGTAAATTAATAACTAAAAGAGCAGCAAGCAAGAATAGCAATGAGTCAGTCAATTATAGTGAAACAATTAAAAGCCCAGGAGATTACACCTGAAAACTTTCAACCCTATGGACAAGTAATTTTTGCCTCTGAAGATGGCAAAGCTTACGATGCGAATGATGCTCAATTAAGCTTGCAAAATGGCACTCCTCGGTTTTATATCATGCGTCTGCCTAAAAAAGGTCGTAAGTTTCACAAAATCACCCGCCACCTTCACTGCACTCAATGTTTAGGTTCCCTAGAAGGAAAAGAGTGGTTCATTGCTGTAGCTCTAAAGAGTGATTCTGAACAACCTGTACTAGCAGGAATGGCTGCCTTTAAAATTCCAGGAAATTGTTTTATTAAGTTAGAGGCTGGCACTTGGCACGCTGGGCCTTATTTTGAAGAAGAGTTTATTGATTTTTATAATCTTGAATTGAGTGATACAAATGTTGTCGATCATTTCACTCACAACTTTCTTGAAAGCCAGCAGATGCAGTTTGAGATTGTCTAATCATTCAGTTACTGGAATTTATAGCGGTCTTGGTAGCTCAGGTAATTTCTTTTTTGTCCAGTACTAGATCTTATTTTAGCTAGCATTTTTCGCCTTTTTTCAAATCTATTTATTTAGGTTGACCTGCTGAGTTAAGTATACAAATTCTTTTTAAACCCTCAAAAATAACCTGTGAATGCTATATTTGACTACAGCATATACTGTAGTTTGAGTAAACTTTAAAAAGGATTAACAAAATGGTTGAAAAAGAGTTTATTGATGAGCTATTTAATAAATACAAGAACGGAAGGCAGGAGCTATCAACCTACAGCTCATATGTTTCAGGCTCTCAATATACTCTGCTCTTCCAAAAGAGTAGGAAATACCTCAAAACAGCTCAAAACATTTTGGATTGGGGAAGTGGGAATGGGCATTATTCTTTATTTTTGAGAAGAATGCAGAAAACTGTAAAAGCCTATTGTTTTGAATCCACTAATATTCCTGAACTTCAAAATGATGATTGTTATGAAGCAACATTTGGATCTACTAAAGATCCAATCATCCTTCCCTATGAATCATTAACTTTTGACGCTGTAGTATCTGTTGGAGTTTTAGAGCATGTCAGGGAAACAGGAGGAAATGAGATTAAAAGTCTCTGTGAGATAAATCGACTACTAAAAGATAATGGAATATTTATTTGTTATCACTTGCCAAACTATTATTCCTGGATTGAGTATGTAGTCAAAAAAATAAAGCCAAGTCAGTATGTACATCCATATAAATACAAAAGGAAAGATATAATTGATATGCTAGTCAGCACAAGGTTTAAAATTATAGAAATTAAGCGATATGGAATACTGCCAAGAAATATATTTGGCACCAAATTAATCCCAGAAGGTTTTAAAAATTCGCCTCTACTTTCTGATATTTATAATTCTATCGATATGATTCTGTCTTTGATGTTTTCATTTATATGCCAAAATTTCTTAATTATTGCTAAGAAAGATTTAGCAGCCGATCGCTATAGTGAAACCTAACACCCACACCGATAAGCTTATTTACTTTTAATACCCTGAAAAATTTCAACAGCTTTTAGAAAAACTGGGCATTTAAAAATACGGCATCAAACGCTTGACTGTGAGTGAACTTACAGAAGTCTCGCAATGTCCAGCAAATTCTACACCTAGGATGGAGAGATGTTCATCCTAGAATAGGGGTCTAATCCGGATAAAACCGTTTGATTGCGTCCTCTTTCCTTAGCTTGATAGAGTGCCTCGTCAGCGCTTTTTAGCAGTGCTTGCTCGTTTAGCGGCTCATCTTCGTTGGACACCACTCCTCCTAAACTTACGGTTATTGGGAGTTTTTCTCCAGCTATGAGGCAGATGGGGTCAAGTTCAATGGCGAGTCGCAACTGTTCTCCATACACCAAGGCTTGTAAGGGATTGATGCCTAGAGTAACGCAGATAAACTCTTCGCCGCCGTAGCGATACAGGGAACTTCCGGGGAGGCAATGGGATTGTAAGCGTTGAGCAACAATTCGCAGCACTTCATCCCCAATCAAGTGACCGTAGGTGTCGTTAACTTTTTTGAAATGGTCAACATCGATGAGCCAAACGTTCAAGTAGCGGTAGCGTTTGCCTTCAGAGCGTGCCCCAATTTGTTGTAAGAGTCCCGGCAAGGTGGTGTCTAGAGCGCGGCGATTGAGAACACCTGTGAGGGAATCGGTGAGGGTGAGGGATTCTAGGAGTTGGTTTTGATAACGGAGTTGCTGGTTGACTTCAATAAGCGATCGCGTCACTTTTCGCAGCCGCAAACCGACCCGAATACGTGCCCGCAACTCTTCTGGGGCAACAGGCTTGCAAATAAAATCATCCGCTCCGATATCTAACCCCGTCACTCGGTCAAAAATCTCGCGGCGTACTGTCAGCAAAATAAAGTAAATAAATGGCAATTGCGGATCTGACTTGATTTGCTGACACAAGTCAATTCCCGAAATTCCCGGCATCGACCAATCACAGATAATCAAATCCGGCGGCGATTCCTGAATGACAGACAACCCCGTTTCTCCACAGGTGACAGTTTCCACCTGATAAGCCGCCTCCCGAAGATAGTGGGAAATCAGCTTCAAAATTAACGGGTCATCATCAATAACTAAAATTCGTGAGGGTTGAGAGGGGGTCACAGGTGTAGGTTGTTCATATTTAACGTTGTTCATGGTAAGGAAGAGATGAAAGCCAGAAATCTGTAGCCTTGTGGCAAAAAGTTCTTCAAGAAATCAAAGATTGTTAAAAGCCGATGTGAGGGTTGAGGGAGGAGGTTATCCGCAGGGGCAATTCTCGTTATGGTAATACTCGTGAGTCACGGCATCAAATGCCGCCTGTAGTTGGGTTAGCAAAGCCGTAGCGCTTTCCCAACATCCCTGATGGGCTGTTTCTTCCAACTGGGTAGCGAGGGTATGCATCACTACCGCCCCGACATTGGCACTCGCTCCCCGCAGTTGATGAGCTTCCTTTCCCAGGGCTTCCGGATTGCCAGCCGTCGCCGCGATCTTGGCAGCCGCTAAATGACATCGGGCATCGCTGACAAACAAATCCAGGAGTTCTTTGGCAAAAATGCGATCGCCGCCAGAAATTTGCTGGAGATACTCCCAATTCAGAACGGCTTCAGTGGGGCTTTGGCTTTCGGGTGCGGTTGGCAATGACAGGCTTCCCCATCGTTGCAACGCCTCTTGCAATTCTTCTATCTTCACAGGCTTTGTAATGTAGTCATCCATCCCCGCCGCTAGGCATTCCTCGCGCACCCCCTCCATCGCATCCGCCGTCATCGCAATAATCCGGGGCTGCTGTCCCGGACGCGCCCGAATGCACTGGCTTGTCTCTATCCCATCCATTTCCGGCATTTGCAGATCCATTAGGATGACATCGTAGTTTTGGCGCTGCAAGGCTTCCAAGGCTTCTATCCCATTGCCAGCCACATCTCCTCGGTAGCCCATTCCTTGCAGCATCCTCAGTGCCACTTTTTGGTTCACGGCATTGTCTTCAACCAGTAAGATTTTGAGCGGGAGTTGTGTTGCCAAGTGGGAATTAATTTGTAGGGATTTAACGGGTACTGGAATCAAACGCCGATTTGCTCTTTGAGATTGGGAAGTAAAGACCCTCAGCAACACCTCATAAAGCTGGGAGCCTTTAATCGGTTTATTTAACCTGGCAGTAAAGCCCAGGCGATCGCTTCTAGTCTCTCGCACCCCCACCGAAGTCAACATCACCAAAGGTAGGGCGTTTTGGTCTAGGTGCTGGCGAATTTCTGCCGCCAGGGTAAGACCCTCCATTTCTAGCATTTGCATATCCAGAATCACTACATCAAAGCGATTGTCCTGACGAGAATCTGCCCCGGTACTCTGCACAAGGCACTTGAGCGCCTCCGTACCCGTCGCTGCCTCCTGAGGAATCATCCCCCATTTCTGAGCTTGTAAGCGCAAAATCTGGCGATTTGTAGCATTGTCATCCACAATCAGTAGGCGTTTGCCTTGCAATTGCGGTTGGCTTCCATGCAGGTAGATGCGGGGTTGACTAGGAGCCGCCGCCGCCACAATGGAAAAGTAAAAGGTAGACCCTTCCCCCACCTCACTTTCCACCCAAATTCTTCCTCCCATCAGTTCGCTCAAACGCATACTGATCGCTAACCCCAACCCTGTTCCGCCATATTGTCGGGTGGTTGTGGCATCAACTTGAGCAAAAGACTCAAAAATGATATCCATCCGGTTTGGCGGAATGCCAATCCCTGTATCTTTGACAGCAAACCGGATAACGTGGAAGTCTGCCTCCCGGCGATCGCTACTGAGAGGGCGAGAGGTAACAGAAATAACCACTTCCCCCTTTTGAGTAAACTTCACGGCATTACTCAGGAGATTGACAAGAATCTGACGCAAGCGCGTGACATCGCCAATCAGAGTATTAGGGATGTCGTCATCCATGAGATAAGCAACATCTAGCCCCTTGCTAGTTGCTTTTGTCACGATCAGATCGAGGGACTCCTCAATGCAGTCGCGCAAATCAAAAGGCGATCGCTCCAGCTCTAGCTTGCCCGCCTCTATTTTAGAAAAATCTAGAATGTCATTAATGATTGTTAAAAGGGCATCCCCACTGCGACGAATTGTTTCGACAAAATCCCGTTGTTCCTCAGTCAGGGAGGTATCCAGCAACAACCCAGTCATCCCAATCACCGCATTCATTGGAGTGCGAATTTCATGGCTCATGTTTGCCAAGAATTCCGACTTGAGGCTCGTTGCTGACTGTACTTCCTGAAAGGCAAGATCCAGTTGAGCATTCTTCTGCCGCAGTTCTGTTGTAACGCGCTGCATTTCTGCATCAGCGCCAATCTTACTTTGCCCCAGCAAAACAACAAAAAGCCCTAAGCACAAAAGCAAGAGTAAGGTGAGAAAAAGTAAGATGAATCCCCAGGATGAAGGATGAAGTGGGAAGGATGAAGTATGAAGTGTGGAGGATGAAGGATGAAGTGGGAAGGATGAAGTATGAAGTGTGGAGGATGAAGTAGCGATCGCTGTTTCTTGTTCCCCCCACTCGGCGGGGTTAGGGGGGATGGAGAACGGTCGGAGAGCGAGTGTCCATTGCCACCAAATGTAACTGGCAACGGATAAAAATGCCAGGGCACCAAGGGCAATCAGAGACAGCCTAGTTAGACAACGAGTTTGAGATTGGGAAATGCTGTCGGTGCCCATACGCACAACAATAAGGGTGAAAAATTTGCTTAACTTTCTTTGAAGGCGCGCCGTAATTTGTAAAAGTTTTTGCAACCATTAACTACATATCGTGAAAGTCTACTTTTAAGGCAATAGCTCTGTCATCCGCAGCCTTACGGTAAAAAACGTTGGTTTTCCCCTACCCTTAAAACCCAGAAAATCCGCTAGCGTTAAAATATGCTAATTACTGAAGACTTGTTGCTGCATTACAAACGCTGTCCGCGTCGAGCGTTTTTAGATATCTACAACGACCCGAATAGTAAAGACCGCGATCAGGATTTTCTCCTGAAGTTGCGCCAAGACAGCCTTGCTCATCGACAATCCATCCTGGCACTGACGACGGTACAACGCCCCTACTACCCCTCACGGGATTGGCAAGCTGGGGCAAACGCGACGCTGGAGTTAATGCAGCAAGGCGTTGAACAGATCACAAAAGGTGTTCTGATGCTGTCGTTGTCTGACGATTTGGCAGTCCCAAGCTTCAATTCCCTCTCCTACAATCACGGCAATGATTTGCCCCTAGTCACTTCCGGTTCTCCCATTGCGGTGACACTTGTCGCCTACCCCGATTTACTTACCAAACATCCTGGAAAATCTGACTTTGGCGATTGGATATACGTCCCCACCACCATCAAACTCGGTCGGCGTCCCAAGCCTGAGTATCAAATTGTGGCGGCGTTGCAAGCCCAACTGCTAGCAGCAACCCAGGGTGTTTGGTCAGAAACAGCCCAATTAATTTTGCGGAATCAAGATTCCTATTCCGTGAAGCTAGAACGATGGGTACCGCAGATGCAAACGGTACTGAAAAATTGCATCGAAACCCTGCTGGCGTCACCAGCCCCAGAGGTGTTTATTTCTCGACATCGCTGTAGTCTTTGTCATTGGTACAGCGACTGTTATGCCCAAGCTCAAGCCCAGCAGCACCTATCCCTCTTACCGGGAGTGACCCCCAGCCGTTACCAGGATTTGCAGATGCTAAACCTCACGACGCCGGAGTCCCTCGCCAATGCGAGTCCAGCACAACTAGAAACCGTCTTCGATGGGGAACTGACAACTCAACTGATTCGACAAGCCCAGGCGGTGGTGCAAAATCGAGCGATTTTGAAGACGGATTCTCCAACTAGTGGTGCGCTAACTATCCCTTCTGCGCTTGTGGAGCTTTATTTTGATATTGAGGCAGAACCGGAACGTCATCTCGATTATCTGCTGGGCGTGCTGGTGGTCGAACGGGAGGCTGAACGGGAAAGGTTCTATCCCTTTTTGGCAGAACAACCCTTTGAAGAAGCCGCCATCTGGCAGCAATTTTTAGAGTTAGTGGCGCGTTACCCCGATGCGCCGATATTTCACTATTCTGACTACGAAGTGGATACGGTAAAGCGGCTAGCTAAGCTTTACGAGACTCCACGCTCGTCAGTGAAATCTCTGCTATCTCGCTTTGTCGATGTGCATCAGTGCGTGATGGGGACGGTGACGTTTCCTGTAGAAAGCTATTCCCTGAAACATTTGGCTCACTGGCTGGGCTTTGAATGGCGAGATGCGGGGGCTTCGGGGGCGCAATGCGTCTGGTGGTATGACCAGTGGCTAAGGACGGGCGATCGCACTCTGCTAGAGGCGATTTTACGCTACAACGAAGATGATTGCCGCGCTACCTATCGATTGAAAACTTGGCTCTGCGAATTTCTACAAGCGGCTGCTACAAACTGCAACTGAATACAATTTTTCGTTAACTATAAAGTTTTGTAAAGATTTTTGTAGTCAATAGCGTTAGTAATTAGGACTACAACTAGCACTACTAAGTAAGTGTTACGTTAACAGTATCAAGATTTTAATCTACTTATTCAACACAACTTTTGCCGCAAGAGAGCTGAACTGTAATTAGGTAATTCCGTTATGCTCCCGATTTTTCTAGTTTTACTGGCAAGTGCGCTTTGTGGCGTCGGAGTGCTTCTACGTGCCTCTCATGAAATTTCTCGTCTGCTTGCTTTTGGTACGGTAATTATTTGCTCAATTTGGGCATTTACCATGGCTCCGTGGTTCATTCAAGTTTTAATATTAGTTGCTGTTTTGAGGATGAAGCGTTTGCACAGCTTCATTCCCGTTGAAGCTGTTCCCCAAACCTGCAATAACCGCAGAGTAGATTAAGTTGGTGTCGCAGACACGAAAAAGTTGGGCATTGCTGAGTAGGGGTTAGGGAGCAGGGGAGAAGTGATAGCCCTTAACCTCTAACCCTTCATACTTTATCCTTCACATTTCATCCTTCCTTCCCGACTCCCTTCATGCTTGACCCCGCTCCTAGGGGATTGTGAGAATTTTCAAAAAAGGAGTTGACAAAATCTAGTAGATGAGTGAATAATAGAAATCGGCGCAAAAATTGGGACTGTAGTTCAATTGGTTAGAGCACCGCCCTGTCACGGCGGAAGTTGCGGGTTCGAGCCCCGTCAGTCCCGTAAGATTAAAGAAAGAAGGATAAACGCAGGAATAATCAATTGCTGCTGTTGTCCTTCTTCTGTACTTTGAAGCGACAATAGAGAGGTCTTTTGTGACTGTGAGAGTCCGCATTGCCCCTAGTCCCACGGGCAATTTACATATTGGTACGGCAAGAACTGCTGTCTTTAACTGGCTATTTGCCCGTCACCACGGCGGCAAATTTATCCTCAGAATTGAAGATACCGACTTGACGCGATCGCGTCCGGAATATACCCAGAACATCCTCGACGGACTCAGTTGGTTAGGTTTGGATTGGGACGAAGGGCCAATCTTCCAGTCCAAGCGCTTAGAGCTTTATGAAAGAGCGACTCAAACTCTCTTAGATAACGGTTTGGCTTACCTCTGCTACTCCACAGAAGCGGAACTTGACGAAATGCGGGCTGCTCAAAAAGCCCGGAAACAGGCTCCGCGCTATGACAACCGCCACCGCAACCTCACCCCAGAACAACGCGCCGCCTTTGAAGCCGAAGGGCGCAGACCTGTGATTCGCTTCAAAATTGACGACGATCGGGAAATTGTCTGGAATGATTTAGTACGGGGCAAAATGACCTGGAAAGGAAGTGATCTGGGTGGCGATATGGTCATCGCCAGAGCTTCAGAGGATAATGCCATCGGTCAACCGTTGTATAACCTAGCAGTGGTGGTTGATGACATTGATATGCAGATTAGCCATGTCATCCGGGGCGAAGACCACATTGCGAATACGGCTAAACAAATTTTGCTCTACGAAGCAATGGGCGCAACAGTGCCAGAATTTGCCCACACCCCGTTGATTCTCAACACAGAAGGGCGCAAGCTCTCCAAACGTGATGGGGTGACTTCTATTTCTGAGTTTCAGCAGTTGGGCTATACCTCGGAGGCGATGGTCAACTACATGACCTTGCTGGGATGGTCGCCACCGGATTCGACGCAGGAAATCTTTACCCTAGATGAAGCCGCAAAACAATTTGGTTTTGAGCGCGTGAATAAGGCGGGGGCAAAGTTTGACTGGGCGAAGCTCGATTGGCTCAACGGTCAATATCTCCACGCCAAACCCGTACCGGAACTGCTAGAACAACTGATTCCCTTGTGGCAGGAAGCGGGATATGAATTTGACCCAGCGAGCGATCGCGTTTGGTTAGAACTATTGACAGACGTGCTGCGAGAGAGCCTGACGCGCCTGCCCGATGCGGTCGATATGAGCAAAATGTTCTTTACCGACTTGGTGGACTTTACCGACGAAGCAAGGGAACGCATCGCAGTGGAAGGAGCGCCAGCGGTATTGCAAGCGTTTTATGATCAGTTGGGCGATTACGAACAACTGAGTGCTGATGACGCGCAGCAGCTCGTCAAGCAGGTAACAAAAGCGCAGAATGTGAAAAAAGGTTTAATAATGCGATCGCTCCGAGCCGCTTTAACGGGTGATGTCAACGGGCCTGATTTGATTCAGTCCTGGGTCATCCTCCATCTCCAAGGACGCGATCGCCTGCGCTTACAGCAAGCACTAAACCAAATCAAATAAAACAAAGCTGCTGCGTCCTAAATTCACCATTCAGGAACAAACTTTACGGCTTTATCGTCAAAAATGGTAGCGACAGCGCATAATATTCCATAATCTACGCGCCGATAATAGCCGTTAAATGCATAAGCCAGTGGCGAAGCAAGGAACAAAATTTGGTGGGAGATCCAAGCGGGCAAGCGTACTTAGCTTGACCCTATGCACCGCTCACGCCTCGGCACTGGTTGCTGGGGCGTTAGCAGTCGGATCTGCCGCTCAAGCCCAGCCCGTTCAATCCCCACCCATCTTTGAAAACGTCAGGATCGGGCCAAGGTTTTCCCCAGACCCCTTAGTCATTCGCGGAATTAGTGGCGGTTCTGTTCCAGTAAGATCCATTGCTGGTCGCGCCGAAACTCCCACAGGCCCTTGTGTCGGTTTTGTCGATGAACAGCCTGACCATACCTTAGTGCTGACCTCTTTTTTCAACTTTCTCAGCCTGCAAGTAGAAAGCCCAGAAGACACCACCATTTTGATTAAAGGGCCAGGAGGAAGTTGGTGTAACGACGACTTACAGGGCAAAAACCCTGGTGCTGCAGGTCAATGGCTTGCAGGCACCTACGGGATCTGGATTGGGTCTTATGAAAAGAACCAGTACCATCCCTACGTCATTCGCCTTAGCGAAGTACAACTACTCAATCCTGGCCCCTTCCGGCGGTAATTTTTAATCCCTATTTTGCGAAGAGGCAGGGACATTTTTGAAGACGCGGAGAGTAAAAAATTCTCCGCGTTTGCTGTGTCTCAACGCTCAGAACTTAGCACTCAAATTTGGTTTCGCATAATACGAGCGTTTTACTGAGTTGGCTTGGGCAGATAGGCGGAACTTTGCCGTAGCTCCGCCTTGCCGGAATCGTTCTAAGGCATCGGACAAGATGGCACTCAGCAGTTACTTCATTATGAAGACACTTAGATAAACTGGGAATATCTCAACCGTACTTTCCGTCATTTCAGGGGCGGTTAATTCAAGATGATTGCGATTCTTGAGGAGATGTTATCTTTCTTCTGTGAGTACAGAACGATGACTGATTTACTAGAAAGAGCAATTGCGAAGCTCAAGACCTTACCTGCTAGCGAACAAGATGCGATCGCGGCAATGATTTTGGAAGAACTTGAAGATGAAGCTCGATGGGATGCAACCTTTGCGAAATCGCAAGATGTTCTTGCTAAGCTTGCAGCCGAAGCAATGGCTGAATATCGTGCAGGTAAAACCCAAGAATTAAATCCAGAGACCTTGTGAAGTCACGCACAACTGCTCAGTTCCGTAAGGCATTTGCGGAACTACCTGAGCAAGTTCAAGAGCAAACACGCAAAGCATATCGTCAGTTCAAGCAAAACCCTAATCATCCTAGTCTGCGCTTCAAAAAAGTACATCCAGAATTGCCAATTTACTCTGCTCGTATCAGCAGAAGTTATCGAGCAGTTGGACAGCTAGAGGGAGATACAGTCATCTGGTTTTGGGTCGGTTCCCATGCAGAATATGACAGGTTACTCTCTTAGTTGTAGCGCCAGCAGCCTAACCAGTGCGTTGCAGTGAATGGAGTAGATGTCTTGGTGCTGAGTTCAAGACTACTTACCGCCGCTGAACGCAACCGTTAGCTTGCTAAGTTATCTTTGGGGACGTAGCCGCTAGGTTGTTTGAAGAGCGATCGCATTTAGTTCAAACTTAGTGAGGCAAATATCTCCATCACTAAAATAGTTTGAGAGTCCTCAACAACTTTGCACGCCTGCTCAGACTTTTATTTCTCGCCAAATATTGGTCTACTCCTCACTATCCGCAAAATTGACTTTCTCGTAAATGTCTTTTAAAGGAATTTGAAACTCGACAGAACTTAGTTCAAGAACCGCTTCTTCAGATTCCTGCTCACTCAGTAACCATTTACCTTCAGCTAAATATTCTTCTGGCGTGTAGTAGCGTTTTTGTGTCTATAATTGCATATAAGATACCCGCTATTGCTCTACTTCTAATATTTTCTGAGCCGAAACGTGATCAGGCTCGATCTTCACTAATGGCTTCCATCCTAACTTTACTGAGTCTTGAATCGGATGCACTTCTGGCGTAGAAGCACGGTTGAACACTACATACAACTAGTCGTCCTGCTTCAACCGCTCCGCCGTCTTCTACTCATTAGTCGTTAACGCCACCTCACCTACAGCAGACCGTTCCTTGACCTCAATAAACCGAACGGCGATCGCCAACGTTATCGCGTTTGCTTGAACAATGGAATCAGGCTTTTAATCTCTCGCCAAATCTTGGACTGACTTGACGCTTGAGAACGCGGATGAGTCAAAATTCCCTGGCTGGGACTGAAGAGAAACGCCAGCATGAAAAAGCTAAAGGTAACTAAAACAATCGCGGGGCCAGAAGGGAGATTGAAGAAGTAGCTCAGATACATACCGCTGATGCTAGCAACTACGCCAATTACCGAACCTAAAATCATCATCTGGTGCAAACGACTGACTAATAAGTAGGCGGTGGCTCCGGGAGTAATCAGCATCGCCAGCACCAAAATAACACCAACGGCTTTGAGGCTGGCGACAATCGTCAGGGCTATCAAAATCATCAAGCCAAAGTCAAGGAGATTCGTCGGTAATCCTGCGGCTTGCGCCCCAACGGGATCGAAGGTGTAGAACATTAATTCCTTGTACAGCAGCACGACAATGGCAAGAACGATCGCTGTAATTACTGCTGTATTAATCACATCACCACTAGTGACAGCAAGGATATTGCCGAAGAGAAAGTGATTGAGGTCAATTTTGTTGTCTTTCTGAACGACGGTAATTAAGGTGATGCCGAGGGCAAAGAAGGCGGAAAAGACGATCCCCATCGCCGCGTCTTCTTTAATTTGCGATCGCGTCCGAATCCAGGTAATGACGATCGTACTAATGACTCCGGCAATAAACGCCCCCAAAAAGATGTCGGCTCCTACAATGTATGCCAGAGCTAATCCAGGTAAAACTGAGTGACTGATCGCATCTCCCAACAATGCCAGCCGTTGCACCATTAAGTAGCTGCCAACGGAGGCGCAAACGATACCGACTAAAACGGCGGTGAGCAGCGATCGCTGCATAAAGCTATATTGCAGCGGTTCTACTAACGCTTCTAACATAGTGTGTCCTTCAAATTGCAGGGTTGACGGTTAGTGACCACTTCCACCCTTCTACGCTGCCTGCTCGTTAAAAAACACAACTTGACCACCGTAGGCACGTTGTATGTTATCAGCCTTTAGTACCTGTTCGCGCCCCCCTGTGGCAATTAGCTCCCGATTCAGCAAAATCAAGTCGTCAAAGTTAGTAATCGCTTGTCCCAAGTCGTGGTGAACGACGAGTACGGTTTTGCACGCATCGGCAAGTTCGTGGAGGATATTGAAAATAACACCCTCAGTTTTCTTGTCAATTCCTGCTAGCGGTTCATCAAAAAAGAAAATCTCTGCATCTTCCGACAATGCTCGTGCCAAAAAGACGCGCTGCTGCTGTCCGCCGGAAAGCTGTCCGATGGGGCGGTCTCGAAATTCGCTCATCCCCACCCGCTCCAGCGCCTCGGCTGCTAAACGCCGGGATACCGTCGAAAAGCGGCGAAACCACCCTGTTTTCCGCACTCGTCCGATCAGGACGACATCCCACACGGTTGCTGGGTAAGTCCAGTCAATTTGCGATCGCTGCGGTACGTAAGCCACGTCTTCCAACTGCTCCATCAGGGGCTTATCTTTATATATTGCCGTACCGCTCGTTGGGGATACTAATCCCAACATGGCTTTCATTAAGGTACTTTTGCCAGCACCATTAGGCCCGATGATTCCTGTAAGTCGTCCGGGTTGAATCTCACAGTTGATATTGTTCAATGCCTCTACCAAGCGGTACTGCACCCCCAGGTGCTTAACGCTCAAAACTCTCTTACCGTTGCTCATGCAGTCCATGCAATAGTCTTCCTTAGTAATGTTCTGTTGCGAGTTTACTTCTGTTGTGAAACATTCCCTGGGCAAAAAATGAGATAAATATGAATATCGATTTAATCAAAAAATGAAACAAATATGAAAATAGTAATAGTATAGGATAAAAATGAGACAACTATGAAAATTAATATATCAATTGTATGAAAGTAAGGACTCAGTCGTGCGGTATAAAACAGCAATGGCTGATATTAATATCAACGCTTGTTGGCTTAGGACTGGGGCTGGGCGGCTGCAACACTCCCACCAACTCAACAGGGGAGCAGAAGCCCCGTGTTGTATCCACCAGCACTATAATTACCGACTTAACTGAGCAAGTGGGCGGAAACGAAATTGCGCTAACAGGCATCCTGGAACCAGGAGCAGACCCTCACACCTACGAACCAGTGCCTATTGATAGTCAGGTACTAGAAGAAGCTGATTTGATTCTCTACAACGGTTATAACCTAGAGCCAGGGTTGATTAGGCTGATTGATTCTTCTGGAGTTAATGCCAAGAAATTCGCCGTGGGGGAAGTGGTGCAACCGCTAGATTTTGACTACGAAGGCAGAAGAGAACCCGACCCCCATGTTTGGGGAAGTGCTGAAAACGCGATCGCCATGGTGAATGCAATTCGCGATCGCTTAATCGAGCTTTCCCCAGAAGACAAAGAGACATTCACAGAAAATGCTGCCCAGCTTACTGAGGAATTGCAGCGAGTAGATCAGTGGGTTACTCAGCAGATTCAAACCATTCCCGCCAATCAGCGAAGACTTGTCACTACCCACGATGCTTTTCAATACTACGCCCGCGCCTACGGTTTAGATGTAACGGGAACTCTGATTGGTATCAGCACCGAGGAGCAACCCAGCGCCCGAACGGTGAGTAGATTGTCGGATGCTGTCAAAGCGGCCAAAGTTCCAGCGATTTTTGCGGAAACAACGATCAACCCGGCATTAATTCGAACTGTCGCAGAGGAAGCGGGGGTGCAGTTAGCATCACAAGAACTCTACTCAGACTCGATTGGCGCACCAGGGGGCGAGGGAGATAGCTACATCAAGATGATAGTTGCTAATACCCGCACGATAGTAGAAGCCTTGGGAGGCAACTACACGGCTTTTGAGCAGCAGGAAGCTTCTTTGCTAGTGCGTTAAGTGCTGTTTATGTGGGAAAGGGGAAAAAAGGCTGTTGTCCCCTTTCTCCCAAGCTTGGGAGAAGGGGTTAGGGGATGAGGAATGAGTCAGATTGCGCTTATAAAGCTACCTTGGCTAATATCAAGTTGATCAATTTATTACGATTGATTTTGATGTTTTTAATGAACCATAAAGACGCATAAACGCGACAGCGGCTTGCCGAAGGCTAGAGCGCAAAGGAAAGAAAAATGTAGAGATTTTTTTAAATATTTAAGTTTTTATGACGATTACAATTTTATTTTGACAATCAAATATGGATCTAGCTAACTAATTATTCAATGATAGAACTATAAAATGCAAATAAAGACATCGCGACTTATTCTTAGAGAATTTATACGAGAGGATTTTCAGCAGCTAGCTCCACTACTTGCTAATCCACAAGTGATGAAATTCTCTACAATCGGTAGGCTCTCAGTCTCGCAAACGCAAGCAAAAGTCGAGAGTTTTATTAGTTCCTATTCCAGGTACGGTTTCGGAAAATGGGCTGTTGTTCTTAAAGAAAGTAAGGATTTGATAGGCTACTGCGGCATAGCAGTAGAAATTATTGATGACCAAGAGGAAAAAGAACTTGGATATCGATTAGATGAAAAATACTGGGGAAGAGGTTTGGCAACGGAAGCGGCTTCAGCGGCTTTAGAATATGGATTAAATAAACTTGAAATTGCCTATATTTTAGGAGTTGTGGAGCGGGAGAATATAGCTTCAGTTAAAGTTTTGAAGAAAATCGGAATGAAGTACGAAAAAAAGACCGTATTTCAGGGAGTAAGCATGGATGTTTATCGGATAGAAAAAGAAAAGCCCTCAGGATTCCAGTAGCGATGTCGTTACGGTTGTGTCGTGAGTCTGCTTGACTGACAGAGCTTTAACCCTTTAACCGGAGAAAGGGAGCTAGAGCCATTCAAGGTTTCTCATGCGTCCCTTTCGGGTTCTCTTGAGAGGGATTTAGGGTGAGGGGGAAAGACTTTTTTCAGTTAACTAGGTCGTGAGTAGAGATAAGGTTGGATAATAGATGCGATCGCAATAACCGTGATACATTGAGGAAACTAGTCGGTTCTGATGGAGAGCAGCCGTTAGAAGTAATGGGGAAAGTTCGGTGCAAATCCGACGCTGTCCCGCAACTGTAATGAAACCACTAAGGTTTCTTAGTCAGAATGCCCGCCGACGTTAAGAGTTACTTTGATATCCATCTGCGAGGTACAGATGAAGAATCGTTATGACCCAAACAACTTTATTTGTCTGCACCACCTGTGCTAGCACCTGGAAGGACGGCAAACCTATCGGTGTTAGCGGCGGGCAAAAACTTTTAGAACAACTTCAGCACCTCCAGCAAGGTGACAACTTCTCGATTCGCCCTGTCGAGTGCATGAGTGCTTGCAGCCATGCCTGTGTGGTTTCCTTCGCTGCCCCTGGAAAGTACACTTATGTGTTTGGCGACTTACCCGTTAATGACGAAGCATTACCTGTCACCTCAGCCGCCGTGCTGCAATGTGCTAGTCAGTACTCTGCCAAGTCAGATGGATTGTTGCCTTGGTCAGAACGACCAGAACCGCTGAAACGTAGCCTTTTAGCGAAGGTTCCGCCGCTTACTTGAGCAAAGACTAAAAAGCTTTCAATTAAGGAGTGAATTGTGGGTACAAAGATTCCCGTTACGGTTGTTACTGGCTTTTTGGGAGCAGGTAAAACAACGCTGGTGCGCCAGTTGCTGCAAAACAATCAAGGGCGACGTATTGCCGTGCTGGTGAATGAGTTTGGCGAAGTTGGCATTGATGGCGAACTGCTGCGTTCTTGCCAGGTTTGTGACGACGACGAAGACTCCATCAGCAATATTGTGGAATTGACGAATGGTTGCCTGTGCTGCACCGTACAGGAAGAGTTTTTGCCGACGATGCAAGAATTACTCAAGCGGCGCACTCGCCTCGATTGTATCGTGATCGAAACTTCCGGTCTAGCCTTACCAAAACCGTTGGTACAAGCCTTCCGTTGGCCAGAGGTTCGTACAGGCGCAACGGTGGATGGTGTGATTACGGTAGTTGATTGTGAGGCAGTCGCAGCCGGGACTCTAGCCTCTGATTTAGATGCTCTCAACACCCAACGGCAAGCTGACCCCAACTTAGAGCATGAAACGCCGATTGAGGAGTTGTTTGAAGACCAATTGGCTTGTGCGGATTTGGTGCTGCTGACTAAGGTTGATTTGGTGGATGAAGAAACCCGCCATAAGGTACAGCAGTGGTTACAGCAACAACTTCCTTCGGGAGTAAAGGTGGTGCCTTGCCGTAGCGGTGAAGTTAGCCCAGAGTTACTGCTAGGCTTCAATGCAGCGGTAGAGGATAACCTAGATAGCCGTCCTAGCCACCACGACACGGAAGAAGACCACGAGCATGATGATCAGGTGAACTCGATTCATGTAACCCTCGATCAAGCCTTTGAACCACAAGCACTAGTGAAGCGACTTTCGGCTTTAGTGGAACAGCAGGAAATTTACCGGATTAAGGGTTTTGTTGCCGTGCCGAACAAGTCGATGCGTTTGGTGCTGCAAGGCGTTGGGAAGCGGTTTGATTCCTTCTACGATCGCCCCTGGCAAGGGACGGAACCCCGTCAGACAAAGTTGGTGGTCATTGGTCGCGCTTTGGATCGGGTGCAAATCGAGCAAGCAATCCGGGGCGAAGTTCTGGTTGGCTGAGTCGCTTGCGGCTAGTCCATTCTTTGTTGAGTCCGCGCAGGCGGAATAAGCCTGGTTGAGGCGAGATTTCAGTCGTTATACCAATTCTCACCAAATACATTGCGCTTAATTCTCTTGGTGGTGTGCACACCACTATGGGTTAGGGGTGGGGTTCCGACATCGCATCAACCTAAATTGGTTTAGCTTTAATAAACCGCAGAGGCACAGAGGACGCGGAGGAGAGAAGAGGAGTATGGAGAGATTTGCCAGCCTACTCATAAAAAAAAGCCCCCCTTAAAAAGGGGGGTTGGGGGGATCTCCTGTTTTAATGACTGATGGCTAAGGATTAAGGACTAATAGCCGCAACCTTAACGTCCAATCCCAACGTAGCGGAATCCTGCCCGTTCTACGATTTCGCGATCGAGGAAGTTACGACCGTCGATGATCACAGGGTTGTTCATCAGCGATGCCATCTTGGGGAAATCTAGCTTCAGGAATTGCTGCCAGTCGGTTACGACTACCAAAGCGTCGCAGCAATCTGCCAAGCGTTCTGGATCGGTTTCTACCAGCACGCCCGTTAAGCCATGACGCATTCCGGTTTGGGAAACAATGGGGTCGTACGCTTTGACTTTTGCACCCAAGCGGTTCAACTGTTCGATCAAGTTGAGGGCGGGGGCGTCACGCATATCATCGGTGTCAGGCTTGAAGGTTAAGCCGAGTAAGCCGACGGTTTTGCCTTTGAGGATTTTCAGTTCTTGCTGGAGTTTTTCAACGGCCATTAAGCGCTGACGATGGTTGACGCTGACCGCCGCTTTGAGGAGGGTGGCGTCGTAGCCGTAGTCATCGGCGGTGTGAACCAAGGCAGAGACATCTTTAGGGAAGCAGGAGCCGCCCCAGCCAATCCCGGCTTGCAGAAATTTACTACCAATTCTGGAATCTAGACCAATACCTTTGGCAACCTGGGTAACATCAGCACCAACGCGATCGCAAATGTTAGCGACTTCGTTAATAAAGCTAATTTTGGTGGCGAGGAAGGCATTGGCAGCGTATTTCACCATCTCGGCTGAGCTGATGTCAGTGACGACTACAGGAACGGGTGCGGCGGCTTTGTCTTCGGCATGTTGGCGTTCGACAATCGGGGTATAGAGTTCTTTCATCATCGCGATCGCTTTCGGGCTGTTGCTCCCCAAAACGATGCGGTCAGGATTGAAGGTATCGTATACAGCGGAACCTTCCCGTAAGAACTCTGGGTTACTGACTACTTCAAAATCAGCGGCGACTTGGGTGATGACATCGTCGCTAACGCCTCCCGCACCGACTAACGCCTTCTGACGTTCGGCAACGCCATCTAAGACAATCATCCGTACCCAGTCACCAGAACCAATAGGTACGGTGGATTTGTTGACAATCACTTTGAAGCCGCCGTTGAGATGGTTACCAATGCCACGGGCGACAGCTTCGACGTAACGGGTGTCACTTTCGCCTGTCGGCATAGGTGGTGTCCCTACAGCAATGAAGAGAATTTCGCCATGCTCAACACCGGCTGCCAAATCAGCGGTAAATTCCAGACGCCCTGCTTGGGTAGAAGCCTGCATCAGCTCTGATAGTCCCGGCTCGTAGATGGGCGACTGTCCAGACTTCATCAATTTGACTTTCTCTTCGTTGTTATCAACGCAGATAACATGATGTCCGATATGAGCCAGGCAAACGCCAGTAACCAAACCAACATATCCAGTACCGATGACACAAACGCGCATGGGGAAGTCCTCAAGAATAGAATTTGGAAAGTTTTTTGGGCAGTATCTTGCTCGAAAACAGATTCAGTTAAAACACACAGCTCAACTTATAGTTGATTGGTTTTTCACAACGATGCCATGTGATTTTCTGGAGTGGAATTTAAGCGATCGCGAAAATCCTCAATGGTCATTTTTAATCCCTCTTCTAAGGGAATGGTGGGTTGCCAATCTAGCAGATTCTTCGCCCGCGTAATATCTGGACGACGGCGGCGCGGATCGTCTTCTGGCAAGGGTTTGAAGCTAAGTTTTGCGTCGGGATTGACCATCTTTTGAACCGCCTCAGCCAGTTCTAAAATGGTGTATTCATCAGGATTCCCTAAGTTGATGGGACCTGTATGTTCGCCATTCATCAGTCGCATCAGCCCTTCTACCAGGTCATATACGTAGCAGAAACTACGCGTTTGTGACCCGTCACCATACACGGTAAGGGCATTATTTCTGAGGGCTTGCACGACAAAGTTGCTCACCACGCGACCGTCGTTTTCTAACATGCGACTGCCGTAGGTGTTGAAAATCCGGGCAACGCGAATTTCCAAACCACCTTGTCTGTGGTAGTCAAAAGCCAGGGTTTCTGCAACACGCTTGCCTTCGTCATAACAGCTACGTATCCCAATGGGATTGACGTTACCTCTGTAGTCTTCTGATTGCGGATGAACTTCTGGGTCGCCGTACACTTCCGAGGTTGAAGCCAGTAGGAATCTTGCCTTTATCCGCTTGGCTAACCCCAACATATTCAGGGTTCCCAAAACGTTTGTTTTTATGGTTTTGACAGGATTGAACTGGTAGTGTATTGGCGAAGCTGGACAAGCTAGGTGATAGATTTGATCGACTTCTAAGCGAATTGGCTCAGTAATATCGTGCCTTATACATTCAAAATAGGGGTGATCTAGCCATTTGAGAATATTGCGCTTACTTCCGGTATAGAAGTTATCTAAACAAATGACTTCATGACCATCCACCATCAATCGATCGATGAGATGGGAACCGATAAAACCAGCACCACCCGTAACCAGAATTCTCATGCAACTGACTCTTATGGGTTGAAATCAATCTTAAACTAACCTTGGAACACAAAGGTGTCCAGATCTGTAGGGTTTTATCAAGTTATAGTGAAGAATTGTACATCTTATGGTAAAGACTCTTTGAACCTTGAAAAAGGGTGTACGAGAAAAGGCGATCGCTCTCATCCCAATCAAGGATTCAAACAACACTCTTGCTAGAGTCAGCGTCGCCCCAAGCTTCCTACTGGCGGGCAATCAAGAGAACTTAGCAACAACCCGCCCCACCAAATCTGTAGGTAAATAAAGCACTAGGGGGTACCAACCTGCCGTACCCCTAGAGAAAAAAATGGATTTTTGGCAGCCCCCTTTATTTTATGGCGATTCCAAGCGCAGCACTGCCATAAACGCTTCTTGGGGGACATCCACCGTACCCACGGCTTTCATGCGCTTTTTACCCTTGGCTTGCTTTTGGAGCAGCTTTTTCTTCCGGGAAATATCACCGCCGTAGCACTTCGCCAGCACATCCTTGCGTAGGGCAGGAATCTGTTCACTAGCGACAACGCGACTACCGATAGAAGCTTGGAGAGGAATTTTAAATTGGTGGCGAGGAATCAGTTCCTTAAGTTTTTCCACCATCGCCCGACCGACATTGTACGCCTTGTCGCGGTGGACAATCATTGCCAAAGAATCAACCGCATCGCCATTAATCAAAATATCCAGCCTCACCAAAAAGTTCTCCTGGTAGCCGATGATCTGATACTCCATACTGGCGTAGCCGCGAGAACGAGACTTAAGTTGATCGAAAAAGTCGGTCACGATTTCCGCTAAGGGCAACTCATAAACTAAAGTTGTTCGCCCTAGAGTGAGATATTTCATATCCTTGAAAACGCCCCGCCGAGATTGACACAGTTCCATCAACGTGCCAACGTAATCTTCCGGTGTAATCATCTCTACTTTGACGTAGGGTTCTTCAATTTTCTCCCGTTCCTGCGGTGAAGGTAAGGTGCTGGGATTATCAATATTCAAGACTTCACCCTTGTTCGTAGTGACGCGGTACACCACAGAAGGGGCGGTAGTGATCAAGTCCAGGTTGTACTCTCGTTCTAAGCGTTCTTGGACGATCTCCATGTGCAGCAATCCCAAGAAGCCGCAGCGAAAGCCGAAGCCCATCGCACTAGAGGTTTCCGGTTCGTAGTTCAAGGAAGCGTCATTGAGTTTGAGCTTTTCTAGGGCATCCCGCAAGTCTTCGTACTGAGCGGCATCTATCGGGAACAAGCCACAGAACACCATCGGTTTGGCTTCGGTGTAACCCGGTAGAGCGGTTTCAGCCGGAGTGGCGGCGAGGGTAATCGTGTCACCAACACGGGCGTCTTCGACAGCTTTAATGGCAGCCGCAAAGTAACCGACTTCCCCAGCGTGAAGTTCTTCAACCTGAACTTGTGTAGGGGAAAGGATGCCCAACTCGTCAATTTCGTACTCTTTCTTCGATGCCATCAAGCGGACGCGATCGCCTTTTTTGACCGTACCATCCATGACTCGAAAATAGACAATCACTCCCCGATAGGGGTCATAGTAACTGTCAAAAATCAACGCCCGCAACCGCTGATCTACTGTGTCTTTTGGCGGGGGCACCAAATGTACAATAGACTCTAAAATTTCGGGAATCCCAATTCCTTCTTTTGCCGATGCCCTAATCGCCCCGCTACAGTCAAGCCCGATAATTTCCTCAATTTCGTTGATTACCCGTTCCGGTTCGGCTCCTGGCAAGTCAATTTTATTGAGGACGGGGATAATTTCTAGGTTATTTTCTAGGGCTAAGTAAACATTTGCTAATGTCTGGGCTTCCACTCCCTGAGAGGCATCGACAACTAATAATGCCCCCTCACAAGCCACTAGCGATCGCGACACCTCATAGGAAAAGTCCACATGCCCCGGTGTATCAATCAGATTGAGGACGTACTGCTCACCGTCACGGGCAGTATAGTTCATCCGTGCCGCTTGCAACTTGATGGTAATACCTCGCTCCCGCTCTAAATCCATGTTGTCCAGGAACTGTTCTTTCATCTGCCGATCGTCCACCGTGCCCGTGGTCTGTAGCAAGCGGTCTGCTAGAGTGGATTTTCCATGATCGATATGAGCAATGATCGAGAAATTGCGGATGCGCGAGACGGGAACGTCAGTCATAGTTATTCACAGGTCACAAAAAAGAACCAGCAACCAAAGAGTCAGTAGCACTTAATGTATTTTAATGTTTCCGCAATTCCTGTGGATGTTATAACAAGCTCGACAGGATTCAGTGCCTTTGCCACTCTCAAGTGAAGCCTTGGTTTCCCAGTCTCCCGCTTCTAGACAGTCTTAGCCAGCCGAGACCGCGCCAACAGACAAGATTGCTTTTGCTATCTTAAGCCAGAGAAGCTTAAATAAAGTGGCTCTTTAGTGGAGACAAGTGCTATTGACTGAGTAACTTAAATAGTTATCGTAAAATGCATTTAAAAGAAACTCCCCTGAGTAAACATGAATGAGCATGCCTTACACCGCGAACATTCCCCTGATAAAGAAGAAATTTCCATTCATATAGACGTCGAACTTGTAGACCAAATTAAGCACCTGACGAACGACCCTAGTAAGGTCATTGAAACAGCAATTCGGCAGTGGCTGAGAGGGGAACGTCAACGAGATGACGAGCTAGCTCGTACCTTAGAGCGCAATCCTCCGGTGCCGCCCCGTGGGGAATGGAATGATTAAATCAGGCTCAGGCATTTTGCCAAAAAATCGGTACTGAGGCTTTGAGCCACAGTTGATTGCATCTACAGGGGTTCGCTACATCTTAATTTCGTAACTTGCAGTTCCCAAGTTCCTGCTAATGATTGCTTCTGCTAACTCTCAAAGTCCTCAATATTGGTATAACCCTATGGAATCTGCAACTGCACAAGGCAACGTTAGCTTTTTGCAGGATCTAGGTTCAGAACTGGTATTTACTCAAGATGCGTCAGGTCAGTATCTCTCGTTTTACTGGCAAAATGCTGAACGCTATGACTTGAGTCTAGAGAAGGTGGTAAAAGTACCCTTAAAGGAGACCTTTCACCCCGTGGCTCTAGACTGCTATCAGGCACAAATCCAAAGAGTTTTAGAACGACGAACTCCAGAACGTGGCGTCTACTCCTTTTGCTATGCTGACCAACATTTTCCAGTGGAGTTAGTCATTAGCCCCATTTTGCCAAGGGAGGGTAACGCCACTACCGTACTCGTGATGGGGTATCTATTGCCCCAGGCGCTAGCTTCAACGGTGATGGAGCCAATTTTGCCACCGCTTGCTGATCCCTACAAAAACCTCCAAACCCAAATTTCCCGCAGCATTCGTCGTACCCTTGATCTCGACACAATTTGGCAACGTACCGTCACGAGTTTAGGCGAAGCTCTCGCGGTTAGTCGCTGTATTATTTGCTCCTACAAACCAGAGCAGCAGACGATTAATGTAGAAGCAGAGTACTGCCAGAAACCCTTTAGCTCAATGTTAGGTCAACGGCTGAAACTCGCCCTAGAGCCGCACCTAAGACAGGCAATCGATAGCGAAGAACCCGTAGTTGTCGAGCAAATCACTCCGACGACATTTGAAGAACAATCAGTCTTAGTGGTTTCAACTTCCTATAAAGACAAACCCAATGGTTTGATTAGCTTGCAACAATGCGATCGCCGCCGTCACTGGACTGTTGCAGAAATTGAACTCGTGCGGGAATTAGCCGATCAAGTGGGTACGGCGATCGCTCACGGCACCCTCTATAAAGAGCTAGAAGCAGCTAGGGCGCAAGCAGAAGAAGCCTCTCGGCTGAAAAGTCAATTTCTCGCTAATACAACTCACGAACTCCGGACGCCCCTCAATGGCATTATTTGTAGCCTGAAGTTAATCATCGATGGATTGGTAGACAGCCCAGAGGAACAAAGTGAGTTCATTGATGACGCTCACCGCTCGGCTCTCCACCTCCTCGATATCATCAACGATATCCTCGACATTGCCAAAATCGAAGCCGGGAAAATGGAGCTGGATTTAAGCCCTGTCCAGCTCAACGAACTGATGCATGCTGTTGAGAAGTTTACAAATAATCAGGCACAGGAAAAGAAACTGAGCCTTAATATCGAGCTACCTCCCACCCACGATAATGTGATTTTATTTGGCAACTACCAACGATTGTTGCAAGTGCTACTGAATTTGGTAGGCAATGCGATCAAATTTACCCACGAAGGCGGCGTGACAGTCAGCACGGAAATTGTGAAGAAAAAGGTGACGCTGAAAAACCACAAACTTCCTGGCGTGGTGAAAGTGCGCGTTGCTGATACAGGAATTGGGGTCTCTCTCGACAAGCAAGACAAGCTTTTCCAATCTTTTAGTCAAGTTGATGGGGAACGCACTCGCCAGTACGGAGGAACAGGCTTAGGACTGACGATTTCCCAGAAACTCGTTGAAAGCATGGGAGGCGTGGTCAATTTTTACAGCATGGGGGAAGGACTAGGTTCAACAGTCACCTTCACCATTCCGTTGTATCAAGAACCCGTGATGATTTCTTCGCAAACATCAGAATCAGAAGGCATTGAGCTGCTTAATTTAGGGATGGAATAGCTTCTAACGAGGTGTGGCGCTGAGGAAGCCCTTTGCGGGGATGAAAGCAAAAATTAACTTTTTCTTTGGCTTGAGCGATCGCGTTTCCAAGCCAGTATACTTTTGCATGGGAACGCGAGACGCCTTTACCCGAAGGCTCAGTCGAGATTGATTACAAAAATGCGATCGCGCTGACTCAACGCAGTCAGTAACAATTTCTACAATATAAAAAGTTAATTCAAGTAAAGTTCTATGACGACAGAGCAAACCAAAGCGCGGGAAATGTTTCAGGCTGCCTACGAAAACCGCTACACATGGAACGAAAACTTCCCTGGCTACAGTGCTGATGTTGAAGTCAAGCAAAATGACGAAGTTTACAGCGGTAAAGTTCAAATCAATCGCGATCTCACTGTAGAGGTCACCGGAATCGAAGACGAAAAGGTACAAGAAAGCGTCTACAACCAGATGCGTGATATTGTCACTCACCGCAAGCGCTCATCCTTTGAAAAGGCTCATGGCAAAAGCGCCTTTAGCCTGGGGGAAGAAGACCCCACAGGTGCGGTGGAGATTCTGGTAAAAGGCGATTCCATGGGATCTAACTACAAAGTCCGAGGCAAAGAAATTAGTCAAGTCAGCCGTGTCATGGGACCGATGGCATTCACCATCAACACAAAAGAAAGTCTCGACACTGGAGAAGGCTATGTTTCATCAGCCTACAACGCTGTTTTCCGCAACGCCAAGACAGGCGATGTCACTGGCAAACAAGACTTCGAGGAGACATTTGAAAAAGTCGGCAACTACTACGTGATGACGCGTCAAGTCGTTCACTCCATCAAAGGCGACGACAAAACCAGCACGGAGTTCAATTTCTCCAACATCAAGCTCTTAGAACCCGCTACAGTCTAGCGTTTTTATCCTCAAGGCTCGGTCACTCAGCCATCAATAATAGTGCGATCGCTAAACCAAGTAACTAGTGCCGTTCGGATATCGATCCTCATTGATGGCGAGTAGCCGATTTCTGTAGCTCTGTTGAGGAAAGTTAGGATAAACACAGAGCGAAAATTGCAAGTAAACAATCACAAAAGGTAGATTATGTCTCAAACATTGGCACTCACTCCTGAAAACGTCGAAACGGTTTTGGATGAATTGCGTCCTTACCTGATGGCTGATGGCGGTAACGTTGAACTCGTTGGCTTAGATGGCCCAGTGGTCAAACTCCGCTTACAAGGTGCTTGCGGGTCTTGCCCTAGTTCAGCCATGACCCTGAGAATGGGCATTGAGCGTCGCTTGCGCGAATTTATCCCAGAAATCGTTGAAGTCGAGCAAGTGATGTAGAAATTAGGGACGGTGGGGTAGGCAGACAAGTATGAAGGATGAAATGCTGGATATATTCACGTTGGTAGCTTTCAACTTGTTTACTTTCAACCTTCAACTAAATCCTGACTACTCAAAACCCAGCACGCTCTACCCCATCCCTAGTCCCTAATTGCCCACCTCTGGCCTAAACACTTCTATGTCTTATCCTTTATACGTCGCGTTTATCTGGCACCAGCACCAGCCGCTGTACAAAAGCCGCACGGGTACCACCGATGCTCCGGGTCAGTATCGTCTGCCTTGGGTGCGACTGCATGGTACGAAAGATTATTTAGATTTGGTATTGCTTCTAGAGGATTATCCTAAGTTGCATCAAACGGTGAATTTAGTTCCCTCACTGATTTTGCAACTGGAAGATTATATTGCTGGCACTGCCATAGACCCCTATTTGGCGGCGGCTTTGACGTCTAGCGATCAGCTCTCTCGTCAGCAACAAGAATTCATTATTGAACATTTCTTTGACGCCAATCATCACACCTTAATCGACCCCCATCCTCGCTATTCACAGCTGTACCACATGCGGCAGGAGAAAGGGGCAGTGTGGTGTCTGGAGAATTGGACAGACCAAGATTACGGCGATTTGCTGGCGTGGCACAATCTGGCATGGATTGACCCGTTGTTTTGGGATGACCCAGAGATTGAGCAGTGGTTGAAGCAGGGACAGAATTTCAGCTTAAGCGATCGCCAACGTATTTTCTCCAAGCAAAAAGAAATCCTCAGTCGCATCATCCCGCAGCACAAAAAAATGCAGGAGGCAGGGCAGCTAGAAGTCATTACCTCGCCCTACACCCATCCGATTTTGCCCCTGCTAGCAGATACAAATGCGGGACAGCGGGCAGTGCCCAATATGGCATTACCCCAGCAACGCTTCCAGTGGTCAGAAGATATTCCCCGGCACCTGAGCAAAGCGAGAGAGATGTACAAAGAGCGATTTGGTTGCGCTCCTCGTGGCTTATGGCCTTCCGAGCAATCTGTAAGCCCGGAGATTTTACCCTACATTGCCCAACAGGGATTTGAGTGGATTTGCTCAGATGAAGCCGTCTTGGGCAATTCCATTAACCACTTCTTCCACCGCAATGAAGCGGGCAATGTCTCAGAACCGGAATTAATTTACCGTCCCTATCGTCTAGAAACACCCGATGGGCCGTTATCGATTGTCTTTCGCGACCACCGCTTGTCCGACTTAATCGGCTTTACCTACGGGTCGATGGAGCCAAAACAGGCAGCAACGGATTTGGTGGGACACTTAGATGCGATCGCCCGTTCCTTGAAACACCGTCAACCCGGCGGTGGCTCCTCCCTAGAACAGCCGTGGTTAGTCACCATTGCCCTAGATGGGGAAAATTGCTGGGAATACTACGAAAAAGACGGCATTCCCTTCCTGAAGTCTCTCTATCAGACTCTCAGCAATGAGAGCAACATCAAGCTAGTCACCGTTTCCGAGTTCATCGAACAGTTTCCCCCCACAGAAATCCTCCCCGCCCAGCAACTGCACAGCGGTTCCTGGGTAGATGGCAGCTTCACCACTTGGATTGGCGACCCTGCCAAAAATCGCGCCTGGGATTTGCTAACTACCGCACGGCAGACCTTAGCCAATCACCCAGAAGCAACGGAAGAAAATAACCCAGAAGTTTGGGAAGCTCTTTATGCGGCGGAAGGCTCAGACTGGTTCTGGTGGTTTGGCGAAGGTCATTCTTCAAACCAGGATGCGATGTTTGACCAATTGTTCCGGGAACACCTCGCTGCAATCTACCAAGCCCTCAACGAGCCAGTTCCTCCCAACGTCAAGCAAGCGGTGGAAATTCATGCCCTTCGCGGCGATCATCGACCGGAAAGCTTCATTCATCCGATCATCAACGGCTGGGGTGATGAGCAAGACTGGGATCAGGCAGGTCGCATTGAAATCGGCGGCGCACGGGGGACAATGCACCGCAGCAGCGCCGTTCAGCGGCTCTGGTATGGGGTAAATCACCTCAACTTCTTTTTGCGCTTGGACTTCAAAGCGGGCGTGCAACCGGGCAAAGATATCCCTGGAGAACTGCATTTACTCTGGTTTTATCCTGAGCGAACAATGCACAATAGCCCCGCACCCTTGGCTGAGGTACCCGACGAATCCCCCTTAAATTACATGTTCCACCACCACCTTGGTATTAACCTGCTGACTCAAAGCTGTTGGCTTAAAGAGGCAGCAGAACATCACCAATGGTCTGCCCGTGTTAGCCGCGCTCAAGTCGCCTTTGAGGAGTGTCTGGAAGTGGCAGTCCCCTGGGCAGATTTACACATTGAGCCAGACTTTCCCTTGCACCTAGTTGTCGTCTTGGCAGATAACGGTATTTTCCGCAGCTACATACCCGAAAATGCCTTGATTCCGATTCAAGTTCCCTAAAGATGGGAAAGAGATTCGGTGAGTCGGGGTTTCTCGTCAGTTGGGATTGATCCTAAGTCCCTCCGGCTCCCCATCTCCCCATCTCCTGAGCACCTGCTCATCCCCGTTTCCCATCGTCAGTCTCATTTCTCAATCGCTTTCGAGTCCGAAAAACCTCTAAAGTGAAGAGATGGGTCAGATAAGTAACTGTGCGGCATGAGTACTGTTTGGGAATTAGATTTTTATTCGCGTCCGATTTTGGACGAAAATCAAAAAAAAGTTTGGGAAGTTTTAATTTGTGAAAGTCCTCTGGACACGCGGCAGTCCACTGACTCGTTGTTTCAGTATGCTCGGTTTTGTCCGAACCAGCAGGTCAATTCACTTTGGTTGCGGGAGGTATTGGAGGAGGCGATCGCTAAAGCCCCCCAGCCGCCCCAAAAAATTCGCTTTTTCCGGCGGCAAATGAGCAACATGATTACCAAAGCCTGTGACGAGTTGGGTATTGCTGCCTACGCTAGCCGCCGTACCTACGCCCTGAATCGGTGGACAGAACAACGCATCCAAGACTTTTATCCCCAGCAGCCAGGGTATGTAGCCTCGGCGGCGGCTTCCTCCTTTGTTCGTTATCAACCACAGACGCCACAACGTTTACCGGATGCCTTGATCGGTCAGCAGTGGGCATTTGTCACCTTAGAAGCCGCTGCTTTTGAGGAGATGGACGAGTGGGAAATTAATTTTGGTGAAGCCTTCCCGATTTCTATGTTTGACCTCGCTCCTGATGCCCGGATTCCTGGTGTGGTGATTTTTTCTCCGAGAGCGACTCCTCTGGCAGGCTGGATGTCTGGTTTAGAGCTGGCGTTTGTGAAGTTTGATAGTGGTTCTCCAGCCCGATTGCTTCTGGAGACGGGGGATAGTGATAGCTGGATTCTGGCACCCATTAAAGACCCTCAAATCATCAAGGAAGCTACAGGATTTGAGGAAGCCAAGCAAAAAGCCCAGAATGTCCATTTTCTCGCTGTTCAGGAGAACCCAAATACAGAATCCTTTGCCGGATTTTGGCTGTTGCAAGAGTTGAGCTAGGAATTGGGGATTAATGAGTACTAACGACTTACCACAAACAGTACCGATTCAGCAGCTATTAGAGTTGGCGGCTTCGTCAGGGGCAACGAGTGCAGAAGTCTATCAGTCGCGATCGCAATCGCGGCCTGTTTTTTTTGAAGCTAACCGACTCAAACAGCTAGAAAGTACTCAATCCGAAGGGATAGCGTTGCGGGTTTGGCGAGAGGGGCGTCCAGGACTAGCAGTTGCTTATGGCCCTGTGGAACCCCAGGATTTGGTAGAGCGGGCGATCGCCTTATCAAAGCTCAATGAACCGGAAACCGTCGAGCTGGCGGACGGGCGAACGTCCAACTATCCCGATCTGGGGGAGGTGGTGCCTGTCGAGGAACTAGTGAAAATGGGGAAAGAGGCGATCGCCAGAGTGCGAGAGGTTTATCCTGATGTACTATGCACGGGGCAATGGGAATGTGAAGAAGAGACAACGCGCCTGATCAATTCTCAAGGACTAGATTGCTACTACACCGATACAACCTTGAGCTGCTTTCTTGCCGCTGAGTGGGTGCGGGGCGATGACTTTTTGAGTGTTTCCGATGGGCAAACCCAGCGCAATCAGCTGGACTCGGAACAAGTTGCCCAGCAAATCTTACAGCGTTTAGCTTGGGCAAAGGAAAATGTTGCCCCGCCGAGCGGTCGGGTGCCGATTTTGTTGACGGCAAAAGCAGCAGATTTGCTCTGGGATACGGTACAAGCGGCATTGGATGGTAAGCGAGTTGTGGAGGGGGTCTCACCCTGGAGCGATCGCTTAGGACAAACCGTCGTCTCAGAAAACATTACCTTGTCTCAGCAACCGGATTGGGGCCCATTTAGCTGTCCCTTTGATGATGAAGGGACTCCCACAAAGCGACTCTTGTTTATTCTCGAAGGACGATTGCAGCAATTTTATAGCGATCGCACAACCGGACGTCAGCTCGGTACAGACTCGACAGGAAGTGGTTTTCGTCCCAGTTTAGGCAGCTATCCTACCCCCGGACTGGTGAATTTGCTCGTCCATCCCGGACAGCAATCTCTTTCCGACTTGATCGCTCAACTGGATGAGGGACTGATTATCGACCAAATATTAGGCGGCGGCGCAGGAATCGAAGGAGATTTTTCGATTAACGTGGAGCTAGGCTACCGCGTGCAGCAGGGGCAAATTATTGGTCGCGTGAAAGACACAATGGTTGCGGGTAACGTTTACTCTGCCCTCAAACGCTGCCTTGCTATAGGCAGTGACGCCGATTGGAACGGCCCGTGTTACACGCCATCGTTGATTGTGGAAGGGCTATCAGTGACGGCGGGGAGGTGAGTCGGTGAGTCGGTGAGTCGGTGAGTCCTGAGTCCTGAGTGGGCAAGAAAGTATGAAGTATGAAGTATGAGGTATGAAGTATGAGGTATGAGGTATGAGGTATGAGGTATGAGGTATGAAGTTATCACTGCTCCCCTGCTCCCCATCTCCTCATCTCCCCAACCTCAACACTCACCGAGTCAAGACTCATAAACTAGTGACTAATCCAGTTGTTGGTTACTGGTAGAGAGCAAATGCCACAGGACAAAAAACTCTTCGCCAAACTCTCGCCACAATTACAAACTTGGTTCCGACCGCGACAACGATTGGCGATCGCGGAAGCTTGTCTGATTGGTCTAGTATCTGCTCTTTCTGCTGTTTTACTGAAATACAGTATTGGCGTTTTAGGTTCGTGGCGCATTCAATCAGCGCAAGCACTGCCTGCGTTCTTCGTTTTACCAGTTATTGGACTTTCTTTCGGTTTACTTTCTGGTTTACTGATTGAGTATCTCGCCCCGGAATCCACAGGGAGTGGCGTACCGCAAATTAAAGCCGTCCTTGCCCGATTTCCCATGCCCTTAGATTTACGGATAGGGCTGGTGAAGCTAGTAAGCACTATTTTTGCTCTCGCGGCGGGGCTGACGTTAGGAAGACAAGGGCCGACATTACAAATTGGTGCAGCAGTCGCCGCGCAACTTAGTCACTGGGTGCCCACCTCTCCCGACCATCGGCGTCAAATGATTGCGGCAGGAGCCGGGGCAGGGTTAGCCGCAGGCTTCAACACTCCGCTGGCTGGGCTTCTCTTTGTCGTTGAAGAACTACTCCGCGACCTCTCTAGCCTGACTCTTGGTGTAGCGATCGTTGCCGCCTTTATTGGTGCAGCGGTCTCACGGATTTTGGGGGGTGGCAGTCTCGACCTCAATTTACAATTACAGGCAATTTCTACTAGCTTTTCTGCCCCAGAAATCCCCTTTTATCTTTTACTCGGTAGCCTCGCTGGGTTGCTAGGTGGCTTGTTTAATCGGGGTATTTTTGCCAGTCTTAGCTTTTATCATCGCTTACCCCTTAGCTTGCCCCTAAAGATCGGCTTGGCAGGATTGATTTCTGGCTGCCTTGTCGCTTTGCTCCCCGATATCTTTCGAGACAATGCTGGCTTACGAGAAATTCTGATTACGGGTGGGGGTGGGGCAGGTTGGCAGATTCACGCGATCGCATTTATCGTACAGTTTGCTCTGACTTTGGTTGCCTATGGCTCTGGCGCACCGGGTGGTCTGTTTCAGCCATCTCTGGTTTTGGGTTCGGCGTTGGGTTATCTGGTAGGGGCTTTACAGTACCAGGTTCTCGGACTGGGAGAGCCGATTACTTACGCCCTAGTCGGCATGGGAGGATTTTTCAGTGCCGTGTCGAAAGTGCCGGTGACAGCGATCGTTATTGTGTTTGAGATGACAACTGACTTTAATCTGGTGCTGCCGTTGATGATGACTTGTGTCACGTCTTACTTAGTAGCAGACCGGATTGCCAAAGGGTCGCTTTATCAACGGCTTTTAGAACGCAATGGCTACACTCTCCCTCAAGAAGCAAGCACCAATGACCCTCTATCAAGACTAAAAGCATCAGACATAATGCAACGGCGGGTAGAAACCTTATCCAGCCAGATGCACTTAGATGAGGCGATGCAGGCATTTTCTCGCTCCCATCATCGTGGATTTCCTGTGGTTGATGACGGCAAGTTGGTAGGAATTGTTACCCAGACTGACTTGGCTGAGGCAACTCAAAGTCAGCGGAATGAAGAAACGCTCCTGTCTGAGTTCATGACGCCTAAGCCAATCTTCGTTAAACCTGTGGACTCTTTAAGTCAGGTGCTATATCTGCTTAACCGCTACAAACTCAGCCGCCTTCCGGTAACTGAGGGGCGAAAGTTGGTGGGAATTATTACTCGCGCCGATATTATTCGCGCTGAAGCTGACCAACTTTCCGGCGAAATGGCTCAACTCGGCCCGGTGCCAGAACCTTCCTATGTGGTTTACCAAACCCGCGCCCCAGCAACGGGAACAGGACGGCTGCTGATTCCCCTGGCAAATCCGCAAACTGCGCCGATACTGCTGCAACTCGCCGCCGCGATCGCCAAAGACCACAATTATGAACTAGAGTGCCTACAAGTCATCATCGTTCCCCGCCACAGCAGCCCAGCAGAAACCCTCGTGCAGACGACCAAGAGTCGCCGCTTGCTACATCAGGCGGAGCAACTGGGGCGGAAGTTTCACCTGAGTGTCCATACTCAGATTCGCGTTGCCCACGATACCGCCTCTGCCATCTTAGAGGTAATTAAAGATCGTCATATTTCTTCCCTCTTGATGGGATGGAACGCCGAACCATCCGCTTCTGGTCGCATCTTGGGCACAGTTGTAGATACTTTGATTCGGCAGGCTCCTTGTGATGTTGTTTTAGTGAAATTAGGTCATCGAGATGAGGTTTCTCAAGATGGCACAGCCGTTGCTGCCTGTCCGTTACCGGACGCTTGGAATCATTGGTTAGTGCCCATTGCAGGAGGCCCGAACTCTCAACACGCCCTAGAACTGCTTCCGGCTTTCACAAACATTGCTCATGAACCCTCAATCACCGTGACGCAAATTTTCTCACCGTTGGTTTTATATCCGGATACGACGCTGCTGGAAAAGGCGGCTTACAACTTAAGCAACCAAATCAAAACTAAGGTCATGACGCTGCCTGTGCATTCTCAGTCTGTCTCTGAGGCAGTGATTCATCTGGCTCATGCCGAACCCTACGATGTTGTTGTCTTGGGCGCTACGCGGGAAGGTTTATTGCAACGGGCGGTGCATGGCAATATTCCTACAGCGATCGCCCGTGGAGTGAACAGTACCGTAATTTTGGTGCGCGGGGCGTCGGAGGGAAATCATAAATGAGTGGTGGGCAAGAAAGTATGAAGTATGAAGTATGAAGTATGAAGTATGAAGTATGAAGTATGAAGTATGAAGTATGAAGTATGAAGTATGAAGTATGAAGGGTAAGAGGTAAGAGATTCTCCCCTGCACCCCTGCACCCCTGCACCCCTGCACCCCTGCACCCCTGCACCCCTGCACCCCTGCACCCCTGCACCCCTGCACCCCTGCACCCCTGCACCCCATCAACTTAAAGCAGGGCGATGCTGAATCCAGGGTTTAGCGGCTTCTAGATGGGATGCTAGAGCGATTAATGTTGCTTCGGCAGCAGGGCGTCCGACGAGTTGGATACCTAGTGGTAAGCCCTTGGCATCAAAACCCGTTGGAAGAGCGATCGCGGGTAAGCCTGATGCATTAAACGGCGGACAAGGGGCAATCCAGTTAATAATTTTTTGCAGCGTTTCTTCGGGATTCAAATTCGCCCACTCGCCAACGCGGATGGTTGAATGCAGGTAGGTTGGCAGCACTAGTACATCGAAGTGATCAAAAAATGCCACGATTCGCCGAGAAACGAGCTGCATTTGAATAACCGCTTGCAAATATTCCCCCGCAGAAGTCGATTGCTCGGCACACCAGCGATTCATAGGACTCAGTACCTCTTTAGGAATTCCTGCGGCTGTGGCTCCAGCTTGCCAAACTTTGATAAAGGGTTCCGTCAAACCATTAAAATCAGGACAACCCGCTTCGACAATATGACCCATTTGTTCTAGCAGTTGCACAGTTTCTTGCACCGCCTGCTGACACTCGCTGTTTGCTTCTCCGACGGGGAGAACTGATGTTGTAAAGGCAATGCGTAATTGACCTAACTGTTGCTGTGTGGCATCAAGAAACGGCTTCTCTGGAGCAGGTAACCAGTAGGGGTCGCCAGTAATATAACCTGACATTACATCTAGTAATGCGGCGGCATCAGCTACAGTTCGAGCTAAAGGGCCATTACTAGAAATTCCGCTTTGGCGATCGCCCACAGGGGCATGAGAAACTCGTCCCCGCGAGGGTTTAATACCGACTAATCCGCAACAAAAAGCTGGCCCCCGCAGCGAACCACCACCATCTGAACCTTGAGCGATCGCGCATAATCCTGCTGCTACGGCTGCTGATGCACCACCACTAGAACCGCCAGGGGTATAGTCCAAGTTCCAAGGATTGCGAGCTGGGGGAAATCCTAGAGGTTCAGTATAAGGAAAAGACCCCAGTTCTGATGTTGCCGTTTTGCCGAGAATCGTAAAGCCTGCCTGCTTAATCCGCGTCACTACTCCATCGTCGTAGTCGGCAATGTTTTTCATTAGTACAGGTGTACCCGCAGTGTATCGGACGCCTGCAACTGCATTCAGGTCTTTGATGGAGATGGGGACGCCAAAGAATGGGGGTAAGTCTTCGGAGTTGCCAGCCAGTTGTTCCGTTTTGGCTGTAGCATCAGCGATCGCCTGTTCAGCCGTTACCGTAAAGTAGCTTCCCAGCTTAGAGTTAAGTTGTTCAATCCGCTCTAAATAAAGTTGTACCAACTCCAAAGGCGATACTTCCTTGCTGCGGATGAGTCGTGCTTGCTCTAAAGCCGGAGTGAAGGCTAAGTCAGTTGAATTCATGATGTTTTGGGTTGGGTGCTTGTCCAAGCAGCAGGATAAAGTGGAATAGTCTTGCTTCGAGCGATCGCGTGACAAGTGTATATTTAGATACCAGTGCTTACAACCGTCCGTTTGACGATCAAACTCAGCCCAAAATTTTCCTGGAAACCCAAGCTGTAGTCATTATTTTGCAGATGGTTGAAGCCAAGGCAGTTGAGTTAATTAGCTCCTCAGTTTTGGAATATGAGAATGATCGCAATCCGCACCCCATCAATCAGGAGGCGATGAGCCGATATCTTCAATTAGCCGAATTAAGGCAAGAAGTTGATGAAGCAATCCGCCAGAAAGCCGAAGACTTAGAACAAAATGGATTAAAAGCGATTGATGCATTGCATGTTGCGTGTGCAGAAGCGATTAACAGCGATTATTTCATTACTTGTGATAAGCGGCTAATCAATCGGTGTTCGGGGTTAACTATGAAAGTCATGAATCCAGCTGATTTTGTTTTGGAGATGAGCAGCGATGATCCAGGTTAAAAGCGAGCAACAAGTTTTACAGGAAGGATTTCAGATTTTGCTATCCAATATGGAACCGTCTGCTGTTGCTCGGTTTTGGGCAGCGTGCAATATTGGCAAGGGAGACTACTTGAAACTCAAAGACCAGCTTTTTGCCCCAGAATCAGTAGGCAGCTTGTACTCTAAGATAGTAGACTTTCAGGCATCAAAACGCGAAGCCTAACAAGCGCGTTGTATCGGAATGAAGCAATTCTTTGGTGTAGAGTTTGATGCCACTTACATCCGCTGAACGCGGTCGTTATGTAGCTTCAGTTAGGAGTAAGGGCAACAGTCTAATCTCTAAGTTTTCAGGGCTAAAATATAGGGTGTATTCTTAGCAAAACGATGACACTAACCCTTAACCTGCCATCAGATTTAGAGCAGTATCTTTTGCAGGAAGCCGATCGGCACGGGCTTTCCGTAGAAGCAATAGCATTGCAGCTTTTGACAAACTCTATTTTGTTAAAGCAAAAACAAGCTGAAGCAGTCAGCTTACTCCAGTCCTGGATCGATGATGAGGATGGGGAGGAACAGCAGGAAACAGGTAAGTATTTGATTCATGCTTTAGATGACGATCGCTTGTCCGATCGCAAGTTATTTCCGTCTGAGCTGAAGGGTATAACTTAGTAAGTCGAGTCATCGTGTTAGATACAGAACCGCTTGGTCTAGTTACGAATCCAAAGCTTTCTGCTGAGAGTGTTGCCTGTGCCCAGTGGCTCCACTCTCACATTACATCAGGGAGCCGCGTTATTATTCCAGAGATTGCAGACTACGAGGTTCGGCGCGAGCTATTACGAGCAGTGCGATCGCCACTTTTGTAGAGTGCGTTACTAACGCACCCTACGGTTACTTATTTAAGCTGGATGGAAGTAGTCATAAATTTCCTGGGCTAAACGCGAACCGATACCGGGAGCCTTTGCCAACTGTTGGGGAGAGGCTTCGCGGATGTAATCGATAGAGCGAAAGTGCGCTAGCAGTTGCTTTTGGCGATTGAAGCCTAAGCCAGGGATATCATCTAAACGCGATCGCCGCAACTTTTCACTCCGCTGCTGGCGGTGGAAACTGACAGCAAAGCGGTGGGCTTCATCTCGCAGACGCCGGAGTAGCTGAACGCCTGGTTGTTCCGCTTCTGTTGGTAGGGGTTGCGATTCGCCAGGAAGGAAGATTTCTTCTCGCTGCTTGGCAAGACTGACAACGCGCAAGTCTTCAATCAAGTTCATCTCTTGCAAGACAGCGACAACCGCAGAGAGTTGACCTTTTCCGCCATCAATCATTACTAAATCTGGCCAATCAGAATTGCCAACTCGCAGTAGTTGCGGGTCTTCCGCGTACTTGCGGAAGCGGCGGCGAATCACCTCTGCGAGGCTAGCAAAGTCATCGGAGTGACCAGCAGTAACGGCAGGGTTTTTGATTTTGTAGTGGCGATAGTGTTGCTTGGCGGGTTCGCCATCCACAAATACCACTTGCGAACCAACCGCATTGGAACCCTGGATGTGGGAAATATCGTAACCTTCAATCCGGTGTGGCAAGTCGGGCAAGTCGAGGATGTCTGCTAAGTCTTGCAATGCCTGATTGTTGCGGTCTGCAAAGCGCTGAGTCCGCTCTAGTTCGTAATGGGCGTTGCGCTCGACCATCTCAATCAGTTCGGCTTTGGCTTGCCGTTGAGGGGCAACAATGGTGACTTTTCTACCTTTTTTCTGGCTCAAGTATTCCGCCAACATCTCCGCTTCCGGTAATTCATGCTGCACCAAAATATCTGTGGGAATTTCCACCGAGTCAGCGGTTTGGTAATGGTCTTCTAATACTCGTTGTAAAATCGCGCCTGGTGTCCCCGATTGAGCATCAGCGAAGAATCCCAAGCGTCCGACTAAGCGACCCGCACGAATTTGGAACAGTTGAATGCAGGCGTGGTGTTCGTCGGCAGCAAGGGCGATCGCATCCCGCGAAATAGTATCGTTAGGTAAAGAGACTTTCTGATCGGCACTGAGGGAGCGAATTCCAGCAATTTGGTCGCGAATCCGGGCAGCCGCTTCAAAATTCATCGATTGGGCCGCCTGCTGCATGTTGGCAGTGAGAACCTGTATCAGTTCCTCTGTCCGTCCCTGAAAGACCATCGCAATCTTTTGAATCGTTTTGTGATACTCTTCCGGGGTAACTAACTTTTGACAAACACCAGGACAGCGCCCTAAGTCATAGTTCAAACAAGGGCGGTCTTTGTGCAACGGTTGGGGACGCTGGCGTAAGGGAAAGAGGCGCTTTGCCACTCGTAGGGTGGTTCGCAACAGTCCTGTATCAACGAAGGGGCCGTAGTATTTATCCTTTTCTTTGCCTAAACGTCGGTTGCGGGTGATGAAGATGCGGGGATATTCTTCTGACCAAGTGACTAGGACGTAGGGATATTTTTTATCGTCTTTAAGAAGAACGTTGAAGTAGGGTTGATGCTGCTTGACTAGGTTGGCTTCTAAGGCGAGAGCTTCGGCTTCGGTGTCGGTGACGATGAACTCAATCTCAACGACTTGTCGCACCATCATCATGATGCGATCGCTTAATTTTTGCGATTCGCGGAAATAGGAACGGACGCGCGATCGCAGTTTCTTTGATTTTCCAATATATAAGATGCGATCAACTGAGTCGCGCATCAAATAAACCCCCGGTTCTGGGGGAATTTCTTTAAGGCGCTTTTCTAGCCGTTCTGGATCTTTAACCAGAGGTAATGTCTTTGCCGATGTCGTCACAGGAGGTTAGTCAACTTTTTTTAAAGCACTACTCCTATGATAGAAAGGCTTGCTTGATTCCTCAGTAAGTTTGCTGATCTCTAAAGGTGGGGCAAACCGTCAAGGGTTGGATGATTAAACCGTACTAGGCACACCAGGGCACAGAGAGAGAGTTAAGAGAGTTGTTTTATAGACTAAGAAACAAGGGGCGGGTTTAGCGATCGCTTTTGACTCTTATCAATGACTTTTGTACAAGACCCGCCTATACAAAAAAGGGAGCCAATTGGCTCCCCGATTCGGTTGTGACAGTGGAAAAGTTAAAGCTTTAAGCTTTTTGCAGCTTCCGCTTGGCGGCAAATAGACCACCGACAGCCATCAGACCCAGCATTGTGGAGGGTTCGGGGACTGATTCTACGGGGGGTGGGGGAGTAACGACGCCTCTGAGGGCAACTTCGTAGTTACCGCTGTGAGAGCGGCCATCAGCACCTACGCCTGAGCCGTTCACTAAGCCAGACTGCGTAGCGCTGAAGCTGTAGAGTAGTTCCTCAACGCCGTTGTAGCTAGCTTTGACGACTTCACTTGCCTGGAATCCATCTCTAATAAGACCGCCCAATTGCCCTAACATTGGTGCATAAACTTCTTTGACATTGTAGTGACCCGCCAAACCAATCAGCAGGTCAGTACCGCTGGTTGTGACATAGGAGATGTTAGGGTCGCTGGCGCGTTGAAATCCACCCATGCCGAAAAATTGATTAAAGGCAGCTGTGCCAAGTCCGTTTCCAACGAACCCTCCCATACCAGCATTAGTTAAAAAGCCATTAAACCAGGTGGTGGCAAAGGTGGCAGCACCGTAGGTTTTATTCAAACTCGTTCCAAACCAGTCAGTTGCTGTCAAGCTACTGAGAGTAAGGGTTTTGCCCGCAACTGTTCCGGTGACGCTGGTACGAGCATTAGAAGCCAAAAATGCACTATTGGTCAATTTTTCACTGCTGGCAAATAGCTCAACGTTTCCACCAGGAGCGCTGCTATTGCCGCTCAGGACTTTATCTAGATCCGCACTGGGGTTGAGGACAGTATTAGAGCCTGAAACATCATAAAGTAAGTAATCACTCCCTGATAAGCTAAAGTTCCCTGCCATCGCTGGGGAAGTGGCGATCGCGCTTACACTTGCCACTACTGAAGCGCCGAGCAAAAATTTCTTGATAATACCTGGCATATTCTTCTCTATCTCCAAAAGTTTTTGTTGGGTAGAAGTTTTGCTTAATCCGCGCACAGTCGGACTTAGCGTGATTAGTTCTATATCGGACTTACGACTTGCTAGTTCCTATTTAATCTATCCCTTAAACGGCTTTAGTAGGTAAAGTTCATCAGGAGTTAGCGTGAAGGTTTGGTAAATAATTAGGCACAAAAAAAATCTGTATCTTCTATTCACTATCAGTGAAAATACAGACACTTATAAAAGAACAGAATTGCTCGTTTTCATTAAAGTATTGACGACTTTGTCAACCGTAATTTTAAGTAAGTTTCTTTGTTCAGATCCCCGACTTCTTGAAGAAGTCGGGGATCTCGCATTCAACCCAATATAGGAAGGGAATCGCGATCGCCAATCGGCGTTGCAGTTTGCGCTACATCAAACTCCACAGTCGTAGTAATCGGTAAACTCCCCAAGGAACCCACGGCAAAAGCTGTTCCCGCGAGATAGCAAGTACGACTTAAACAAGATTGAATCTTGGCAAAGTCGTAGCCATCGACAGTCAAAATATCATCAACCGGATTATAGGAAAACTCAAAGGGAGAAAGCTGAATAGTCTTCTCGGCATCGCTAAAAATAGCACCCGAACCCCTTAAGGAACTCAGAGTCAGTCCTGTGAGTGTTGAAGCTAACTTTTTCAGCGATCGCAGCAACTCAATAGTCAGTTCCGAATCCCCTTCATCTTGCAGCCTTCCGCTAAGATTTTCGACGGCGAAGCTTTTGTGGGGCACATTAAACCTGTAACGGAAGGGGAGAGGATACGCCCCCTCAACCGTGACAAAACCCGCATAATCAAGTTGCGTGAGTTGGGTTGTCTCAGCCAGAGCGAGTTGAGGAAGCCCTAACGCGATCGCTGCTACCGCGATCGCTACAAGTACTAATTTCTTCAAAGTCTATATTCTCATCGATTCAGAGGTTTCCTCAATGCCCTATATCCTCCAAAATATGAACATACTGAGGAAAAAAATTGAGCGATCAAATGGGAAAAGTTTACCTCGTTGGAGCCGGATTAGGGGATGTGTCTTACCTGACGGTGAAGGCACAAAAACTATTAGCTCAAGCCGAGGTGTTAATCTATGATGCCTTAGTCGATCGCCAGCTATTGCAATTAGTACCTCCCGATTGCTTAAAATTTGACGTTGGTAAGCGGGGAGGACGCCCCAGCACGCCGCAAGCTGAGATTAATCAGTTACTTGTGGAACAATGCCAACAGGGGAAGCAAGTGGTGCGGCTAAAAAGTGGCGATCCTTTTATTTTTGGGCGTACTAGTGCCGAAATCCAGGCGTTAATTGAGGCGGGGTGTGCATTTGAAGTTGTCCCTGGAATTTCTTCTGCCTTGGCTGCTCCCTTGCTTGCTAGTATTCCTCTTACCGATGCAGTACTGAGTCGTTGTTTTGCCGTACTCAGTGCCCATGAACCAAGGGAGTTAGATTGGGAAGCCTTGGCGCGGATTGATACGCTGGTGATTTTGATGGGTGGGCGTCATTTGAGCGAAATTACTCGCCAGTTACAACGCTATGGGCGATCGCATTCCACTCCCATTGCGATTATCCGTTGGGCAGGATGTCCTCAACAACAAATTTGGACGGGTACCTTAGGCAATATCCTCAAGCAAACGGAGGGCATTTCCCTCTCTCCAGTTGTAATTGCGATCGGCGAAGTTGTTAAGTTACGCGAGTTTCTTCAATCTCAATCTCCTATGTCTCAACCTCCTTTATCAGGTAAAACCGTTTTAGTCACCCGTTCTGCTGGACAATCTAGCCAATTTCGCAAACTGCTTGAGCGAGAGGGTGCAAGTGTCATTGAGATGCCAGCGTTGGAGATTACGCCGCCTTCGAGTTGGGAAGCATTGGATAATGCGATCGCTCATCTTTCTGACTTCAATTGGCTCATTCTTACCTCCAGCAACGGCGTCGATTACTTTTTTGAACGGCTGCTGGCTCAAGGAAAAGATACCCGTGCCTTAGCGGGGGTCAAAATTGCCGTCGTTGGGAAGAAAACCGCCGCCAGCCTAAAATCTCGCAACCTCCAACCCGACTTCATCCCGCCAGACTTTATTGCTGATTCGTTAGTGGAACACTTTCCCGAATCCTTATCTGGGTTAAAAATTCTGTTTCCCAGAGTAGAAACGGGCGGTAGAGAAGCGTTAGTGCAGGAACTAACGGCACAAGGAGCAGAGATGGTGGAGGTAGCAGCCTATCAGTCAGGATGTCCGGCAACTATCGCTCCGGCGGCACTTGATGCTCTTTTGGCGGGTGCGGTGGATGTCATTACCTTTGCCAGTTCTAAAACCGTTAGGCATTTTCATCAACTTCTAGAAAAGGCTTTGCAGCAAGGCGATACCCTATCCCATCCTGTCTCTATTACCTCTGTGTTAGAAAAGGTCTCCATTGCTTCGATTGGTCCTCAAACCTCTGAAACTTGCCGTCAGCTCTTGAGGCGAGTGGATGTAGAAGCGGCGGAATATACCCTAGAAGGACTAATCCAAGCAATTAGGAAATATTTTGATTGATTGTAGGTAGGCGTTTTGAAATACGCGAAACTAACATATTACCCAAAGTGTTGTCTGCGTTGGGTTTCACTCTGTTCACCCCCACCTACCCGAAAAGATTTGTTAGTTAACCAAGAATTCAGTTTATGTAGGGTGGGCAGTGCTTCTGACGACGTTAGACAAGAAATACCGGGGGTAGGCTCTGTCTACCTTACGCTTAATGACAATGTGCAAGATATGAATTAAAACTGAGTTTGGCTACTGGTTGTGGAAATTAATTTCTTGGCTAAACGATGTTGACATTTAAATTAAAACTCTTTGCAAAGAGAATTAAAAATTAACAGTTTCTCAAACCTCGATATAAGGATTGGTTAAACAAATAATCTGTCCTACTTATAGGAAGATTTTTTTCTTCTTTCAGTGCAACTGCTAATTTTTAGTCAAAATTCGCGCCCCTATAATATGAAGAGCGCTAAATTTGTGTAAATAAAGACTAATTGAGCAGAGGAGAAAAACTTGGGAAATCATCACGATGTGGGGATATTAACTGAGAAATCCTTAGCATCCAATCTATTTAAATCTTTGGCAATCCTGTCTGTCTACAACTAGACTTATATTTCGCAATCAATGCCCCCAGAGGCTTGTAAAAATTGCTTATGATCGGCAAGGGTTTATCTGCACGACATCAAGTCCGAAATATTGTATTCATTTATACATTTTTTAGCAGCCTGTGGATTCTTGTTTCGGACTGGTTACTGGCACAATTCATTGACGATGGCACGCTCCTAACACAATTGCAAATTATTAAAGGCTGGGCGTTTGTCTTCGTTACCAGCGCGTTTCTCTATGCTTTAGTGTCCCGTGCTTGGCGCTTACAGCAAGAAAGCTACAACCTTTTAAGGGCGGTCGTTGAAGGGACAACAGACGCCATCTTTGTGAAAAATCATCAGGGTTGCTACCTGATGGCTAACTCCACAACTGCCGATATTTTTGGAAAGCTAGAAGAAGAAATCCTCGGGCAAGATGACACGGCTTTTCTGTCTCCAGAAACGGCTCGTCAAATCATGGAGACTGACCGCAAGATCATGACAACGGGTCAGACGGAGAGCCTAGAGGAAGTCCTCACCCTCAACGGCATCACGAGGATCTTTCTGTCTACCAAAGATACCTACCGCGACGCCCAAGGAAACATTCTGGGTATCATTGGCGTTGCGCGAGATATTACAGAGCGTAAGCAACTGCAAGAGGAACTGCGCCGAGAACGAGAAGATTTGCTTGCCTTAACAACCATCACCAGCAATAGCATCAGCACCTTAGATCTGGACGAATTGCTCGATGTCTTGCTCCGTCGCATTGTCGAAGTGATGAAGGCGGATGCAGCGGTGATTCTCCTCAAAGAAGAAGACCATCTGTTCGTCCGCGCTAGCCTGGGCGTGAACGAGGACGTCTGGAGTGAAGACAATCCTAATCTCAAACATCGCTACAGCGTTCCGATGGGACAGGGCTTTGCGGGGACGATCGCCTCAACCATGCAGCCGCTTTATCTTGAAGATGCCCAGTCCGATCCACGCGTCCTCAACCCCCGCCTGAAAGAACAGGGGATTCGGACAATGCTAGGCGTTCCCTTGCATCGTCGCCGTCAGGTAATCGGTGTCCTTCATGTCGATTGGTTAAACCTCCATCCCCGTCAAGAGCAGGAAATTCATCTGCTAGAGATTACAGCCGAACGCTGTGCAATGGCAATTCTCAATGCCCAGCTTTTTGAACAAACAAAACAGCTAAAAGAGCGGCTTCAGCTTCAATTTGACCGGATGCCGATTGGCTGTATCCTCGGCAATAAAGACTTGCAAATAACCGATTGGAATCCGGCGGCAGAACAAATCTTTGGCTTTACCAAAGCTGATGTATTGGGCAAGCATCCTTGGGAATTGTTTATCACTCCGGAGGTTTGGGCGGACGTTGAAGCGATCTTTGAGCAGCTTGCCTTGGAGCCAATGGCGATCGCCCACAACATCAATGAAAACCGCACCAAAGACGGACGTATCATCCTCTGTGAGTGGTATAACTTGGCATTGAAGGAAGCAGATGGCAGCGTCATGGGCTTTCTTTCAATGGTGATTGACGTGACGGAGAAAAAGAAAGCCGAAGAGGAATTGTGCAGGCGAGAACAGCTCTACCGCACTATTGCTCGCAACTATCCAGACGGGGCAATCTTTCTATTTGACCAAGAGCTGCGCTATACCCTGGCAGACGGCGCGGGGTTAGTGAGGATTAATCTTTCTAGAGAGTTACTAGAAGGCAAAACCATTTGGGAAATTGGCCCCTTAGAAACCTGCGAGGTATTGGAACCCAATTATCGTGCCACGCTAGCAGGAACAAAGACCTGCTTTGAAATCCCCTATGTCAATCGCATTTATGCCGTGCAGACGTTGCCCGTCAAAAACGATCAGGGAGACATTTTTGCTGGCATGGTTGTGGCGCAGGACATCACTGAGCGCAAGCTATCTGAGGTGCAACTACGACGCTACGCTTTTTATGACTCGCTGACAAATTTACCCAATCGCGCCTTATTTTTAGACCGTTTAGAACTGTTGACGGTAAAACAACTTCAAGATAACAGCGGTTTATTTGCCCTTCTTTTTTTAGATTTAGATGGCTTTGAGATTGTTAAGTACAGCCTGGGACATGGGTTTGCCGATCAGCTAATTGTGACGGCAACAGACAAGTTAAAACGCTGTTTGCGTCCTAGCGATACCTTGGCACGGCTAGGCTCGGACAAGTTTGCCATTCTCTTACCAAATATCAAAGATGCCAGCGTCGCCACCAATATGGCAGAACAGATTCACCAACAACTACTGTCTGCTATTAACCTTGGTGAGCATGAAGTGTTTGCGGCTGCCAGTATCGGTATTGTCTTGAGTGGTCAGGAGTCGGAAGCTAGTAATCCTGAAGACCTGCTGCGGGCGGCTGATACCGCCATGCATTACGCTAGAGTCCATCGCCAAGCGAGTTATGCTGTCTTCGACCCGCTGATGCAAGCAGAGGCGAGGGAACGTTTGCAGTTACAGGCAGACTTGCGGCGGGCGATCGCCCAATCTCAGTTTCAGGTTTACTATCAGCCGATTATTTCCTTAAATACGGGAAAAATCGTGGGGTTTGAGGCGTTAATCCGCTGGCAGCATCCAGAACGCGGTATGGTTTCACCAGACAAATTTATTCCCTTAGCAGAGGAAACGGGGCTGATTGGTCAGATCGATCGTTGGGTGTGGCGGGAGGCTTGCCGTCAACTACGAGCTTGGCACGACAAATTTCCCCGTCAAGCCGCGTTGACAATGAGCGTTAATGTTTCCAGCAAGCAGCTAGCCCAATTAGGGTTATTAGAACAACTAGACAACTTGCTGCGGGAAGCGGGAATCCAGGGGCGCAGTTTAAAGCTAGAGATTACCGAAAGCGCCATGATGGAAAACACCGCCGTGGAACTAGTGATATTAGAACAACTTAAAACCTTGGGGATTCAGTTTTCCATTGATGACTTTGGCACGGGCTACTCGTCTTTGGGGCGTTTGCATCAATTACCCATTGATACGTTGAAAATTGACCGCTCTTTTGTCAGTCGCTTGGGAGCTGACAAAGAAGCCCTAGAGATTGTGCGAACGGTGACAACGTTAGCTCACATTTTAGAGATGGATGTGACGGCAGAGGGGGTCGAAACACAAGAGCAGTGGGAACAGTTGCGATCGCTCAATTGCGAATATGGGCAAGGGTATCTGTTTGCCAAACCCCTAACGAGTCAAGGGGCGGAAGCCTTACTTGCTGCCGAGGTGCAGTTTTAGGGGGAAAATGACACAAAAGCGCATCATTGGGTTGACAGGTGGCATTGCTACAGGGAAAACTACTGTTTCTGATTACCTTGCCGAAGCGTATCAGTTAACGGTATTAGATGCGGATGTTTACGCCAGAGAAACGGTGCAACCCGGTTCTTTGGTGTTAGACAGAATTGTGGAACGCTACGGCAATGATATTCTTGGGGGCGATCGCACTCTCAATCGGCGTCGCTTAGGGGAGGTTGTTTTTGCCAATCCCGCCGAACGACAATGGCTGGAGCAGCAGATTCATCCTGTGGTGCGATCGCGTTTTCAAGCAGAAATGGACAACATCGCCGCCTCTACAGTTGTGTTAGCGATTCCGTTACTATTTGAAGCCAAGTTAACCCACTTAGTGACAGAAATTTGGGTGGTTTATTGCGAACCTACCCAACAGCTAGAGCGGATTATAAAACGCGATCGCCTCACTCCAGAACATGCCCACGCTCGGATTTCTAGCCAATTCCCCCTTGCTGACAAAGTGGCGGCGGCGGATGTGGTTCTAGATAACGCCTCTACCCCGGAACACCTGCTTCAACAAGTAGATGCGGCGTTAGCGAGGGAGATGTGAAGCACCTCATTATAAAAAGTCGTTTTTGAGCAAAGCCCACCTTACAAAAAAAACCGCCCAGGTTCAAGATCAACCAAGACGGATTGCATTTCCCTATCTACGATTACGAGCATCGCTAGACTAAGTTCTATAGATTCGCTCTGGCGTCACGAACCGCAGCATAAAAAAAGAATCCTGTCAAGGGAACGCTAGCCGCTAAGGTAATCGCTGTTCCCAAAGTGCCCCAGGCGGGATTACCTGAGGAAAGTTCAAAGATTGAGCCAACAGCAGCGATCGCTGCCACGCAAGAACCTGTCAAGAATAGACCGCTTTTTGGTGTCATCATAATGTTTTAGTTCAATCCTTATTGCATGGGTTGAACGGCGTTAGCAGAAAAGCCATGCTTTTTGAGTTCTTCAGTTAACGCCAAACCATTATTCACCCGATCCACAAACATTACACCATTCAGGTGATCCATTTCGTGCTGGATAGCACGCGCTAGCAATCCATCGGCTTTCAGGGTGCGGGGACGTCCGTTCTCATCCTTGTAGGCGACTTCTACTTCCTCTGGGCGTTGGACATCTAGATAGACGCCAGGAATGCTCAGGCAACCTTCTTGAGCATCACACAAAGCGCGACCAAATTTCTTGATGGCAGGGTTGATTAAAACTAGCGGCGGGTTGGTGGGGTTATCCGGCTCGCAGTCAATAACAATTACTTGCTTGTTGACTCCGACTTGTGTGGCGGCTAGACCAATGCCATCGGCACTGTACATCGTTTGCAACATCTCCCGTACCAACTGCCGGATGCTGTCGTCTACCTTCGCAACTCGCTTGGCAGGCTGACGCAGCACGCGATCGCCTAAGTAATGAATTTCTAAGGGCGGATTTTCTAATTTTTTCTTTTCGATGACTACTTGAGAAGTCATTGGACGTGAACTCACTAAAGACTACTATTTTACGGTGTAATTTTCTTCAATGTTAACAGTTCCCAATAGTAGCAAGAGTATAAATTTTCCGGGGATGTGGGTAAATAACCGTCATCGGGAATAAAGTATGAAGGGTGAAGTATGAAGTATGAATAGGGTTGGTTATTGCTTCTCCGCGCTCCCCGGCTCCCCGGCTTCCCTGCGCCCCGGCTCCCCGGCTCCCCGGCTCCCCGGCTTCCCTGCGCCCCTGCACCCCGGCTCCCCGGCTCCCCGGCTCCCCGGCTCCCCGGCTTCCCTGCGCCCCTGCACCCCGGCTCCCCGGCTCCCCGGCTCGCCACATTCTCCCGATTTCAGTTATCTTGGTTTTTGCTCATCTACGCGATCGCGTTGGCAGGTATTGGATGCTTCAATCTCTCACCAAACTTGATTACCTCTTGCGTGAAACCCTAGTTGGATTGCAGCGTGGGGGCTGGATGAACTGGGCAGCCGTCAGCACCGTCACTGTCTTATTGTTTCTCTTTGGCACGAGTTTACAGGCATCGTGGCAACTGGAAGGACTGTTAAATCAGTTTGGTAGCCAACTGGAAGTGGCGGTTTATCTCGATCCTGGGGCGCAGCTAGACGTTGTTATCCCCATGGTGGAGAAACTGCCTCACATCAGTGCTGTGAAAACGGTAGATAAAGAACTTGCTTGGGCAACTCTCGTGGAGGAGTTGGGGCTTTCTGATATTAACGGGGCGGCACAGCAACTAGCGGGTAATCCTTTGGTGGATGAGCTAAAAGTGAAGGCGCAAACCCCCGAAGATGTCCCAGTGCTGGCGCAGCAATTAGCAGTAATCCCTGGTGTTGATAACGTGCAATACGTCAATGAAGCCCTAGAACGCCTGAATCAACTGCATCAAGGCTTGGGCTGGGTGAGTTTCACTGTTACTGCCATCCTCAGCCTGACAGCCGTTGCCGTGATTACAACAACGATTCGGTTAATTGTGATGGCACGACGGCGGGAGATTGAGATTATGCAATTGGTAGGGGCAACAACCGTTTGGATTTACCTACCATTTATTTTGCAGGGAATCGTATTTGGCGTTGTCGGTGCGGCGATCGCTTGGGTTCTGATTACTAGTATTCAGCAGTTTCTCCGTAACTTACTCGCCACTCAACCGGATTTTATTCAATTCCTCGCTGAGGGGCTGCAACCTAATTACTTACATCTGATTTTGCTGCCTGTAATTCTTGTCTGTTTGGGTGGTGCTGTGGGTTTCGTGGGCAGCGTATTTGCCGTGCGTCGGTTTGCTGTGCGTTAGGCGTTTTTAGCGATCGCCCTTTACACTGCACTTGATTTATTAGTTAGGACTCACCGACTCACCGACTCAGCAGTTTGCTATAAACAGGGCTTCTAGCCTAAGCGCCTCAATTTCCCCTAGCATCAAAGAGGCGAGTTGAGAAAAAAAAACATGTCTTCTCAATGGGAATGTTTGCTGAAAAATTTGGGAGAATGGCACGGCTCATTTACCCGCTTATCCCCCCAAGGGCAACTGCTGGAAGATACGCCGACTGTCGTTTCCTTTGAGGGGATCAACGACAATCAAACGATGCGCCAAATTGTGCGCCGCCTACCAACCGATGCACCTGTCAATGAGAAGGTGCTGGAATACAGTTCCTTGGGCAAGGGCATAAAAATTTTTGACAATGGCGCATTTTCCCAAGGTTCTGTGCAATGGGGGCCATTTTCAGAGTTTGGCGCAGAACTCGGCTTAATTGCAGGCGATCGCCGCTTGCGTCTGGTGCAGCTCTTTGACAAAGAAGCCAAGCTGGAGAGAATCACACTAATTCGAGAAAAACTCGCGGGGACAGATACACCAGAACGTCCGCCCCTAACTGTAGAGCAGTTGCTGGGAGAATGGCAGGGAGAGGCAGTGACGCTGTATCCAGATTTGCGATCGCCTGATACTTATCCCACACAGCTTCAGTTACAGCGCCAAGATAGCGATACATTGACACAAAAACTCACCTTTGGCACGGGAGACTCCGCCCGTACCATCACCTCTAGCGGTCGCATTGATGGCTCCATCCTGCACTTTGAGCAAGGTTCTCTCCCGGTGCAAGTGTTACTACTTCCCGACGGAGCCTCTTCCAACTGCCCTTTGCAACTCAAACCCCGTCACTCCTTAGTTCTGGAGGTCGGTTGGCTCTTGGAACCGGATTTGCGTCAACGGATGGTTCGCCGCTACAGCGAGCAGGGGGAATGGGTAAGTTTGACGTTGGTGACAGAGCGAAAAGTTGCCGCTTAGATATCTAGAAGGTGGATATTGCCCGTCAAGATAGGCATCGTCTCGAGACGCGATCAAATCATGCCCACCACACTCCTTCACTTCCAAACCGTTCACGGGAAGAAAGCTTTGAGGGGGGTAAACCGTATTTTCGTCGGCTGGATCTCAACTGCTATGCCTACTAAAGTAGAAAAAGTAGCTAAATTAACGTCTATTTCTCGCCCTTAGTAGTAAAGCAAACATGAGTTCCTGGCGCGATCGCTTCAATCGGCTTACTAATCAAACTCGCTTTGTCGTCTGTCGAATATTTTTGCATTTGGCTGGCGAAGAAGTTGCCCCTCTGTTAGGGGTTCTCAATCGTGCCGCACGAGAGGCAGTGGAATCTGATGGCGACCTTCAGGTTTTAGGGGAAGGGTTAGTAGATATTTGCCAAAACCTTTTACAGGTCGATACCTACTGGCAAGCGGCTGGCAATGAAGGCGATGTATTTTGGGATGAAGGGGAAGCCGGAGATTATGTGAGCGAACTCTTCACAGACTCGGCTGAACGCTACCTGAGCGAACCCAACTTTGCTGAATCGAGTTCTGAGGCAGCAGACTTGTTATCGTTACCTGTTACGCGCCATTTAGTCGTCATGATTACCGTGGCGGCGGAGGGTGAAGTTCCTGAACTAGAAACGGATCTAGCGGATATCACTGCTTTAAACGCCGGGTTGAAAGCCTTGGTTAATCTCCACTATCAGGAACGACTGCGGGCAATTCAGGTACACTTTTCCCCCGCACAATTCGGAGATCAACTAACTGACGATCAAGTCATTGCTAACTTTCCGGAACTAATTCCTCTATAAGGAATTTTTCAGCCAAATGTCTGAGTTTTTCGGCTATTTACCGCTCAATAAACCCGTTTAGTAATCGTTATAAACCCTACCTTGTTTTATGTTCCGTAAGCTAACTATTCTTTTCATGGCTTTGACATTATCTTGGACTACAGTTGCCTGTGGTTCTCCTCAGGTGTCAAGCCCTCGCAATCCCAATTTGACAACAACATCTTCTACTCCCACACGACTGAGCGACGGGGAATATCCTGTCCAACAGGCAACTTACGATGATGCCACTGGGGAGTACAGCTTATTTTTGCTCAACACCCCGCCGGGAACTCCCGCAACATTCCGCACAACAGATTTACAGATGGCAGCTCTGACAGAGGAGCAAATTAACTCCGGACAGAAGAGTTATGTAGAAATCAAAAATGGTCAGGCGGTGATGCACCTGGCGGAAGACTTCAAGATTGAATACGTCCACAACGTCACAGAAACGCAAACTAATTCTCAAACCGGACAACAGGAAACTGTAGTTGTTCGTAGAGAAACTGGCTTCTGGACTCCCTTTGCTGGGGCTTTGGCAGGGCAGGCGATCGGCAGTTTATTATTTGCCCCCCGTTACTATGTACCACCCGTCTATCAACCCGGTGGCGTGCTGAGGGGTTACGGCGGTTATGGCAATACCTACAGTCAAGCCGTTAATCGATACCAGACTCGCTACCAAGCTCCCCCGCCAGCCGTGAGAAACCGTCAAACCTTGCGGACGACAGGGGGTTTGAGAAGGTCACCTACGACAAGACCAACAACAACAACTAGACGCACGCCTAGCAATAACAACAGCCGTTCGACGGGTTCCGGTTATGGCAGTAGCAACTTGCGTCGCTCTCAGAGATCAAGCCCTAGCCGACTCAATCGTCCTAGTGGTAGTGGCTTTGGCAGCAGTCGCTCTTCACGTCCAGCTAGACGTTCTTCTGGTGGCCGGAGACGACGTTAGTTTTTGAGGGGTTAGGCATAGGCGTAACCTATATTAAACAGAGTTCCTGTCATGGCTGTGGAGGTTTGTCCTCGCAGCCATTGACTATTAAGGAGCATCGTGGTGAAAGCAAGACTCAAACAAAACGTTTACGATGAAAAAAAACTTTAGCGATCGCTCTTAATACCATGACGCTAATGCAGGTTTGGGGCGCACTACTGATCTTCATTGTTTGTCCGCTGCTAGGAGGGCTGCCGCTAATTGCCTGGATCATGGCAGCGTTTACAGGGCGTCAGTTGTCACAACTGGGTACAGGTAATATCTCTGTCTCCGCCGCCTTTTACCACGGGGGACGCTGGGTAGGAATCCTCGCCGTGCTGACGGAGGCGTTGAAGGGAATTGCTGCTGTTTTACTGGCGCGGGCGTTCTTCCCAACTGCCCCAGAGTGGGAATTGATCGCCCTGATAGCACTGGTGATGGGGCGTTACTGGTTTGGCAAAGGGGCGGGAACAACCAACGTTGTTTGGGGCTTTATTGTCCACGACTGGGTGACAGCCGCGTCTGTTTTTTTCGTTACTATCATTGGCTTTACGATTTTCCGCGATCGCACTTCCGGACGCATTGCATCACTAATTTTGTTTCCCCTGATTCTGGCACTATTGCACCCCCAGGATGGGGAACGCATTGTGGCGGCGGTGTTACTGGGGCTATTGTTAGGGTGGATTTATCAAAAAATCCCCGACGACTTAGACTTACCCACCAAAGAAGGTCAGGTAGAATCTCAAAAAGTGTTTCGTTTTTTTAGCGGCGATCGCGCAATTGTTTCTCTCGATACTCCCCTAGACAGCCAAAAGGTCGGTCAAAAAGCGGCAACCTTGTCCCAACTCAGGCGATGGGGCTATTCTGTACCCTCCGGCTGGGTGCTCCCCCCTGGAGATGACCCGGAACCAGTGATTAATCATCTCCCTATATCTGTGCAAGAACCCTTAGCGGTGCGTTCTTCGGCGATTGGGGAAGATTCCGAACAGTCATCCGCAGCGGGACAGTATGAAAGTCTGTTGAATGTGACCACTCGATCGGCGTTGCAAGCCGCGATCGCTTTGGTTTTGGCGTCCTATGATGCCCCTGGTGCGACTCAGTATCGCCGCGATCGCCATCTGAGCGAAACGTCAATGGCAGTACTGATTCAAAAACAAGTTAAAGGGGTTTTTTCTGGCGTTGCCTTTAGCCGCGACCCCATTTACCAACAAGGGGATGCCGTCGTCATTGAAGCCTTACCGGGAGACGCCACAGAAGTAGTATCCGGGCAAATCACACCAGAACAGTACCGCGTGTATATTCGCGAGTCAGGGGCAGCGAGTAAAGTGTCGGTGCGGATGTCAGAAGCGTCAAAACCGTTAAACAGAGACTCCACAGTCGGAAGCCCAGAGGAAGATGCCTCCATTTCGTACCAGATTGAAGGTGCTGGGGATGTACCAACGACATTGATTCAGCAAGTCGCTATCTTGGCAAGGGAACTGGAAGACCGCTACCACGGCATCCCTCAGGATATTGAGTGGAGTTATGACGGTCAGCAGCTATGGATATTGCAAGCCCGTCCTATCACCACCCTACAACCGATCTGGACGCGCAAAATTGCCGCCGAGGTGATTCCTGGCTTGATTCGACCGCTGACTTGGTCGATCAATCGTCCTTTAACTTGTGGGGTTTGGGGAGAGATTTTCACAATCGTTTTAGGCGATCGCTCCCAAGGATTAGATTTTAACGAAACGGCAACGCTGCACTACTCCCGTGCTTACTTCAACGCCACCCTCCTAGGAGAAATTTTCCGTCGCATGGGTTTACCCCCAGAAAGTTTGGAGTTTCTCACTAGAGGGGCAAAGTTTTCCAAACCTCCTCTACGTTCCACCCTCCGGAATGTACCGGGATTGCTGCGGCTACTCGGTCGGGAATGGCGTTTGGCATCTGACTTTGAGGCAGATTACGAGCAACACATTGCTCCCACCTTAAGGCAATTGGCAGAACGCCCCACTAGTGAATTATCCGCCTCCGTCTTGCTAGAACGCATCGACAGGATTTTGGAGGTACTGAAGCGGGCAACCTACTACAGCATTCTCGCTCCCTTGAGTTTCTCTCTGCGACAGTCCATCCTAGGCGCGAAGGATGACGAACTGGACAACAGCCAGATGCCAGAAGTTGCCTCGTCGCGATCGCTAGCGCAATTAGCCGCCGATGCCCGTCACGTCATTCCCAAATTAAAGCTTTCTGATATTCCCAGTGGGCCATCCCTGTTTGCCACCCTAGCAGAGATGCCAGATGGGGATTGTATCTTAGAACCCTTCAATCGCTGGCTCGATCGCTATGGCTACCTCAGCGATGTCGCAACTGATATTGCTGTTCCCACATGGAAAGAAGACCCCCGCCCCGTGCGGCAACTATTTACCGAGTTTCTCTTAAATCCGCCGCCGCCTTCTTCCCCACCCAACAACCAACGCCTCAGAGCGCAAATTGTCCAAAAACGCCTGAATATAAAAGGTCGAGTCACAGAGGTTTACTCGCAACTGCTGGCAGAACTCCGCGCTCAGTTTTTGGCGTTGGAAGCGATGTGGTTAGAGTCGGGTTTGTTGCAAGCACCTGGAGATATCTTCTTTTTAGAGTTTTCCGAAGTTCGTCGCCTAGTCAGTGGTGCTGACCAGGAGTTGAGACGCTTATCTTTATTGGTACAACAGAGGCGATCGCAACTCGCACAAGACAAAGAATTAGAAACAGCAGCACGGCTCGTTTACGGCAATGCTCCCCCTCTCCCGCTTCCTGAGACTGCCTCCCTTACCCCTCAGCAACGACTGCAAGGGATTGGTGCCAGTCCCGGACAAATCGAAGGGTCAGTAAGAGTCCTTCGCCACCTGCAAGCGGCATCTGGAATTGATAAGCAAACGATTCTCGTTGTACCCTACACCGATTCTGGTTGGGCACCGCTTTTAGCACGAGCCGGAGGATTAATTACCGAAGTGGGAGGGCGTCTTTCCCACGGCGCGATCGTGGCGCGGGAGTACGGCATTCCCGCTGTTTTGGATATCCACGACGCCACACGGTTATTAAAGGATGGGCAACGAGTCAGAATTAACGGTCAAAGCGGAATTGTGGAGATTTTGGAAATTGGGTAAAGGGATGGTTGTATGAGGTTTTTACCCAGCCTGACAAGTTGTTATGCCGCGATCACAGTTCAGAAACTTGCCGATCATCAAGTTCTTGAAATAACACTAGAAGCATTCACCTGTTCGTGTTTTTGCAAACAACATTTACGCGCATAAGTTTGAATAATGATTGCAAAAAATAAGACCGCGATACTGGTAGGAATAAACCGCTTATTGTCAGTGTTGTCTACCTATAAGTACGTATCAGCTTTACTAACTGTCGGGACAAAATCTATCTCAACTAAATCGCAGCCAAACTTGACTTCTTGCGATGGAATCCCAAACAGTCCATATACTACTATTCTACCTTCGTAAGGATAGGGGCAGGTTTGGGAAGAGTTGTCCCTGTAGCTACTAGTGGTCACTATCGGCTTAAATTCTGTGATTTTTACACCAGTACAAGTTAAAGCTGCTAGTTGTGAACATTTTCCATGTCCAACGAGCCAAAGCAACTCTTCAGCATACTCGACAGCTCTAGAATCTTCCCCTACTATCTTTTCAAGATTATTTTGGATTAGCAATCTTGGTACTATTTGAGCAGCAATGAATAGAATACATAGAGAGGTGACAGAATACGTGAATAGCTTCATTCTCTTTTTATTCTATCTATTCTAACAACTCAACCTATATAGCAATTATAAACCCTTTGTTGCAAAAACATTGCCAGCATAAAAGTCATTCAAAAGCCGTGAATATCCGTTGAAAATAGTGTTCTAGGATAGCACCAGTCTCTGATCACAAAAGATTGCTAAGTGCTTCTGAGGGAAAACGCGATCGCTCCACGATGAATTGAGACTATGCGCTAGTATCGCCAATTGCAATCTCCCATACCCCAATCCTGCAACATATGCACCCCAGCAGTATCCGTGAGGTTGTATTGCAACGGCGTCATCGTGATGTATTTTTCGCGAATGGCTTGGACATCCGTAGGAATATGACTGGGAAGATGCAGATGATCGGGTTGTTCCAATTCCTCAATCACTTCACCCGCTAACCAGTAATAGGTTTTTCCTCTAGGATCTACTCGCTTTTCAAACGTTTCATGATAGCGGCGAATTCCTTGGCGAGTAATTGCAATACCCGCAATATCTTCTTGCTTGACTGGCGGGATATTGACATTGAGCAAGGTTGTTTGGGGTAGGGGCTGCTTCTCCAACTGCACCAGCAGCGTTTTAGCAAACTGAGCAGCCGGTTGAAACTCTTGCAGGGTATAACTCGCCAGACTAAAGGCAACACTAGGAATGCCTTCTAAAACGCCTTCCATCGCCGCTGAAACGGTTCCAGAGTAAAGAACATCCGTACCGAGATTCGAGCCGTGATTGATGCCAGACAAGACGAAATCCGGCGGACACTCCAGCAAGGCTCCTAATGCCAACTTGACGCAATCAGAAGGCGTCCCGGAACAAGACCAAGCTCTAATAGTGGGGTGAAAGATCGATTCGACTCTTTCGGCTCGAATCGGGTCATGTAGCGTCAAACCATGACCCGTGGCAGAACGTTCGCGGTCAGGGCAAACTACGGTGACATCATGACCCGCATCCGCGAGGGTGTTAGCAAGGGTACGAACCCCTAAGGCGAAGATGCCATCGTCGTTGCTGATTAGCAATTTCATGTAATATAAGCAGCGGCGAGTAAACAGTTGTCTGATTCTAGCTTGCCTGTTTTTGTACCCCGCTATACCTGAATCAATTTAGTTTTCCCAAAAATATCCTCCGAGGCTTTTGTAAACTGAAGAGAGATATTTTCTTGTTTGGCAGCCTGTTCGCATTGCATTCACAAATTCTAGTATGACCACTACGCTCAACGACCTTGAGACTCAACTCGTCGCCCTCAAAAAGGAAGCGGCTACAGCGATAGCTTCTGCTGATACTCTGGAGCAATTAGAACAGTTGCGAGTCAACTACCTAGGCAAAAAAGGACAGCTCTCTCAGGTTTTGCGGGGTATGGGCAAGTTAGCAGCAGAAGACAGACCCCGCATCGGCTCCCTTGCCAACGAGGTTAAAGAATCGCTGCAAGAGAACTTAGAACATCGGATCAAAGACCTGAACGCCGCGCAAATTCAGGCACAGTTAGAAGCAGAAACGTTAGACGTTACGATGCCAGCCGTTTACCGCCCTCAAGGTCGGCTGCATCCGATTAATAGCACAATCGATCGCATGGTAGATATCTTCGTGGGACTGGGTTACACCGTTGCCCAAGGGCCAGAAATGGAGACGGACTACTACAACTTTGAAGCCCTCAATACCCCGCCAGAACATCCTGCTCGCGACATGCAGGATACCTTCTACTTACCCGATGGCAACGTGATGCGGACTCAGACTTCTTCTGTGCAAATTCGTTACATGGAAGAAAATGAGCCGCCGATTCGCATTGTTTCCCCAGGACGTTGCTATCGTCGAGATACAGTAGATGCCACCCACGCCGCCGTCTTTCATCAACTGGAAATCTTGGCAGTCGATGAAGGATTAACATTTACTCACCTCAAAGGCACCCTCAAAGAATTCCTCCAGGAAATGTTTGGGGAAGAATTGGAAGTACGCTTCCGGGCAAGTTACTTCCCCTTCACTGAACCTTCGGCAGAAGTGGATGTGCGCTGGAGAGGGAAATGGTTAGAAGTGATGGGGTGCGGCATGGTTGACCCCAATGTGATGAAAGCTGTGGGGTATGACCCAGAAGTCTATACCGGGTTTGCCGCAGGTTTAGGAATCGAACGCTTTGCGATGGTGCTACACCAAATTGATGATATCCGGCGTTTGTACAGCAGCGACTTACGCTTCTTACAGCAGTTTTAGATCGACCGTTGGATCGTCATGGCGATCGCCAACTTTTTACCGATAAGGCAGGCATCTTGCTTGCCTTATTTCATCTTCCCCCACAAAAAAGCGCCCCCCAAAGGAGAGCGCTTTCTTATTTAAGAGCTAAGAGCTAAATCTTAACCCTGGATAGCGGGAGCTGTTAAAGCAACTGGAGTCGCCTCACCACTAGCCAAGTCTAGAGGGAAGTTGTGAGCATTACGCTCGTGCATCACTTCCATACCCAAGTTGGCGCGGTTCAACACATCCGCCCAGGTGCCAATTGCCCGACCTTGAGAGT
>JAESGL010000086.1_pt1 | contig 163343 bp, 156 predicted proteins | sample 9269711 | NCBI WGS metagenome assembly JAESGL01 (sample SAMN14515918, study PRJNA621676) | algae metagenome | isolation source: Kastovskya adunca ATA6-11-RM4 and co-occurring heterotrophs from soil and... | place: Chile: Atacama Desert | collected 2011-06-27 | reverse complement strand
ATACCAGCATCCCGATCTCGCCGCCTGACACACCGCCAAGCGAGCAGCCTAGACCACCGGGATGAGGGGTCCTTTTTCGACGCCGATCACCCCGCTACCGGGGTCCCTTTTCCACGCCGATCCACACTCTATACCATGACGTCCAAACTTGCCCTCGGGGCGTCGGGCCTGGTGCTCGCAGGCGGGCTCGGGCGCTCGCCAGTGTTCACCGCCACCGGCTTCGTGTTCTTCGCCATCGCCATCGCATCGACCTGCGCCTTCGCCGCCCTGCTGTGCTTGACATGCCGGCGCCGCCACGACCTTCATGCGACATGAACGGCATCAGCGCAGGCGACTTTCCTCCACGATTTCTGCGCGAAGACGGCAGGCGCACCGCGACCGCCAACGAGCGCGTGCTGCTCGACCTGCTTTCCCGTCTCGGTCCCGCGAGCCGTGCCGATCTCGCCCGTTTGACCGGGCTTGCGCCGCATTCGGTCACACGCCTCGTCGAACCTCTCCTCTCCCGTGGCTTGATCGCGGAAAGCGCGCCGGTTGTGCAGGGCCGCGGCAAGCCGAGTACCGCGCTGCATCTGGTCGGAAGCGCCGCCTTTTCCGTAGGCCTGTCGGTCATGACCGATGCGCTGTCCCTGGTCCTGCTCGATATCGCGGGCAACGTCCTCTCCGCACGAACCGCGCGCCTCCGCGACGAGCCGTTCGATCGGACGACACGTCGGATCGGAGCGATGATCGATGCCGCCATCGACGCGGCTGATCGCGATCCGCACACCTTGGTGGGCGTCGGCGTCGGGGTGACCGGCTACTTCATCGGTGACGGTGCCCGGCTCAACCCGCCGCGGCTACTCGACGGCTGGGCGCTGCTGCCGCTCGACACGCTTCTGGCCGAAGCGTTCGGACGCAAGGTCTGGATCGACAACGACGGCAACGTCGCCGCGCTCGGCGAAGCGCTGCTCGGGCATGGCCGCACGGTCGCGGACTTCGCTTACCTGTATTTCTCGGCCGGCTTCGGGGGTGGGGTGATCTCGCGCGGGGGGAGCCTGCGCGGGCATCACGGCAACGCGGGCGAATTCGCCTCCATCCTGCCGGCAGGGTGGCCGCAGCCCAATCTGGAGGAATTGCGCCTGTGCCTGGCAGAGGCGGGAGAAGCGTTCGACGACATACGGTCGATGCTTGAGCGCTTCGATGCCGGCCATCCCGCGGTTGACACATGGCTCGACCGCGTGAGTCCGTCGCTCGACCTCGTTGCCTCGGCGATCTGGGCCACGTTCGATCCGCCCATGATCGTTCTGGGCGGCCGTTTGCCGCCGTCGCTGGCGAGCCGGCTGGCAGAGCGCATCACGCTGACCAATCCGGTCCGGTGCGGCTATCAGCGGCCGGCCAGTCGCATCGTGACGTCGCGCGTTGAAGGAGACGCGGCCGCGATCGGTGCCGCGTGCCTTCCGCTGCGCGCAGCCTTCTTCGACCCTGACGAAGCGGTGCCCTGATCATCTGTTCGCCACGTCCGGTCGCGCGGCCTGCGCCAGCGCCGCGTCGATCAGCGAAGGGAGGCGTTCGGCGATGATGTCCTGATCGATCTGGTAGGATGCCGATGTCGCGGTCGCGGGAATGTGCTGGTCAATGCGAATGAGATGGTAGCCTTCATCGCCCCTCACGGGCGAAGTGACGAAACCTTCCTTGCGCCCTCGAACGGCGTCGAGGAAGGGCCGGGCCATGTAGGCGCCCAGCAGGACCGAAAGTTCCCCGCCCTGCGCAGCGGTAGCGGTGTCGTCAGAATATTGGCTGGCGAGCGCCTCGAACTGTTCACCACTGGCCAGTCTGGCTTTGATTTCTTCTGCGATCGTGCGTGCCTGTCCGTCCGACCGGTTCGAACCATCCCTCGCGCCGTTCGTGGCGATGTAGATATGCCGCAGTCGATATTGATCGTAACGACCGGGATGCGACGCGAGGTAAGCTTCCCGCGCAGTGTCGGAAATGGTGATCTGACGCTCCAGGTCCAGCCGTGCAAGTTCAGCAAGCGCTGCGTCGTCCAGCGCATTTCGCAAGCGCGTGTACCGCACGTCATCATCCAGGCTCCGGCTGCGCGCCAACTTCGCGATCCGACGGATCGCCCGCGCCTGCGACAGTTGGTCGGCAGTAACGACGGCGGTGCCGGCGTCCGGGTCCTTCAGCAGCCAGGTCCAGGGCACCTTGGCTCGCACCAGCCGCGCCACGTCGGCGGTCTCTACGGGAAGCGGCTCGGACGACGCCCGTTCCTGGCCAACGGCCATTCCACTCGCTCCCATGAGACAGCACAGCACGCCCGCGAGGAACATCTTCATGAACATCGACTTCACCGGCTCACATCCTGAAAGGCCGGTCATCCTGACGGATGACCGGCCCGGTTGTCGGAAAGGCGCGCCCCGTCAACGCGGCGTGGTAGGGGTGATGAAATATCCCTTGGGATGCCGCTGCCGCAGGCCCTTCCGATCGAGGAAACGGACCGCCGTGTCGGGATCGTCGGTCGTGATGAGGCCGAAGCGTTGCTGCGTGATGTAGTTCAGATCCCCGCGGAGATCCGCCGTGTCGCGGCTGGTCCCACCGGGAAATCTGTAAGTGTAGTACAGGTCGGAAAGCTTGTAGCAGCAGGCGCCGGTATTCTTGTAGAATTCACCCAAGCGCGGACCGTCGGGTATGGCCTGAAAAACACCGACACGGTCGCCCGATGCTAGGGAGTTTGCCACTTCAGGCGAAAGAAGACCTCGCGGCTGCTTCATGTTGATCTCAAGAGTATTCACCTGCATCGACCAGCCGAGAACGGACTCCGCCACGTTCGTCACGCCCAGCATGTTCGTCGTGAAGACGGGGATCGGGCTCATGTTCGACGAATCACGAAAGAACGCTCCCGGAGTAGGATAGAGGGTGGCGTTGACCTTAGCCGCGACGATGGTCTTACCATATCCCGCCATTCGTTGGTGGACATGAGCATCGACCGCGCGAACCGCGTCGGTGGTCTTGATATCGAAAACCAATGGGGCGTAGGTGCCGGCGATCCCCTCCACCCACTTGCGAAGCACGTCGTCCACCCTGGGCACCCGCTCCCGCGTGAGCCGGGAACGGTCCGGCGTCAGGAGGAACAACTGGCCGATCACGCTTGAATCCAGGCTGCTGACCGCGGGGTTCTGCCCGACGTTGCGGATCGGATCGTATTTGTCCCCGCGGGCGACCTGCCAGATGTTCGTGGTCCGGCCGAGATTGAAGTCGTGCATCAGCACCGGCTCGCCGTTCCTCGTCATCTTCACGTCGAGTTCGATGCCGTCGGCGCAGTTCACCGACGCGGCGTCGATCGCCCAATGGGAATTCTCCGGCAGATCCGCCGTCCTCGCGAACCGGCCCCACCAGCCGCGATGGGCCAACACCATCGTATCCGGATCGCGATCGTTGCCCAGGATCGTCCTCATCCGCTCTCAGGCCAGCTGACACAGCCCCTGTGCGCTGGCGGCGGCCGGCGCCATGAGCAGCATCGTCGCCAAACCCGTGACGCAAAGCCGCTGGATGCGTGTAGGTCCCGAAAGGTACATTTCCTGCTCCCCTGCCCGCCCGCCTACTCCAGCATTGTGGCGTAGCGCTGGGCAATGGCTTGAACGAGGACGATTCGTCGCCCTCGCGCATTCCCTATGCCAGCGGCATGACGCGCTGTCGTCACATTTAAGTACCTTTAGTGACATATTGCGTTGGTACATGAGGAAGGAGGGAGTAGCATCATGACGCCATCGCCTATGCCGACGCCTGCCCTGAAAATGTTGGCTGCGGGCCTCTTGGCGGTAATAATGCTCGGGATTGCAGCGATGTGGTCGAGTTCCCGTAGCGATCAGTCCGGCCCCCGTGCCGCGAGCGGATCCGTCCGCATCGTGGCTGCGGGGAGCGACATGATCGACGAAAGAAAAGCTCTGCCCCCTGCGTTGCCTACCGCGATGCCGGACGGTGATCCTGCGTTAGCGCTGCAGACGCTTGTAGCTTCCTCCTTTCCGGGATTGAGCAACGTCGCGACGCGGTGCTCCCAACAGGCGTGCGCGATTGAAGCGACTGCGACGGTGCCGGCAGGCGGGCAAGATCTCGCGGATTACGAAAAGATGATCCGGCTCGATATCCCTGCCATCTTACAGCAGCGCGGCCATGCGCTCACTGAGCAGCCGCAAGTCGAGGAGATTGGGGACAGAAGCGTACGGATCATATTGCATGCAAGCGGTGGCAGATAAGCGATCCGCCCGGATCGAGCACTGAGGTTCCTATGCTACGACAGCCTGTCGAGGCACCTTACCCGCGGTTCGTCTGCACAGGCTCGCGGCATGGATAAGGGGATTGCCGCTGATGGATCACGCCGCTGCGAGTAGCGGCTGGTCGAAGTGTATCTGGTCAGGGATGCGAGCGCCAAGCGTGGAATGCGGCCTGACGGCATTGCAGAACGCCATGTCGCGGTCGATGCCGGCGCGCGCTTCGGGGATCGACGCGTAGGCGTTGAGGTATACCTCCTCATATTTCACCAAGCGGCAGAGGCGCTCCACAAGCACGGCGTCACGCCAGCACTCCTTGCCGTCCATGCTGATGGCGATTTGCTCACGGTGGAGGACGGCAGTGAACGCTGGGCGCAAGGGGGGCGGGCGATCAGCAAGAGGATCAAGGCGGCGATCGCCAGGTTGGCAGCGCTCCTGCGCGCCCGCGATGAGGACGAGCACGGCGGCGCTGGTGCGACACGCTGGCATCCGGCGGGGCCGACCACACGCCGCGCTGGCAGCGCATGTACTGCTGCATTCTGCTGGGGTTCACCGCGACGCTGTTGCTGGCGTTCGGGCTGGTCCGGCAGACCAGCGCCGACCCGGCCGGCGTGATGCCTTCGGGTGAGGGGCCGTCGGTCGGCGAACGCGTCAAGCGGCTGCTGGTCCCGGTGTGCCGCGCAGATATCGTGCAACAGATCGCCCGCAACGGCGAACCGGCGCTGCAATCGGTGCAGCACGCGATGGAGCAGGAGGGCTGGACCGCGAGCAGGCTGGACAGCGACGAAGGGGCGATCTCACTCGCCATCACGGCGCCCGGCCTTCTCCCCTTCGTCTATCGCCTGGCGCCCCGATCGCGGCCGTTGGCGGCCTATATCGCGCGGGAGGCGCCCGAAGGCCGCCGCAGCCTGGCATGGTTGCTCGCCGCGCAGGTGGAGGGAGAAGGGCTTTCGCGACCTGACCGGCTTCACCGTCGCGCAGATCGCCAACGACGTGCTCGAGCGCTGGCGTCTCGGTGACGCGAAGGCGGCGCGTGCGGGCGCGGCCCCGGACGGATGAACGGGCAAGCGGGGTTGTGAACGCGCCGGCCGTCTGCGATATGACGCCCCGGGTGTTCGCGACAGGCTGTGCGGGCAGGTTCTAACGTTGGTCGGGCCGCCAACGCGTGAACGCTTGCGCCTGGAGCATCGGCTTGCCTGTGCCGCCCCCCTTCGTCCGTCATCGCCCGCGCCGCCCGGGCGCCCCGCGTTCGGCCGGGGAGTGCCGGCGTCATCGAACCCGGACCTTGGGCTAGGATAGCAGGCGTGTCGTTGCTGGCCTTGATCCTCCTGCCGTTCCTCACGGCTATCGTGTTGATGGCGGTGCGGCGGGCGTCGCGCGGCGTGCACATGGCGATCGCCGCGATCGGCAGCGCGGGTGGGCTCGGCGTCCTGCTGTCGCAGGCGAGCGCCGTGCTGTCGGGTCATATTCCCCGGACGACCGTCGCCTGGCTGCCGACCCTCGGCCTGGACTTCAGCCTGTGGCTCGATCCGCTGGCGCTGCTGTTCGCCGGACTGATCCTGGGCATCGGGCTGCTCGTCGTCGTGTATGCGCAGGGCTACCTCGCCAAGGACGAGTCGACGGCGCGGTTCCTGTCCTTCCTGATGCTGTTCCAGGGGGCGATGGTCGGCATCGCCTTGTCCAGCAACGTGCTGCTGATGCTGGTATTCTGGGAACTGACCAGCCTTGCCTCCTTCCTGCTGATCGGTTTCTGGCGCGATCGCGCGGAGGCGCGGCAGGGGGCACGGATGGCGCTGAGCATCACCGGTGGCGGCGGGCTTGCGCTGATCGCGGGAATGCTGCTGCTGGGCAAGGCGGCGGGCAGTTACGATCTGGTCACCATCCTGTCGCGCGGCGACCTCGTCCAGGCGTCGCCGCTGTACCCGGCGATCCTGGTCCTGATCCTGGCCGGCGCCTTCACCAAGTCGGCGCAATTCCCGTTCCACTTCTGGCTGCCGCACGCCATGGCCGCCCCCACCCCGGTCAGCGCCTATCTTCATTCGGCGACGATGGTGAAGGCGGGCGTATTCCTGCTCGCTCGGCTGTGGCCTGTGCTGGCGGGCACCGACTGGTGGTTCGGCATCGTGGCGCCGGTCGGGCTGGTGACGATGCTGTTCGGCGCCGGCGTTGCGCTGTTCCGCCACGACCTGAAGGCGATCCTCGCCTATTCGACGATCAGCCAATTGGGGCTCATGGTGATGCTGCTCGGCTTCGGCACGGGCGCAGCGGTGGCGGCGGCGATCTTCCACATCATGAACCATGCCGCGTTCAAGGCGGCGCTGTTCATGCACGCCGGCATCGTCAACCATGAGACCGGCACGCGCGACATCCGGCGGCTGGGCGGGCTGGCGGCGATCATGCCGCTGACCGCGACGCTGGGTGTGCTGGCCGCCGCGGCCATGGCCGGCCTGCCGCCGCTGGGCGGGTTCATCTCGAAGGAGATGATGCTGGAGCGGAGCGCCGAAACGGCGTGGGCGGGGCGCGCGCTGCTGGTGCCTGTGCTGGCGACGATCGCGGCGATGCTGTCGGCGGGCTATTCGCTACGCTACGCGGTGGCGCTGCATCTCGGTGCGCGCAAGACCGGAGAGGTCGCCACACCGCACGATCCCGGCGCGATCCTTCTCGGCCCGCCGGCGGTCCTGGTCGGCTTCGCGCTCGCGCTCGGCCTGTTGCCGATGACGCTCGCGGCGCCGCTGGTCGCGGCGGCTAGCGAAGCGGTGACGGGCGACGGGCGGCCGGACCTGCACCTGGCGCTGTGGCACGGTATCAATCCGGCGTTGGCGATGAGCCTGGGCGCGGTCGCGATCGCCATCCTGCTGTTGTGGCGCTACCCCGCCCTCGAGCGTGCCGTCGCCCGCCTGCCGTCGCCCGACGCCAAGCATCTGTTCGACGGCGGCATGACGGCGATCGTGGAGGGGCTGCGTCGGCTGTCGGACCTGCTCCACGTCGCGTCGCTGCAACGCTACCTGGCGGTCCTGTTCGTCGTCGTCATGACGCTGGGAATGGAGGCGGGGTGGCGCTTCGGCGTTGCTGCGGGATCGCGGCCGACGACGCCCGCCTCGCCGGTGGCGGTTGTCGCTTGGGCGGTGATGGTCGTCGCCACGGGCGCGGTGCTGGCGGCCGACCGGCGCCGGTATCTCGCGCTGATCTTCATCAGCGTCATCGGCCTCGTCATGGCGCTCGCCTTCGTTCACCTTTCCGCGCCGGACCTCGCGCTGACCCAGATCGCGGTGGAGGTCGTGACGATCCTGCTGATGCTGCTGGCGCTTCACCTGCTCCCCGGCCGTCCGCCCCGCCTGTCGGGTGCGACGCGCCGCCTGCGGGACGGTGCCATCGCGGTGGCCGGCGGGGCCGGCACCGGATGGCTCGCCTGGACGATCATGACCCGCCCGGAGCGCGAGGGCGTGTCGCGCTTCCATTGGGAGAACAGCTATGCCGGCGGGGGCGGCACCAACGTCGTCAACGTGACGCTGGTGGACTTCCGCGCGTTCGATACGCTGGGCGAGATCATCGTGCTGGGGATCGCCGGCCTCGCCATTTACGCGCTGCTCCAACCGGCGGCGCGCGGCGTGGCCGGCCGGCGGCTGCGCGCTTGGCGATCGGACGACCGGCATTCGCCCGAGCGGCACCCGATGATGTTCGTGATGGCGACCCGGCTGCTGTTGCCGCTGGCGCTGCTGGTGGGCAGCTACATCTTCCTGCGCGGGCACAACCAGCCCGGCGGCGGGTTCATCGCCGCGCTGGTATTCTCGATCGCCATCCTGCTGCAATATCTCGCCTCCGGCTTCGACTGGACCGACGAGCGGCGAAAGTTCGGGGAACATGGCCTGATCGGCGCGGGGGTGCTGATCGCCGTCGCGACGGGGGCGGGGGCGCTGCTGTTCGGCGCGCCGTTCCTGTCGAGCAGCTTCGACCATTTCCACCTGCCGCTGATCGGCGAATTCGAGCTGGCGACGGCAATGCTGTTCGACCTGGGCGTCGCCTGCGTCGTGGTGGGGGCGGTGATGATGGCGCTGGCGCAGCTGGCGCATGTCGCACAGCGTGCCGCCCGGCACGACGAGGAGGACGCGGCATGAGCCTGGAATTCCTCGTCGCCTCCGCCATCGCGACGCTGGTGGCGGGCGGCATCTATCTCGCGCTTCGGGCACGCACGTTCCAGGTGGTGCTGGGGCTGACGCTGCTGTCCTATGCGGTCAACCTGTTCCTTTTCGCGGTCGGCCGGTTGGTCGTCGATCGCCCGCCGCTGTGGTCGAAGGACGTGACGCACCATGCCGATCCGCTGCCCCAGGCGCTGGTCCTGACCGCGATCGTCATTACCTTCGGCATGACCGCGCTGACCGTCATCCTGTCGCTGCGCAGTTTTCTGGAGAGCGGGTCGGACCAGGTCGACGGCCGGGCCGGACGCGACGGGGACGAGGCCGCATGAGCGCGTCCGATCACCTGATGATCGCGCCGGTGATCGTGCCCGCGATCGTCGCGCCGGTCGCGATGCTGTCGATGCGGCGTCGCCGCGCGCTTGGCCTGTCCGTGTCGCTGGGCGGATGCGCCGCGACGCTGGCCGCGGCGATCGCGCTGTTCGGCATCGCGCAGGACGACGCGATCCGCAGCTACGCGCTGGGCGCGTGGTCGGCGCCGTTCGGCATCGTGCTCGTGCTCGACCGGCTGTCGGCGACGATGCTGCTGGTGGCGGCGATCCTGTCCACGGTGGTATGGGTGCACGCGATCGTCACGGGCGCGGACCGCAAGGGATGGCATTTCCATCCGCTGTTCCACTTCCAGCTTCTCGGCATCAACGGCGCGTTCCTGACCGGCGACCTGTTCAACCTCTTCGTGTTCTTCGAGGTGCTGCTGATCGCTTCCTACGGCCTGATGCTGCACGGACAGGGCGCGCTGCGGCTGAAGGCGGGCGTCGCCTATGTCGTCGTCAACATCGTCGGATCGGCGCTGTTCCTGGTCGCGCTGGGGCTGCTCTACGGCCTGACCGCGACGCTCAACATGGCGGATCTGGCCGTCCGGGTCGCCGCGCTGGGACGGGAGGACCAGGGGCTGCTGCGCATCGCCGGGCTGTTGCTGACGACGGTGTTCGCGCTGAAGGCGGCGGCGGTGCCGCTCCACCTGTGGCTGCCGCGCACCTATGCCGCGACAATGCCGGTCGTCGCCGCGCTGTTCGCGATCATGACGAAGGTGGGCGTCTATGCGATGATCCGCACCGTGCCGCTGGTCTTCGGCGCATCGGCGGGCGCCGCGGCGTGGGTGCCCGCACCCTGGCTGCTGCCCGCGGGGATCATGGGCGCCATCATCGGGTTCGTCGGCGTGCTGGTGGCGCGGGGGATGCGCGAACAGGCCGCGTTCGCGGTGCTGGCGTCGACCGGCACGCTGCTGATGCCGGTAGCGGTGTGGCGGGAGGGAGCGCTGGCTGCCGCGCTCTATTACATGGTGCAGGCGATCTTCGCGGGCGCGGCCCTGTTCCTGGTCGCCGACGCGACGATGCGGCGGCGCGGCCAATATGCCGACGCCGTCGTGCCGAGCCCGCGCTTCGCCGGGCAGGATGCGGCGGGCCTGCTGTACCTCGCCGCGGCGATCGCGGCGGTCGGGCTGCCGCCGCTCACGGGGTTCGTCGGCAAGCTGCTGATCCTGGACGCCAGCTTCGCCGTGCCCGGCTGGCCCGCGATCTGGGCCACCATCCTGGGCACCACGCTGATCGGCGTCGTGGGCTTTGCGCGCAGCGGATCCTCGCTGTTCTGGAAAACGGCGGCGCCAGATGCCGATCCGATCTCGGCGATGCCCCGGCCGCGCGCCGACTTCATCGCGCCGGCGACGCTGCTGATCCTGCTGGCGGCGCTGACCGTGTTCGCCGGCTGGGCGGCGGCGCAGGCCCACGCCGCCGCCGCCCAGGTGATGGCGCCCGGGCGCTACATCACCGCGGTCCTGGGTGCGGCGCGATGAAGCGGCTGCTGCCCCATCCCGGATTGTCGGCGATGCTGCTGATCGTCTGGCTGCTGATGGCCAACGACGTCACCATCGGCGGAGCCTTGCTCGGCGGCGTCTTCGCCTTGGTCCTGCCCAAATTCACCCAGCCCTTCTGGCCGGATCGCCCCCGGATGCGCTTCGGCCGCGCCTTCCTCGGCTATCTGGCGATCGTCGTGCTCGACATCGTCGTCGCCAACTTCCAGGTCGCGCGGCTGATCCTGTTCCGCCGCAACCGCGACCTGCGCGCGCGCTGGCTGGTAATCCCGATCCGGCTGACCACGCCGGAGGCGATCACGATGCTGGCCGGCACGATCAGCCTGACGCCCGGCACGATATCGTCGGACGTGTCGGCGGACGGCCGCTTCCTCCTGGTCCACGCGCTCGACGTCGGGGACGAGGCGGCGGAGATCGCGCGGATCAAGACCCGCTACGAGGCGCGGCTGCAACGGATCTTCGCATGATCGGCATCGCGCTCCACATCGCGGCGGGCTGCATCGCGCTGGCGCTGGTCCTGAACCTGTGGCGGCTGCTGCGCGGGCCGTCGCTGGGAGACCGGATCGTGGCGCTCGACACGATGGTCATCAACGCCATCGCGCTGATCGTCCTGATCGGCATGATCGGCGGCAACGACACCTATTTCGAGGCCGCGCTGCTGCTGGCGATGGTGGGGTTCGTGAGCACCATCGCCTATTGCAAGTTCATCCTGCGCGGAGACATCGTGGAATGAGTGTTCTCGCCGACATCGCGATCGTGGCGCTGCTGCTCCTGGGCGGCGGTTTCGCCCTGATCGGCAGCTGGGGTCTCGTGCGCCTTCCCTCGACGATGGAGCGACTGCACGGGCCGACCAAGGCGACGACGCTGGGACTCGGCGGGCTGCTGCTCGCCTCCGTCGTCTATTTCCAGCTGCGGCTCGGCATCTGGACCGCGCACGAGCTGCTGATCTCGCTGTTCCTGTTCATCACCGCGCCGATCTCGGCCAACATGATCGCCAAGGTCCACCTGCATCGCACGCGCGCCGGCGCCGCCACAGAGCGCGACAGCATCGCCGGCGCGCCGCCGAGACCCGGCGGCGAGGGTGACGAAGGCGCGGACTGGGCGACGTTCGCGGCACCGCAGCCAGGCACGCCCGCCTCGACCGCGAGCGACTGACCGGCCGTGGAAATCGACGGCGCCCGCCCCGATTACCACCTTTACCGCCGCAGCCGGACGCCGGTGTGGCTGGCGCTGTCGTGGCGGGCGCTGCTCGCGCTGGCGCTGATCGGCGTGGCGCTGGCGGTCCATTGGTTCGATCGCGCCGGTCGGGTATCAAACCAACACCATGGTCTATGCGGCGGCCGACTACCGCTTCTCCGATTTCGTGAAGATCGGTCTTCCCATGAACGTCATCGTCGGCATGTCCACCTGCGCCGCCATCGCGTGGCTGCGGTGAGGGGCAGGGGGGAGGTGGCCTCGGCTCCGCGTGACAGACACGAAACGAGACCGCTGTACGGCCGTGCGTGGAGCAGGCGGAGTTGACGAGGTTACGTCCGCCCGCCCTCCGCGAGCGGCATCGCGAACGTTCGGGACAGACCGTGATAGAGCTTGTCGCGGCAGATGAACTGGCTCACCGCGTCGGCGATGAAGGCAGCGGCGAACATCGGAAGCATCAGTCCGCGGCTTGCGGTCGTCTCCGACAGGATGATGACCGCGGTCAACGGCGCGCGGACGACGCCGGCGAAATAGGCGGCCATTCCCAGGATCACGATCGCGGATGCCGGGTAGTCGGGAAACAGCCACTGGAGGAGGTTGCCGATGCCTGCGCCCACCGCCAGCGAGGGGGCGAAGATGCCGCCGGGCAATCCCGCGACCGCCGTGGCGAGAGTTGCGGCGAACTTGGCGGGCCCAAACCACAACGGCGCATCGGTACCGACGATCATCGCCCGCGCCGCGCCATAGCCTGTTCCCCAGGTCAGCCCGGTCGCGACGCCCAGGCCGCCGACGACCAGCCCGCACAGCGCGGCGAAAGCGACCGGGCGGCGCTTGCTCCACCGCGTCACCCGGCCGGTGCCGGTCGCGAGGGCGAGCATCGCGCGCGCGAACAACCCGCCTGCCGCGCCGCCGGCGACCCCCGCGACCGGCACCGCAACCAGCGCCGCGGAGAGCGGCATGTGCGCGCCGATTACACCGAAATAGACGTAATCGCCTTGCACCGACTGCGCGACCATGCCCGCGATGACGATCGCCGCGATGACCAGCAGCGTCACTTTCTGCTCGTACGCCGACGCGAGCTCCTCGATGGCGAACAGCAGCCCGGCGAGCGGCGTGTTGAATGCCGCCGCCACGCCCGCCGCCCCACCCGCGATCAGCACCGCGCCGCGTAGCGGCACCCGCAGAAGCCGGTGGGTGACGCCCATGATCGACGCGGCGATCTGCACCGTCGGGCCATCGCGACCGACCGACGCGCCGCTCATCACTGCCGCCAGCGTCAGCATCGCCTTGCCAAGGACGGTGCGCACCGACACGAGCGACGCGGTCGCACGCTCGGGATCTTTCTGCGCCGCGATCACCTATGGAATGCCCGACCCTCGCGCCAGCGGTACGTAGCGACGCGTCAGCCAGACGAGGATGCCGAACAACAGCGGCGTCGTGACCAGCGGCGCCCAGCGGAAGCGCGCCGAGTAGCGGGTGAAGACCTCCGCCGCGGCGTCCGCAGCCGCGGCGAACGCCGTCGCGGCAAGGCCGATCGCTACGGCGCCGAGCAGGATCGCGATCCGCGTCCTGAACTGGACCGATCGCGGCCCGCGTGCACGCAGGAGGGCGCGGTAGCGCGCGGGCGTCCACAGACGTTCCGAACGTCGTGGCAATGGTGTGTCGGACATGGCAGCGGCTTTCCCATCATCATCACGCGAAAGCCAGCGCGCAGAGCGGTGACGCGGTGCGCATGATCGCGGGCGGCCTGTGCGGGTTGCCGGCGGGGATCGGCATGGCTGGCATCCCCGCCAGCACCGGTCCCCTGCTCGTCGACGCCTATCCGGACGGGCAGGACTGGGATGTCCGTCGCGTAGCCGACGAAGCGGAGACGCTGGCGCGCACCGCCGCGGTTCCGCCGCCGCCGCCGATTCGCTCGGCGGCGCCGCGACGTACCCCTTCCTGCCGGCAAGTTGGATCGATCACCTGGCAAGCATTTTGCCCCGCATGGAAGTTTTGCCGCCTCGGCCACATCCATCACGACGCCGGAATTGCCGCGGCGCGCCGGGCGCGATCACGCCAGCGTGCGCACCCCCGGCTCTCGCGCGTAGAAGCGCCTGCCGGCTGCCGCGATGAAGGCGCCGCCCAAGTCGGTGACGCCGTCGTCCGGCTCGACGCCTGCCTTGTCGAGCAGGGGCCGGGCCGCGTCGCTGGCGCCGATCGCCTTCAGGTGGCCGAAGGCATCCATCACGAACTGCACCGCAGCGGCCTCCTTCAGCAGCGCGGCGCAGCCGTCGGCGGACAGCACGATCGCCACCGCGTCGAAGATCTGGCTCGGCGATCCGGCGAGCTGCCCGTCCGCCTTGCGCCTCGACCCGTCCTTCAGCGTCGCGCCGCCCACCTTGGGCGCGACCAGCACGGCCTTGCCCTTCGCGGCTGCCACCGCGGCGACCAGCGCCTCGATCTCGGCGCCGTCGCTGTCGTCGGCATACAGGATGCCGACGCTGCGTCCCTCCAGCGTCGCCTTCATGTTCTTGTGGATCGACAGCGCGTCGGACGGCGCCATGTCGACCGGCTCGCGCGCCGCGGCGGCCTTCTCCGGCAGGGCGATGCCCAGCCCGTCGGCGACGCGGCGGGCGAGGTCCTCGTCGACGTTGCGCAGGTTCGCGACCATGCGTGGCGGCACCTGGTCGAGCACGCCGACCTTCGACAGCTCGAAGACGAAGGAGGAGGCGATATGCGCCTGCTCGCTTTCCGTCTGCGAGCGGTAGAAGAGCCGGGCCTGGCTGTAATGGTCGGCGAACAGCTCGGCGCGGATGCGCTGCTTGTCGCCCTGCTCGTCGCCGCCGGTCGCCGCGTTCACCGTCGCGAAGCCACGCTCCGCGCTCTCGCGCGGGCCGCCGTCCTCGCCGTGCGCGGCGAGGCTGTTGGGCTCGTAATTGGCGCGGCCCTTGGGCACCTGCGTCTGCATCTTGCCGTCGCGCTGGAAGTTGCCGAACGGGCAGCGCGGGGCGTTGATCGGGATCTGGTGAAAGTTCGTCGTGCCCAGCCGCGAGTTCTGCGTGTCGAGATAGCTGAACAGCCGCCCTTGCAGCAGCGGGTCGTTCGAGAAATCGATTCCCGGCACGATGTTGGTCGGCAGGAAGGCGACCTGCTCGGTCTCTGCGAAGAAATTGTCCGGATTGCGGTTCAGCGTCAGCGTGCCGATGATCCGCACGGGCACGTCGTCTTCCGGGATCAGCTTCGTCGCGTCGAGCACGTCGTAGGGCTGCGCCCGCGCGAACTCCTCGTCGAACACCTGGATGCCGAGGTCCCATTGCGGATACGCGCCGGTGTCGATCGCTTCCCACAGATCGCGGCGCTGATAGTCGTTGTCGGCCGCCTGCAGCTTCAGCGCCTCGTCCCAGATGGTCGATTGCAGCCCCAGCCGCGGCTTCCAATGGAATTTGACGAAACTGGCCCTCCCCTCGGCATTCACCAGCTTGAAGGTGTGGACGCCGAACCCTTCCATCGTGCGGAAGGAGCGCGGCAGCGTGCGGTCGCTCATCGCCCACATCAGCATGTGCGTGGTTTCGGGCATCAGCGACGCCCAGTCCCAGAAGGTATCGTGTGCGCTGCCCGCCTGCGGATAGGCGCGGTCCGCCTCCATCTTCACCGAGTGGACGAGGTCGGGAAACTTGATCGCGTCCTGGATGAAGAAGACGGGGATGTTGTTGCCGACGAGGTCCCAATTGCCCTCGCGCGTGTAGAATTTGACGGCGAAGCCGCGCACGTCGCGCGGCGTGTCGACGCTGCCGGCGCCGCCCGCGACGGTGGAGAAGCGGACGAAGACCTCGGTGTGCTCGCCCTTGGTGAAGACCGCCGCCTTCGACAGGTCGGAGATGTCCGCGGTGGCCTCGAACACGCCGTGCGCGCCGGAACCGCGGGCGTGGACGATGCGCTCGGGAATGCGTTCGTGGTCGAAGTGGAAGATCTTCTCGCGAAGAACAAAATCCTCCAGCAGCGTCGGGCCGCGCGCGCCCGATTTCAGGCTGTTCTGGTTGTCGCCGACGGGAACCCCGTGGTTGGTGGTCAGCACGGCGGCGTCGCCAGTCACGCGCTGGTGGGTCTCGCCACCGCTGCCGGTGGTGGTCGTCGTCTCGGTCATCGGTGGTCCTCGCTCGCCGGATCGGTTGATCCATGTAACGAAGCGGGGAGCGTAAGGTCCCACCCGCGCCGGGCGGGCGTTCAGAAGGCGACGGAGAGCCTGACGGTGGCGAGCGGCACCACCGCGCCGCGCTCCGCGACGTCGCTGCCCAGCCGCCGGAGCGTCGCGTCGCGCACCACGGCGAGCAACTCGGCCTCCAATTGCCAGTGCGCGCCCCCGGCGGCGAACGGCCGGGCGAACGCGATCCCGCCGCTGCCATAGGCCACGTCGCCCGTTCCGGCGCCGTAGAAGCCGGCCCAGCCGACGCCGACGAGCAGCGGGAACGCGAGCGTGGCGGCATCCTCGGCGCCGGACAGCGCGACCTGCGGCGCGATGCCCGCCTGCGTGAAGACGCCCCCGTCTCCCTTCGTCCGCACCGTCGCGGCGGCGTGGGGCTTCATTCCGGCAAGCACGCCCTCGCCGTCGAGCGCGGCGGTGACGCTCGCCTCGTGGGTGGTGGCGGAGATGCCGTTGGGGCTGGTCTTGATCGTGTAGGCGACGCCGACCGCCACGACGCCGCCCGGCCGCGCGACCAGGCCGACCAGGTTGTTGCTCTCGTACCAGGCGCGCGGTGCCGTGCGCTCCGCGGAGGAGGGCGCGTGGATGCCGTTGGACGAGGTCGCGACGACGAACAGGTCGCCCGCGCCGGCTTCGTCCCGGCGCAGCGCCCAGGCGAAGCCGAGCTGCGCGTGCACCGGCACGCGGTCGAGCGAGGCGGCATCGTCGTCGTAGCCGCCGCGTGCGAAGTCGCCGTTGCGCACGTCCAGCGCGACGATCGGGTGGAACGCGCCGGTACCGACCGCGGCGGTGCCGAGGCCGGCATCCTCCGTGTCGATCGTCGGCACGGTCTGCCCTGCCGCCGCGGGCGCGGACAGCAGCGCCACGCCGGCGAGCAGCGCCGCGGCGTAGCCGTCAGCCACGCGGGCGCGGACGCTCCGCGGCGGCCGTGGTCGCGGCGGGAGTGACCCGCCACACGGTGTTCGACAGGTCGTCGGCGACGTACAGCGCCTTGCGTCGCGGATCGAACAATACGCCTACCGGCCGTCCGCGTGCCTTGCCGTCGGGACCGATGAAACCGGTGACGAAGTCGCGCGGCTGGCCCGCGGGACGGCCGCGCGCGAACGGCACCCACGTCACCTTGTAGCCGGCCAGGTCCTGGCGGTTCCAGCTGCCGTGCTCGCCGACGAACGCGCCCTCGCCATATTGCGGCGCGATGCCGCCGTTCGAGGCGAAGGACAGGCCAAGCGCGGCGACGTGCGAGCCGAGCGCGTAGTCGGGTACCAGCGCGCGCGCGACCATGTCGGGCCGCTGCGGGTGGACGCGCGGATCGACGTTGCGCCCCCAATAGCTGTACGGCCAGCCGTAGAAGGCGCCGTCACGCACCTGCGTCAGATAGTCGGGCACCAGCCGCGCGCCCAGTTCGTCGCGCTCGTTCACGACGCTCCACAGCGCATTGGTGGCAGGGTCGATCGCCAGCGCGGTCGGATTGCGGATGCCGGTCGCGATTGCGCGGTGCGCGCCGGTGGCGCGGTCCACCTCCCAGACGACGGCGCGATCCTCCTCCACCTCCAGCCCGCGCTCGCCGACGTTGCTGTTCGATCCGATGCCGACGTACAGCTTCGTCCCGTCCGCGCTGGCCGCCAGCGACTTGGTCCAGTGATGGTTGATGCGCGACGGCAGCTTCGTCACCTGCCAGCCGGGTGTCGCGATCCGCGTCGCGCCCGGCGTATAGGCGAAGCGGGTCAGCGCGCCCTGCTCGGCGACGAACAGCTCGTTGCCGATCAGCGCGAGGCCATAGGGCGCGTCCAGCTTGTCGATGAAGGTGGTGCGCACTTCCGGCCGTCCGTCGCCGTCCGCGTCGCGCAGCAGCGTGATGCGGTCGCCACCCTTCACCGATGTGGTGCCCAAGCTCTTGATATAGCCGGCGATCACGTCCTTGGGCCGCAGCTTGGGTGCATGCCCGCCTTTGCCCTCCGCGACCAGCAGGTCGCCGTTGGGCAGGACCAGCATCTGCCGCGGCACCTTCAGGTCGGTGGCGAGCGCGGTGATCTGGAAGCCGGCGGGTACGGTCGGGCGCGCGTCGCCCCAGGCTTCCGGGCGCGCGATCTTCATGGGCGGGACCAGCGTCTGGTGCTGCGCGGGCAGCTGCGGATCGGGCCCGGTCTGCCGAACGTCGGTCGGCTGGCCGCCGCATCCGGCGAGGAGCGCGAGCGGGAGGAGCGGGAGCGCGCGGATCATCGTGCCAGCCCTCCGCGCACCGGTGCCGCGAAGGCGAGCCAGCCCGCCGCCAGGATCGCGACGGTCGAGACGACAGACAGCAGCAGCCCGGTGGTGCCGACCGAACTCCACGCGTCGCGGCTGTGCCCGAAGGCGTTCAGCAGCCCGGCCGCCCAGGCGACCGCCAGCAGCAGCGGCACGATCCAACGCCCGCGCGCCTTGCCGGGAAGCGCGCGCAGCACGCTCCACGCCAGCGCCGGCGCGCCGACGATCAGCGCGCCGGTGATCGCCCAGGAGGCGAAGTTCGACCACTGCATCTCGGCACTGTTCAGATAGGTGATGTCCGCCGCCAGCGCGGCCGGGAAGAACCCGACCGGGAAGGCGAGCAGCAAGGCGTGCAGCGGGTGCAGCCGGACGGGCGCGGCGGCGTCGAGGGCCATGGGAGCTCCAGCGCGCCGAGATGGCGCGACGGAATAATCCCCGCGCCCGTGGTAAGTTGCGTCAGTCGGCCACGTCGACGGGCGTGGTCGCGACGATCACCGGTCGCGCGCTGGCGAGATCGCGCGCGGCGAGGCCGAACGCCTTGAAATGGGCGGACGCCATGTGCGCCGCCACCGCCGCCTGATCGGCGTAGAGTTCGTTGAAGACGTAGCGCCGCTCGCCCTCCGCCTCGCGCCACAGGTCGTAGTGGTGGACGCCCGGTTCCGCGCGCGACGCGGCGACGCAGCGGCGCGCCGCTTCCTCGAACGCGGCTTCCTGGCCCTCTTTCACCGATACGAAGGCGATCACCTTCACCGTCATGGCATTTCTCCGTTCATGGCGGCGACCAGCGATGATGCCGCGGCGCCGGAATGGCAAGCGGCGGTGGAACCGCGGTGCCGCCCGGCGCGTCCGGCGGCGATGGAAGCGTCCGCATCGCAGAAGCCGCCGCAGGGATGGCGCGCGAACATCGTCCTGTTCGGCGCGCTCGCCGCCAATCTCGGCATCGCAGTGGCGAAGTTCGTGGCGGCGGCCTTCACCGGTTCGTCCTCGATGCTGACGGAGGGCGTCCACTCCGTGGTGGACAGCGGCAATCAGGTGCTGCTGCTCTACGGCCAGCGGCAGGCGCGCCGCCCGCCCGACGAGGTGCGGCCGTTCGGTTACGGGCGGGAGCTGTATTTCTGGGCGTTCGTCGTCGCCATCCTGATCTTCGCCGTCGGTGCGGGCGTGTCGATCTATGAGGGCTGGCGGCACATCGTCGACCCGGAACCGCTGAGTGACCCGACGGTGAACTACATCGTCCTCGGCATCGCTGCGCTGCTGGAAGGTTCGTCGTGGACGATCGCGATGCGCGCGTTCGATCGCACCCGGGGTGACGCGGGCTGGTGGCAGGCGATCCACCGATCGAAGGATCCTGCGGGCTTCATCGTCCTGTTCGAGGATTCGGCGGCGCTCGCCGGGCTGGTCGTCGCGGCGGTCGGCATCGCGTGCAGCCACTGGTGGGGCGACCCGCGCCTCGACGGCTACGCCTCCATCGCGATCGGGCTGATCCTGGCCGGGGTGGCGATCGTGCTGGCGCGCGAGTCCAAGGGACTGCTCATCGGCGAGCGCGCCGACCCGGCGGTGATCGCCCGCGTGCGCGCGATCGTGGCGGCGCATGGCGGAGTGACGCGAGTGAACCACGTGCGCACCATCCACACCGCGCCCGACAGCGTCTTCGTCGCGATCAGCGCCGACTTCGACGACGCGCTGCGGATGGGGGAGGGCGAGACGCTGATCGAGACGATCGAGCGCGAACTGCGCGCCACGCTGCCCGAGCTGAGCTCGATCTACATCCGGCCGGAGAAGAGCGCCGACGCCTATCGCGGGTCGGCGTAGGCCCCACCGTCGTCCAGCGCGGCGAGGAAGGCGTCGGCCTGCGCCCGCGTCGCGGCCCGTTCCTCGTCCGACTGCCGGTCCCACGTGCGGTACGGCATCGCCAGCCGGCGATTGTCGCCGAGCTTTGCGCGGTGGCGGTCGAGGAAGTGCCAGTAGAGCGCGTTGAAGGGGCAGGCATCCTCGCCGGTCCGCCGGTTCACGTCGTAGCGGCAATGGCGGCAGTAATCCGACATGCGGTTGATGTACGCGCCCGACGAGACGTAGGGCTTCGACCCGAGCAGCCCGCCGTCGCCAAACTGGCTCATCCCCAGCGTGTTGGGCAGCTCCACCCACTCGTAGGCGTCGAGATAGATCTCGAGATACCAAAGATGGACCTGTTTCGGGTCGGCGCCGATCAGCAGGGCGAAATTTCCCGTCACCATCAGCCGCTGGATATGGTGAGCGTGGGCGGTGGCCAGCGTCTGCGACAGGACCTCGGACAGGCAGTGCATGTCGGTCTCGCCGGTCCAGTAGAAGGCCGGCAGCGCGCGCCGATGGTCGAGGAAGTTGCGATCGACATAGCCCGGCCCCTCGCGCCAGTAGATGCCGCGCATATACTCGCGCCAGCCGATGATCTGCCGGATATACCCCTCGACCGAGTTGAGCGGCGCGCGGCCGGCGCGATATTCGGCCTCCGCGCGGCGGCAGAGGTCGAGCGGGTCGAGCAGGCCGGAGTTGATGTAGGGCGACAGGATCGAGTGCCAAAGGAAGCGCTCGCCCGTCAGCATCGCGTCCTCGTAGTCGCCGAAGCGCGGCAGCGCGTGGGCGAGGAAGGCCGCCGCCTGCCGCTCGGCGTCCGCCGCGGTCACGGCGTAGTCGAAGCCGTCCAGGCTGCCGGGATTGGCGGCGAAGCGCCGCTCCACCAGCGCGATCACCTCCGTCGTGATGGCGTCGGGCGCGAAGGACAACGGGCGCGGCATCAGCAGGTCGCGCTCGGCGGGCTTGCGGTTCTCCTTGTCGAAGTTCCAGCGCCCGCCCTCCGGCTTGCCGTCCGTCATCAGCAGCCCGGTCCTCGCACGCATCGCGCGGTAGAAATACTCCATCGTCAGCTGCTTGCGCCCGTCCGCCCAGCCTGCGAACTCCGCGTGGGTGGCGAGGAAGCGGGTGTCGGTGCGGATCTCCACCGGCACACCGAACAGCGTCTGCCAGCTGTCCAGCATCGCCGCGACGCGCCACTCGCCCGCCTCGGTCACGACGATCCGCTCCACCGCGTGCCGCGCCAGCGCGCGGGCGATCTCGCCGGTGAAGCTGCCGCTGTTCTGCGGATCGTCCAGCCGCACATAGTCCACGCGCCAGCCCCGCGCCGTCAGCGCGTCCGCGTGGTGGCGCATGGCGGACAGGATATAGGCGAGCTTCGTCCGGTGATGGCGGACGTAGGCGGTCTCCTCCGCCACCTCCATCATCAGGACGATCGTGTCGGCCGGATCGGCATCGGCCAGCGAGGCGAGATCGAGCGACAATTGGTCGCCGAGCACCGGGACGAGCGTGGCCATGCGCCGATCCTAGGAGCGCGACGCCGCCGTCGCCAGTGACGTTGTTTCCCGCTCGCGCATCAGCTCGGCCCAGGCGGTGGGGGTGAGCCACAGCGCGCGATAGCGCGGGTCGGATCGCAGCGGTGGGGGGAATTCGTGCGACCCGAAGGGGAGCGCCCAGGGAAGGTAGGTGGAGCCGGCGTCGTGCGCGCGGGTCAGCGCGTCGAGCGCGCGGTCGACCCGCCGGGCGTGGGCATATTCGTACGCCAGCGCGAACATCGTGTCGCCCGCCGTGCTGGCGGAGACGGGCTTGCGGTTCTCCAGCGTCGCGCGGAATTCCTGGTCGAGGAGGCGGTCGAACGCCGCCGCACGTCCGTCGCGATGCGCCGCTGCCGCTTCGGCGCGATCGACGACGGCCAGGATGCCGGGAGGCGGGTCGCCCTGCCACAGATCGTGGCGAAGGAACGTCGCGAGCTGCGCCAGCCGGCCCCGTCCGCCGGACAGAGCGACCAGATAGGTCTCGTAGGCGAGGACACCGTTCGCCCGATCGTCGCGCAGCAGGCGCGCATAGTCGCGCAGCGCGCCGGACGTGTCGCCGGCGCCTTGCATCAGCCGGGGGATGGCGCGCCGCCGCCAGGACGAGCCGGGATCCAGCTCCACGCCCTTGCGCGCATAGCGCAGGCCTTCGCGGCAGCGACCGACCAGCGCCAGGTGAAAGGCGTACCAGGTATTCGCGTCGGCCGAACTGGGTCCGAGCCGCACGGCGCGGCGCAGCAGCGCGCCCGCCGCAGCCCAGTCCGCGGCGCGGCCGAAGTCCCGCGCCGCGGCGACCAGCACGGCCGGATCGTCGGGATCGGCCGACAGCGCCCGGGTCAGCATCTCGTCGGCGCGCTGAAGCCGGTTCCGGAAGGCCGGAACGGTCTCGCCGGGGCGCGGATAGGCGGGGAGAAGGTCGATCTGGTAGCGCAGCATCAATGCCCGCGGCGATTCCGGATCGAGCGCCAGCGCCGCGTCCGCCTTCGCCGATGCCACGGCATAATGCTCCATCGCCAGCGAAGGCTTGCCCTGCTCGCGTTTCTCGCGGCCGGTCTGCCACTGCTGCAATCCGTCGGCGACCAGCGCCGACACGTCCGACCGCTCGGGCTCGCGCGCGGACGGCTCCCCACCGCCGCGGTCGCTGAGCCACACGGCGACGTAGCGGACCGCCGCGGCGACCGCGCGCTGCTGCTCGGGCAGCAGCAGGGGCGATCGGGCGAAGCGACCGCTCCAGATGGCGGAACCGTCCGATCCGTCCTTCAGCGTCAGCAGGATCGGGCGCTCGCGCGTGGATCCGAACGACCCGTCGATCGTCAGGTCGGGCGTTCCCGTCGCAGCGCCATCCAGCAGGCGCAACCCGCGCACCCGCAACAGACTCTGCCGCAGGTTCGACGTGAACGCCTGCACGCCCGCGCGGTCGCCCGGCCGGTCCGCGGTGACGTGGATCGCCAGCGACTTCGTGGCGCTACGCGCACCGAGGCTCGCCGAAAGTATCCACGCCGCGAGGCCGAGCAGCAGCAGGACCAGCGCGGCGGCGGCCGCCGCCGCCGGCCAGCGGCTGCGGCGCGCGGCCGGCAGCGGTGCGTTCGCCTCCGGCCTCGCCTCCTCCGCGGACGCAACGGGCGGGATCGCCACCAGGCGGTAACCCACCTTGCGCTGGGTCTGCAGCTCGAACGCGGCGGTTTCGACCGCGAGCTTGCGAAGCCGAGAGATGACGCGATTGATCGCGTCCTCGCTCACGCTGCGCCCGTCCCAGCACCGCGCCACCAACTCGTCGCGCGACACCACGGTTCCGGCATCGCGGGCGAGCATCGCCAGCACGCGCATCACCTGCGGCTCCAGCACCAGGCGTCTGGCGCCGACGATCACCTCGCAGGTCGCCGGCCGGATGGTCAGCGCGCCCAGCGATATCGTCGGATGGGGCGGAGCCGGCCCGGTCATGGCGCCTCCATACCGCAGTCATCAGGAAAAAGTCAGGTTGCGGTCCTGGCACCGCCCGGCCCGCCGCCGCAGGGCGATCCGCGCACCGGATGTCTCGGCAGATCCCCGCCGTCCGTCACCCGATGCTCCCGTTCCACGCCTTAACGCGATCACGCAGGGAGAGACGAGCAGCATGACCAAGGAAGCCAGCATTCCCCGGGCCTTTCTGCTGATCGGGGCGAGCGGCCTGGCGGCCGTCCTGGGCGGCGAGGCGCGGGCGCAGGCGTGCGCCGCGCAGTCCGACGGCTCGTACCTGTGTTCCGGTTCGATCACCGCGTTCCAGTTCATCGCCGCGCAGAACGGCGCCCCCGCCGTCGTCCGCACCGCTACCGGCCTGACGATCGACGTCGCCGACAACGACGCCCTGCTGATCCGTGGCGCGGCGACGGTGGAGGACCGCAACGCGGCGGCGATCAGCGGCGCGGCGAACGGCATCAGCGTGCAGAGCCTGGGTGCCGGGGCGATCAGCGTCACCACCAACGGGACGATCGTCGGGCGGGGGACGCAGCGGAACGGCGCCGGGCTGGGCGGGTACGGGATCCGCATCGATACCGGCACACAGGCGTCGGGCGGCATCACGGTCGACATCGCGCGCGGCGGCCGGGTCGGCGGGGCCAGGGGGGCGCTGTCCGTCAATGCCGCCGGCGCGGGGCCCGTGGACGTGACGGTCGGCGGCGATGCCACCCGCACGCAGGCCGCCGCGGCGAGCGACCTGGCGATCGTCGACGTCCGCTCGTCGAACGATCCCGTGACGATCGCGATCACCGGCACCGTGGCCGATCAGCCAGGGTCGACGGGATACGGCGTCTCGGGCGTGTCGAGCTCTCCGGACCGGGCGAAGGGGAACGTGACGATCGTGGTGGACGGCTCGATCTCGGCGGGGGCGGGCGTCACGGCGCAGGGGGTCGGGACCGTGGCCGTCACCGTCAACGGCCGGGTGACGGCGACGGGCGGCTCGCCCGCCATCGACGTACGGGTCGGCAGCGGTGCCGCCGCGCCGACCGCCAACACCCGGGCGCTGGTGACCGTCGGCAACGGGGGCACGGTGGAAGGAGGGATCCTCGTCAATACCGAACAGCCCGCGGGCATGGCGCCAACGACGGGCAATGTCGTGTCGAACGCCGGCACTGTGCGCGGCGGCATCCGCGCGGTGGGCGGCGCGACGCGGATCGTGAACACCGGAACGATCACTTCCGATCCGAACACCGGCTTCGCCGTCGCCATGGGGTCGTTCGGCAGCGCCATCGAATTGGCGGGCGGCGCCGTGACCGGGGACGTGTCGTTCGCGGGCGACATGACGGTGCTGTGGAACGGCGGCGAGTTGACGGGAGGGATCCGCCGGGTCTTCGATGTCGAGCCGTCCACGGTGACGATCGACGGCCGGACCCAGGCGCAGACTGCGACGCTCCGCTACCTGCAGGCGGGGTTCACCGACACGCTGAACCTGACGAACACCAGCATCCGCGGCGGCGCCTTGGGCTCCTACACCCTGCCGCCCGATCCGGCGCGGGGGACGAACATCGGGGATTGGGGCAATGTGAACCTGTCGCAGGGATCGCGCTGGCTGCTGACCGCGGACGCGCGCGTGGCCACGCTGAACATCGACGCGACATCGACGCTGCTGGTCGCGGTCGACGCCACCGTCGGCGGCAGCGGCACCGACCGGGTCGTGAACGCGGGCACGATCGACCTGCGCGGCGGTGGCGACGGGCGGCGGCTGACGCTGTCGGGAGGCTTCACCCAGGCCGCGACCGGCAATCTGATCGTGGGCGTCACGCCGACGCAGATCGACCTGCTGACGGTCGCGCGCCCCTCCGCCCTGGATGGGACGGTGACCTTCGCCTGGGCGCCGGGGACCTATGGCGCGGGCAGCCGGCCCTTTATCGCGAGCGAGGGGTCGCCCGGCGCCGCCTTGCTGACGGGCACGTTCGCGACCGTCGCCAACGCCGCGGGCACGACGCCGCCGGCCGGCCTGGACGTCAGCGTCGCCTACACCGACCGACAGGCGAGCCTGGTGCTCGGCGCCACGACACCGACGCCCACGCCCACGCCCACGCCCACGCCCACGCCTACACCGACGCCGACGCCGACCCCGACGCCAACGCCAACGCCAATGCCGACCCCGACGCCGATACCGACACCGACGCCCCCGGTCGTCGTCACGCCGACCAATGCCGCGCTGTTCGGCCGGCAGGTCGCGGCCTTCGCGATGGGCAACGAAGCGCGCTTGCTGGACCTGCTCGGCCGGCCGCGCGCGAACGGGGGCGGCAACAGCTTCTTCAATGCCGACGCGGGAGAGCCACACCCGGCGCGAATATGGATGGAGGGGATCGGCCGGACCCTGGGGGCGGGATTCCGCGCGAGCACCGTCGGCGTGCAGATCGGCGGCGACGCGACGCTCGCCACGTCGGGACGGATCGGCGCGGCGCTGGCCTATGAGGGATCGTGGCTCGACGACGACGCGCGGGGCACCGGGCGCGGCGACACCGTCCACGCCAGCCTCTACGCCTCGCAACCGGTCGGCCCCGCCGGGTTGACCGCGGCGCTGACCTACTCGCACGCGTGGACGCGCACCCGGCGCCCGACCGGCCTGGGCATCGCATCGGCCGACCGCGACCTGGGCGGCCTGACGGGGGGCGTGCAGCTCTCGCGCCCCGTGGCGCTGTCGGGTGCCGTGCTGACCCCGGCGATCGGCATCGTCGCCGGGCGGGTGCGGGCGGACCCCTTTCGGGAGGCGGGGGGCGGGGCGCCCGACTTCGTGGTGGCGGGGCGAAGGCAAACGAAGTCGTTCGTCTCGCCCTTCGCCACGCTGGGCGTCTCCTATGCCTACACCGGCAGCAGCGGGATCACCTGGGTTCCCGACGCGGAGGTCGGCTATCGCCGCAGCGGGGCCGCCGGGGGCATGGAGAGCGTGCTGGTCGCCGCCGATGGCACCGTCTTCTCCGGCAACCGCGTGGCGCTGGACCGCGACATCGTGAAGGCGGGCGCCAGCCTCAGCGTCAACAAGGCGGGATGGACCGGCTTCATCCGCTATCGGGCGGAGGCGGGCGGGGGCTGGACCGCGCACAATGGCACGCTCGGCTTGCGGAGGGCTTTCTAGATGACGGCGGTGCGATCCGATCGAGCGCCGCATCGCGAGCGCAAGGCGGCGATGTGGACGAGCCTGGCGCTGGCCGCGGCGGCGTTCGCGGCCGTGCCGGCGCTCGCCCAACCGGCGGCCGGCGTGACGATGCCCGCCGGCATCGGCGCCGCGTACGGGCGGCTCGGCAAGGCGATGATGGCGCATGACGCTGCCGGCGTCCGGACGGTGTGGGCGGACGATTTCGTCGTGAACGCGCCCAACAACGCCGTGCTGCGGCGCGAGCAGGTGATCGCGGTGATGGAGCGCGACTTCCTCGACTACAGGGATTTCCGCAAGCACGTCACCTTCGTCGAGCAGAAGCCCGAAGTGACCGTCGTGATGGGCTACGACACGATGGTGCCGACGAAGGGTCCTGGCGCGGGCCGGCAGGTGATGCGCCCCTTCACCGACGTGTGGGCGAAGCGGAGTGCGGGGTGGCAGCTCATCGCGCGTCAGGCGACGATCGCCGCCACGGCTCCGCCGGCGGTGCCGATCGGTCCCGATCGGCAGGGCCCGCGCTGATCGCCCGGTCCGACTACCGGCCGATCGCGTCGAGCTCGGCCACGGCGTCCTCCGGCAGCGTCAGCGATGCGGCGGCGAGGTTCTCGTGAAGATGCGCCACCGACGAGGTGCCGGGGATCAGCAGGATGTTGGGCGATCGCCGGAGCAGCCACGCGAGCGCCACCTGCATCGGCGTCGCATCGAGCCGCGCCGCCACGTCGGACAGCGCCGCCGATGGCAGCGGGCTGAAGCCGCCGAGCGGGAAGAACGGGACATAGGCGACACCCTCCGCCGCCAGTGCGTCGATGAAGGCGTCGTCGTCGCGATGGGCAAGATTGTACTGGTTCTGGACGCAGACGATCTCGGCGATGTCGCGGGCTTCCGCGAACTGCGTGGGCGTCACGTTGCTGAGGCCGATGTGGCGCACCAGCCCCTGCCGCTGCAGGTCGGCCACCAGTCCTTCTCCGGCCCGTTCCTCTATTATTCCGGCCGCCGTTTGGTGCCGCCGCCGCTACGCGCGTTCCTGGACTTCATCCGCGAGTAGCGCTCGGCACAACGATGGCCCGGTGGCGTTGAGGCCGCCGGAGGTATGGATGACCGAAGACGATGAACGCTGGATGCGCCGCGCGATCGAGATTGCCCGGTCCAAGGGTTCGGACCCGTCCACCTCGCCGCTCGGGTCGGTGATCGTCCTGGATGGCAGGGAGATCGCAGGCGAGCGCAACCAGACGGAGGAATTGCCCGACGCCACCGCCCATGCCGAGATGATGGCGATCCGCCGCGCGTGCGAGGGGATCGGCGAGCTCGAATTGCGCGGGGCGACGCTCTATTCGACGCTCCAGCCGTGCGGCATGTGCACGATGGCGTCGATCTGGTCGAAGGTCGGCCGCGTCGTCTACGGCGCGGGGCGCGACGACGTGCACGCCATGTATTTCGAGGCGCGCCACGTCGACACGCTGTCGTTCATCGCCGACGCCTATCGCGACGACATCGTGATCGAGGGCGGCGTCCTGCGGGACGAATGCGCCGTGCTCTACTACCCGCCGGACGCGGACCTGCCGGCGGAGGAACAGGCGAACCTGTAATGACGGAGCGAGGGATGATCGACATCAACACGGCCACGGCGGACGAGATTGACGCGGTGCCGCAGCTGAGCGGACATGGGTTCGAGGTGGTTCGCTACCGCCAAGAGCGTGGCCGGTTCGACGACGTGCGACAGCTGGAGGAGGTGCCGGGCCTCGCCGGCAAGATCGACGGGGTGAAGCAGGCGGTGCGCGCCGGCTGAACCGCGGGTGGGGCCTCGGCGACGCTCGTCACCACGGGCCGAACGCGGTGGCGCCCGTGCGGTATTCGGCGAGCCGGCGCCCGGTGGCGGGGCCGACGTCCGGTGTCGCTTCGGCCGCGAACCAGCGCGCCTCCGCGATCTCGAAGCCGTCGCCCCGCGGCGCCACGTTGCCGTCCGCCCGTGCGACATAGACCACCACCTGATCGTCCTTGAACTGCGACCGGTTGTGGAACACGCCGTGCAGCCGGACGATGGCGGCGTCGGCGCCGGTCTCCTCGCGGACCTCGCGCCGCGCGGCGGCCTCGGTCGCCTCCCATTTCCTCACGCCGCCGCCGGGCAGGTGCCACTGGTCGATATAGGTATGGCGTACCAGCAGGATGCGGCCCATGCCGTCCTCCACGATCGCGCGGACGCCCAGGGTGCGGGGGCGCCGGACGCGCCACCACAGCCGCGCGCCCCGGACCATCAGTCGATGCTGCCAACCCAACGCGATCACCTCCTCATCCGCCATAGGGCCGTTCCCGCTTCGGCGGAACCGGCTCGCTTCATCGTCGCCCGGGCTCGGTTCGCCGCAGGGTGCCGGCCGCATCATTGGCGGTTCAGCCGCGCTGGGGTTTAGCGGTCGCGCCGATGTCCCGCTTTCTCCTTTTCTCCGTGCCGCTGCTGCTGACCGGCACGGCGCTCGCCGCTCCCGCCGCAGCGCAGACCTACGCCGCGCCGACGCGCACCGACGCCGACCGCCTGGCCGATGCGGTGCGGCGCGTCGGTGCCTCGCCGCGCGACCTGTCCGCGCTGGTGGAGGCGGGCGAGCTGTCGATCAAGGTGGGCGATGCCACCGCCGCGGCCGCCTTCTTCAAGCGCGCGGAGCAGGTTGATCCGAACAACGGCCGCGTGAAGGCGGGCATCGCGCGCATCCTCGTCGCGGGCGAGCATCCCGGCGAGGCGCTGCGCTACTTCGACCAGGCGGCACGCACCGGGCTGTCGATGGCGCCCTACGCGGGCGACCGCGGCCTCGCCTACGACCTGACGGGCGAGCAGGAGCGGGCGCAGCGCGACTATCGCCTGGCGTTGAAGCAAGGCGACGATGACGAGATCCGGCGCCGCTACGCGCTGTCGCTCGGCATCGCCGGGCGCAAGGACGACGCGCTGAAGGAGATCGACGCGCTGCTGCGCCGCAGCGACCGCGGCGCGTGGCGCGCGCGTGCCTTTATCCTGGCGATGAACGGCGACGTGCCGGGCGCGAACAAGATCGCCACCAGCATGATGCCGGGAATGGCCAGCGGCCTCTCCGCCTTCTTCCAGCGTCTGCCCGCGCTGGCCCCGGTGGACCGCGCCTTCGCCGTGCACTTCGGCGAGGTCGCGCCCACACCGGCACGGCTGGCCGACGCGCGGCTGGCGCCCCCGTTGTCCGCGCTCGGGGCCGATCCGGACGCGCCGCGCCCGACGCAGGTGGCCACGGTCGCCTCCGCGCCCGCGCCGGTCCAGGTGGCGCGTAACGAGCGCCGCGATCCGCCCCGCACGACGACGCGTGAGAGCCGTCGCGACCGCGAGCGTGGCCGCGTGCTCGGCGGGCCCGTGGTGACGGGGCGGCCGCTGCCGGGCGGCGGCGTCGCGCCGGTCGCGACCCCGCCCGTCAGCGCTTCCGTGGCCGCTGTCGCGGCCACCTCCCCGGCCGTCGCGCCGACGGCGACCTCCGTGGCGGCGCCCGTTGCGACGACGACGCCCGCGCCCGCCATCACTCGGCCGACGACGTCGGTCGCCGCGGCCTCGCCGGTGTATCCGGCTCCGACATCGTCGACGCCTCGACCCGCCGCCGCCAACGTGCCCACCGGCGTCGCGGCGACGCCGCCCGCCACCGCGCCCGCCTCCTCCACGCCGGCGGCGCCGGCGACGGTCGCGAGCCGCCCGGTCGCGCCGATGGTGGCCAGCGCCACGCCGATCCCCGGCGTCGTGCCCGCGGTGACGACCCGCCCCGCCACGCCCGCACCCATCGTTGCCGCGACCCGTTCCGCGCCGCAGCCGGCCATCGCCGCCGCGCGTCCGGTGACGCAGCCGGCCAATGCCGCCCCCGCACCGCCCCGCGGCGACGCGGACGAGATCCTGGCGCGCATCGTCGCCGGCATCAGGATCCCCGAGTCGGAGCTTGCCAGGGCGCCCGCCCGGCCCGCCGCCCCGGGTTCCGCCGCCACGCTCGATCGCGCCGCGCGCCAGGCCGAGCGCAACGTCGCGGCGCAGCGCGGCACGCAACGGTCGCCGGTCCGCGCCGCCGAGGCGGAGGACACGCCCGCCCGGCCGACCGCCGCCGAGCGCCGCGCCAAGGCGGCGGCGGATCGCAAGGCGAAGCAGGAGGCCGCGGAGAAGAAGGCATTGGCCGACAAGGCAGCGGCGGAGAAGAAGGCGGCGAAGGCCGATCCGGTGCGCTACTGGGTGCAGGTGGCGGGCGGCGCGAACCAGGGCGACCTCGGCCGCGCCTGGGCCGACGCGAAGAAGAAGGCGCCGGCGCTCGCCGGCAAGACGGCCTACACGACGCCGCTGCGCGCCACCAACCGCGTCGTCACCGGCCCGTTCAAGAGCGAGGCGGAAGCGCGCGCGATGGTCAACACGCTGTCGAAGCAGGGTCTGTCCGCCTTCTCCTTCACCAGCGCCGCAGGGCAGAAGATGACCCGGCTCGGCGAGAAGTGAGCGCCGCCCCCTATGCGGCGGACCCGGCGCGAAGCCGCGGCCGGCTGCACGACGAGCCCGGCGGCGAGCAGCGCGGGCCGCGCGACTGTTTCCAGCGTGACCGCGACCGTATCGTCCATTCGATCAGCTTCCGTCGGCTGCGCCACAAGACTCAGGTCTTCCTGGCGCCCGACGGCGACCATTTCCGCGTCCGCCTGACCCACAGCCTGGAAGTGGCGCAGATCGGCCGCACGATCGCGCGCGCGCTGGGCCTGAACGAGGATCTGACCGAGGCGTTGTGCCTGGCGCACGACATCGGCCACCCGCCGTTCGGCCACGCGGGCGAGGACGCGCTGAAGGCGGCGATGGGCGAGCGGGGGGCGGACGCCGGCGGGTTCGACCACAACGGCCACACGCTGCGCACGCTGATGCGGATCGAGCGGCCCTACCCGCGCTGGCCGGGGCTGAACCTGACGTGGGAGACGCTGGAGGGACTGGCCAAGCACAACGGGCCGTGCGCCGCGCCGCCATGGGCGCTGGCGGCGGCGGACGCGGAAGCGGCGCTGGCGCTGCACAGCTGGCCCTCGCTGGAGGCGCAGGTCGCGGCGCTAGCGGACGACATCGCCTATGACAACCACGACATCGACGACGGCGTGCGCGCCGGGCTGCTGACGCTGGAGCAGATCCAGGCGGTGCCGCTGGTGGCGCGCGGCTGGGCCGACGTGCGCACGCGCTTCAGCGACTGTGCGCCGGCGATGCTGCGCGGCGAGCTGGTGCGCACGCAGATCGGCGCGATGGTGAACGACCTGATCGCCGATTCGCGCGCGCGGCTGGCGGCGTCGGGCGTCCGGAGCGTCGACGACGTGCGCGCCGCCGGCCGCGCGCTGATCGGTTTCTCCGATGCGATGGCGGGGGAGGAGCGCGTGCTGAAGCGCTTCATGTACGCCAACCTGTACCACCATCCGCGCCAGCTGGAGGCGGCGGCGGCGGCGCAGGAGGTGGTGGCCGGCCTCTTCGCCGCCTATCGCGCCGACCCCGCCCTCCTGCCCGAGGAGTGGCGTGCCCGCCTGCCCGCGGAGGAGCCGTGGGTGAGCCGCCACGTCGCCGACTTCATCGCCGGCATGACCGACCGTTATGCCGTAGCGCGCTATCGCGAGGTGGTGGGGCCGATCACGCTGCCCGACGGCTTCTGAACGACGGCGTCCGCCCTCCTAACCGCGAGGACCGAAGCGCGCGACCAGCTCGTAGGCGTCGGCGACGAACGCCTGCCGCACCAGCGTCACCAGCCGCCCGGCGCGCCACGTGCGGCGCGCGACGCACAGGAGCGGCGCTCCCTTCGCCACGCCCAGCGTCGTCGCCTCCGCGGCCGTGGCGGCGGCGGCGGTGATGCGGGTTTCCGCCTCGCTCCACGGCACGTGTGCCAGCAGCCACGCGCCGGGCGACTGCCGCGCGAAATCCGCCGTCTCGATTCCTGGCGCTACCGCGGCCGCGACCAGCCGGTGCTCCGCCGCCAGCGGCCGGCCGTCGGCCGTATGCACGCCGTCCAGCTCCAGCATGGCGCTCTGCGAAGCGTCGGCCGCGCGCAAGGTGCGGCCGAGCAGGCGATAGGCGTAGGCCTGCCCGCGCGCCGCGACTTCCGCGGCGAGGTCGGGAATGTCGAGCACCATCGAATGCGCGCGTGGCCGGGCGACGAAGGTGCCCGCCTTGCGCCGCCGCTCGATCAGCCCGGCGGCGGCGAGCGGCGACAGCGCCTTGTGCACGGTCATGCGCGCGCAGCCGTAATGCGCCATCAGCGCCTGCTCGGTCGGCAGCCGGTCGCCCGGCGCCAGCTCGCCGGACAGGATGCGCGTCTCGAAATCGGTGCGGATCCGGTCGTGGAGCGTCCCGTTCACGCCAGCAGCCGCCCGATGACGCGCGCGTAGCGCGCGCGGATCGCGTCGCGCGCGACGTGGCGGCCGCCGCTCACCCACTCGCGTCCGGCGCGCCACACGCGGTCGATCCCCGCGCGCCCGGCGGCGAAGACCAGCGCGTCGAGCAGCGCGTCGTCGCGCCGGCCGAGGAGCGAGGGGTGCGAGAGGTCGAGCGCCACCGCGTCGAACGCCGCCCCCTCCGCCAGTCCCGTGGCGACGCCCAGCGCCTGCGCCCCGCCCGCCACCGCCCCGGCATGGAGCGCCGCCCCGGTCGCGCCGCCTGCGCCGTCCGCCAGCACGTTGCGCGCGCGCAGCGACAGCCGCTGGCCATATTCCAGCAGCCGCAGCTCTTCCGTGGCGTCGATCAGCACATTCGAATCGCTTCCGACACCGAACCGCCCGCCGGCGGCGCGGAACGCAGCGGCGGGGAACAGGCCGTCGCCCAGGTTCGCCTCCGTCACCGGGCACAAGCCCACGACCGCGCCCGCGCGCACGATGCCGCCCGCCTCCGCGGGCGTGACGTGGGTGGCGTGGACCAGACACCAGTGCGAACCGACGTCGACATGGTCGAGCAGCCATTCCACCGGGCGCCGGCCCGACCAGGCGAGGCAGTCGTCCACCTCGCGCTGCTGTTCGGCGACGTGGATATGGATCGGCGCCTCGCCGGCAAGCGCGACCAGCGGCGGCAGGTCGTCCGGCGCAGCGGCGCGCAGGCTGTGCGGAGCGATGCCGACGACGGCATCGCGCAGCGGGGCGACGGCGGCGCGGCTGCCCTCCACCAGCCGGGCGAAGCCGTCGCGGTCGCTGACGAAGCGGCGCTGCTGCGGCAGCGGCGGGCGTGCGCCGAAGCCGGACCAGGCGTAGAACACCGGCAGCAGCGTCAGGCCGATCCCGCTCGTCTCCGCCGCCTGCGCGATCGCCGCCGCCATCTCCGCGGGCGCGTCGTAGCCGCGGCCGTCGGGCGCGTGGTGCAGATAGTGGAACTCGCCGACGCGGGTGAAGCCGGTCTCCAGCATCTCCATGTAGGCGAGCGCGGCGATGGCGGCGACGTCGTCGGGCGTCAGCCGGTCGAGGAAGCGGTACATCACCTCCCGCCACGTCCAGAAGCCGTCATCCCCGGCGCCGCGCCCCTCCGCCAGCCCTGCCATCGCGCGCTGGAAGGCGTGGCTGTGCAGGTTGGGCAGGCCGGGGATCAGGCAGGCGGCGTACCGGTCTCCAGGCTGTGCGGCGGCGCCCGTCGCGATCGCGGCGATGCGCCCGCCGCGCACCGCCACGCGCACGTCGCGGCGCCAGCCGCCGGGCAGCCGCGCCGCGCCGGCGAAGAGGGTGAGATCGGCCATCGCCTTTTGTCTAGACATGAGCGTCCGGCGGCACAACGCGCCGTCCGGCGCCGGACGCGAAACGAGGCCCCCGCCGGGTGGGCGAGGGCCCCGCTGCTCGTTCGACCTTGGCCGCTTACGGCTTGGGCAGGCGCACCGTCGGGCCGATATTGTCCACCACCGCGCGCGCGTTGAAGGCGCGGACGTTGCCGCGTTCCGGCGTGCCCTTGAACATCACCACCTCGGCCGACGCCTCGTATCGGTCGACAGTGCGGATGTCGGCGCCGCCGCCCCAGCCGCCCCACGGGCCGCCCCAGAACGGATCCCACGCGCGATAGCCGAAGCCGCGCCCGTAGAAGCCCCAGCGTGGACCCCAGAGGCCGCCGCCGAACCCGCCGAAACCAGGACCCCAGGCGCCAGGCGTCGAGTAGGTGCGCGCCTGGCGATCGGTGTCGCGGTCGGCCATGACGAAATAGTCGAAGCCGTTCTGCAGCGTCAGTTCCGCCGCGCGGAACAGCAGATAGCGTTCCACCACGTCGCGGTCGGTAACGGTGTTGCCCGCGAAGGTGACGCGGTAGCGGTTCGGCTCGATGCGAAGGTCGCTGTAGCCGGTGCGATAGAAGCCCGATCCGGTCGCCGGGCGATACGTCGTCTCCGTCGCGCAGGCCGCGACGAGCATCGTGCTGGCCGCCAAGGCTGCGACAACCGCCTTGCGACCCAAGTTCCTCAACATGCTGCCATTCTCCGAACATGCCGCGAACACGGCATGGCGTGCGCGTAGCTGACCCGAGTGGAACGTGCGATGAACGGAATGGGTCCGGCGACGACATGCGCGCGGGAAAGACGGTGGCTCCCTGAGTAGGATTCGAACCTACGGCCGCTCGATTAACAGTCGAGAGCTCTACCGCTGAGCTATCAGGGAATGCCGTCGCGGAAGCGCGCTCTATAAGGGTGTCGCCGCGCTGCGCAACCCCAAACTTCTACGCGAGAAACTGCTCCATCGTGATGCGGTCGTCCAGCGCGTGATCGGGATCGAACAGCAGCGTCAGCTCGCGCGAGCGGTCGACCGCGATCGAGACCTCCGCCACCTCGCGCACCTCGCGCTGGTCCGCCACGGCGGACACGGGGCGCTTGCCCGCGTCCAGCACGCGCAGCGTCACGCGCGCGCGATCGGGCAGGATCGCGCCGCGCCAGCGCCGCGGGCGGAACGCGCTGATCGGGGTCAGCGTGACCAGGTTGGAGGCGAGCGGCAGGATCGGCCCGTTGGCGGACAGATTGTAGGCGGTGGACCCCGCCGGCGTGGCGACCAGAATGCCGTCGCACGACAGCTCGTCCAGCACGATGCGGTCGTTGACCTTCACCTCCAGCTTGGCGGTCTGCCGCGTCTCGCGCAGCAGCGACACCTCGTTGATCGCGGGCAGCGTGTGGATGCGGCCGTCGGCGCCCGTCGCCGTCATCGTCAGCGGCGCGACCTTGAACGCCTTGGCGCGGCGCAGCCGCTCGTCCAGGCCATGGCGGCGCCACTCGTTCATCAGGAAGCCAACGGTGCCCAGGTTCATGCCGAACACCGGCACGATCGGCCCGCGCCGTTCCAGCAGCGTGTGCAGCGTCTGCAGCATGAAGCCGTCGCCGCCCAGCGCGATCACCAGGTCCGCCTCGTCCAGCGGGCACCATTCCCAGGCGTCGGCCAGCTCCGCCCGCGCCGCCTGCGCCGGCGGCGTGGGCGAGGCGACCAGCGCCCGCCGCGCGTACTCGGTCATCCGCCGGTGACGCTCATGTGGCGCGCCACCGCCGGCGCCGCGCCGGCCTCGATGCGGAAGTCGTGGCGCCGCGGCTTGGCCGCCAGCGCGTCCGCGATCGCGGCGTCCAGCGCGGGCACGCCGCCCTCGCGCAGCGCCGCCTTCAGGTCGCGGTGGTCGTCGTGGCCGAGGCAGGTGTACAGCCGCCCCTCGGTCGTCAACCGCACGCGATTGCAGCCGTCGCAGAAATTGGCGGTCAACGGCGAGATGAGGCCCAACCGCGTCGCGCCGCCGTCCACGCGCCAGTAGCGCGCCGGCCCGCCGGTGGTGGCGGCGTCGCGCGACAGGCGGTGGGTGCGCTCCAGCCGCTCCTTCACCGCGGTCAGCGGCAGGAAGCGGTCGGTGCGATCCTCGTCGATCGCGCCCAGCGGCATCGTCTCGATCAGCGTCAGGTCGTGGCCTTCCGCCACGCACCAGTCGAGCATGGCGGCGATCTCGTCCTCGTTCAGGCCCTTCAGCGCGACCATGTTGATCTTGACGCGCAACCCCGCCGCCTTCGCCGCGGCGATGCCGCCCAGCACCTGCGCCACGTCGCCGTGGCGGGTGATGAAGCGGAAGCGGTCGGCGTCGCGGCTGTCCATGCTGACGTTCACGCGGCGCACGCCGGCATCGACCAGCGCGGGCGCGAACTGCGCCAGGCGCGTGCCGTTGGTGGTCAGCGTCAGCTCGTCCAGCCCGGCGCCGACGTGCCGGCCCAGTCGCTGCGTCAACTGCATTACGTCGCGCCGCACCAGCGGCTCGCCGCCAGACAGCCGCACCTTGCGGACGCCGCGCGCGACAAACCGCTCGGTGATGACGGCCAGCTCCTCCAGCGTCGCGATCCTGTCGCGCGGCAGGAAGGTCATGTGCTCGGCCATGCAATAGCGGCAGCGCAGGTCGCAGCGGTCCGTCACCGACACGCGCAGGTACCGGATGGTGCGACCGAAGCCGTCGACCAGGGGAGCGTCGGACGCCATCACGCGCGGAACGCTACGGCCCGGCGCCGGCGAGGGCAAGGCCCCGTGCCGAATGTGGACGAGCGGCTTCCTTGGCGCGGGGGGCGCATTCTCCTAGGAGATGCGGCGATGGGATCGAGCATGGACCAGGAACGCGCCACCGTGCGGATCGTGCCGGGCGCGCGCGACGACGTGGCGGAGGCGGTGGCGCTCGCGGGCTGGCACGCGGGCGAGGACGCCCGCGTCGTGCTGGCCGACGCGCGCGACGGCACCGCGGCGGTCGCGGCGGAGGACGCCCGCGCGATCGCGCGCCGGGCCGCGCTGGTCGCGCTGGTGGCCGATGCGGCCGGGGCGGCACGCGCGCACGACGCCGGCGCCACCCATGCCGCGGTGGGGCTGGACGCGCTGGCACCGACGCTGCGTTTCGCCGCGCGTTACGTCCGCCGGATGCGTGGCGAGGGGCGCCGCGCGGAGGAAGCGGAGGCGGAGGACGACGCGGCCGCCTTCGCGCTGGCGCATCACGGCGCCGGGGTGACGGCGATGATCGCGGCGCTCACCAGCTTCGAGATCGTCAACGCCGCGTTCGGCCGGGCCGCGGGCGACGCGCTGGTCAACGCGGCGCAGGCACGGCTGGCGCAGGCGCTGGCGGCCCATGCCGCCATCGTCACGCGCGACGGATCGGCCTTCACCATCCTGCTGGCGGGCGCACCGGTGGAAGCGGAGGCGGCGCTGGCCGCGGTGGAGCGCGCGCTGGCCGCGCCGTTCGACGTCGGCGGGGAGACCATCCAGGTCGGTGCGCGCATCGGCGTCGCGCGCGCCGCGGTGGACGAGCCGTCCGCGGACCTGCTGCGCCGTGCCGCGGAGGCGCTGGCGCGCGCGCGCGGCGGGGGCGGGGAGGGTGCGACGACGCAGGTCGCGCCCGATCACGACGGCGCGGCGCTCTCCGCACTGGCCGCCGACCTGCACCGCGCGATCGAGCGCGGCGAGATCGAGGTGCGTTTCCAGCCGCAGGTCGCCCTGTCCGACGGGCGGGTCGCCGGGGTCGAGGCGCTGGCGCGCTGGCAGCATCCGCGGCTGGGCCTGCTGGGCGCCGCCAGCCTGCTCGCCGCCGCTGACCGCGCCGGGCTGGGCGTGGCGCTGTCCGAGCATCTCCAGGCGCTGGCGCTGGCGCATGTCGCGGCGTGGCCGGCGACGCTCGCGCACCTGCGCGTGGCGGTGAACGTGACGGCGGCGGACGTGGCGCGCGCGGGCTTCGCCGACGGCTTCCTCGCGCGCGTCGGCTCCAGCGGGGTCGATCCGGCGCGGGTGACGGCGGAGATCACCGAGGGCGGGCTGATCGACGACCTCGAGGCGGTCGCCCCCGCGTTGCAGGTCCTGCGCGCCGCCGGCTGCCGCGTGGCGGTGGACGATTTCGGCACCGGCTATTCCAGCCTCGCCTATCTCGCCACGCTGCCGCTCGACTATCTGAAGATCGACCGCGCCCTGACGCAGGACGTGGTCGCCGAACGCCGCCGCCGCGCCGTGGTGGAGGGCGTGCTGGCGATCGCCGCCGCGCTGTCGCTGGAGACGATCGCCGAGGGCGTCGAGACAGAGGAGCAGCGCGCGCTGCTCGCGGCGCGCGGATGTACCTACTATCAGGGGTTCCTGTGTGCCGAGCCGCTGAACGACGCCGGCCTCGTCGCTCTGGTCGCCGGAAACGCGAGCAATTGATTCACCGATCGGCGCTATAGCGGTGGCGTCGGCGCATCCCGCGCCGCCCGACGGAGATCGCTTATCCGCCTGTCGCCCCGCCTTGACGGACCGTTGCCGCACGACGAACCCGCGCGTCAGCGTGAGGTCGATGGCCTGGCGCCGCCGGGCTATCGCGCCGCGGAACTGGACCGGATCGCCGCCGCGGCAGCGGATCTGATCGGCACGCCGATCGGCCTGGTGACGCTGATCGACCGCGACCGGCTGACCGCCCCCGGCTGGCACGGCATCGCCTTCGACGGATTGGCGCGGACGCAGAGCGTGTGCTCGCACGGTATCCTGACGCCGGACGAACTGCTGTGCGTGCCCGACCTGCAAGCCGACGCCCGTTTCGCCGGGCTGAGGATCGCGCAGGGGACGAACGCGCTGCGCTTCTACGCCGGCGCCCCGCTGGTGACGCCGGGCGGTCGGGCCTTCGGCATGTTGTGCGTGTTCGACAATGCACCGCGCCCGCGGCCCGACGCGGACCGGTGCGAAGCGCTCCGCCGCCTGGCCGCCGCCGCCGTGGCCCGCATGGAGAGAGCGGCGGCCGCCTGACGGCGGTTGAGTACGCGGCGCGGTGGCCCCCGGCCCGAGGCCGGGGTGACGCCGCGCCTGCCGACGCTCAGATGCGTGCGCGGATGCCGCCGTACACGCCGGTGCCGCTGGTGGCGGTGCCGAAGATCTCCTCGTAGCGCTCGTCGAACAGGTTTTCGACCCGGCCGAACAGCGAGAAGCGGTCGGACAGGCGATAGTCGGCGTTGAGGTTCACCAGCACATATTCCTGCATCGGCACCGTGACCGACGCGAAGCTGGGCGTGAAGGCGACGTCGGTCATCCGCCCGTTGTAGCGGACGGTCAGCGTGCCGGCGAAGCGGCGGTCCGGACTGGTCACCGTCGTGTTCAGGCTGGCGACGTGGCGCGGGCGGCGCACCTCCTCCACACCGTTCTCGCGCGCGCGCAGGTAGGTGTAGGCGAGATCGAAGCGGATCGGCTCGATCGGCCGGGCCGACACGAACGCCTCCACCCCGTGCTGCGTCGACCGCGTGGTGCGGTTGGCCGGGGTGGCGATGAAGTCCGGCGCGGGGAAGGTTGTGAAGATCTCGTTCTCCAGCCGGCTGTCGAAATACGTCGCACCGATCGACGCCTTGCCGCCGGCCAGGTCGTAGTCCGCGCCCGCTTCCCACCCCTTCGACTTTTCCGGCTTCAGGTCCGGATTGCCGATGTAGCGGCCGTCCGCGAAGCCGAAGAGCTCGTAATAGCCCGGGTTCTTGACGCCGGTGCCGTAGGCGCCGCGCACGCGCAGGCCGAAGGGCAGGCGATAGCCCGCCTGCGCGCGCCACGTGGTCGCGTCGTCGAAGCGGTCGTTGGCGTCGTGGCGCACGCTGGCACCGGCGGACAGCGCGTCGTCGACGGTCAGCTCGTACTGGCCGACGAAGCCCCAGTTGGTGGTGTCGCGCGTGCCGGAGAAGGCGAAGCCGCCGGGCGTCGTGTTGCGGAACTCCTCCCGCTCCCAGTCGACCGCGCCGGTCACGCGGCTCTTCACCCGGTCGCCACCCAGGCGCAGGCTGGTCTCGAACGTGCCCTTGTAGCGGCGCCCGTCGTTGCCGGCGTTGCGCCCGGTGGTGGTGTACCCCTCGCGCGTCAGGTCGGCGAACTGCGCCGTCAGCGCGTTGCTCCAGCGCCCGCCCGCCAGCGACAGCTCGGCCCTGGCGAGGCCGTAGATCGACGTGCTGGTCAGCCGTCCGCCGGGCGTGTCCACCGTCACATCGAAGCCGGGCAGCGCCGGGTTGGCGCCGGTCTGGTTCGATTGCGCGTCGGTGTAGGCGTAGCGGCCGACGCCGGTCAGCGTGAAGCCGCCGCCGGGCGTCCACGTCACCTTGGCGGTGCCGTTCGCGCTGGTCGCGCCGATGTCGCGCGCGCCGCCGCGCGCGGTCGGCGTGCCGTCGCTGCGCAGCATCGAGCCCGACACGGCATAGTCGATCGCGTCGCCGAACCCCGCGACACGGGCCCCGCCGGCGAAAGTGCCGAACGATCCGCCCTCCGCACGCAACGACACGCCCGGCGCCTCCCGCCCTGTCAGCGTGATGTACTGGATGACCCCGCCGATCGCGTCGGAGCCGTAGAGCGAGGATTGCTGGCCGCGCAGCACCTCGATCTTCGCTGCCTCGTCGGCGATCAGCGTGCCGAAGTCGAACTCCCCCTGGAACGGGTCCGACGCCTCGATCCCGTCGATGAGGACGAGGACGTGGTTCGCCTCGCTGCCGCGCACGCGCACCTGGGTCAGCGAGCCGGGGCCGCCGCTGCGATTAACGGCGAGGCCCGGCACATCGCGCAGCACGTCGGAGACGACGCGCGTCTGTCGCCGGTCGAGCGCCTCCGCGTCCAGCAGCGTCACGCTGGCGGGCAGGTTGCGGATCTCCGTCCCCTCGCCCGAGCGCGAGGCGGTGACGACGACGGCGTTGCCCGCCTCGTCGGTGGTCGGCAGCGTCGGGTTGCTCTGCGCCGCGGCCGGTGCGGCGGTGGCTGCGCTGGTCAGCAGCGCGATCAGGATGGTCTTCGTCACGTCTTCTCTTCCCCCCGCGTCGAACGATGAAGCGCGGGCGGGGGCTGTCCGGCGAGCGGACGGCGGCGCGGGCACGCGAGGGCGAACGCGGGGCCCGAGCGCACGCGCGCCGCCGCGGCCCCCGAAAGGCCGCGCGGCGTCAGTCGCTCGAACGGACGTATCCTTCCGTGCCCCGGCCATCCCCTGGACGCGAGACATGAGCGACACGCACCGGCAGGTCTCCTGGCTCGCGGGTCACGGCTCGAAGCGCACCTTCCCAGGTTTCCCCAGTGGTCGCGCGGGGAACGGCTTCCCCGCGCACGCGCCTCTCGCTCGCCGCTCACAGTTGCAGGGACAGCCGCGGAATTGGGAAGTCGCCTTCCCGCACCGCATTCCCTCTTAGGCCCCCTCGCGAGGGCACCGGCGCGATCGAACGGGCCGGGCGGACCCGGCTCGTGCGGCGGCGCTTACGCCGCCTTCGCGGGTGCAGCAAGGGGCTTCGACGTGACGGTCAGCGCACCCGCCCGGTCGGCACCACCAGCCCCTCACCGAACCACGCCGTGATGCCGTACACTTCCGCCAGCAGCGCCGGTGTCAGCACGTGGCGGGGCGCGCCGTCCGTCGCCAGCGCGCCGTCCGCCAGCACCAGCACCCGGTCGCAGAAGCGCGTCGCCAGCGTCAGGTCGTGCAGCACCGCGACGACCAGCGCGCCCGCGTCCGCCTCGGCGCGCAGCAGCTCCATCCCCTCGATCTGGTGCGCGGGGTCCAGGCTGGCGAGCGGCTCGTCGACGATCAGCGCGCCCGCCTCCACCGCCAGCGCACGCGCCAGCATGACGCGCGCGCGCTCCCCGCCCGACAGCGTGGTGGCATCGCGCTGCGCCAGCGCGGCGACGTCCGCCCGCGCCATCGCCCGGTCGATCGCGCGGCGGTCGGCGTCGGATAGTCGCGAGAAGGGGGCGAGGTGGGGCAGGCGGCCCAGCTCCACCAGCCGGCGGACCGACAGGGGCCAGTGCAGCACCTGCCCCTGTGGCAGGTAGGCGACGCGCCGCGCCCGCTCCGCGCGGGTCAGCGCGTCGCGCGGCTCTCCGTCGATCGTCACGCGTCCGGCATGGGGCACCAGCCCGAGCAGCGCGCGCACCAGCGTCGACTTGCCCGCCCCGTTCGGGCCGAGGACACCCACCAGGGTGCCGGGCGCGAGCGCGACCGTCACGTCGCGCACCACATCGCGCGCGTCCAGCGTCACGCCGACGCCCTCGGCGGCGATGCTCACCACAGCCGCCGCTCACGCATCAGATGGGCGAGGAACACCGGCACGCCGAGGAAGGCGGTGACGACGCCCAGTCGCAGCTCGCTGGTCGTCGGGATCACGCGCACTGCCACGTCGGCCAACACCAGCAGCGCCGCGCCCGCCAGCGCGCTAGGCCACAGCAGCGCGGACGGGCTGCGATCGGTCAGCGGGCGGATCAGGTGCGGCACGATCAGCCCCACGAAGCCGATCGCGCCCGACACCGCCACCGCCCCGCCGACGCCGATCGCGACGCCGAGCAGCAGGCGTCGCCGCGTCGCTGCGAGGTCCACGCCCAGCGCCGCGGCGCCGTCCTCGCCCAGCGTCAGCGCGTCGAGTGCGCGCCCCTGCCCGGCGAGCAACACGATTCCCACGCCGATGCAGGGGAGGGCGAGGAGGACGTGCCGGAACGACCGGTCCTCCAGGCTGCCGAGCAGCCACGTCATGATCTCCATCGCCGCGAACGGATTGGGCGAGAGGTTCAGCGCCAGGCTGATCCCCGCGCCGGCCAGCGTCGAGACGGCGATGCCGGCGAGGATCAGCGTCAGCGGGCTCTCCGACCGGCCCGCCAGCGTGAACAGCAGCGCCAGCGTCGCGAGCGCGCCCGCGATGGCGAGCAGCGGCAGCACCCACGGCCACGCCTGCGCGAGGCCGAAGTAGAGCGCGATCACCGCGCCCAGCGCCGCGCCGTTGGACGCGCCCAGCACCGACGGCTCCGCCAGCGGGTTGCGCAGATACCCTTGCAGCGCCGCCCCGCCGAGCCCCAGCATCGCGCCGACCGCCAGGCCGAGCAGCACGCGCGGCACTCGCAGTTCGACGAGGATCGCCCGCTCGATGTCGTCGCCGCGCCCCGCGAGCGCCGCGAGCACGCGCCCCGGCGGGATCGCCGCGCTGCCGACCGCGACGCCCAGCAGGGCGGCGAACAGGACGAGCAGCAGGAGGGCGGGGGCGAGGCGGGTCACGCCGCCCGGCAAGGCAGGAAGGAAGAGCGGGGCCTCGACAGGCTCAGCCCGAGTGGGGGTGATGGCGGCATTCATGCCGGTTAGGCCGTGCGATCGACTCCAACAAGCATCCCCGCTCTGCTTGCGCTACCTGTCTTCCCCGTTCGCGCCGAGCCGGTCGAAGCGCGGTTCTTCTCCCGCGCGGCTGGCAACCTGCGCCGGGACGAGGCATTGCCCCCCCGTGCGTCGCCTCCTCGCCCTCCCGCTCATCCTCGCGACCCTCGGCGCCGCATCGCCCCGGCCGCAGCGGATCGTGTCGTTGAACCTGTGCGCCGACCAGTATCTCCTCGCGCTCGCCGATCGGGGGCAGATCGCCGCGGTCACGCGGCTGTCGCGCGATCCGGCGATGTCGGCGGTGGCGGCGCAGGCGGCGTCCTATCCGGTGACGCGCGGCACGGGAGAGGACGTGCTGGCGCTGCGACCCGACCTGGTCATCGCCGATCCGTATTGGCGGCCGGAGACGATGGCGCGGCTGCGCGCACGCGGGATCGCGACGCTCGCGCTGCCCCCGGCGGACAGCTATGCCGCCATCCGGGACCAGGCGCGGCAGGTCGCCGCGGCGATCGGCCGACCCGCTCGCGGCGACCGGCTGGTCGCGGTGATGGACCGCGCGCTCGCCGCCGTGCCGCCGGGCGCCGGGCGGGGGAGAGTGGCCGCCTATTACCAACGGCGCGGGTTCCTGACGGGCGGGGGCACGCTGGTCGACGAGATGATGCGCCGCGTCGGCCTCGCCAACCTCGCCACGCGGCTGGGCAAGCCGCCGCTCGCGCGCGTGGGGCTGGAGGAGATGGCGCTCGCCCGGCCGGATTATCTGATCGTCGAGAGCGAGACCGATCGCGTGGCGGACCAGGGAACGGAGATGCTCCACCACCCCCTCCTCGCGCGCATGCCGCGACTGCGCGTGCCGGAGGCGTGGACCGTGTGCGGCGGCCCCGCCTACGTTCGCGCGGCGCAGTCGCTGGCGCGGCAGCTATCATCGCTCGCCATCCCGGCGACGGCCGGGATCCAGGGCCGCAGGCGACACGCGCGCCACTCTGGACCCCGGCCTTCGCCGGGGTGACGAATGCCGCTACGCCGTCGCCGCCGTCTTCTGCGGATGGTGCGGCGTCAGGATCAGCGTCCGCCCTTCCACCCGCCAGGATTTCAGCCGCGACAGGAAGTTCATGCCCAGCACGTCGACGTCGCCGAACGCAGGCGAGACGACGACCGTCAGGTCGCGCGCCACCACGTTGCCGAAGCGCAGCTCGGTCACTTCGCCCGTCTGCGCCTGCACCGTGCCGTTGGCGGTCTTCAGGAGGACGGGGAAGGGCGAGTTGCGCGGTTCCACCCCGGCCAGTTGCGCCGTGCGCGGCGACAGCGCAGTGATCGTCGCGCCGCTGTCGACCAGCAGCCGCCGCGTCACGCCGCCCATTCGCGCACGGACGTAGAAGTGGCCGTCGGTGCTCATGCGGATGCGCGTCTCCTCGCCCGCCACTTCCTGGCTCTCCAGGTTCAGCTTGCCCGCCACCTGCGCCAGCCACGGGTCCAGCCGCTCGCGCTCGGTGACGAGGAAGGCGACCGATCCGATCGCCGCGACCCAGAACAAGACGCTCACCACCAGCCGCAATCCCGGGACGCGCCGCGCCAGCAGCGAGGCGATCAGCAGCCCGCCGAGGACGAGAAGGAAAGGCGAGGGGACGCCGAGGTCGAAGGCCATGCGCCAGATATAGGAAGCGCGCGGCCCGCTGGAATGACTGGCGCGACGCGGTCGGGCGCTTTATATCGGCGAGCGATGACGGCCCGGCCCGCCCCCTCGACTACCACCGCCCCGGCGGGCGTCGCACGCGGCTGAGCGGCCGCGTGCCGCCCGCCCGGATCGGGCGGGCCGAGCGACCGGCGTTCCGATCCGTCTTTCTCCTTCCGGTTGCTCTTCTCCCGTGCGCGCGGATAAGCGGGCGCGACACTCGTTGCAGGATGGTTCCATGGAGATGCTCTCGATCACGCTGCCCGACGGCTCGGTCCGCGAGGTCGCGCGCGGGACCACCCCCGCCGATATCGCCGCCGCGATCGGACCCGGCCTCGCCAAGGCCGCCATCGCGGCGCGCGTCGACGGCGAGCTGCGCGACCTGTCGCGGCCGCTGGAGCGCGACGCCGCGCTGGCTTTGGTAACGCAGAAGGACGAGAAGGACGCGCTGGAGCTCGCCCGCCACGATTTCGCGCACGTGCTGGCGGAGGCGGTGCAGCACCTGTTCCCCGGCACGCAGATCACCTTCGGCCCCGCGACCGACGACGGCTTCTACTACGACTTCGCACCGAAGGATCGGCCGTTCACCGAGGAGGACTTGCCGGGGATCGAGGCGGAGATGCGCCGCATCATCGCGCGCAACGAGCCGTTCGTGCGCGAGGTGTGGACGCGCGAGCAGCTGATCGAGACGTGGCAGCGGCAGGGCGAGACGTTCAAGGCCGAGTGGGCGGCGGAGCTGCCCGGCGACGAGGAGTTGACGATCTACCGGCAGGGCCAGTGGCTCGACATGTGCCGCGGCCCCCATATGCCGACCACCGGGCGGCTCGATCCCGCCGCCTTCAAGCTGACGCGCGTGTCCGGCGCCTATTGGCGCGGCGACCAGAACAACGCGATGCTCAGCCGCATCTACGGCACCGGCTGGCTCAACCGGAAGCAGCTCGACGCGCACCTGACCATGCTGGAGGAAGCGGCGAAGCGCGACCACCGCAAGCTGGGGCAGGAGATGGACCTGTTCCACCTCCAGGCGGAGGCGCACGGCAGCGTCTTCTGGCATCCCAAGGGCTATATGATCTGGCGCGAGCTGGAGGCGTACATGCGTCGTGCCATCGACGGCGCGGGCTATCGCGAGGTGAAGACGCCGCAGGTGATGGACGCGCGCCAGTGGGAGCAATCGGGCCATTGGGGCAAGTATCGCGAGAACATGTTCGTCATCCCCGACGAGGTGCCGAATACCGAGGACGAGGGGCCGATCGTCAGCGACGACGCCGAGTGGATGGCGCTGAAGCCGATGAACTGCCCGGCGCACGTCCTGATCTTCCGCCAGGGCATCAAGTCCTACCGCGACCTGCCGCTGCGGCTGTACGAGAACGGCTGCTGTCACCGCAACGAGCCGCACGGCGCGCTGCACGGCCTGATGCGCGTGCGCCAGTTCACGCAGGACGACGCGCACATCTTCTGCACCGAGGACCAGATCGTCGACGAGGTCCGCGCCTTCTGCGCGCTCGCCGACCGCATCTACAAGGACCTGGGCTTCGCGGGCTATTCGATCAAGCTGGCGCTGCGGCCGGAGAAGCGCTTCGGCACCGAGGAGATGTGGGACAAGGCGGAGGCGGAGCTGCGCGACGCGGTGGCGCGTGCCGGGCTCGCCACGGAGGAATACGGCTGGGAGGAGCTGCCGGGCGAGGGCGCCTTCTACGCGCCGAAGCTGGAATGGCACCTGACCGACGCGATCGGGCGGACGTGGCAGGTCGGCACGATCCAGTCGGACCGCGTGCTGCCCGACCGGCTGGACGCCAGCTACGTCGGCGACGACGGCGAGCGGCACCGCCCCGTGATGCTCCACCGCGCCATCTTCGGCAGCTACGAACGGTTCATCGGCATCCTGATCGAGCATCACGCCGGCAAGCTGCCGCTGTGGCTGTCGCCGGTGCAGGCCGTCGTGGCGACGATCGTCAGCGACGCGGACGATTTCGCCGAGGAGGTCGCCGCCGAGTTGCGCCGCGCGGGCCTGCGCGTGGAGACCGACCGCCGCAACGAGAAGATCAACTACAAGGTGCGCGAGCATTCGCTGGCCAAGGTCCCGGCGCTGCTGGTGGTCGGCAAGCGCGAGGCGGAGGAGGGCAAGGTCGCCGTGCGCCGACTGGGCAGCCAGGCGCAGGAGGTGATGACGCTGGCCGATGCGATCGCCGCGCTGAAAGCCGAGGCGACGCCGCCGGATCTGCGTTAATCGGCGGTGCATCGCGGCGTCCGCATCCTTCCTGCGAACGACGGAGGCGTGCGATGATGATGGTGACGGCGATCCTGCTGCTGGCGGCGCAGGCCGGGCCTCCGGATACCGCGCGGGTGCCGCCGCCCGTCCGGGTGGAGGCGCGGCCCGCGCCCGCGGGAGCCGCCGCGCTGAACGACGTGGACGCCGCCGTCCGCCGCGCGGATCGCGACGACCGGCTGACCGGCCGCGACGTCCGCCGCGCGCGCAACGAGGCTTCGCAGCTGCGCGATCTGCGCGACCGCTATGCCGCCGGCGGGCTGTCCGACGCCGAAGCGCGCGAGATCGAGACGCGCGCGCAGGTGATGGAGAGCATCCTCAACGCGCCCGCCAGCTGCGCGCCGCGCTGAAATCGCGCGGCACGGCTTCATTCGGCGCGCGAGATCGCCTATATGGCGCGGATGAATCAACAGGAGAAGCTTCCATACGTCCGCCCATGATGCGCCGCCCCATGCAGGCGCCACCGATGAACGGCCCTCGTTTCAACGAGTGGATCCAGAGCCAGAAGGTCCGCGTGATCGATCACGAGGGCGAGAACCTCGGCGTCATGTACACGCGCGAGGCGATCGAGCAGGCCAAGGAAGTCGGCCTCGACCTGGTCGAGGTGTCGCCCAACGCCGATCCGCCCGTGGCCAAGTTCCTGGACGTGGGCAAGTACAAGTACGAGGCCCAGAAGAAGGCGAATCTCGCCCGCAAGTCGCAGAAGACGCAGGAGATCAAGGAGATCAAGATGCGTCCGAACATCGACGATCACGACTACGACACCAAGATGAAGAAGGTGGCGGAGTTCATCGGCGAAGGCGACAAGGTGAAGGTGACCATGCGCTTCCGCGGGCGCGAGCTGAGCCATGGCCAGCTCGGCATGAACGTGCTCCAGCGCGTGGCGGAGCAGGTGGCCGAGGTCGCCAAGGTCGAGGCCTATCCGCGCATGGAAGGCCGGCAGATGCTGATGGTGCTCGCGCCCAAGTGAGCCGTTGACACCGTCGGGCGCGCGGGGGGGGGCGACGCTTTTCCCCTGCGTGCCGCCTTCGAGGCGCTACTGCCTGCCCCGGCGCTTTCCCGCACTGTCCCCATTCGTCACCCCCGGGTGAGATAGGACAGGCGACCGCGACCCCTACGCCGCCTCGTCGTAGGCCAGCCCCGACGCCGCTGCCAGCAGCCGCTTCTCCAGCGACCTGACGCGCGGCCCCGCCGCCAGTTTGTCCCCCGTCAGGTCGGTGAGGTAGAAGGTGTCCACCGCCCGCTCGCCATAGGTCGCGACGTGGGCGGAGTGGATCGTGACCTTCGACAGGAACAGCGCGTGGGCGAGCTGGTTCAGCAGCGCCGGGCGGTCGCGCGCATTCACCTCCACGACGGTGAAGCGGTTCGACGCCTTGTGGTCCACCAGCACGTTGGGTTCGATGCGGAAGGCGTCCGCGCGCATCCGCGGCGCGGGTTTCGCCTTCAGCCGGTCGCCCAGTTTCCACCGCTCCATCAGCGCATCGCGGATCGCCGCTTCCAGCCGCGCGAGCTGGCCCTCCTCGGCAAACATGCCGCCCAGCGGATCCTGCACGAGGAAATTGTCCAGCGCCATGCCGTCGCGCGTGGTGTGGATGCGCGCGTCGATGATGTTGCCGCCCGCGACGTGGATGGCGCCGGCGATGCGGCTGAACAGGCCCGGATGGTCGGCGGCGTAGACCGTGACCAGCGTCGCCCCGCGATCCGCATCCGCGTGCGCCTCGATCGACAATGGCGCCTCGCCCGCGCGCGTCACGAAGGCGGCGTTGCGCGCCAGCACGTCGGCGGGCTCCGCGATCCAATACGGTTCGGGCAGCCGGCGGACGTAGGCGGCGAGCGTGGCCGCGTCCCACCCCATCGCGGCGCCCAGCGCCTCCTGCTTGGCGGCCAGCCGCTCGGTCCGCCCCTTCTGCTTGTGGCCCAGGCGCAGCACTTCCTCGCCGGCCTCGTACAGGTCGGACAATAGCTGTCGCTTCCACCCGTTCCACGTGCCCGGCCCCACCGCGCGGATATCGACTACGGTGAGCACCAGCAGCATCCGCAGCCGCTCCGCCGACTGAACCACGTGGGCGAAGTCGAGGATCGTCTTGAAGTCGCTCAGGTCGCGCTTGAACGCGGTCGCGCTCATCAGCAGGTGGTGGCGTACCAGCCAGGCCACCGTCTCCGTCTCCGCCGCGGTCAGCCCGAAGCGCGGGCACAACCGCTCGGCGACGCCCGCGCCCAGGATCGAATGGTCGCCGCCGCGCCCCTTGGCGATGTCGTGCAGCAGCACCGCGACGTACAGCGCGCGGCGCGAGACGACGTTCGCCATCACCTCGGTCGCCAGCGGATGATCCGCCGCCAGCTCGCCCTTCTCCACGCGGGAGAGGAGGCCGATGGCGCGAATCGTGTGCTCGTCGACCGTGTAGTGGTGGTACATGTCGAATTGCATCTGCGCGACGACGCGGGCGAAATCGGGAATGAAGCGCCCCATCACCCCGGTCTCGTTCATCCAGCGCAGGACCAGCTCGGGATCGTTGCGGCTGGTCAGCACGTCGAGGAAGGAGGCATTGGCGCGCGGATCGCGGCGCACGCCGTCGGCCAGCTTCGCGTCGCGCGTCGCGCAGCGCAGCGTCAGCGGGTGGATCTCCACGGATTCCTGCGCGGCGATCGCGAACAGCTCGACCAGGCGGACGGGGTCGTCCTGAAAGAAGGCGTCGTCGGGGATGGAGAGGCGCCCGCCCTCCAGCACGAAGCCGGACAGCTTCTTGGGCCCACGCCGCAGCCGGGGCAGCGCGTAGCGGCGGCGGGTCTTGGCGAAGCTCTCCTCGAGATGCGCCAGGAACAGCCCGGTCAGCGAGCCCACCGACTTCGCCTGGAGGAAGTAGAATTGCATGAAGCGCTCGACTGCGCTCTTCCCCGGTCGCGCGGCATAGCGCATCCGCGCCGCGATCTCGCGCTGATAGTCGAAGGTCAGCCGATCCTCGGCCCGCCCGGCGATCAGGTGCAGGTGGCATCGCACCGCCCACAGGAAATTGTCGGCGCGATGGAAGGCGCGATATTCGGTGCGGGTGAACAGCCCGACGCCGACCAGTTCGGCCGCGCGCTCCACGTCGTAGACGTACTTGCCGATCCAGAAGAGCGCGTGAAGATCGCGCAGGCCGCCCTTTCCCTCCTTGATATTGGGTTCGACGACATAGCGGGTGTCGCCCATGCGGACGTGGCGCGCGTTGCGCTCGGCCAGCTTGTCGGCGATGAACTGGCGCTCGCTGCCGTTCTGCACCTCGGCGCGGAAACGACGCGCGGCCTCCTCGTGCAGCTTTTCGTCCCCCCAGACGAAGCGCCCCTCCAGCAGCGCGGTGCGCACCGTCACGTCGGCCTTCGCCTGGCGCACCATCTCGTCCAGCGAGCGGCTGGAATGGCCGACCTTCAGGCCGAGGTCCCATAGCGAGTAGAGCATCGATTCGATCGCCTGCTCCGCCCAAGGCGTCTGCTTCCAGGGCGTAACGAAGCCGATGTCGACGTCGGAGAAGGGCGCCATCTCCCCCCGGCCGTAACCGCCGACGGCCAGCACGGTCAGCCGCTCCGCCGCGGTGGGATTCGACAGCGGATACAGGCAGTGGGTGGTGAATTCCGCGAGCGCGATCAGGATCTGATCGATCAGATACGCCTGCGCGTTCGCCGCCTCCAGCCCGCGCGACGGATGCGTCTCCAGTCTCCGCGCGATGGCGGCCCGGCCCTCGTCGAGCGCCTGCTTCAGGATGACGGTGGCGGCCCGGCGCAGCTCCGTCCCCGTCCCCTCGACCCGCTGCAGCGCCTCGGCGAGGAGGCGGCGGTCGACGATGGCGCGGCGATGGGGAAGGTGATCGAAACGGCCCGGCATGGAGCGCTATGTGGCGCGCGCGGCGCGAAAAGGACAGGGGGCAGGAGAGAAGGGCAGGGCGTCGACGGGTTCGGCCGCAACGGGAGGCGCCCGCCTTTCCCCCGTTCGCGCCGAGCCAGTCGAAGCGCCGTTCTTCCCTACCCCGCCGAGCGCGCCGCGCCGACGAAGCGCATGAGCTCGGGCGTCATCGGCAGGTTCGGTGCCGCCACCGGATCGGCCATCGCGTCCGACCATGCCGCGCCCAGCTTCGCGAAGGTCGCCGGATCGCCGCCGGTGAAGCGCTCCACCTGAGCGAACCACCGACGGGCCAGATCACGCGCCGCGGGCGTGGTCGGGTCGCCCTGCTCCATCAGCGCCGTCGCCTCGGCGATCAGCGCGTCCCACTCGCGCGCGACCTCTTCCTGGTCGAACGGTGGCGCCGTCTCCGCCAGCCGCGCGCGGTCCGCGTCGCTGAAATGCCGCTCCACGTGCGGTCGCATCGCCGCCGCCAGCGCCTCGTCGCGTTCCTTCGTCATCACCGTCTCCCGTGTCAGTCGTGCCAGATCGTCGGGCGAGAGCGAGGCGCCGCGGGCCAGCGTGGCGCGGGCGGCGGCGATCAGTGACAGGCCGTGCTTCGCCTCCGCCACCCGCGCCTCCAGCGCGCGCTGCTGCAATGCGAGCACCGCGTCGAGGCTGGCCAGCCGTGCGGCCAACAACGCGGCGATGTCCTTCAGCGACAGCCCCATCCGCTTGAGCACCAGCACCTGGTGCAGCCGCGCGGCGTGCGCGGGGCCGTAGAGGCGATAGCCCGCGCCGGTGCGGTCCGGCGCGACCAGCCCGGCATCCTCGTAGACGCGCAACGCCTTCACGCTGACGCCCAGCCGCCGCGCCATCGCGCCCGCCGTGTACCACTCGTTCCCGCCTGCCATGCGACTCGCGCTCCCTTCCGACGGGTGGGGCTATGCGGCCGGACCCAAGGGACGGGTCAAGCGAGGATCGTCATGCCTCGCGCGCGAGCGCCTTCAGCCGGTAGAGCGTGTCCAGCGCCTCCCGCGGGGTCAGCGCATCGACGTCCAGCGCCTCCACCTCGGCGCGGATCGCGTCGCACGCCTGCTCCTCCGCCTGCGCCGCGGCGGCGAACAGCGGCAGGTCGTCCAGCCCCGCGGCGAGACCCCCGGTCTTCGCGCGGCCAGCCTCCAGCTTCGCCAGCACCGCCTTGGCGCGGCCGACCGTGGCCGGCGGCATCCCGGCGAGCCGCGCGACGGCCAGCCCGTAGCTGCGGTCGGCAGGCCCGGCGGCGACTTCGTGCAGCAGCACCAGTTCACCCTTCCACTCGCGCGCGCGGACGTGGTGGAGCGACAGCGCGTCGCACCGTTCGGCCAGCCGCGTCAGCTCGTGATAGTGGGTCGCGAACAGGCAGCGGCAGCGATTGTCCTCGTGGATCGCCTCCACCACCGCCCAGGCGATGGCGAGGCCGTCGTAGGTGCTGGTGCCGCGCCCGACCTCGTCGAGGATCACGAAGCTGCGATGGGTCGCCTGCGCCAGGATGGCCGCGGTCTCCACCATCTCGACCATGAAGGTGGAGCGCCCGCGCGCGAGATTGTCCGACGCGCCCACGCGGCTGAACAGCCGGTCGACCAGGCCCAGCCGAGCCGCGGCGGCGGGAACGTAGCTGCCCGCCTGCGCCAGCACCGCGATCAGCGCATTCTGCCGGAGGAACGTGGACTTGCCGCCCATGTTGGGCCCGGTGACGAGCCACAGCCGCGACGTGGGGCTCAGCGTGCAATCGTTGGCGACGAAGCGCTCGCCGCTGCGCGACAAGGCGGTCTCCACCACCGGGTGCCGGCCGTCGCGCACGTCGAAACAGGCCTCGTCGGCGAAGGCGGGTCGGGTCCAGCCGCCTTCGACCGCACGCTCCGCCAGCGCCGCCGCCACGTCGATCCGTGCCAGCGCGTCGGCGGTGGCGGCGATCGACTCGCGCCCCGCCAGCGCCTGCGCCGTCAGATCTTCCAGGTGCGCCGCCTCCGCCGCCAGCGCGTGCGCGCCCGCCTGCGTCACCCGCGCGGCGACATCATGCAGATCGGGCGCGTTGAAGCGGACCACGCCCGCCAGCGTCTGCCGATGGGTGAAGCCCGAATCCGCCGCCATCAGCGGGTCGGCGGCCTTCGCCGGCACCTCGATATGATAGCCGAGCACGCCGTTGTGGCGGATCTTCAGCGTGGCGATGCCGGTGCGCTGGCGCATCTCGCCTTCCAGCGCCGCGATGGCGCGCCGCCCGCCCGCCCCGGTCTCGCGCAATGCATCGAGGGCGGCGTCGTAGCCGGCGGCGATATAGCCGCCGTCCGACGCCTCGATCGGCGGGGAGGGGACGAGCGCGCGCTTGAGCAGGTCGATCAGCGCGCCGTGCCCGCGCAGCCGCGGCAGCAGGTCGGCGAGCAGCGCGGGCCGCTCCGCCACCTGTTCCAGCCGCTGCGCCAGCGACCAGGCGCCGTCCAGTCCGTCGCGAAGCTGGCCCAGGTCGCGCGGCGAACCCCGCCCCGCGGCCAGCCGCCCCAGCGCGCGGCCGATGTCGGGCAGGGCCCGCAACGCGCCGCGCACGCCCTCGCGCAGGCCCGCGTCCGCCTCCATCGTCCGGACGAGGTCGAGCCGCGCGTCGATCGCCGCGCGGTCCATCAGCGGCGCGCCGAGATCGGCGGCGAGCAGCCGCGCGCCCGCGCCGGTGACGGTGCGATCGACCGCGTCGAGCAGGCTGCCGCGCCGCTCTCCGCCAGCCGTGCGGGTCAGCTCCAGGCTCTCGCGCGTGGCGGCGTCGATCGCCATCGTCCCGCTCGCCGCGACGACCGTGGGCGGGCGCAGGAACGGGAGGGCGCCCTTGGCGGCGTAATCGAGATAGGCGACCAGGCCCCCCGCCGCCGCGATGGCGGCGCGCCCGGTCAGTCCCAGCCCGTCCAGCGTCGCGACGTTCCACAACCGCCGCAGCCGCGCCTCCGCCGCGCCGCTGTCGAACTCGCCGCGCGGACGCCACGCCGTGGCGGGCCACGCGCTGCCCTCCGCCGCGACCACTTCGGCGGCGGCGAGTCGCGCCAGCTCGGCGGCGACCTGTGTGGGCGACAGTTCGACGATCTCGAACCGCCCGGTGGAGACGTCCGCCGCCGCGACCGCCACCTCGCCGCCTGCCTCGCCAACGGCGACGCACCAATTGGCGGAGCGCGCGTCGAGCAGCGCCTCCTCGGTCAGCGTGCCCGCCGTGACGACGCGCACGATGCCGCGATTGACCAGCGCCTTGGACCCGCGCGCCTTGCGCGCCGCCTCCGGCGTCTCCGTCTGCTCGGCGATGGCGACGCGGTGCCCCGCCTTGATGAGCCGCTGGAGATAGGCGGTGGCGGCGTGGACGGGCACGCCGCACATCGGCACCTTGTTGCCTTCATGCTCGCCCCGCGCGGTCAGCGCGATGTCCAGCACCTGCGCCGCGACGCGCGCGTCGTCGAAGAACAGTTCGAAGAAATCGCCCATGCGATAGAACAGCAGGCAATCGCCGGCTTCCGCCTTCAGCGCGAGATATTGCGCCATCATCGGCGTGGGGGCGGGAGTTGTCATCGCGGTCAGTCCGGGCGGCGGGCGCCGTGGCGGACGCCAAGGATGTAGACGATCCCGTCGTGCACGTCGTACCGCAGGATGTAGGGAGGAACGGTCACCATCTCGCGCGAACCCTCCCGCGAGGGTCGGCCGCGCTGCGGAAAGTACGCAAGGCTGTCCGCGACGGCGAGTAGCCGTTTGGCGATCCGATCGGCAGCCGCGGGATCGAACAACTCGATATAAGCGACGATCGCGTCGAGCTGGTCGGCCGCCTCGTCGAGCCAGACGACCCTATGCATCCCGCGCAGCGAGCCACTCCCTGAACGGCAGGCGGCCCGGTTTTCCCCACGTCTTGAGCCACTCCGCCACCACGGCATGGTCGTGGTAGCGTCCCGCCGCGATGTCCGCGCGTGCCCGCGCGATCGCCGCGGCTTCCACGTCCGGATCGGGTTGCTCGAAGATGCCGGGTTCGTGCTTCATCAGCGGCATTGTAGGCGCGGCCGCGGTCCTAGGCTAGGCCTGCGCCATGCTTCGCCGCACCACGTTCGCGTCCCCCGTCGGCACCCTGGCACTCGTCGTTGACGACGCAGGTCTCGTCGCATTGCTGTGGCCGGATGACGCGCCCGCGCGCGTGCCGCTGCCCGTGCCGGAGGAGGATGCGACGCACTCCGTCCTCGCCGCCGCGGCATCGCAGCTGCGCGAGTATTTCGCCGGTGCCCGCATCGCCTTCGACCTGCCGCTCGCCCCGCGCGGCACCCCGTTCCAGCGCGCGGTCTGGACCGCGCTCGGTCAGATCCCCTTCGGCGAGACGCGCAGCTATGCCGAGGTCGCACGCGCCATCGGCCGCCCCGCCGCCACGCGTGCGGTCGGTGCCGCGAACGGGCGCAACCCGCTGTCGATCGTGCTGCCGTGCCATCGCGTCATCGGCAGCGGCGGCGCGCTGACCGGCTTCGCCGGCGGCCTCGCCGCGAAGCGCTGGTTGCTGGCGCATGAGGGCGTTTGCAACCGCGACCTGTTTCCGTAAGGGCAGGGGCATGACCGACGACCGCACCCGCAGCGAGGAACGCAACCAATTCTCCGACCGGGAAGCGTTGCTGTTCCATTCCGAAGGACGCCCGGGCAAGATCGAGATCGTCGCGTCCAAACCGATGGCGACGCAGCGCGACCTGGCGCTCGCCTATTCCCCCGGTGTCGCCGTGCCGGTGCGCGCCATCGCCGACGATCCGGCGACCGCCTACGATTACACGGCCAAGGGCAACCTCGTCGCCGTCATCTCCAACGGCACCGCGATCCTCGGCCTCGGCAACCTCGGCGCGCTCGCGTCCAAGCCGGTGATGGAGGGCAAGGCGGTGCTCTTCAAGCGCTTCGCCGACGTCGATTCGATCGACATCGAGCTGAAGACCGAGGATGTCGATCGCCTGATCGACGCGATCGAGCTGATGGAGCCGACGTTCGGCGGCATCAACCTGGAGGACATCAAGGCGCCCGAATGCTTCATCATCGAGCAGACGTTGCGCGAGCGGATGAACATCCCCGTCTTCCACGACGACCAGCACGGCACCGCGATCATCACCGCCGCCGGCCTCATCAACGCCTGCCTGCTGACGGGGCGCGCGCTGGCGGACGTGAAGGTGGTGGTCAACGGCGCGGGTGCCGCCGCCATCGCCTGTACCGAGCTCATCAAGGCGATGGGCGTGCGCCACGACAACGTGCTGATCTGCGACCGCAAGGGTGTGATCTACCAGGGGCGGGAGGACGTGAACCAATGGCAGTCGGCGCACGCCGCCGCCACCGACCGCCGCACGCTGACGGACGCGCTGCACGGCGCCGACGTGTTCCTCGGCCTCTCCGCCGCGGGCGCGCTGAAGCCGGAGATGGTGAAGGACATGGCGAAGGCGCCGATCATCTTCGCCATGGCCAATCCCGAGCCGGAGATCCGGCCCGAACTGGCGAAGGCGGCGCGTCCGGACGCGATCGTCGCGACGGGTCGGTCGGACTATCCCAACCAGGTCAACAACGTCCTCGGCTTCCCCTTCATCTTCCGCGGCGCGCTGGACGTGCGCGCGACCGGCATCAACGACGAGATGAAGATCGCCGCGGCACAGGCGATCGCCGAACTGGCGCGCGAGCGCGTGCCCGAGGAAGTCGCCGCCGCCTACGGCGTGCGGCACGTCTTCGGCCCCGACTACATCATCCCGGCACCCTTCGACCCGCGCCTGATGGAGAACGTGTCGCTGGCGGTGGCGCGGGCCGCGATGGACTCGGGCGTCGCGACGAAGCCGATCCTCGATCTCGACGCCTATCGCCAGCAGCTGCGCGCCCGGCTCAACCCGACGACGGCGGTGCTCAGCCTCGCCTACGAGGGCGCGCGCGCGCATCCCAAGCGCGTGCTGTTCGCGGAGGGCGAGGAGGAGGTGGTCCTGCGCGCCGCCATCGCCTTCAAAGAAGGCGGCTACGGCGTGCCCGTGCTGGTGGGCCGCGACGACGTGCACGACCGTCTGCGCGCGCTCGGCATCGCCCATCCCGAGGAATATGAGGTCCACAACAGCCGCATCTCGCCGCTGGTGCCGCGCATGGCCGACTTCCTCTACCAGCGGCTTCAGCGCCGCGGCTTCCTGCGCCGCGATTGCGAGCGGATGATCAATCAGGACCGCAACATCTTCGGCGCGGTGCTGCTCCAGCTGGGCGAGGCGGATGCGATGATTACCGGCATCACCCGCACCTGGGCGCATTCGATGCGCGAGGTGAAGCGGGTGATCGATCCCGCGCCCGGCCGCACGCCGTTCGGCATCCACGTGCTGGTCGGCCAGTCGCACACCGTCTTCATCGCCGACACGACGGTGAACGAGCGTCCCACCGGCGAGGAACTGGCCGACATCGCGGAGCAGACCGCCGCGGTGGCGCGGCGCATGGGGCACGAGCCGCGCGTCGCCTTCCTCAGCTATTCGACCTTCGGCAATCCGGAAGGCCAGTGGCTCGACAACATCCGCGCCGCGGTGGAGGTGCTGGACGGCCGGCAGGTCGGCTTCGAATATGAGGGCGAGATGGCGCCCGACGTCGCGCTTAATCCGCGACAGCTGGCCAACTATCCCTTCGCGCGCCTGTCCGGCCCGGCCAACGTGCTGGTGATGCCGGGGCTGCAATCGGCCAACATCTCGGCGAAGCTGCTGCGCGAACTGGGCGGCGACCACATGATCGGGCCGATGCTGGTCGGCATGGAGAAGGCGGTCCAGATCGCGCCGATGACGTCGAGCGCCAGCGACCTCGTCACGCTGGCGGTGCTGGCGGCGGGCGGCATCGCGCGGTGACCTCCTTGCTTCCCTCCCGGTAAGGGGAGGGGAGTAAAGCTGAACGGACCCGCCGCGTCCGCGACACGCCGTTACACTTTCGCCGCTTGCCCGCGAAACATTCGCGACGATCGCCGCCTATCTCCTTCTCATCGGCCGGAAACGCCGGTGAAAGAGGAGTGTAGGACATGAACCGCATCAAGACCGCTTTCGTCGCCGCCCTGGGCATCGCCGCCGTCGCGGCGCCCTCGGTCGCCTCGGCCGCGCCGTGGCAGTCGATCAACCAGCGCCAGCAGCGGCTGGACCAGCGCATCGACCAGGGCATCCGGTCGGGCGCGCTGAACCGCAACGAGGCCTATCGCCTGCGCACCCAGTTCCGCGATCTCGCCAACCTCGAGCAGCGCTACCGCCGCTCGAACGGCCTCTCCAACTGGGAGCGGCAGGACCTGAACCGGCGCTTCGACCAGCTGAGCGCGCGGGTCTATAACCAGAAGCACGATCGCCAGGGTCACCGCGGCGGCCATCGCCGCTGAGCCAGCCCTCCACCCGCCCCGCCGGACACCTCCGGCGGGGCGAACGTTTCACATGCAACCGAAACCTGATGCCGATCATTCCCCAGCCGTGCAGGCGATGGGAGACGGGCGATGAAGGCGATAACGGCGGCGGTGATCGGCGCGGCGGCGATGGTGGCGGGATGCTCCAGCTACGGCAGCGGCTACGGCCCGCGCAGTGCAGGCTACAACGGCTGGGGCGCGTACGATTACGATCGCGTCGATCCCGCATACGGGGGCTATTACGCCGACCGCTACTATCGTGACGGACCGGGCTATCGCGAGCGCCGCCTCGGGAATCGCGACCGCGTCTACGCCGGCCAGGATGGCCGCTACTATTGCCGCCGCAGCGACGGCACGACCGGACTGATCGTCGGCGGCCTGGCGGGCGGCGCACTGGGCGCGGTCATCTCGCCGGGCGGGTCGGGTCTGCTGGGCGCGATCCTGGGCGGCGCGGGCGGCGCGGCGCTCGGCAAGTCGGTCGATCGCAACAACGTGCGCTGCCGCTAGCATCGATCCCGCTCAGCGCAGCGGCTTGCCCGTGTCCTTCCACCGATCGAGAATCGTCGATTCGGGTAAGGCCGGCACGGCGGCGGATGCGGACACGCGCTCCGGCGCGGGCGAGGCGATTGCTGCGAGGGCGGGGGGCGGCTCGACCTCCGCCGGCACGATGTCGACGTGCGGGCCGGGCAGCGGCTCGCCGCCGCGATAGCGCCGGGTGAAGGCCGCCGGCGTGCCGTAGAACCCCTTCCAGCGATGGAAGAAATGCGCGCCGATCGCGTCCGTCATCACCAACGTGCGGTTCCACGCCGGTGTCACCGCGAAGGTGTGATAGTGTGTCGCCCAGCCGACCGGCGCGAAGACCTGTCCGTTCAGCAGTGCCGCCGCGTTGCGCAGCGCCCGCGCCCAGCCGTCTCGCGACGGTGCGCGCGCCATCGCGCCGTCGCAAGCGAAGCTGAACTGGCAGCCGGCGCGTTCCGATCCCTGGTAGACGGTGCCGCACACGGTGCCCGGAAAGGCGGGATGGCGTACGCGGTTCAGCACCACCTGCGCCACCGCGCGCTGGCCGTCGTCGCTCTCGCTCGCCGCCTCGTAATAGACCGCGGTGGCGAGGCACTGGAGCGCGCGCCCGCGATCGACCGCGGCGATGCCGGCCAGCGAGAAGGCGCGCGCCGCGACGCCGGGCGTCGGCGCGACGGCGGGAAGCCGCGGCAGCGCGATCGTTCCCGTCGCGCCGCGCCCGGGCGAGGACAGCAGCGGAGCGGCTGGAGAGGGAACGATCCGGCTGACGACCGGAGCCGCGGCGACCGGCGCCGGTGCCAGCCAGCGCAGCGCCGCCTGCGCGGCGAACCATCCGCCCGCCAGCGCCACCGCACTCCACACGGCGGCCGCCAGCACGACCGCGGCCTGCGCAGCGGAGCGGGGGAGGGAAAGCGCCGTCACGCGCGCGGCTGTAGCCCGCGAAAGCCTTACATTTCGTCGATGCCGGCCCCGCGGAGGGCTCGGCTCAGTCCTTCTTGCCGCGATTGGCGAACAGCACCGCCGCGGCCACCGCGGCCGAGCCGATGCCGACGCCCAGGCCGATCTTGCCCAGCTGCCAGTTGCGCTCGCGCCGCTCCGCCGCGGCCTTGCCCGCGCCCGCTTCCTCGTGCGCCTTGGCGGCGGCGACGGCGGCCAGGATCTCGTTCGGTTCGTCGGTCATGCCTTCTCTCCCTTGGCGGCGTAGCGGGTGCGGAAGTCGGCGGCGAAGCTCGCCAGCCGTCCCTCCGCAATCGCGGCGCGCAGATCGGCCATCAGCGCCTGATAGAAGGCGATATTGTGTTCCGTCATCAACATCGCGCCCAGAATTTCCCCGCTGCGGACGAGGTGGTGGAGATAGGCGCGGCTCCACGTGGCGCATACCGCACACGCGCAGGCGGGGTCGAGCGGGCCGGTATCCTCGGCGAAGCGCGCGTTGCGGATGTTGATCGGCCCGGCGCGCGTGAACGCCTGCCCGGTGCGGCCCGACCGCGTCGGCAGCACGCAGTCGAACATGTCGACCCCGCGCTCCACCGCGCCGACGATGTCGTCGGGCTTGCCCACGCCCATCAGGTAGCGCGGGCGGTCCGCCGGCAGCTGTTGCGGGGCGTAGTCGAGGCAGGCGAACATCGCCTCCTGCCCCTCGCCCACCGCCAGCCCGCCGATGGCGTAGCCGTCGAAGCCGATGTCGATCAGCGCGTCGGCGCTGGCGCAGCGAAGCCCTTCGTCGAGCGCGCCCTGCTGGATGCCGAAGACGGCGTTGCGCGCGGCGTGATCGCCACCGGCGTCGAACGCGTCGCGGCTCCGGCGGGCCCAGCGCATCGACCGCTCCATCGCCGCCGCCTGCACCTCGCGCGTCGACGTGGTGGGCACCAGTTCGTCGAACGCCATCACGATGTTGCTTCCCAGCAGTCGCTGGATCTCGATCGACCGCTCGGGCGTGATGAGGTGGCGCCTGCCGTCGAGGTGGCTGGCGAAGGCGACGCCTTCCTCGCTGCGCTTCGTCAGTTCGGACAGGCTCATCACCTGATAGCCGCCCGAGTCGGTCAGGATCGGCCGGTCCCACGCCATGAAGGCGTGCAGCCCGCCCAGCCGCGCCACCCGCTCGGCGCCCGGACGCAGCATCAGGTGATAGGTGTTGCCCAGAATGATGTCGGCGCCCGCGGCGCGCACGTCGCCTGGCTTCATTGCCTTCACCGTGGCGGCGGTGCCGACCGGCATGAAGGCAGGCGTGCGGATCTCGCCGCGCGCCATCGCGATGGTGCCGGTGCGCGCCCGCCCGTCGATGGCGGCGATGGTGAAGGCGAAGCGCGTCATCGCCGCCGTGGCCGTCCCGCCGGCGGCGGTGCCTTGGGCTTGTCGCCGGGTCGCAGCCCCTGCGTCGGGCCGTTGGCGTCGATCGGCCCGGTGCGGAACGTCAGCAACTCGGCGCGGCTGATCGTCTTGCTGCCGTCGCGGTCGTAGCGCGCGAACAGACGGCTGAAATGGTCCTGCAACTCGTCCAGCGAGACCTGGTCGTCCTGGTTCTTGTCCACCTCGAACGGACTGGGCAGCGCGGCGCGGTCGCCCAGGTAGCGCAGCGCCCAGTCGGAGAAGGCGATGTAGCGCAGCGTGCCGGTCTTCGCCGTGTCGATCGCCTCGAACGAGGCCTTCACGCCGGCGATCAGCTCCGATCGGTCGACCAGCGCGTCGCCATCGCCGTCGAACGCGGCGATCATCATCGCCACCGGCTCGACCACCATCGTCGCCGGCGTCTGCGGCGTGGCGGGCAGGGGGCCGCTGACGACGATCGGCGGCGCGTCCTGCGGCGCGGCGGCGGCGAGCAGGAGGGGGAGGATCATGACGGCGACTACCTTGGGCGAACGCGAAACCGGCCAGCGCCGTAGCAGGCGCAACCTAGTCGGGAAAGGCGCGCGCCAGCCCGTCATACTCGCGTCGCGAGATCGCGATCATCGATCCGTGCCGCACGCCGGGGGGCAGCCCGAAGCGATCCCACGCGGGCATGCCGGTGTTGCCCGACGCCTGATACCACGGTCCCTGCAGCGTCCGCCCGCGTGTCAGCCCGTAGGCGGTGCCCGCATATTGCTCGTAGTAGAGCCACCACTCGCGGTCGTCGGGCGAGCGGATCAGCGTGGGCGCCTCGCGGAAATTCGGGCTGAGCGGCGGGCCGGGGAACGGGTAGGGGCCGGTCAGCCGCGGCGCGCAGCTGACGCGGATCGTCTTGCCCGTCGGCCACTCGAACGACGGATAGCGCTCGTCCTTCACGATCGCGCAATAGCCGCGGGCGCCGTCCGGCTGCACGATCGTGTCGATCGTCGCCATGTCCCATTCGAACAGCCGTCGCGGCGGTCCGGTGAACGCCTTCAGGTCGGGCGAGGTGACGTACAGCGTCCGCTGGCTGGCCCAGTAGCGCTCCGGATCGCGATCGTCGCCCGGCACCGTCGGCGTGTGCCACGTCAGCAGGAAGCGGCGCGAGGGCGCGTCGTACATCAGCTTGGGCGCGCCGATCCGGGGCAGCGCGTCGCGCATCCCCGCCTTCAGGTCGGGCCGGTAGGTGCCGAACGGCGTCCAGCGGATCAGGTCGTCGGAGACGGAGAAGCGGATCAGCGGGTCGTCGTCGCTGCGGTTGCCGACGAGGTACCAGCGCCCGTCCGGACCCTTTGCGATCGAGGCGTGGCCGCGATACTCGTTCGACACCGGTCGCCCGCCGTTCAGCGCGCGCCAGTGCAGCCCGTCCAGGCTGACCGAGTAGTGGAGGACGCCGTAGCGCGCCTTCGTCATGTGCGCGAAGAGATACGCCTTGGCCGGATGGACGTAAGGCGTCACCGGCGCGCCGGGCGGCGCCTCCTGCGCCACGACCGGGGCGGCGAGCGCGAGCAGGATGGCGAGTTGCCTCACGCGATGCCGAACGGCACGACGCGGTTCGTCTGCGTGTGCCCCACGTCCGCCCGGCCGAGATAGGGGACGCCCAGCTCCCGGCACCATCGCTCCATCATGAACTCCAGCGTCTCGCCCCAGGGCGGATCGTTCTCGCCCACGTCGGTGACGGCACCCAGCCGCACCCCGGCCAGCGTGCGCAGCTGCGTCGCGTTGCCCAGCGTGAACAGCATTCGGTCGATCGCGTACATCTGCTCCGACACCTCCTCCACGATCAGCACGTGGTCGGCGAGGTCGGGCAGCCACGGCGTCCCGACCAGCGCCGTCAGGATGGAAAGGTTCAGCGCCACCGAAGGCTGGCCGCGCAACCCCGGCTCCAGCGCGCTGCGGTCGGCGCGCGCCATCCAGCCGAGCGCGCGCGCGACGGTGGCGTCGCCCTGCCTGCGGCGGATGTCGCTCGCCATCGGGCCGTGCACCGGCCGCCCGATGCGGCGGGCGTAGAGCGCGGACAGGAGGAAGCCGACGTCGGAATAGCCGAGATACGTCTTGCGCCGCGCCGCCTCGTTCAGCTGCGGCATGACGGTGGAGAGCAGGCGGTTGGACCCGTAGCCGCCGCGCAGGAACCAGATCGCCTCGAACGCGGGATCGTTGGCATATTGCAGGAACGCGGCCGCACGCACCGCGTCAGACCCGGCGAAATGGCCATCATGCGCGTAGCATTGCGGGTGGAAGACCAGGTCGACCTCGGGGTAGGCGATCGCCGCGAAGGCGGACACGGGCGCGATCACGTCCGGGTTCGCCACGCTGCTCGCCGCCAGTACCCCGATCCGCATCGCCTGTTCCCTTCCGGCCCGCTCCGTCGTGCCGGATTCGTCCCGGCATTTCACCGAACCGCAGGAGCGGAGCGGGGTGCTTGTGCGGCACGGTGGATGCCGGGACAAGCCCGGCATGACGGCCTGCACGCTTGCCCGCGTGCGCCGAACCGCCGATAGCGCGCCCATGCAGGACGGCAATCTTCACGGGTGCTCCTTCTTCCTCGTCGGCATCGGCGGGTCGGGCATGATGCCGCTGGCGATGATCCTCGCCGGGCGCGGGGCGGTCGTCGCCGGGTCGGATCGCGGCCTCGACCAGGGGCGGGTGCCCGCCAAGTTCGACGCGCTGCGCGCGCTCGGCATCGCACTCCATCCGCAGGACGGCAGCGGCATCGTCTCGCCCGTGCAGACCGTCGTCGCCTCCGCCGCGGTGGAGGAGACGGTGGCGGACATGGTCGCCGCCCGGCGGCTCGGCTGCCCGCGGCTGTCGCGCGCGGAGCTGAACGCCGCGCTGTTCAACGCCAGCCGCCTGCCGATCGGCGTGGCGGGCACCAGCGGCAAGTCCAGCGTCACCGGCATGATCGCCGCGATCCTCCACGCCGCGGGACGCGATCCCACTGTGATGAACGGCGCGGTGATGAAGGATTTCGCGCGCGCCGACCGCCCCTTCGCCAGCGCGCTGGTGGGCGCGGGCGACGCCTATGTCAGCGAAGTGGACGAGAGCGACGGATCGATCGCGCTCTACGCGCCGCACGTGGCGGTGCTGAACAACGTCAGCCTCGACCACAAGTCGCTCGACGAGCTGAACCGGCTGTTCGGCGACTTCATCGCGCACGCGCGCCACGCGATCGTCAACGCCGACAATGCGGACGCGGCCACGCTGGCGATGCGGCTGCCGCGCGACCGCGTCACGTCCTTCTCGCTCGGCGGGCAGGGCGATCTCGTCGCGACCGACATCGTCGAGGAGCCGTTCGCCATCGCCTTCACCGTCGCCGGCGAGCGGGTGCGGCTCCAGGTGCCCGGCCGCCACAACGTCGCCAACGCACTCGCCGCGATCGGCGCGGCGGTGGCCGCGGGCGTGCCGCTGGCGCACGCCTGCGCCGCGATCGCGGGGTTCACCGGCCTGCGCCGTCGCTTCGACCGCGTCGGTGAAGCCGGCGGCGTCGCCGTGATCGACGATTTCGGGCACAATCCGGACAAGATCGCCGCCACGCTCGATACGCTCCACGCCTTTCCCGGCCGCGTGCTGGCGTTGTTCCAGCCGCACGGCTTCGGCCCGCTGAAGGTGATGCGCGCCGAACTGGTCGCGATGTTCGCCGGGCGGCTGGCGGCGGAGGACCGGCTGGTGCTGTGCGATCCCGTCTACCAGGGCGGGACCGTGGCGCGCGAGGTGACCAGCGCCGACATCGTGCGCGACCTCGCCGTCGCCGGCGCTCCCGCCCGCCACATCGCCGACCGCGCGGCCGCCGCCGCGTATCTGGTGGCGGAGGCGCGCGCGGGCGACCGCATCGTCGTGATGGGAGCGCGCGACGACACGCTGTCGCTGCTCGCGGCCGAGATGGTGCGGATGCTCGATGGAAAGCACGCTTGACGTAAGGCTGGCGCACTGATGGCCGCCGGCGCGCTCGCCCTTTCCATCGCGACCGCCCGGGACTCGCTCGAGCGCTCCGGCGTGGCGCTGCGGGTCGAGGTCTGTCACAACCCGGTGGCCCGGCTCGCCGGGCCGGGCCTCGGCGCCGGCGTGAACCGGGTGTAGGAGCGCCGGGCATGAGGAACGGGCTGAAGGACCTGCCAGCCGAGCGCGGGTAGAGCCAGCGGCACATCGCCGAGCTGTTCGACCGGCGGATCGAGGACGTCTTCGACAGCCTGTCCAAGGGCGGGTGACGCCGCCCGTCGCCGGCCCTATCTCCCGGCGCATGACCGACACGCTCCGCCCGCAACTCGCCTTCCACCACACGCCCGGCCGCGGCCCGACGATCGTCTTCCTGCCCGGTTACGCCAGCGACATGACCGGCACGAAGGCGATCGCGCTAGAGCAATGGGCCAAGGCGCGGGGCCGCGCCTTCCTGCGCTTCGACTATGCCGGCTGCGGGCAGAGCGAGGGTGCGTTCGAGGAGCAGGCGCTGGCCGACTGGCGCGACGACGCGTTGGCGATGATCGATCGTCTCGACGGGCCGGTGGTGCTGGTGGGCAGCTCGATGGGCGGGTGGATCATGCTGCTGGCCGCGCTCGCCCGGCCGGATCGCGTGGCCGCGCTGGTCGGTATCGCGCCCGCGCCCGATTTCACCGACTGGGGCTTCGGCCAGGACGAGAAGATGTACCTCCTCCAGCACGGCCGGCTGGAGCGCGCCAATCCCTACGGCCCGGCGCCCACGGTCTACACCCGCCGCTTCTGGCAGTCGGGCGAGGCCAACCGGCTGATGCACGGGCCCATCGCCTTCGACGGGCCGGTCCGCTTTCTGCAGGGACAGGCGGATCCGGACGTGCCGTGGCACCGCACCGTGGCGCTGGCGCAGCTGATCCGTTCGCCCCACGTTCAGACGTGGCTGGTCAAGGACGGCGACCACCGCCTGTCGCGCGAGGACGACCTCGCGCTGCTGATCCGCGCGGTCGAGGACGTCGTGCCATGATCCTTCTCGCGCTGCTGGCGCAAGCCGCCGCGCCGTCCTGTACCGCGCTGGCGCGCACCGATCCGGCGGCGGCCGAGCGTGCCGCCCGCGCGACCGTGGGCGGCGGGGCGACCGCGCGCCAGTGCCTGGGCCTCGCCCTCGCCGGGCAGGAGCGCTTCGCCGAGGCCGCCGCCGCCTTCACGGAAGCGGCGCGCGCTGGCGAGCTGGCGCGCGACGGCAAGGCGGCGGATTACTGGGCGCAGGCGGGGAACGCCTGGCTTGCCGCCGGGAGTGCGGCGAAGGCGCGCGCCGCGCTCGACGCCGCGCTGGCCGCGGGCACGCTGGAGGGGCTGGCGCGCGGCGAGGCGCATCTCGACCGCGCCCGCGCGCTCGTCGCCACAGGGCAGCCGGCGGCGGCGCGCACCGACCTCGATCAGGCGACCGCGCTGGCGGGGGACGATCCGCTCGCCTGGCTGCTGTCCGCCACGCTGGCGCGACGCGAGGGCGACCTGCCGCGCGCCCGCGCCGACATCGCGCAGGCGCTGCGCCGCTCCGCCGACGACGCGCAGGTCCAGCTGGAGGCCGGCAACATCGCCGCCGCCGCGGGGGAGGCGGACAAGGCGGAGGCGGCGTGGAAGGAGGCCGCTCGGCTGGCACCCGATGCCCCCGCCGGGCGTTCCGCCGCCAACGCCCTCGCACAATTCGCATCGAAGGAGCCGAAGTGAAATACCTGCACACCATGGTCCGCGTCGCCGATCCCGACGCCACGATCCGCTTCTTCGAGGTGCTCGGACTGAAGGAGGTCCGGCGCATGGAGAACCAGGCGGGCCGCTTCACGCTGATCTTCCTCGCCGCGCCCGAGGACATGAACAAGCCGGGCGAGCGCGCGCGGGCGGAAGTGGAACTGACGTACAATTGGCCCGCGGAGGACGGCAGCGCGCCGGAGGAATATGGCGGCGGGCGCAATTTCGGGCATCTCGCCTATCGCGTCGACAACATCTACGAGACCTGCCAGCGCGTGCTCGACGCGGGCTACACCGTCCACCGCCCTCCGCGCGACGGCCACATGGCGTTCGTCAAGTCCCCCGACGGCATCTCCGTGGAGCTGTTGCAGGACGGCGTGCTCGCCCCCGCCGAGCCGTGGGCCTCGATGCCGAACACCGGGACCTGGTAGGCCGTGCTGGAGATCGTGCGCGTCCCCGTTCTCGGCGACAATTACAGCTGGCTCGTGCGCGATTCCGACAGCGGCGCGACGATGGTGGTCGACCCCGGCGAGGCGGCCCCCGTGCTGGCTGCCGCGCAGGAACGCGGCTGGTCGATCGGCGCGGTGTGGATCACCCACTGGCATCCCGACCACACCGGCGGCAACGAAGCGGTGGTCGCCGCCACCGGCGCGCGCGTGATCGGGCCGGAGGCGGAGCGGGCGAAGATCCCCGCGCTGGACGACGGCGTGAGGGAGGGCGACACCGCCACGCTGGGCGCGCACGTCGCCACCGTGATGGAGGTGCCCGGGCATACCGCGGGGCACATCGCCTTCCACTTCGCGCAGGACGGCGCGATCTTCACCGGCGACACGCTGTTCGCGATGGGGTGCGGCCGGCTGTTCGAGGGCGATGCGACGCAGATGTTCGGCAACATGCGCCGCTTCGCCGCGCTGGACGATACGACGCGCGTCTATTGCGGGCACGAATATACGCAGTCGAACGGCCGCTTCGCGCGCTCCGTCGACCCCGGCAACGCCGCGCTGGCCGCGCGGATGGAGGAGGTCGACCGGCTGCGCGCCGGGGGGCAGCCCACGGTGCCGACGACGATCGGCGAGGAGCGCGCCACCAATCCGTTCCTGCGCGCGACCGATGCCGCGGCGCTCGCCGAATTGCGCGCCGGCAAGGATGCTTTTCGCGGCTAGCGCGTTGGACGCGCGAAGGAGAAGGGTGATGCGTAAGTCGTTGATCTTCCTCATTGCTGCCGGTGCAGGCGCGGCCACGTTCGCGGCCGGTGCGGGCGTGTCGCAGGACCGGCCGAGCCGCGCGGAGGCGGACTATCGCAAATTGGTCGCGGGCAAGACGCCGGGCAAGCCGGTCAGCTGCATCGACACCCGCTTCACGCGCCCCTCGCTCAGCGCCTATGGCGACAAGCTGATCTATCGCGTCAGCCGCAAGCTGGTCTACGTCAGCGAGACCAACGGCGGGTGCCAGGGCGTGGGGCTGAACGACGTGCTCGTGACGCGCCAGTATCAGACCCGCCTGTGCCGCGGCGACATCGCGCAGACGGTGGACCGGCAGACCGGCATCGGCACGGGCGGCTGCGCGCTGGGGTCCTTCACGCCGTACACGGCGGCGCGCTGAGATGCTGCGCGCCATCGCGCTGCTCGCATTCGCCGGCACGGCGGTCGCGTCGGCCAAGTCGACCGATCCGCGCGCCGGCCGCGTCGCCGGGAAGCCCGCCAATTGCGTGCGGCTGGACCAGACGAACCGCGTCGTCATCGCCGACGCGAATACGCTGACGCTGCGCGACGGCCGGCGGCTGTGGATCACCCACCCGATCGGCCAGTGCACCCGGCTGAACCCCAACGACACGCTGGTGCTGGAGGTGTGGGGCAGCCAATTGTGCCGCAACGATCGCTTCCGTACGCTGCAACCCGGCACGACCATCCCGTCGGCCTTCTGCCGCTTCGGCGAGTTCGTGCCCTACGTTAAGAAATGAGGAAGATCAGATGGAAACCGAGGACGACCTGACCGGCGTCGCCGGGCGCGTATCGCCGAGGCCGGAGACGGAGGCGATCGGCGGTCGCAAGCTGAAGCCGGCCACGCTGATGATGGGCCACGGCTACGATCCGATGCTGTCCGAAGGCTCGCTGAAGCCCCCGGTCTTCCTCACCTCCACCTTCGTGTTCCCCAACGCCGCGGCGGGCAAGCGCCATTTCGAGGGCGTGACGGGCAAGCGGCCGGGCGGCGCGGAGGGCCTCGTCTACTCGCGCTTCAACGGCCCCAATCAGGAGATCCTCGAGGACCGGCTGGCGATTTGGGAAGGGGCCGAGGATGCGCTCGCCTTCTCCAGCGGCATGTCCGCGATCGCGACGCTGTTCCTCGCCATGGTGAAGCCGGGCGACACGATCGTCCATTCCGGTCCGCTGTACGCCGCGACGGAGACGCTGATCGCGCGCATCCTGGGCAAGTTCGGCGTGCAGTGGCTCGATTTTCCCGCCGGCGCCACGCGCGAGGAGATCGACGCGGTGCTGGCGAAGGCGAAGGGGCAGGGGCGGGTCGCGCTGATCTACCTGGAAAGCCCCGCCAACCCGACCAACGCGCTGGTCGACGTGGAGGCGGTGGCGGCGAGCCGCGACGCCACCTTCGACGGCGAGGCGGAGGCCCCGCCGATCGCGATCGACAACACGTTCCTCGGCCCGCTGTGGCACCAGCCGCTGCGGCACGGGGCGGACCTCGTCGTCTACTCACTGACCAAATATGCGGGCGGCCACTCGGACCTGGTCGCCGGCGGCGTGCTGGGGTCGAAGGCGCACATCGACGCGGTGCGGCTGATGCGCAACACGATCGGCACGATCTGCGACCCGAACACCGCCTGGATGCTGCTGCGCAGCCTGGAGACGTTGGAGCTGCGGATGAGCCGCGCGGGCGAGAATGCGGAGAAGGTCTGCACCTTCCTGCGCGACCACCCCAAGGTGGAGCGGGTCGGCTACCTCGGCTTCCTGAAGGAGGCGGAAGGACGACAGGCCGACATCTACCGCCGCCATTGCTCGGGCGGCGGCTCCACCTTCTCGCTCTACCTGAAGGGGGGCGAGGCGGAGGCGTTCCGCTTTCTTGATGCGCTGAAGATCGCGAAGCTGGCGGTGTCGCTGGGCGGCACGGAGACGCTGGCGTCGCACCCCGCGGGCATGACGCACCTGTCGGTGGCGGACGAGCGCAAGCAGGCGCTGGGCATCACCGACAACCTCGTGCGCATCTCGATCGGCGTGGAAGACGCGGACGATCTGGTCGCCGACATGGAACAGGCGCTGGCGGCGATCTGATCGGTGGGGGTCCTTGTCACCCCGGACCCTTCGGCGAAGCTCGGGAGAGCCTTGCCGGGGAGCCCGGAGCGGTTCGCGAGACGCTTGGAGGCCGAAACGAGTCCGGCATGACGACGAAATTTCGTGCACGAGGAGAGACTCCGTGAAACCTCTGATACTCGCCGCCGTCACCCTCCTCCCCGCCGCCGCCGCGGCGCAGCAGGTGCCGGCGGAGCGGACGATCCGCGTTACCGGCGTGGGTGTCGTCCGCACCCCGCCCGATCTCGCGCGGATCGATTACTGGATCCGCGGCGAGGGCGCGACGCCCGATGCCGCGTCGCAGGCGCTCGCCGCCCGGCAGCGCGCGGTGGCGGGTGCGCTCGCCCAGCTGCTCGGCGCGGGTACCGACGTGACGACCAGCAACGTGCTGGTCATCGAGGTGAAGGAGAAGGGCTGCGACGACAGCGGCTACAACGGCCAGCCGCGGCTCAGCCAGGGGGCGTGCGCCGTCACCGGCTATCTCGCCCGCGCGCAGGGGCTGGTGCGGACCCGCGCGGTCGAGAAGGCGGGCACCGCGGTTGGTCTCGCGGCGCGGCTGGGCGCCAGCGACGCGCGCCTGTCCGCCTTCGAACTGGCCGACCGCGCCGCGGCGCAGCGTGCCGCCACCGCCGCCGCGATCGCCGACGCGAAGGTGCGGGCGGAGGCGGTGGCGGCCGGCGCGGGTGCGCGGCTCGGCGCGCTCGTGTCGGTCAACGACCAGGCGAGCTACGCGCCCGCGGATCTCGGCGCCTTTCCCAACGCGCTCGCCGCGCCGCCCCCGCCGCCGCCCGAGCAGATGGCGGCTCCGGTCGCGATCGACGTGAAGCCCGCGCCGATCGAAACGCGCCAGCAGGTGTTCGTCAGCTACGGCATCGCCGACCGCTAAGCGGATCGACTTAAACTCTTCCCATCGCCGCCCGATCGCGCCATCGTGTCGTGGAAGGAGAGGCCGGAATGGCGAAGCGGATCGCGATCGTGGGCGCGGGCATGGGCGGGTTGTGCGCCGCCATCAAGGCGCGCGAGGCGGGGCATGAGGTGCTGCTGTACGAGCACGCCGACTCGGTGGGCGGCACCTGGCGCGCGAACCGCTACCCCGGCGTCGCCTGCGACGTGCCCGCCATCCTCTACCAATTCAGCTTCGCCCCCAATCCGCACTGGAGCCACCATTACGCGCGCGGGCCGGAGATCCACGCGTACACGCGCTCGCTGGTCGACCGGTTCGGCCTCGCCGACTGCCTCCACCTGAACGAGGGCGTCGCCAGCGCCGCGTGGAACGGCGCGGCGTGGGAGATCGTAACGGAGAAGGGCGCGCGCGAGACCGTCGACGCGATCGTGCCCGCGCTGGGCCAGCTCTCCCGTCCGCAGCTGCCGGACATCGCCGGGGTGCGCGACTTCGCCGGCACGATGTTCCACGCGGCGGATTGGCCCGAGGGGCTGGACCTTGCCGGCAAGCGCGTCGGCGTCGTGGGCTCCGCCGCCAGCGCGGTGCAGCTGATCCCCGAGGTCGCGAAACAGGCCGCGCACCTCACCGTGTTCCAGCGCACGCCCAATTGGGTGATCCCGCGCAACGACCACGCGGTGACCGACGAGACCAAGGCGCTGATGGCGACCAACATCGACATGGCGATGCGACTGGGCGCCGCCAGCCGCGCGATGATCTTCGACAACGCCGACGCCTTCTTCTGGCAGGCGTTCCAGTTCACGCCGGAGGGCCGCGCCGCCTTCACCCGTGCCGCGCTCGACCATCTGGAGGCGCAGGTGCCCGACGCCGGGCTGCGCGCGAAGCTGACGCCCGACTATCCGATCGGGTGCAAGCGCATCCTGATCTGCGACGACTTCTACCCCGCGCTGATGCGCGACAACGTGCATCTCGAAACCGCCGCGATCGAGCGGGTCGAGGCGGCGGGCGTGCGCACCGCGGCGGGCCTCGCCGACCTTGACGTGCTGATCTTCGCTACCGGGTTCGAGACGACCGAGTGGAACTGGTCGATGGACGTGACGGGCGAGGGCGGAGTGTCGCTGCGCGAGGCGTGGCGCGACGGGCCGGAGGCGTATCTGGGCATCATGGTCGCGGGCTTTCCCAACATGTTCATGCTGTATGGACCGAACACGAACCTCGGGCACAATTCGATCAGCTTCATGATCGAGCGGCAGGTCGACTATATGCTCGCCGCCCTGGCCGAGGTGGAGGCGGAGGGCGGCCGCGCCGCGGCGGTGACGCCCGCTGGCCAGCGTGCCTTCAACCAGCGCATCGCCGCGCTGCTGGAGCGGACGGTGTGGTCCGATCCGAACTGCCGCAGCTGGTACAAGGCAGCGAACGGGCGAGTCTACCAGAACTGGGCCGGCAGCTGCGGCGACTATGCCGCGGCGACCGCGTGCGTGGACCGGGAGGCGGTGGCGATCACGTAGGGAAAGCCTGCATCCGTTCGTGCTGACCGAAGTCGAAGGCCACGCGCGACGGTGGCTGCGCTCAGGCCCAACGGACGTCGACGGGACTGACGCAGGGGCGACGGCGGCGGAAAAGTGTGCCACCCGCCGCTCATGACCGAGTACGACGCCATCATCCTGGGCGCGGGCGGGGCGGGGCTGATGTGCGCCGCCGTTGCCGCGCAGCGCGGCCGCCGCGTCGTCGTGATCGACCACGCGGAGGAGCCGGGAAAGAAGATCCTCATCTCCGGCGGCGGGCGCTGCAACTTCACCAACACCGGCACCGTGGCCGAGCGCTACCTGTCCGCCAACCGGCATTTCGCGCGCTCCGCGCTCGACCGCTACACCCCGGCGGACTTCGTCGCGATGGTCGATCGCCACGGCATCGCCTGGCACGAGAAGACGCTGGGCCAGCTGTTCTGCGACGGCTCCGCGCGGCAGATCGTGCGGATGCTGCTGGACGCGAGCGCGGGCGCAGCGCTCCGCCTGTCGACGCCGGTCGGCGAGGTGGCGCACGCCGACGGCCGCTTCGCTGTGGCGGGCTGCACCGCGCCCGCGCTGGTGATCGCGACCGGAGGGCCGTCGATTCCCAAGCTGGGTGCGACCGGCATCGCCTACGACCTGGCGCGCCGCTTCGGCCTGAAGGTGGTGGAGCCGCGGCCCGCGCTGGTGCCCCTGACGCTGCCGGGGAAGGAGGCGCTGTTCCGCTCGCTCTCCGGCGTCGCCACGCCCGTCGTCGCGCGCGCGGGGAAGGCCGCCTTCGCGGAGGCGGCGCTGTTCACCCATCGCGGCCTGTCCGGCCCGGCGATCCTGCAGGCATCGAGCTACTGGCGGCGCGGCGAGGCGGTGGCGATCGATTTCGCGCCAGGCGAAGCTCCCGGCTGGCTCGCCGCCGCCAAGCGCGCGAAGCCGCGCTCGACCCTCGCCGCCGCGCTGCCGGTGCCCGCGCGGCTGGGCGAGGCGCTGGCGGAGCGGCTCGGCGTCTCGCTGCTCGGCGAGGCGACGGACAAGGCGCTGGCGGAGGCGGAGCGCCGCCTGGCCGACTGGCGCTTCCATCCCGATGGCACGGAGGGCTTCGCCAAGGCGGAGGTGACGGTCGGCGGCATCGCCACCGACGGCCTGTCGTCGAAGACGATGGAGGCGCGCCGGGTCCCCGGCCTGTACGCCATCGGCGAGGCGGTGGACGTCACCGGCTGGCTCGGCGGCTACAATTTCCAATGGGCCTGGGCGAGCGGCTGGGCGGCGGGGATGGCCATCCAGGCGCGGTGAAGGCTCCTCCGGCGGCGCGAATGTCGATCGCGCTAGAACTCGTCCGGCCCCGGCGGCTCGTCATCGGGCGGGCGGCGGTCGTCGCGGCGGTCGCGGGGCGGGGAGTCGCGGCGCGACGGGCCGATGTCGATCGAACCGTCGGGATTGACGCGCGTGCCGACGCCCAGCCGCTCCAGCCGCTCGTTCACCTGGTCGATCGCCTCGCCGCTGCGCTCCAGCAGCTCTTCGGGCAAGCCGAACTCCAGCGTGGCGTTGCCCGCGTCCTGGTCCTCGCCCGCCTCGATCAGCTCGGGCTCGGGTTCCGGATCGGGGATGTTGAGCGCGCTCGCCATGAACTGGCGCCACATCTGCGCCGGGATGCCGCCGCCGTGAAGGCCCGGGTTGGGGCTGTTGTCGTCGTTGCCGACCCACACGCCGACCACCAGGTCGCCCGCAAACCCGATGAACCACGCGTCGCGCCCCTGCTGCGACGTGCCCGTCTTGCCATAGGCCATCATCGGCAGGTTCGCCGCGCGCCCGGTGCCGCGGATGGAGGAATTGAGCAGCGACAGCATGTTCGTGCGCACGCCCTCCGCCATGCGCGTCTGCCCGCCCGACAGCGACTGGTACCAGCTCTTGTTCTTGGGACGGGCAAGGCCGCGCGGCTGCACCGGGTAGCTGCCGTTGGCGATCGCGGCGTAGGCGGCGGTCAGCTCCAGCAGCGTCACCTCCGACGTGCCGAGGCCGATCGTCGCCTCGTTTGCGATCGGCGTGGAGATGCCGAGGTCGCGCGCGGCGCGGATCACGTTGCGCACGCCCACCTGCTGCGTCAGCCGCGCCGCGGCGACGTTGGAGGAGCGGGCGAAGGCCGTCGCCAGGCTGATCTCGCCCTGGTAGCGGCCGTCGTCGTTCTTCGGCTTCCACCCGGCGATCTCGATCGGCGAATCATCCACGGTGGAGGCGGGCTCCATCCCCGCGCGCATCGCGGCGAGATAGACGAACAGCTTGAAGGTGGAGCCGGGCTGGCGCTTGGCCTGGGTCGCGCGGTTGAATGGCGACGCCTTGTAGTCGCGCCCGCCCACCATCGCGACCACCTCGCCGCTGGTCTTCATCGCGACGATCGCGGCCTGCGCCTTGCGCAGCCCCGCCTGCCGCACGATCCGCTCCGCCGTCGCCTGCAATCCGGCGTCCAGCGTCGTGCGAACGGTCGCCTCGTCGCGGATCTCGCCGGCCTGGTCGCGCGCTTCGGGCAGGACCCAGTCGGCGAAATAGGTGCCACTCGGCACCGCCTTGGCGGCGAGCGGCAGGACGCGCTGCGGCTGCACCGCGTCCGCCTCTCGCCGCGTCAGGAATCCCGCGTCCACCATCGCTGCGACCACCACGGCCTGCCGCGCCCGCGCACCCTTCAGGTTGCCGGTCGGCGCCAGCCGCGACGGCGCCTTGACGAGGCCCGCCAGCATCGCCGCCTGGCCGACGTTCAGCCGGTCCGGCGTGCGGCCGAAATAGTGCTTCGCCGCCGCGGTCATGCCGTAGACGTTGTCGCCGAAATAGACGTTGGAGAGGTAGCGCGAGAGGATCTCGTCCTTCGTCAGCCACGCCTCCAGCCAGAAGGCGATCAGCACCTCGCGCAGCTTGCGCGCCGCGGTGCGATCCGAATCGAGGAAGGCGTTCTTCGCCAGCTGCTGCGTGATCGTCGATCCGCCCTGCCGCACCCCGCCGCTGCCCACGTTCGCCCAGGCGGCGCGCGCGATGCCGCGCGGGTCGATGCCCCAGTGCGAGTAGAAGCGCCGGTCCTCGATGGCGAGGAACGCCTCGCGCACGTGCGGGGGCAGCGTGGCGGCGTCCACCGGCGCGCCGATCACCGCGCCGCGCCGCGCGATGGGCTTTCCCTGGCTGTCGGTCAGCGTGATCGACGGCGGCGTGGGCGGCTTCAGCGACTGCGACAGCGGCGCGGTGACCGCCAGCCACGCGACCGCCACGAAGAAGAGTACCAGCAGCGCGGCGAGGCCGCGGACGATCCACTTGCCGAAGGGAAAGCGCCGGCGCGGCGGCTCGCCGCCGCCGCCGAGCTCCTCCGGCGGCCGGTCGTAGCGCGGCGGCTCGGGCGCGGGCTCGCGCCATGGATCGAACGAGGGCAGCGGCGTCGCGGGAGGCGCGGGCGTCTGGCCGGCGGCGGGCTGGCCCGGGCCATGGTTGTACCTGACGCGGCCGGAATCATAGGGAGGGTTCATGGCGCGGCCGGTGTTTTACGGAAATACGACAGTTGCCGCAAGCCGCGACGACGTGGCATCAGCGTAGCGTGATGGAAGATGAAGCGAAAGACATGCCGCTGGTCGTCGGCATCGGCGGCACGATCGGCGGGATCTCCTCCACCGAGCGGGCACTGCGGATCGCGCTGGATGCGGCGGCGGCGGAAGGCTTTCGCACGCGCATGTTCGGCGGCGCCGACATGGCCCGGCTGCCGCTCTACGATCCGCGCGCCGCGACGCGCACCGCGGAGGAGGAAGCGTTCGTCGCCTGCGTCCGCCGCGCCTCCGCCGTCATCATCGCCTCGCCCGGCTATCACGGCAGCATTTCCGGCGTGGTGAAGAACGCGCTCGACCTGCTGGAGGAAACCGCCCGGGACGAGGGGCGGCCCTATCTCGCCGACATGCCCGTGGGGCTGATCGCCACCGCCTATGGCTGGCAGGCGACGGGATCGACCATCGCCGCGCTGCGCTCGATCGTCCACGCGCTGCGCGGCTGGCCGACGCCCTTCGCCGCGGCGATCAACACGCAGCTGACCCGCTTCGACGACGAGGGCGGGGCGAGCGACCAGGCGGTGATCGACCAGCTGCGGCTGGTGGGCCGCCAGGTGGCGCGCTTCGCCCCGCTGGCAGCTGCGTAACTTTTGTTATCGAGCGATTGACAGCCGGCGGGCGGCTGGTCCACCTCCATCCCGGGGCGCCGGCAGAGCGCCCGGTCGAGGAGAGCGGCGATGGTGCTGACGCGGGGCGACGACTATCCGATCCACCAGACGGCGGATCCGGTCGCCTATGCCGGCACCGACCGCAATTTCTACGACCGGTACTTCTTCAACGGCTATCCCGCCGAACCCGGCGAGTACGGCTTCTTCGCCGCCGCGCTGGGCGTCTATCCGCACCTCAACGTCATCGACGCCAGCTTCTGCTGGTTGAAGGACGGGCGGCAGGTGAACCTGCACGGCAGCCGCGGCCTCGGCATGGAGCGGATGGACACGCAGGTCGGCGGCATCGCCGTGGAGGTGATCGAGCCGCTGAAGTCGCTCCGCGTCACCGTCGAGGCGCCGGGGGAGGGCATCCGCGCCGACCTCGTCTTCACCGGCCGCGCTTTCCCGCTGGAGGAGCCGCGCTTCACCCGTCGCAACGGCCCGCGCGTGCTGATGGACGTGACGCGGCTGACGCAGAATGGGCGCTGGCAAGGCTGGATCGAGGTGGACGGCGTGCGCACCGACGTGGCCGACTGGGTAGGGACGCGCGACCGGTCGTGGGGCGTGCGCCCGGTCGGCGCGCGCGACGAGCAGCCGGCGAGCCCGCCGGTCGACCCGCAATTCTTCTGGTTGTGGAGCCCCTGCGTGGTCGAAGGCGGCGACCTCTACTTCCACACCAACGACGACGCGCACGGCCGCTTCTGGAACCGCCGCGCGGCGTGGCGGCCAGAGGGCGGCGGCGCCGACGACGAGACGCATTGGGACGGGGCGGACGCGAGCATCCGCTGGACGCCGGGCACGCGTCACGCCGCCGCCGCGTCGCTCGCGCTGACCGATGCGCGGGGCACGACGACGGTGGACTTCGCGCTGCGCGGCAATTTCATGATGCTCGGCCTCGGCTACGGCCATCCGACGTGGGCGCATGGCCGCCACCACGGCGAGAACGTGACCGTGGAACGCGAGGACTGGACGGTGGCAGACCTGTCGCCGATGCTGCCCCACCACCTGCACGTCCAGGCGCTGGCGGACGTGACGATGACCGCGCCCAACGGCAGCGTCCGGCGCGGGCGTGGCGTGCTGGAGCAGCTGGCGATCGGCCCGCACGCGCCGTCGGGTTTCGCCGGGCTGCTGGACCCGGCATGACCGGCACCCCGCTCCATGCCGACCAGGTCGAGGCGTATCTGTCGCGCCTGTGGCAGGCGCCGGTCGCCGTCACCGGGCTCGCCCGCATCCCCGGCGGGGCGAGCCGCGAGACGTGGCGGTTCGACGCGGAGGTGGCGGGGGAGGTCCGCCCGCTGATCCTGCGCCGCGATCCGGGCGGCAGCCTGATCGACACGGAGAGCGAGACCGAGTTCCGCGCCTATCAGAGCGCCTGGGGCGTGCTGCCCGTGCCGCGCGCGATTGCGCTGGAGCGCGACGGCGCCGAGCTGGAGCGCCCGTTCATCGTGATGGAGCGGATCGACGGCGGGGAGGTCGCCTCGCCCTTCGCCGCCGGCGCCTATGGCGATCACGGAGAGGCGCTGGGAGAGGCGTTCTTCACCGCGCTCGGCCGCCTCGCCGCGCACGACGCGCGCGGCACGCCGCTGGCCGCGCACCTGCCGATGCCCGCGGCGGACGAGGCGTGGCGCGGGCAGCTCGATTACTGGGAAGGCGTGATCGACGAGGACGAGATCGAGCCGCTGCCCGTCGTGCGCGCCGCGATCCGCCGCCTGCGCCGCACCCCCCCGCCACCGGCGCAGCGGGTCGGCATCGTCCACGGCGACTATCGCACCGGCAACGTCATGCACGACGGGCGGGGCGGGATGCTGGCGATGCTGGACTGGGAAATGGCGCACCTCGGCGACCCGCTGGAGGATCTGGGCTGGGCGCTCGACCCGATCTGGAACCACCACGCCGCCGGCACCGTCGCCGGCATGACCACGCGCGAGCGCGCGATCGGCTGGTGGGAGGCGGCGAGCGGGCTCGTCGCCGATCCGGTCGCGCTGCGCTGGTGGTCGCTGTTCAACGCGGTGAAGGGCCGCGCGATCTGGACGTCGTCGTTCCGCGAGTTCGTGGACGGCGGCCGGATCGATCCGGTGCTGGGCCTGTCGGGCTGGTACGTCGCGCGGCGGCAGGACGCGATCATCGCGCGCGCGCTGGAGAGCTGGGCATGAGTTCTCTCACCGATGTGCTGGTCGGCACCGGGCAGATTGCCGCGGGCGCCGGCATGCAGGCGGCGGAACAGGGCGGCGCCGCCGGCGCCTACGGCGGCGCGATGCTGACCGTCACCGGAATCCTGTCGCTGATGGCGGCGGCGGAGGCGGAGCGGGCGGCGGCGTGGCGCGTGGCCGACATCACTTCGATGCAGGCGCTGCTCGGCCGGCCGGAAGCGGTGCCCGCCGACCTCTCGCTCCCCGCGCTGGACGCCGCGTGGGACGCCCTGTCGCGCGACCTGATCGCGCATCACGCCGCGGTGGAGGAGGCGGGCGGCGACGCCGCCGCGATCCTCGCCTTCTATCGCGAGAGCACGGAGCGACGGGAACTGCCATGGCCGACGTGACGGACCTACCCCTCGCCGGCGTCCGCGTCGTCGATCGCACGACGGGTGCGATGGCCGCGGCGGCGCGGCTGCTCGGCGAGCTGGGCGCCGAGGTGATCCGCGTCGAACCCGCGGCCGGCAGTGCGGACCGGCGCGCCGGCCCGATGCTGCACGGTGTCAGCCTGTCCTTCGCCGCCGCCAACCTGGGCAAGCGCGCCACGGCGCCGCGCGACGCCGCGGCGCTGGACGCGCTGCTCGGCGATGCGCACCTGCTGATCGAGGATGCGGGGCCGGGCGGCGACGGCGCCGCGCTGGCGGCGCGGCACCCCCGGCTGGTGGTCGTGTCCGTCTCCCCGTTCGGCCTCGACGGGCCATGGGCGGCGTGGCAGGCCACGGACGGGGTGCTCCACGCGGTGACGGGCGGCCTCTCCCGATCCGGCCTGCCCGGTCGCGCGCCGCTGCTGCCGCCGGGCGAGCTGGTGCTGGAGACCGCGGCGGCGCAGGTGGCGGCACTGGCGCTCGCCTCCTTCATCCAGCGGCTGCGCGACGGCCGCGGCGACCACGTCGACGTCGCGCTGCTGGAGGCGGGCATGGCGGCGCTCGATCCCGGCTTCGGCGTGGCGGGAAGCGCGCAATCGGGCGTGCCGCTGTGGAAGATGTCGCGCGGGCGGATGGACGAGCGCTTCCGCTATCCGATCATCCCCTGCGCCGACGGCTTCGTCCGGCTGTGCGTGCTCGCCCCGCGGCAGTGGCGCGGCATGTTCGCGTGGATGGGCGAGCCGGCCGAGTTCGCCGGGCCGGAGTGGGAGAAGCTGCAGACCCGCTTCCGCTCCAAGGAGCTGATCCCCGCCATCACCCGCTTCTTCGCCTCGAAGACGCGCGGGGAGATCGAGCGCGAGGCGGAGGCCCACGGGGTCCCCGCCGCGGCGCTGCTCGACCTGCACGAGGCGGTGGAGACGCCGCAGATGGTGGCGCGCCACGCGGTGGCGAGGGTGGAGATCGCCCCGGGCATCGCCGCGCCCTTTCCCAACGGCACGATCGAGATCGACGGCGTGCGCGCCGGCATCCGCGGCCCGGCGCCGGTGCTGGCGGAGGCGGAGGGCTTCGGCGCCCCCGCGGCCGACTGGATTGCGCCCCCTGCCGCCGACCGTCCGCTCGCCGGGCTGAAGGTGCTCGACATGGGCATCATCGTCGTCGGCGCGGAAACGGGCCGCTTCCTCGCCGACATGGGGGCGGAGGTGGTGAAGGTGGAGAACGGCGCCTTCCCCGATGGCCAGCGTCAGTCGCGCGACGACGCGCCCGTCTCGATCACCTTCGCCGCCGGTCATCGCAACAAGCGCGGCCTGTCGATCGACCTGCGTTCCGACGCGGGCAAGGCGCTGTTCGAGCGGCTGGTCGCGGAGGCGGACGTGCTGTGTTCGAACTTCAAGCCCGGCACGCTCGCCTCGCTAGGCTTCGATGCGGCGCGGCTGGCGGCGATCAACCCGCGGCTGGTGACGGTGGACAGCGCCGCCTACGGCCCCACCGGGCCGTGGAGCCGGCGGCTCGGCTATGGGCCGCTGGTGCGTGCCTCGGCGGGGCTGGCGAAGCGCTGGACCTATCCGGGCGAGCCGGACAGCTTCTCCGACGGCGTCACCGTCTATCCCGACCATGTCGCCGCGCGCATCGGCATCGTCGGCGTGCTGGCGCTGCTGATCCGGCGGATGCGCACGGGCCGGGGCGGCAGTGCCAGCGTGTCGCAGGCGGAGGTGATGCTGGGTCACATGGCCGCGGACGTCGCCGCGCTGGGCGCCGCGGCGGAGGGTCGGTCGATCGACTGGCCGATCCCGCCGGTGCCCTGGGGCCTGTTCCCCGCGGCGGGGGAGGACGAGTGGGTGGTCGTCACCGCCCGCGACGATGCCGACTGGCGCGCCTTGTGCGAGACGATCGGGCACGAGGAATGGCTGGTCGATCCCACGCTGGGCGACGCCGCGGCGCGCGATGCCGAGCGCGGGCGGATCGAGCGCGGGGTGGCGGCGTGGACTGGGGAGCGGCCCGCGCTGGACGCTGCCGCGGCGTTGCAGGCCGCCGGCGTGCCTGCCGGGCCGATGCTCCGCGTGGTCGAGCTGCCGGCCGCACCGCAGCACCGCGCCCGCGGCACCTTTCGCGAAGCGCGCCACCCGCTGATCGACGTCGCGTTCGCCGTGGAGGCGGCTCCGGCGCTGAGCCGCTTGCCCGTGCCCGACCAGCGCCCGGCGCCGCGCGTGGGAGAGGATTCCGCCGCCGTCGTCGCCGAGTGGCTCGGGCTTCCCGGCGCGGAGGTCGACGCGCTCGTCGCCGCCCGCGTCATCGACACCGTCAAAGGAGAAGCCGCATGAGCCAGCTGGGGAACGAAGCCGTCACCGTCGAATGCCGCGGCCACGTGATGATCGTCACGATCAACCGGCCGGAAGCGCGCAACGCCGTGAACCGCCACGTCCACGAAGGCGTCGGCGACGCGCTGGCCGCGGCGGACGCCGACCCGCAGGTGCGCGCGGTGATCGTCACCGGCGCCGGCGACAAGTCGTTCTGCGCCGGGGCGGACCTGGTCGCGCTGTCGCGCGGCGAGAGCCTGGCGCCCGACGATCCCGCCAAGCAGGCGTGGGGCTTCGCCGGCATCGTCAGCCACGCCATCTCCAAGCCGGTCATCGCCGCGGTGAACGGCCACGCGCTGGGCGGCGGGCTGGAGATCACGCTCGCCTGCGACCTCGCCGTCGCGGTGGACACGGCGCAGTTCGGCCTGCCCGAGCCGAAGCGCGGGCTGTTCGCCGCGGCCGGCGGCGTCTTCCGCCTGCCCGAGCAATTGCCGAAGAAGATCGCGATGGAGATGATTCTGACGGGCGACCCGATCAGCGCCGAGCGCGCGCTTCAGCTGGGCCTCGTCAACGCGCTGGCGCCCGCCGGCGGCGTGGTGGACGCGGCGCTCGCGCTGGCCGAACGGATCGCGGTAAATGCGCCCTTGTCGGTGCAGGCATCGAAGCGGATGGCGCAGGGGATCAGCGACGGCAAGGTCGCGCGAGAGGAAAACGCGTGGGCGCAGAACCGCGTGGAAACGCGCGTCGTCTTCACCAGCAAGGATTCGCGCGAGGGGCCCAAGGCGTTCGCGGAGAAGCGCGCGCCGGTGTGGCAGGCGCAGTGATGGGCGACCCCGCCCGCATCGCCGTCATCGTCGGCGTCGGCCAGGTCAACGACCGGCCCGCCGACCCGGCGCAGGGCCTGGAGCCGCTCGACCTGATGCGCGCCGCGCTGGAAGCGGCGGATGCCGATGCGGGAGGCGGCTGGCTGTCCGACGTCGACAGCGTGGCGGTGGTGCAGCAGATCAGCTTTCGCGCGCAGAACCCGCTGGCGCAGAAGCTGGGCGCGGCGATCGGCGCCACGCCGGCGCTCGCCTACGAATCGGTCGGTCCCAACGGCGACAGCCCAATCCTGCTGCTGAACGAGGCGGCGAACCGTATCGCGCGCGGCGAGGTGCGCGTGGCGGCGGTGGCGGGGGCGGAGGCGCTGCGCACCGCCAGCCAGCGCGCGGCGGCGCGCGCGAAGACCGACGTCGCGGCGCAGAACCCGATCCGCAACCTGCAGAAGGGTGCCGCGCCCGGCTATCGCCAGCGCTACGGCCTCGCCGCGCCGGTAGACGTCTATCCTCTCTACGAGAACGCCGGCCGCGCCGCCTATGGACAGACGCTGGTGGAGGGGCAGCGCGAATCGGGCGAGATCTGGTCGCGGTTCAGCCAGGTGGCGGCGCAGACCCCCGCGGCGTGGATCCACGCCGCCCGCGCGGTGGACGAGATCGTCCGGCCCACCGCGGACAATCGACCGATCGCCTTTCCCTACACCAAGCTGATGGTCGCCAATTCCAGCGTCAACCAGGGCGCGGGCTTCCTCGTCACCAGCCTGGCGCAGGCGCGCGCGCGCGGCGTGCCGGAGGCGCGGATCGTCTACGTCGGTCGCGGCGCGGCGGCGCACGAGGCGGACGATTTCCTCGCCCGCGACCGCTACGACGCGTCCCCGAGCATGGAGGTGTGCCTGCGTCGCACGCTGGAGTGGAACGGCGTGACCGCCGAGGACCTCGACCTCGCCGAACTCTATTCCTGCTTTCCCTGCGTCCCCAAGATGGCGCGCCGCGTCATCGGCTGGCCGGTGGAGAAGCCCGCTACGGTGTTCGGCGGGCTCACCTTCGGCGGCGGGCCGATCGGCAATTACATGAGTCACGCCGTGGCGGAGATGGTGGACGGCCTGCGGGCGGGCGAGGGGGAGCGGGGGCTCCTGTTCGCCAACGGCGGCTTCGCGACGCACAACCACGCCATCGTACTGGCCACCCACCCGCTGCCCGGTGCGGGCGAGTCGCACGACTTCGACGTGCAGGCGGAGGCGGATGCGGCGCGCGGGGAGGTGCCGGTGCTGGCCAAGGACTATGCCGGCCCGGCGACGATCGAGAGCTACACCGTGTTCTACGCCCGCGACGGCGCGCCGACGAAGGGCGTGGTGGTGGCGCGCACCCCGGCGGGGGAGCGCACGCTGGCGAAGGTGCCGGGGGAGGATGAGGCGATGATCGCCTTCCTGACCGACGGCGCGGCGGAGCCGGTCGGCACCACGGGCGAGATCGCGCCAGAGGGCGACGACATGGTGTGGCGCCGCGCGATCGCCTAGGACGTGATGTGCGCACCCCGCCCGTTCGTCCTGAGCCTTTCAAACCGAACTCCATGGCCAACAACATGACCCACCGCCCCCGCCGCTCCGCGCTCTTCCTGCCCGCGTCCAACGCCCGGGCGATCGAGAAAGCGCGCGCGCTGGACGCCGATGTCGTCATCCTCGACCTGGAGGACGCGGTCGCACCCGACCAAAAGGCGACCGCGCGCGAGGCCGCGGTGGCGGCGGTGCGATCGGGCGGGTTCGGCCATCGCGAACTGGTGGTGCGCGCCAATGCGATCGGCACCGCGGAGGCGGAGGCGGACCTGGCCGCGCTGGCGGGCAGCGGCGCGGCGGCGGTGCTGCTGCCCAAGGTGGACGATCCGCAGGCGCTGCACCGCGCGCGCGCGGTGCTGGGCAAGGGGCCGGCGCTGTGGGCGATGATCGAGACGCCGCGCGCGATCCTCGATCTGCCCGTCATCGTCGCCGCCGCGGCGGCGACGGGGCTGGCCGCGCTGATCGCCGGCACCAACGACCTCGCCAAGGAGCTGCGCTGCAGGCCCTTCCCCGACCGGGCGCCGCTCGTGCCCGTGCTGGTGCAGATCGTCGTCGCCGCGCGCGCGGCAGGGCTGGTGGCGCTCGATGGGGTCAGCAACGTGCTGGACGATCCCGCCGCGGTGGAGGCGGAATGCCGGCAGGGGCGGGCACTCGGCTACGACGGCAAGACGCTGATCCACCCTTCGCAGGTCGCGCCCGCCAATGCGGTGTTCGGTCCCGACGAGGAGGAGGTGCGCTGGGCGCGAGCGGTGGCGCGCGCGTTCGACGGGGCGGAGGCCGAGGACAAGGGCGCGATCCGCGTGGAGGGGAAGATGGTGGAGCGCCTGCACCTGGAAGAGGCACGACGCACCCTGGCGATCCACGAAGCCGTGACGACGCGATCCTGATGCGGCGGCCGTTCGGGTCGGGCCGGCGCTTCTACGCCCGGCAGTAACCCTCGCCCGGCTTTACCGTGAGGCAATCCTTCTTTCCCGCCAGCCACTTGAGCCCCGTCGCGTCGCCGTCGCCCGGCACCAGGATCTCGTCCTTGCCGTCGCGCCGGAACCGCAGTCCCTCGGCTGTCACCGAACCCGGGAACGTGCCGCGGTGGTCGAGGTCCCATTGCATCTCCAGCGTCACGCCGCCGCCATCGCGCTTCGTGACATCGAGGAACATGCCCTCCACGCCGATCCACTTGCCCAGATAGTCCGCCTCCAGCTTCGCCGTCGCCGCGGGCGCGGGCGCGGGCGTCATCGTGTTGGCGGCGGGCGCGGAGGTGGAGACCGGCTCGGCCTCGTTCTTGACGCCGTCATACTCGCCCGTACCGGTCAGCGCGGCATCGTTCGCGACCGGCGTGGGTGAGGAGCAGGCCGCCAGAACGGCGAGCAGCGCGACGGAGAGGGTGCGGATCGTCATGGCTGCGTAACGAACACGTCGGGGCGGACGTTCCCCCGGGTGTTCGGGGTGGCGTCCGCGGCGCTGCACCGCTAAAGGCGCGCGCACGCCTCCACGACAGGACCCACGCCCGTGCGCATCGCCATCGCGTCCGATCACGCCGCCGTCTCGCTGAAGCGCGAGCTGCGCGACTGGTTGCGGGAAGAGGGGCACGAGGTCGCGGACCTCGGCACCGATTCGGATGCCAGCGTCGACTATCCCGATTACGGCGCCGCGATCGGTCGTGCGCTGGCGGACGGCAGCGCGGATCGCGGCATCGCGCTGTGCGGTTCCGGCATCGGCATCATGATCGCGGCGAACCGCAACCCGGCGGTGCGGTGCGCGCTGGTCAGCGAGCCGCTGTCCGCGGAACTGGCGCGCAGCCACAACGACGCCAACGCCATCGCCCTGGGCGCGCGGCTGGTGGGGCCGGAGATGGCCCGCGCCTGCGTCCGCGCGTTCCTGTCCACCGATTTCCTGGGCGGCCGCCACGCCGCCCGCGTCGCCAAGCTGAAGGAGCCGGCATGAGCACCAACCCGCAGAGCATCGCCGACGTCCAGCCTGATGGCTTCTTCACCCGCGGTCTCGCCGATGCCGATCCGGCGGTGTTCGCGGGGGTCGAGCACGAGCTGGATCGCGAGCAGACGCAGATCGAGCTGATCGCCAGCGAGAACATCGTCAGCCGCGCGGTGCTCGAGGCGCAGGGCAGCGTCTTCACGAACAAATACGCCGAGGGCTATCCCGGCAAGCGCTACTACCAGGGCTGCCATCCCTCCGACGAGGTGGAGCAACTGGCGATCGACCGCGCCAAGCAGCTGTTCGGTTGCGGCTTCGCCAACGTCCAGCCGCACTCGGGCGCGCAGGCGAACGGCGCGGTGATGCTGGCGCTGGTGAAGCCGGGCGACACGATCATGGGATTGAGCCTCGACGCCGGCGGGCACCTGACCCACGGGGCGCGCGCGGCGATGAGCGGCAAATGGTTCGACGCGGTCCAGTACGGCGTCACGCCCGACACCCACCTGATCGACTATGACGCGGTCGAGCGGCTGGCGCTCGAGAAGAAGCCCAAGCTCATCATCACCGGGGGCAGCGCCTATCCGCGCCAGATCGACTTCGCCCGTTTCCGCGCCATTGCCGACAAGGCGGGCGCGCTGTTCATGGTCGACATGGCGCATTTCGCCGGGCTGGTCGCCGCGGGTGTCCACCCGTCGCCCTTCGGCCACGCGCACGTGGTGACGACGACCACGCACAAGACGCTGCGCGGCCCCCGCGGCGGCATGGTGCTGACCGACGACGAGGGAATCGCGAAGAAGATCAATTCTGCGGTCTTCCCCGGCCTGCAGGGCGGGCCGCTGATGCACGTCATCGCGGCGAAGGCGGTGGCCTTCGGCGAGGCGCTGCGGCCGGAGTTCCGGAGCTACGCCGCCGCGGTGGTGGAGAATGCCAAGGTGCTGGCGGCGACGCTGAAGGAGCGCGGCGCGGACCTCGTCTCCGGCGGCACCGACACGCACCTCGCGCTGGTCGATCTCACGCCGCTGGGCGTCACCGGCAAGGACGCCGACGAGGCGCTGGAGCGCGCCGGCATCACCTGCAACAAAAATGGCATCCCCAACGACCCGCTGCCGCCGGTGAAGACCAGCGGCATCCGCGTCGGCAGCCCGGCGGGTACCACCCGCGGCTTCGGCACGGCGGAGTTCCGCGAGATCGGCAACATGGTCGCCGACGTGCTCGACGGGCTCGCCAAAAAGGGCGAGGCGGGGGACCCAGCAGTCGAGGCGGACGTTCGGACCCGCGTGCGTGCCCTGTGCGCGCGCTTCCCCATCTATAGCTAAGAGGATCAGATGGCGCAGATCGACCAGAAGTTCGCCGAGGTGCAGTCCAACGTGAAGAGCCGCCCCGGCCTGGGCAAGAGCATGGCGAAGTGGAGCGCGCTGGGCGCCGTGGTCGCCATCCCGGTCCCGATCGTCGGCCCGATCTTCGGCGCGCTGGCGGGCGCGGCCTACGCCTATCACAAGGGGACCAAGCGGAGCTGATGCGCTGTCCCTTCTGCGGCCATGAGGCCAGCCAGGTAAAGGACAGCCGACCGACCGACGACGGCGCCGCGATCCGGCGCCGTCGCCAGTGCGAGGGCTGCGCGGCCCGCTTCACCACGTTCGAGCGCATCCAGCTGCGCGACCTGACCGTCGCGAAGAGCGAGGGGCGGCGCGAGCCCTTCGACCGCGAGAAGCTGCTCCGCTCGATCTCCGTCGCCGCGCGCAAGCGGCCGATCGACGCCATCGCGCTGGAGCGGCTGGTCAGCGGCATCCAGCGCCAGCTGGAAACCAGCGGCGAACCCGAGGTGGCGGCCAAGCGCATCGGCGAGATGGTGATGGAGGGGCTGAAGGGGCTTGATTCGGTCGCCTACATCCGCTTCGCCAGCGTCTACCGCGACTTCAGCGAGGCGCGCGACTTCGAGGAGTTCGCCGGCAGCGTGGAGGAGGCGGGGCGGGGGTGAGGGTAGCTGTGACGCCGACCGCCGACGCGCGACCTCCGTTCGGGCTGAGCGAAGTCGCAGCCCATGCGACGCGGCTGCCCTTCGACTGCGCTCAGGGCGAGCGGGGGCAGGCATGAGTTTCTACGCCTATATGCTGCGCTGCGCCGATGGCGGCATCTACACGGGCCACACCGACAATCTCGACGTGAGGATCGCACAGCATCGGACCGGCGAGATGCCCGGTGATACGCACGATCGCCGGCCGGTCGAGCTGGTCTGGTCGCAGGACTTTCCGTCGCGCGACGAAGCGCTCGCGGCGGAGCAACAGATCAAGGGCTGGTCACGCCGGAAGAAGGAAGCGTTGATTGCGGGTGACTGGTATGATCTGCATGAAGCCGCCATGCCGCCGTCGAAACGTGCCCTTCGACTTCGCTCAGGGCGAACGGGAGGTGAGGAGCGTGGCCGTCCTGTGACAACGGCCGGGGTTGACGATCACCTTCCGCAATCCGTTCGTCCGGAGCAAAGCCGAACCACCCCGTCCACCCCCGCCCCGCCCCCCGTCATCGTCCTCGTCCGACCGCAACTGGGCGAGAACATCGGCAAGGCCGCGCGGGCCATGCTGAACTTCGGCCTGGTCGAGATGCGGCTCGTCGCCCCGCGCGACGGCTGGCCCAACCCCGCCGCCGGGCCGGCGGCGTCGGGCGCGGACGTGGTGCTGTCGGGGGCGCAGGTCTTCGACACCGTGGCGGCTGCGGTGGCGGATTGCGCGCACGTCTACGCCACCACGGTGCGCAAGCGCGGGATCACCAAGCCGGTGGTGACGCCCGAGGAGGCCGCCGCCACGATCCACGCCGAGGCGGGGCGCTCCGCCATTCTCTTCGGTCCCGAGCGGTCGGGCCTCGAGACGGACGACGTCGCTCTCGCCCGCACGATCGTAACGGTGCCGATCAATCCGGAGTTCGGCAGCCTGAACCTGGCGCAGGCGGTGATCCTCGTCGCCTACGAATGGTCCAAGGGCGTGGCGCTCGCCTCACCGCCGGAGGTGGAGCTCGATCCACCCGCGCCGCAGGCGGAGCTGGACGGCATGATCGCGCAGCTGGACGCGATGCTCGACGCGTCGGGCTTCTACCACCCGCCCGATCGCACGCCGGCGACGCGCCGCACGCTGCGCACGCTGCTGACCAAGCCGGGCTGGTCGTCGCAGGAGGTACGCACGGTGCGCGGCGTGCTGTCCGCGCTGGGCGGAGCCAAGCGTCCTCGCTAGGCGGCGACGGCGCCGCGTCCTTCTGGCGGAGTGCGGCGGCGGCGCGTCAGGTCCAGCACCGGCTTCTCCACCCCGTGCCACGACAGCGCCGCCAGCGGCAGCGTGACCAGTGCGTTCAGCACCGCCAGCTGCCCATGGTGCCTCACCGGCAGCAGCGCGGCGATCGCCATCATCACCGGAAAGGCGTAGATGTACATGCCGTAGCTATAGTCGGGCCACCGACCGGAGATCGCGCCGCCGCGCGCGCTGAGGAACCCGGCGCACAGCACGGCATAGCCGACGAAGATGCCGGAAAGGTGCGGCACCGGCAGCAGCCACGCGCTGAGCACGACCAGCGCCAGCAGCCCCGCGCACGCCGCCCAAGACAGCCGGATCCTGTCGCGGAACAGGTACGCCGCGATCCCCAGCGCGAACATCGACCACAGCCGGTCGATCATCGTCAGGTTCCACAGCACGCCCTTGCCCGCCGCCGCGGCGATCGCCGCCTGCACCTGCGGCACGTCCATCGCCAGCGCGAAGGTGAGGGTGGCGGGGAGGACGAGCCGCTTCATCGCCGCGGGCGAGGAGAGGCCGGTCACGAACAGCAGCAGCAGGAGGAGGTAGCAGCGCACCTCCCACGGGATCGTCCACAGCGATCCGTTGACGTTGCACGGCACGCCGCCGCACAGGATGCCGGTCAGCAGGTAATGGCCCGACGACAGCGACAGGTTGCCGAGCACGAAGCGCGCCGTCGCGCCGCCGAAGTACGACAGGCCCGGCGCGGTCGTCACGAACGCGCCCACGGCCACGGTGGCCAGCACGGACACCGCCAACGCCGGCCACAGCCGTGCCAACCGGGCTGTGGCGAAGGCCAGCGCGCTGCCGCGGCGAAGCAGGCTGGCGTAGACCAGCATTCCGCTGAGAAAGAAGAACCCGTCCACGGCGAATTGCGAGATCGGCGCGCCCAGCACGGCGGCGAACTCGTCCGTCCCCTGCCGCCCGCTGACCCGCCACACGCTGTGCGTCCAGATCACGGCGGAGGCGAGCACCAGTCGCACCAGCGTCAGGTTGTTGCGGTATGGCGACAGAAGCTGGTCATCGACGATCATGCGACGTACATCCCCCCGGAACGTCTGCTCGGCCCGCGATTACGCCAGCCGCCGTTTTTGGCGCAAGCTTCGCTTGCGACTTGGGAACGAAATAGTCATCCCTGATTGGCACGGTGGACGGGTCGGCATCGGGCACAGGCGCCCCTTTCGGCCGGTTCGCCTGCAGGGGGACAGGAAGAGCACGATGGAAACACCTTTCGACTGGCTGACGTTGATGGTCTTCACCGGCCTGGTCGTGCTCCTGCTGCAGCGCTCCTCCCAGGAGGATCCGGGCGACAAATTGTGGCAATATGCGCCGCCCGCGGTCGGCTGCGCGGTGGTGAACTGGCTGGGTAACGAGGGGTATGTGATTCCCGCCATCCTGGGCCTGGTGCTCGTCGTCGCCTATATCTTCTACGTGCTGCGCCCGCGCTTCAACTTCTGACGCGATCCGCGTCGCGTCCGTTCCTTCACGCGCGCGTGGCGCGTGTCCAAGCGAGAGAAATGATGGTCTGGTCCCGTTTCACCGATCTGCTGCTCGGCCGCAAGCCGCGCCCCCAGCCCATCGTCGCGCTGGACGTGCCGCAGCGGCCGTCGCGGATGCGCGCGGCCACCTCGCGCCTGCCCCGGTTCAAGGGGGAGGCGAGCGACCTGGAGCGGCCGCTGCGCGGTCGCGACGGACCGGTGGACCAGCAGCGCACGCGGCTCCAGCGCGCCTTCACCCCGTCGCAGCCGGTCAGCGACGTGCGCATGTTCGCTGGCCGACGCGAGATCCTGCTGTCGCTGATCCGCGCGATCGAGGACCAGCAGCTGCACGCCGTGGTCTTCGGCGACCGCGGCATCGGCAAGACCAGCCTGCTCCACGTCTTCGCGCAGCTGGCGCGCGAGGCGCGCTACATCGTGCGCTACACCTCCTGTACCGAGCGCAGCGAGTTCGACGCGACGTTCCGCGCGATCGCGGCGGACGTGCCGCTGCTCTACCACGCCGACTTCGATCCCACGTCGGAGCCGGCGGAGCGCGGCGCGGCGCTCGACACCCTGCTGCCCGAGCGCGAGCTGACGGTGGCGACGCTGACCGAGGTGTTCGCCAAGCTGTCCGGCACGCGCCTCCTCATCATCCTCGACGAGTTCGACCGCGCCACCTCGCCCGAGTTCAAGCGGTCGGTGGCGGAGCTCATCAAGAGCCTGTCCGACCGTTCGATCCGCGTGCAGATCGTCATCGCCGGCGTCGCCGCGAACCTGACCGAGCTGGTCGAGCACATCCCCTCCATCCGCCGCAACATCCTGGGCCTGCCGATGCCGGCGATGACCAGGGAGGAGATGGCGGAGATGATCGCCCTGGGCGAGGCCATCGGGCAGATGTCGTTCGAGCCCGGCGCGCTGGACGATATCGTCGCCGCGGCGCAGGGCTCGCCCTACGTCACCGGGCTGCTGGCGCAGCACGCCGCCGCCCGCGCGCTGGACCGCGAGGCGCGCGACGTCGCGCGCGAGGATGTGACGGAGGCGATCCGCCGCGCCATGCGCGACGTATGGGTGCGCCTGTCCCCGCGCTCGCAGCAGCAGGTGGAAACGGTCGAGGCGCGGTTGCCGATGCCCGAGATCGGCCGCATCGCGGCGGACGGGCTGGCGCATTTCGGCGTCATCCTCGATCCGGCGGACGCCACGTCGCAATTCGATCCCGCCGTCCGCGTCGCCGCCGAGCTGGGGATCCTGCGCCCCACCGTCGTCGGCGACCGCAAGGCGCATCAGTTCGCCGACGACAGCGTCGCGCTCTATCTGTGGCTGGCCAGCCGCGTGGGCGGCCGGGCGTCCGCCTGACGGCTGCGGACGTGCCGGAGCCGGTTCTCACGGTCGAATGAGGGGCCGCCCGCGACGCCGCGGGCGGCCCCATGCGGTGCGCGGCGGATGCCCGCGTCAGCGCGTCTCCATCCGGATGCCGAAGCGGAACGCGCGGCCCAGCAGGTCCGAATAGGTCGGGTTGGCGGCCAGCCCCGTCTCCGGCAGCAGCAGCGGCCAGCGGTCGAACACGTTGGTCACGTTGATGAAGAACTGCGCTTCGGCCCCGCCCATCTCGATCTTCTGCGTCAGGTTGAGGTCGGCGTAGAACACGCCGGACACCCGGTTGGTGTCGTAGGTGAAGAAGTTGGGATCGTTCGCCGGGCAGGCGGTGGAACATTCGATGCCGTTGGCGACGTACTTGCCCGCGCTCACCCCGCGTCCCACCGCGGTGATCGAGAAATCGGGCGCGTCATAGGCGATGCTGCCGCGGAAGATCCAGTCGGGCGTGCTCGCCTGCCCGCCGTTCACGCCGACCGAGTTGAGCACGACGGTGCCGGGCACGCCGCTGTCGAACTTGTTGTCGATGTAGCGCGTCGCGAGCCCGCGCAGCGTCACCGCTCCTTGCGAACCGGCGCCGAGCCGGTCCATGGGCAGGCGATAGCTGACGTCGAAGTCGACCCCGCGCACGGTCTGGCTGGCCGCGTTGAACGGCTGGTTGCGGATGATGAGGTACGGCTGCGACGGGTTCTGCGTCCGCGCCGCGTCGATCGTGATCGCATTGCAGAAATCATCCTGACCCTGGAAGCACAGGTTGACGATCTGCGCCGCGGTGAACGTGCTGATGCCCTGGTCCAGGTCGATGTCGAAATAGTCGACCGACAGGTTGAAACCCGGCAGGAACGTCGGCGTGAAGACCGCGCCCACGTTCCACTGGTTCGCGCGCTCCTCCTGCAGCAGCGGGTTGCCCGTGGAGAAGCCGGAGTAGCCGTAGCTCGCCACCGGGGGCTGGCCTGCCGGCACGAACGGCGGGCTGGCGCTGGGGAAGCCGGGGTTGGTGACGGCATCGCTGTTCGCGGTGCCGGCCTGGTACAACTCGTTCAGGTTGGGCGCGCGGATGTCGCGCGAGCGGGTGACGCGCAGGCGGAAATCGTCGATCGGCTGCCACGTGGCGCCCGCCTTCCACGTCGTGACGTAGCCCGCGGTGGAATAGTCCGTGGCGCGCACCGCGCCGTTGAACTCGAGGCCGAGGCCCAGCGGCACCACCGTCTCGAGATAGGCCTCCTTCACGTCGAAGCGCCCGCGCGAGGGCAGGTAATTGCCCACCGACCAGCGGTTGGTCGCGCCCGTCACCGCGCCGGCGGCGTTGCGGATCGGCACCGGCTGGAACTCATCCGGCACGAAGCCGCTGACCTTCTCCTCGCGATATTCCGCACCCACCGCGATGCTGACCTCGCCCGCCCAGGTGGAGAAGGGCGTGGCGGAGAAGTTCGCGCCCGCGACGATCTGCTCCAGCCGCTGCTCGCGATAGGGATCGCCCAGCACGTAGCCGAAGGCCGCGGGATTGGCGACGCCGATGCCCAGCCGGTTCAGCGGCACGCAGGCGGGATCGTTGTTGGTCGCGTCGGCATCGACGTTGATGCCGCACTGGATCGAGCCGGGGGCGTAGCCCGCCGCATTGCCGGCGGGCGCGAACACCGCATTGGTCGCGTTGTTCATCCGGGTGTTGTTCATGATGTTGCGCAGCTGCTCGCGCAGGTCGGCGCGGCCGTACTGGCCGTAGACGTTCCAGTTGGCGCGCTTGCCGAAGGCGTCGAACGCGCCCTCCGCGCCGATCGCATAGCGCTGCACCTCGCGCCGGTTGTCGACCGCGCGGAAGGGCAGGTCGACCGCGGTGGTCGCCAGCGTCACGCTGGTGATCCCGGCCAGCCGCTGCGGCCCCAGCGTGTTGTAGAGGAAGGCGTTGCACGTCGTCGGCGCCGCCGCCGCGGTCGCCGCCGCGCCGCACCCGGTGGCGTTCAGCACGATGCCGGTGGCCAGGTTCGGCCCGGCGTTGAAGAACACCTTCTGCCGGTTGTACGACGCCTCGGCGAACACCTCCACGCCGTCGGCCACCTCGTAGCTGACGCGACCGAACAGGCCGTAGCGGTCGTCCTCCGGATCGAGGCCGATGCGCCGTCCCGAATCGTTCACCTGCCACGACCCGCCCTGCGTCAGCGTGGGCGGGGCGGTGCCGGTGGGCGAGGGGAAGGTGAGCGCGCCATACTGATATTGCAGCACCTCGCCGCCCGGTCCGAAGTACAGGCCGCGCAGGCTGTTGGCGGTGCCGCCCGCCGAATTGGTAATGAGCCCGCCTGGCGTGGAGTTCGCCGCGCCGACCTGGCGACGGATCAGGTAGCGCGGCGTCGTGCTGGTCGCGGTCCAGTTCGGGTCCTGGATGCGGACGTAGCCGGTCGCGTTCCAGTCGCGATCGACCTCGAAGATGCCGTCGCGATGCGCCACCTCGCCCGACAGCAGGATGTGGCCGCGCCCCTCGCTGCCGAAGGACGTGCCACCGGCCACGCTGAACGAATAATTGAAGCCGTCGCCCTTGTCGGTGACGCCGCTGTCGACCAGCACCTTCAACCCCTTGTACTTCTTGTCGAGCACGAAGTTGACGACGCCCGCCACCGCGTCGGAGCCGTAGGCGGAGGAGGCGCCGCCGGTGACCACCTCCACGCTCTTCACCAGCGATTGCGGGATGGTGTTCACGTCGACCAGCCCGGTGATGGTGGAGGCGACCGAGCGGCGACCGTCGAGCAGGACCAGCGTGCGCGTCTCGCCCAGGTTGCGCAGGTTCAGCGCGTTGATGCCGGCCTGCCCGCTCGACAGGTTCAGGCGCGAGTTCGCCGGGCGGGTCGATCCCGCCAGCGAGGGCAGCTGGTTGACGAAGTCGGCGATGTTGTTCGACGGCGAGGAATTGAGGATCTCCTCCTGCGTCAGCACCGTCAGCGGGGTGGGCGCCTGGAAGCCGTCGCGCACGATCCGCGTGCCCGTGACGATGACGTCGCCCTGCGCGGGATCCTCCTGCGTTCCGGGTGCGGGATCGCCGATCTGCGCGGTGGCGGCGTTGCTCGGCTGCGTCTGCGCGGCGGCGGGCGCGGCGAGGGCGGTGGCGAGGGCGGCCAGCGCCGCTCCGGCGTAGCTGCTCCGACGAGCGTGGCGATCGATCATGCTCCGTATCCCCCGATAAAGCGCCCGTTGCGGCGTCAGGTGCCTCCTCCGTCACGCCGTTGTCGCGGATCGGCGGCTAGGGGGAAGGTGCCGGTTGTGCGCAAAGGGCGTCAAGGCATGAAGTGCTTTCCGTTCTGTGGCTTAGGCATAGCCGCAGGGCATGATCGCGCGCGTCGGCGCATAACCGCTTGCTATGAGGTGCGGCCCCGTTGAGATGGGCGGCGGCACGCGCCCGGCGGATAGCCTGCGGCAAGAAGGAGGCCCGCCGATGCTCGCCCGCCCCACGATAGACCGGCGCTCGTTCCTGCTGGGCTCGGCCGCCGGCGTCGCGCTGCTGCCGGTCGCCTGCCGTGCGCAGGTCGCGCCCGCGCCGCGCAGTACCGCCGTGGACGGGCTTTCCGCGCCGGTCGAGATCCTCGACGATCGCTGGGGCGTGCCGCACATCCGCGCCGCCACGAAGGCCGACGCCTTCTTCGGCCAGGGCTATGTGGTCGCGCGCGACCGGCTGTTCCAGATCGACCTTGCCCACCGGCGCGAGCTGGGGCGGATGGCGGAGGTCTACGGCGCCGCCTTCGCCGAGCATGACGCGGCGGCGCGGCTGTTCCACTATCGCGGCGACCTGGATGCGGAGCTGCGCGCGGTGCCGGCAGAGGTGCTGGCCTGCGTGCGCGGCTACGTCGCTGGCATCAACGCACGCGTGGCGGAGGTGGAGCGCGACCCCGCGCTGCTTCCCCTGGAGTACCGCATCCTCGGCGTCATGCCGATGCGCTGGGACGTGCGCGAGCTGGTGCTGGCGCGTGGCGGCGCCATCGGCAACGCGGACGACGAGATCCGCCGCGCGCGGCTCGCCGCGCTCGACCTGCTGGAGCTGGACGCGGTCGTCGCGCCGCTGCGCCCCGCCTGGACGCTGCGCGTGCCCGACGGGCTGGACCCGGCCAGGGTGTCGGAGGCGGACCTCGGCGTGCTCCAGCTGGGCGGTCTGCCGTTCGGCCCGGGCACGCCGACGCGCGATCCCGACGAGGCGCGGCTCGACCGCGGCAACGCCGGCTCCAACGCCTGGACCGTGGCGGGCAGCCGCACCGCCACCGGGCGGCCGATCCTGGCGAACGATCCGCACCTGGGCATCGGCGGCTTCGGCCCGCGTCACGTCGCGCACCTGACCGCGCCCGGGCTGGACGTGATCGGCGGCGGTGCGCCGGGGCTGCCCGGCATCATGCAGGGCCACACCGATCGCTTCGCCTTCGGCCGCACCAATTTCCACATCGACCAGCAGGACCTGTTCGTCCTCGAACTCGATTCCGCCGATCCGGAGCGATATCGCCACGCGGGCGGGTGGAAGCGATTCGAGCGGGTCGAGGTGGACGTGCCGGTGAAGGATGCCGCCCCGCGCCGCGTCGTGCTGCGCTACGCGATACAGGGTCCGGTGCTGTCGCACGATCCCGCGCGCGGGCGCGCCACCGCGCTCGCCTCGATCGGGATGCAGCCGGGCGGGGCGGGATCGTTCGCGATGGTCGCGATCAACCTGGCGCGCGACTGGACGTCGCTGAAGGAGGCGTTCCGGCTGCATCCGTCTCCCACCAACTTCCACTACGCCGACGTGGACGGCAATCATGGCTGGCAGGTGATCGGCTTCATGCCGCGGCGCAGGCGCGGCGACGGGCTGATGCCGGTGCCGGGCGACGGCCGCTACGACTGGACCGGCTTCTCCGATTTCCGCGCGCTGCCCAGCGAGTACAATCCGGCGAAGGGCTGGTTCGCGTCGGCCAATCAGAACAATCTGCCGCCGAACTGGCCGCGCGACCGCATCCCCGCCTTCTCCTTCCGCGATCCCTATCGCTACGATCGGATCGCCGACATATTGTCGAAGCAGGCGAAGCACAGCGTGGCGGACAGCGTGGCCCTCCAGCACGATACGCTGTCGACACCCGCGCGGCAGTTCCTGGCGCTGCTGCCGAAGCGGCCGGGCGAGGACGCGGCGGCGGCGACGCGGATGCTGGCCGGTTGGGACGCGCGGCTGGACAAGGGTAGCGGCGCGGCGGCGCTGTTCGAGATCGTCTGGCGCGACCTGACGCAGCGGATGCTGGCCGCGATCGTGCCCGAGCGCGCGCGCGGGCTGGTGGACGAGATCGCACCCTCCGTCCTGCTGGACCGGGCGAGGTCGCGGCCGGAGATGGTCGACGCCGCGCTGGCGAGCGGGTGGCAGCAGGCGCTGCGGCTGATGGGGCCGGACCCGGCGCAGTGGCGCTGGGGCGCGCTGCATCAGGTGCGCATCGCCCACCCGCTATCGCGCATTCCCGCGATCGCGGCGGCGTTTCCGGCGATCGAGGGGGACGGTTCGGGCGGCGACGGCTTCACCGTCATGGCGCGGTGGCTGGGCGGCGGGCCGGGCTGGCGCACCGGGGGCGGGGCGAGCTACCTTCAGGTCATCGACGTCGGCGACTGGGATCGCTCGGTGATGCTGAACCTGCCGGGCCAGTCGAACGATCCGGCGAGCCGGCACTATCGCGACCAATATGGCCCCTGGATCGCCGGGGCGATGCAGCCGATGCCGTTCAGCCGCGCCGCGGTGGACGCGGCGGCGGCCTCGCGCACGACGCTGTCGCCGCCATGAGGCCCGCCGTTCGTCCTGAGGTTCGCTCGATGCCTCCTCAGCACGAACGGGGGTTAGAGTGAGGAAGTAGAACGATGAAGCGCCTTCTTCTCGCCACCCTGCTCGCCGCCTGTTCCGGCCCCACCACCGCCGCCCCGGCGGTGGACGTGGTGATCCGCGGTGGCACGATCTACACCGGCGCGGAGGCTTCTCCGGTGACCGGGGACGTGGAGATCGCGGGCGACCGCATCGTCTACGTCGGTCCGTCGCGTGGCACCGCGGCGGCGAGCGTGGTCGATGCGCGGGGCATGATCGTCGCCCCCGGCTTCATCGATGCGCACACGCATCCGGATACGTACATCCGCTCCGCGGACGCGAAGGTGCGGCTCAACCTGCCATGGCTGGCGCAGGGCGTGTCGACCATCGTGACCGGCGTGGACGGCGGCGGCACGCCCGACGTGGCGGCGGACGCGCGCAAGCTGGAGGCGAGCGGGATCGGCACCAACATCGCGCCTTTCGTCGGCTTCGGCGCGATCCGCGCCCGCGTGATGGGCCAGGACGATCGCGTACCGAACGCGGCGGAACTGGCACAGGAGAAGGCGCTGGCGGCCGGCGCGATGTGCCAGGGCGCGCTGGGCCTCTCCACCGGGCTGTTCTACGCCCCGCAGAGCTTCGCCACCACGGACGAGGTCGCCGCCGTCGCCGCGGAAGCGGGAAAGCGCGGCGGCATGTACGACACGCACCAGCGCGACGAGTCGAGCTACAGCATCGGCCTGATCGCCTCGACGAAGGAGGCCATCGAGATCGGGCGCCGCGCCGGCACGCCGGTGCATTTCGCGCACCTGAAGGCGCTGGGAGTCGACCTGCAGGGGCAGGCGCCAGCGCTGATCGCGACGATCGAGGCGGCGCGCGCGCGCGGGCAGGACGTGACGGCGGATCAATATCCCTGGCTGGCATCGGGCAGCGCGGTGGCGGCGGCACTGGTACCCAAATGGGCGCTCGACGGCGGTGACGCGAGGATGGCGGCGCGCTTCGACGATCCGGCGACCGCGGCGAAGGTGCGCGCGGAGATGCGCGAGAACCTGCGCCGGCGCGGCGGCAAGGAAGCGATCCTGCTGACCGGCGAGGACCAGCCGTGGACCGGCCGGACGCTCGGGCAGATGGCGGCGCAGTGGCGGCTCGATCCGGTCGAGGCCGCGATCCGCATCCTCAAGACGCCGGGTGCAAAGACCGGGATCGCCAGCTTCAACATGGCGGACCGCGACGTCGACCTCATCATGAAGCAGCCGTGGGTCGTCACCTCGTCGGACGGGTCGGACGGCCACCCGCGGCAGTATGCGACCTTTCCGAAGCTGTACGACACCTACGTGAAGCAGCGCCGCGTCGTGACGCTGGCGCACTTCATCCGCCGCTCGACCGGCGCGACCGCGGACCTGTACCGTCTGAAGGACCGCGGCTACCTGCGCGCCGGCGCCTTCGCCGACGTGGTGGTGCTCGATCCCGCCCGCTACGCCCCGCGCGCCGACTACGTCCATCCCAAGAAGCCGACCGTCGGCGTCCGCGCATTGTTCGTGAACGGCAGGCCGGCATTGAAGGACGGTGCCGCCACCGGCGTCGCGGCAGGCCGCGCGCTGCTCCGCGCCAAGCCGGCGGGGTGCTGAACATCCTCCCCGTGCCGGGGAGGATAACCGTCGTTTATGGCGCCTCGCACGAGGACGACTAGCCGGGCGCCGCAGACCCGCTACGCTCCCCGCATGACGATCCCCGCGCCCTATCTCCTCTACCTCGGTCATTCCGACGACGAGGTCGGCCTCAAGACCTCGCGCGGGCTCGCGACCTTCCGGCGCGAGGATTGCGTGGGCGAGTGGCGGCACGACGACTGCCCCTTCTCCTTCGGCCTGCCGCGGATGGACGCGGGGGAGGCGCGGCTGGCCGGCGCGCGCACGCTGGTGCTGGGCATCGCCAATCCGGGCGGGCGCTTTCCCGAGTGGATGATCGACGACGCGCTCGTCGCCATCGCGGCGGGCATGAACCTGGCGTGCGGGCTCCACCAGCGGCTTCGCGACGAACCGCGGCTGGTCGCGGCGGCGGAGGCGTTCGGCGTGGAGCTGTTCGACGTGCGCGACGCGCCCGGCGACCTGCCGGTCGGCAACGGGAAGCGCCGCGCGGGCAACCGCCTGCTGACGGTTGGCACCGATTGCTCGGTCGGCAAGATGTACGCGACCTTGTGCCTGCGCGACGCGCTGCGCGCGCGCGGCGTGGCGGCGGATTTCCGCGCCACCGGGCAGACCGGCATCCTGATCGCGGGGCGGGGCGTGCCGCTGGACGCCGTGGTGGCCGACTTCATCGCCGGCGCGATCGAGACGCTGGCGCCCGCGCGCGACGACGACGGATGGGACCTGATCGAGGGACAGGGATCGCTGTTCCACCCCAGCTTCGCGGGCGTCTCCACCGGCCTGCTGCACGGCGCGCAGCCCGCCGCGCTGTTGCTGTGCCACGATCCGGTCCGCCCGCACATGCGCGGCCTGCCGCATTATCCCATGCCCGGCCTCGCCGAGTGTCTCGATGCGAACCTCCGCGTCGCGCGGCTGACCAGCCCGGACGTGCGCGGCGTGGGCGTCGCGCTCAACACCGCCAAGCTGGACGAGGCGGCGGCGCGGCGCCTGTGCGCGGAGACGCAGGACGCGATGGGCCTGCCCTGCACCGATCCCTGGCGCTTCGGCGCCGACGCCATCGCCGAGGAACTGCTCCGATGCTTCGCACCCTCGACGCCCGCGATGACCGCTTCGGCCTGAGCACCCCGTTCCGCATCTCGCGGGGGGTGAAGACCGCGGCGGACGTCGTCACCGTCACGATCCGGCAGGGCGATGCCGTCGGCCGCGGGGAGGGCGTGCCCTATTCGCGCTACGGCGAAACGGTGGCGGGCGCGCTCGCCGCGATCGAGGCGGCGCGCGGGCTGATCGAGCGTGGCGGCACGCGCGCCGATCTCGCCGCCGCCATGCCCGCAGGGGCCGCGCGCAACGCGGTGGACTGCGCGTTGTGGGACCTCGACGCCCGTCTCGGCCGCGCGGCGCCGGGCGCGGCGGAGAAGCTGCCCTCCGCGCTCACGATCGGCATCGACGCGCCGGAGGCGATGGCCGCGGTCGCCGCCCGGCACGCCCATGTCCCGCTGCTGAAGGTGAAGGTGGATCGCGACGGGGCGGAGGCGCAGCTCGCCGCCGTGCGCGCCGCCGCTCCCGCCCCGCGGCTGATCGTCGATCCCAACGAGAGCTGGCGCGTGGAGGACGTCGCGCGCCTGCAGGACCTGCTGGTGGCGCACCGCGTCGACCTGCTGGAACAGCCCGTGCCTGCCGAGGACGATGCCGGGCTGGCCGCTCTGGACAGCGTGGTTCCGATCTGCGCCGATGAATCGCTCCACACCCGCGCCGACCTGCCGCGGCTGCGCGACCGCTACGCCTTCGTGAACATCAAGCTCGACAAGACCGGCGGCTTGACGGAGGCGCTGGCGCTGGCGGAGGAAGCGCGGGCGGAGGGTTTCGGAATCATGGTCGGCTGCATGGTCTGCTCGTCGCTCGGCATCGCACCCGCGCTGCGCGTGGCGCGCAACGCCGCCTTCGTCGACCTCGACGGCCCGCTGTGGCTGGCGCAGGACCGCGACGGCGGCGTGCGCGACGAGGGTGGCTGGCTCCACCCGCCGGTGCCGGGCTTCTGGGGTGGGGCGGATTGACCCGCCATCATCTCGCGTCATGCCGGGCTTGTCCCGGCATCCAGAGCCACGAGCCTCGGCGTTGGCGACCCCGGATGCCGGGACAAGCCCGGCATGACGAAGAGGCAGCGGCATCATGACGCGCTGGTTCGCCATCCCCTTGTGGAAGCGTGTCGTCGGCGGCCTCGTGCTCGGCATCGCGCTGGGCGTCCTTTTTCCCGCCGCGGCGCCCGCGGTGAAGATCGTCGGCGACCTGTTCGTCCGCCTCATCAAGATGCTGGTCGTGCCGGTCGTGCTCGTCACCATCGCCGCGGGGATCGCCGCGCTGGGCGACCCGCGGCGGCTGGGACCGATCGGCGGGCGGACGGTCGGGCTGTTCGCGCTGACGACGCTGGTCGCCGTGTCGGTCGGCATGGCGGCGGGGCTGATCTTGCAGCCGGGGGCGGGTATCGCGCTCGCCGGGGTCGCGCCGCACGTCCTTGGTCCGCCCGTGTCGCCCGCGGACCAGCTGCTCGGCATCGTGCCCGCCAACATCGTCGAGGCGCTGGCGAAGGGCGACATGCTGGCGATCATCTTCACCGCCGTCCTTCTCGGCGTCGGCAGCGTGGTGGCGGGGGAGGCGGGAAAGCCCGTGGTCGCGCTGCTCCAGGGGCTCACCGCGGTGCTGCTCCACGTCGTGCGCATCGTGATGGAGGTGACGCCGTTCGGCGTCTTCGCGCTGATCGCCAATGCGGTGGCGGGCGGGGGCGCGGCGGTGTTCGTCAACGTCGGGTGGCTGGCGCTGTGCGTCGTCCTCGCCTCGCTGTTCCAGATGCTGGTCGTCCACGCCGCGCTGATCCGGCTGGTCGCGCGGCTGCCGGTGGCGCGCTTCTTCCGCGGCATCGTCGATGCGCTGGCGGTCGCCTTCTCCACCGCTTCCTCCTCGGCGACGCTGCCCGTCGCGCTGCGCGTGGCGCAGGACAATCTCGGCGTGGCGCGGCCCGTCGCCAGCACCGTCCTGCCGCTCGGCGCCGCAATCGGAAAGGACGGCACGGCGATGTACGTCGGCCTGCTCGGCCAGTTCGCGCTCCAGGCGCTGGGCGTCGTGCCCGACGCGTGGATGCTGGGCGTGATGCTGGCGACCGGGGCGCTCGCCGCCTTCGGCACCGCGCCGGTGCCCAGCGCGTCGCTGTTCATGCTCGCCGCGATGCTCTCCGCGGTGGGCGTGGGTGCGGAGCAGACCGCGCTGGTCGTCGGTCTGGTCCTGCCGTTCGACCGGCTGCTCGACATGACGCGCACGGTGCCCAGCGCGTCGGCGAACCTGACCGTGGCGACGCTGGTCGCACGGGGCGAAGGCGCGCTGGACGAACGGCGGTTCAGGGGCGACACGGCGCTATGAAATTGCGCCACATCGAGATTTTCCACGCCATCTACGTCAACGGCTCCGTCTCCGCCGCCGCGCGCGCGCTGAACGTGTCGCAGCCCTCCGTGTCGAAGACGCTGCGCCACGCGGAGGGGCTGCTCGGCTTCGACCTGTTCCATCGCACCGGTGGCCGGCTGGTGCCGACGGAGGACGCGCACGCGCTGTTCGCCGACGTCGCCGACATCCAGGAACGCGTGCGCGCGCTGAAGGAGGCCGGGCGCAACCTGCGCGCGGGCGCGGGCACCACCTTGCGCATCTCGGCGCTGCCCAGCCTCGCGTTGGGCGTGCTGCCCGCCGCCGTGTCGCGCTTCCTGGCGAAGCGACCGGAAGTGCGCTTCGACCTGCAGACCGTCCACCATGACGACCTGATGCGCAAATTGTACGAGCGCGAGACCGACGTCGCCATCGCCAGCGAGCCGCCCCACGGCGCTCCGCTGGCGCGCACCTGGCTGGGCGAGGGCGAGTTGGTGGTGCTCTATCGCGAGGAGGAGATGCCCGACGCGCCCGCGCGGGTGGAGCTGGCGCAGCTCGCCGGGCGGCCGTTCATCTCGCTGGCGGGCAGCGGCCCGATCGGCCAGGCGCTGGCCGACGAGCTGGAGCGGCTGGACGTCGCGCTGGACGAGGTGGCGGCGGCGCGCACTTTCTACATCGCCGCCGCGCTGGCGCGCGCGGGCGTGGGCATGACGGTGGTGGACAGCTTCACCGCGGAGGCGTGGATCGGTCCCGGACTGTCGTCGCGCCCGCTGAAACCCAGCATCGCGTTCGACGTCCACGCCATCCACCTGATCGACCGGCCGCCGACCGCGCTGGCGGCGGAGTTCCTGACGGTGCTGGGCGACGTGATCGAGGGGAGATAGGCATGGTGCTGGCAATTCTGCTGACGCTCGCGGCGCCGGACGCGGTGGAACAGGCACTGGCGAGCGCGGGACCGGGCACGCGCATCGGCCTGGTCGTCGCGGACGAGGACGGTCGCGAGATCGTCGCGATCCGCGCGGACGAGCGGTTCGTCCCCGCCTCGAACACGAAGCTCTACACCACCGCGCTCGCCTTTGCGACGCTGCCGGTGGCGGGACCGGACGATGCCGGCGCCACGGTGCGGCTGGAGGGGCGGCCCGCCCGTCCGGACGTGGTGCTGGCGGGGCACGGCGACGCGCGGCTCTCCAGCGCGGCCGACTGCACGGTCGACTGCCTGGCGACGCTGGCCGACGCGGTCGCGGCGCGCACCCGCCGCGTGGGCGACGTGATCGGCGACGACAGCGCCTTTCCCGACGAGCGCTGGTCCGCGGGCATGAGCTGGAACAACCAGGTCGGCCGCTACGGCACCGGCATCTCCGCGCTGACGATCGACGACAACGAGGTCGCGCTGACGGTGACGCCGGGTGCCCCCGGCGCCGCGCCCGCCATCGCGGCGGACGGCTATTACCGGATCGAGAATCGCGCCACGACCGCTCCCGGGCGCGAGACGCTGACGACCGCGCGGGTGCCGGGCAGCGACGTGCTGCGCGTGTCGGGCACGATCCCGGCGGGTGCGGCGGAGACGCTGCGCGTCGGCGTCGACGATCCCGCGCATCGCGCCGCCTGGCGGCTGGCGACGCTGCTGCGCGCGCGGGGCGTTTGGGTGGCGGGGCGGGTCGCCGTGCGCCACCGCCCGTCGTCCGCCGCCGACGATCCCGCGGCGCGCGGGAACAGCCCTGCCGCCCGCCCGCCCGAACCCGCGGCGCTGGCGCGGCTGATCCCGGCGCCGCTCGCCCAGGACCTCGTGCTGACGAACAAGGTCAGTCAGAACCTGCACGCCGAACTGCTGCTGCGCCGCGCCGGCGCGGTGACGGGCAGCGGATCGGTGGCGGACGGGCAGGCGGCGATGCGCGCGATGATGGACGCGGCGGGCGTGCCGCGCTGGCAGTACGAATTCGCTGACGGATCGGGCATGTCCAACTACAATCGCGTCACTCCGCGCGGCACGGTGGCGCTGCTGCGCTGGGGCGCGACGCAGCCTTGGGGCGCGTCGTGGCGCGCGACCTTTCCGATCGCGGGCGTGGACGGCACGCTGTCCGGACGGTTCAAGGGCACGCCGCTGGCAGGCCGGCTGTTTGCGAAGACCGGCTCGCTCAACGCCAGCAACGCGCTGGCCGGCTACATGACCGCCGCGTCGGGCCGCACGTTGACCTTCGCCATCTACGCCAACGACATGCCCGGCGACGCGAGCGCGCGGCCCGCGATGGACGCGGCGCTGCTGGCGGTGGCGGCGGCGAATTAGGCGGAGCGGCGCGATGTTCTTCGACAGCCGCGCCTGGCCGCCTCCCGCCGGAGGCGACGATCCGCCGCCCCCACCGCGACTGTCGCCGCGGCAGGAGCGGATGCTGATGCGGCTCGTCGCGCTGTTCCTGCTGCTGATGTTCGTGGGGCCGCTGGCGGGGTCGTCGGTGATCGCGGGCCTGGTGGCGCTGCTGTCCTGACGGGTCAGCCAGCGTCGAACGCCGCCACCACCGCATCCCCTGTCGCCGGGCGCAGGTCGAAGATCCCGCTGTCGAAGTGCCGCGTCGGGTGGACGCGATTGGTCAGCAGCGTCCAGGCCAGGCCGCGGTCGAAATCGACCCACAACCCTGTGCCGGTGAAGCCGGTATGTCCGATCGTGCCCGCCGAGCACGCCTGCCCGCCCGACCAGCCGGGAAAGCGGATCTCCCAGCCGCAGGTGCGATGCCCCTCCACCGGGGTGCGGATCGCCGCCAGCATCGCCGGCGACGCGCCGCTGCCGTCGAGCAGCCCGTGCGCGAAGTCGAGCACGCCGTCGACCGTGCCGAACAGCCCCGCGTGGCCCGTCCGCCCGCCCAGCGCGGAGCAATTCTCGTCGTGCACCTCGCCCTTCAGCACGCGCCTGCGCCACGCACAGCGCTCGGTCGCGACCGCGCGGCCGGGCGGCGGGCCCCACGACAGGCCGGCACCCAGCGGCAGCGCGTCCAGCCCCGCGCCGGTGATCCGCTCGACCGCGATGCCCAGCAGCAGGAAATTGATGTCGGAATAGACCGGCGGGCCGTGGCGCCACTCGCGCTGCAGGATGAAGGCGCGCAGGCGATCGGGATCGCCGCCGTAGGTGTAGATCGGCTCCACCGCGGGAAGGAAGGTGCGATGGACCAGGCAGTCGCGGAAGGTCAGCCGGCGTTCGGCGGCGTTGGCGACGTCGTACTGGCGCAGGTCGGGAATGGCGTCGGTCAGCGGCCGGTCCAGGTCGATCCGCCCCTCGTCGGCGAGGCGCAGCACGAAGCTGGTCGTGGCGATCACCTTGCTGACGCTGGCGAGGTCGAACCAATGCTCGCGCGTCAGCACCTCCGCTTCGGGCACCTTCTGCGCCAGCCCGGCGACGCGGACGTGGCGCTGCCCGTCGGCGGTGACGATGCCCAGCGTCGCACCGGGGATGCGGCCGGAGGCGAGCGCGGCGGCGGCGGGGGCGAAGGCCGTCTCGATCACGCGTCCCTCGCCCTGATCCGCGCCAGCGCCGGCAGGAAGACGATCGCGGCGAGGCTCAGCACGCCGGAGAGCAGGAAGAAGCCGTCGTACCCGATCGCATTCACCATCGTGCCCCCCGCGCCCGCCAGCAGCCGCGGCAGCAGGAAGGCGAAGCCGGTGAGGAAGGCATATTGCGCGCCCGGGTAGCGCGGGTTCACCAGCAGCGAGAGGTACACGACGAACACCGCGCCGGCGAAGCCGTTGCCGAACTGGTCGGCGCCGGTGGCCAGGTACAGCATCGTCTCGTCCACCCGCTGGTGCGCCAGCCACACGAAGCCGAGATTGCCGACAGCGGCGACCATCGCGCCCAGCGCCAGCGTCCACATCATCGGCCAGCGGGTGACGAGCCACCCGGCCAGCCCCACGCCCACCACGCTGGAGACGAGCGCCACGAAGCTGTCGGCGCGGCCGATCTGCGTCAGCGAGTAGCCCAGCTCCTTTATCATCGGCTTGGACAGGTTCAGCGCCAGCACGTCGCCCATGCGATAGAGCGAGACGAACGCCATCAGCACCAGCGCCGCGAAGCCGTAGCGCCAGAAGAAATCGACATAGGGTCCGATCGCCGCGGAGGCGCGGATCGGCGCATCCGCGGGGGCGCGGCGGATCTTCGGCAGCGCGGCGGCCATGGCGAGGAACGGCGCCATGCAGAGCGCGAGGACCCAGGGGGTGACGTTCGCCTTGGCGTCGATGCCGATCGCGGACGCCGAGGCGAGCAGGGCGGAGCCGATCAGCGCCGTCGCCGCCGCGGTCGCCAGCAGGATCCCCGCCGCGGCGGCGGTGCCGGTGACGAGGGCGGCCGCGCGCCCGCCGCCGCCCTCCGCCTCCGGCCGCATCATCGACAGGATGGGGAAGGGCAGGAAGGCGGCGACCGCGATGGCGAGATACGCGATCGTCCACCCGCCCCAGTCGGCCAGGATCAGCGCGCCCGATCCCGCCGCCACCATCGCGCTGCGATACCCCCACAGGTTGGCCGCCACGATCGGCCCCTGCTCGTCCTGCGTCGGGTACAGTTCGATACGCCAGGCGTCGGCCGCGACCTCCAGCGTGGTCGTCCAGAACGCGAGCAGCACGGCAAACAGCGCGGTCAGCGGCAGGCTGGCGTCCGACGCGGTCGCCGCCATCGCCACCATCGCGCTGATGATGCCCAGCTGCGCCAGCATGATCCACCCGCGCCGCTTGCCGAAGAAGCGCGCGAAGCCCGGCACGACGTAGCGGTCCAGCAGCGGCGCCCACACGAACTTCAGCGTGGGCAGGAGCTGAACCCACGCGAAGAACCCAATGACGGCGAGCGGCACCTGATGCGCCTGCAGCCTGAGCGCCAGCACGGTGGAGAACATGTAGAACGGCAGCCCCGCCGCGAAGCCGAGCAGGCCGTACAGCGCCATGCCGCGGCGGTCGGCGGCGGCGGCGCTCGGTTCGATGCTTGCGCCATGTTCCCGGCCGCCCTCCGTCATGCCGGGCTTGTCCCGGCATCCAGGGTCAGCCGATCGACGGTCCGCGGTCCATGCCGGCCCTCCACCCCGGGACAAGCCCGGGTCGACGGTTCGAGCCGGGCATCCGGTCGGGAAGGAAGCACGCGGCTCGACATCCGCGTCAACGTCCACGCCGCGCGCGGGCGCGTCAATCCCGCGGAAGCCGCGCGGTTATGCCTCGCCGACGATCGGATATGGACGCGGGCCCGGCGAAGGGGCCACATAGGGGCATGGCGACCTGGTACCTCGGCATCGATGCGGGCGGCAGCCACTGCCGCGCGCGGCTGTCCGACGCGCATGGACGCGTGGTGGGCGCGGGGCAGACCGGTCCGGCCAACACGCGAATCGGCCTGGGTCCGCTCACCGCCGCGCTGGAAGAGGCGATCGGGCAGGCGTTCGCCGCCGCCGGGCTGGACGCGGCGGCGCGGGCGGAGGCGCAGGCGGGGATGGGTATTGCCGGCCTCTCGCGTCCCGGCGCCACCGCGGCGCTGGAGGACGTGGACTTCGGCTTTGCCCGCGTGGCGCTCGCCACCGACGCGCAGATCGCGAACCTGGGCGCGCACCGCGGCGCGGATGGCGCGACCTTGATCCTGGGCACCGGCAGCATCGCGCAATTGCGCGTGGGCGGCACCGACTTCGCGATCGGCGGCTACGGCTTCCCCATCTCCGACGAGGGGAGCGGCGCCGCGCTCGGCCTGTCCGCCATGCGCCACGCGCTGCGCGCGCTGGACGGGCGGACGACGCGCACCCCGCTGGCGCTGGCCATCGCCGCACGCTTCGGCCACGCGGTGCCGCAGGCGGTGGCGTGGATGGATCGCGCGACCCCGGCGGACTATGCCGCGCTGGCACCGATCGTGATCCAGCACGCCGAGGCGAACGACGCCATCGCGCGCTCGATCGTCGAGGATGCGGCCACCCACGTCGAGCGCTTCATCGAGACGATCTTCGAGCGGGGCGCGCCGTCCTGCGCGCTGCTCGGCGGCCTCGCGCCGCGGCTGCGGCCGTGGCTGCGCGAGCGCACCGTCGCGCGCCTGTCCGAGGCCAAGGGCGACGCGCTGGACGGCGCGCTGCTGCTCGCCGGCCTTTCCGCGTGACGACGGAGGGCGCCGACCCGCGCTTCGTCGACATCGACGGCTGGCCCGTGGCGGACGCGGTCGCGGCCATGGCCGACGCGCAGGGCAGGGCGGTCGCCGCGCTCTCCCCCGCGCTGCCCGCGCTGTCGGCGGCGGCGGAGGCGGGGGCGGCGCGGCTCGCACGCGGCGGGCGCCTCGCCTATGCCGGCGCGGGCACGTCGGGGCGGCTCGCGGTGCAGGACGGGGTGGAGCTGACGCCGACCTACGACTGGCCGGACGATCGGCTCGTCTTCCTGCTGGCCGGCGGCGCGGCGGCGATGATGCGCGGGATCGAGGGGGCGGAGGACGATGCCGACGCCGCCCGCGCCGCGGTGGCGGGGGCCGGTCTCGGCGGGGACGACGTGCTGGTCGCGGTCGCCGCGTCGGGCCGCACGCCCTATACGCGCGCGGCGGTGGCGGCGGCGCGCGCGGCGGGGGCGCTGACGATCGCCATCGCGAACAACCCGGGCGCCCCGCTGCTGGACGATGCGGACCATGCCGTCGTGCTCGATACCGGGGCGGAGGTGGTGGCTGGATCGACGCGGATGCAGGCGGGCACGGCGCAGAAGGCCGCGCTCAACATCCTGTCGACGGCGATGATGCTGCGGCTCGGCCGGGTCTATCGCGGGCGGATGGTGGCGATGCGCGCCACCAACGCGAAGCTGCGCGCCCGCGCGGTGGCGATGGTGGCCGGGCTCGCGACCGTCGATCCTCCCGCGGCCGAGGCGGCACTTGTCGCCACCGGCTGGTCGGTACGGGCGGCGGTGCTGGTGGCGGGCGGGGCGACGCCCGACGAGGCACAGGCGCGGCTGGACCGCGCGGGCGGCGACCTGCGCCGCGCGCTCGGCTGAAGCGTCAGGCCGCGCGGGCGGCGGCGTCGTCCGCGGCGCAGAGCCACGTCTCGGCGCTCTCCGCATCGTCGAACACCCGCGCGGTGTCGCGCTCCAGCAGCCGCCGGATCTGCATCTTCACCGTGGAGGCACCCGTGACGAAGGCGAGGCGCCGGCCCTGTCCCGCGGGGTCCCGCAGGATGGCGCGGAACGCCTCCACCGTCTCCTGCGGCTGAAGCTTGCACGCCCGCACGTCGACCAGTGTCACGTGCTGTCCGCGCGGTGTCGTCATGCGCCGATAGGCCGCGGCCTGCGCAGCGACGAAATCGGCCATCTCCGTCGCGCCGAAGAAGCCGCCCAGCGTGATGCGCATCAGCCCGCGCGTGTGGTCGAAGGCAATGTCGAATACTGCTGCCATGTTTCTGAACGTAACTGATGTATGTTAAAAATCGGTTTTGCGTGTGGAAGCACTAGCGCGGGCGCAGGACGGGCGATGCCGCGCCCTCGGTCATGCGGATCGGCAGGATGCGGCCGTCCTTGGCGTAACGCACGCGGTCGATCGCCACCTGCCGCTCGCCCTTCAACGGCGCGGGGGCAGGGGGCTGTTCCCAGCGATGATAGACGATCAGCGTCCGGCCGTCGGGTGTCGTCACGAAGCTGTGGTGCCCGGGCCCCTGCCGCCGCGCGTCGCTGGTCAGGATCGCGCCGCGATAGCGCCACGGCCCCAGCGGGGAGCGCGCCGTCGCATAGTGGACCGAATAGTCCGGCCCGTTGAAGCGGCCGTGGCTGTAGCTGAGGTAATAGGTGCCGCGGCGCTCGTGCATGAAGGCGCCTTCGGTGAATTGCGGCGGCGTCGGCACGGCGACCTCGCGGCGGATCGTCACCATGTCCGGCGCCAGTTCCCACACGCGCAGCGTCGCCCCCGCGCTGCCGCCGGCGTAGAGGTAGATCTTGCCCGATCGCCTGTCGGTGAAGACCATCGGGTCGATCGCTTCGAACCCCCGCCCGGTCGGACCGGGGCCGCCCGTCACCAGCGGCTTGCCGCTGTCGACATAGGGGCCCTCGGGCCGGCTCGCGACGGCGACGCCGATGCGGCTCGGCGTCGGGTTCTGCGGGCCGACGGAGTAGTAGAGATACCATTTGCCGTTGCGCGTCGCGACGCCCGGCGCCCACAGGAAATGCTCCTTCGCGCCATCGTCGCCGATCCAGCGGATCTGGTCGCGGCGGATCAGCTCGCCGCGCGGGCGCCACGTCTTGAGGTCGCGCGAGGAGAAGGCGCCGAAGCGGTCGGCGGCCCAGCTGCCGCCCGGGCCGCCGGTGGGAAACACCCACAACTCCCCGTCGATCATTACCGCGTGCGGGTCGGCGCCCTGGAACTGCGGGTTCTCCGCCGGCGCCACCGCCGCGGTGGCGAGGAGCGCGAGCGCGACGAGGCGACGGATCATTCCGCTGCCGCCTGGCCGTAGTCGAGGACTAACACCGGTCCCACGTCCAGCACCTGCTTCGCCGCGTCGATGTGCAGCGCGGCGTTCAATTGGCCGGGCGCATAGTCGCGCGCCACCGTGCCGGCGAGTTGATACATCTTCCACTCCGGTCCGATCTCGAAGGATTTCTCGAACAGCGCCCGCACGACGGGCGTCTCCTCCAGCTGCACCCGCCCGATGCGGCCGGGCGCGCCCGCGTCGGTGCCGGTGGCGCGTGCCCAGAACGCGATCACCACCCGGTCGCCCTTGCGCACCGGCTTCAACGTCGGCGTCACCACGCCGATGCGCCAGAAATCGGCGTGGCCGGCCAGCTTGAAGCGCAGCGCCTTGCCGAACTGCACCGTCTTGTCGGCGCGCGGTGCGGGCGGAAGGGGCAGGCCGTAGGGGCGCAGCGCCTCCACCCGCGGATCGTTGACGAGGCGGTCCGCCATGCCTTGCTGCGCCGCCGCGCGGGGCGGCGCGGCGGCGAGCGTGGAAAGGCAGAGCGCGGCGGCGAGAAGAACGCCGCGCATCGTCAGAACCGGAACCGGACGCCGAGCGAGTAGACGCGCTCGAGGTAGATCTGCTGCCGGGCGTAGATGTCGCCGTCGTCGTTGAAGGCGCGCTCGCGCTTCAGCGGGTTGCCCAGCAGGTTCACGATGTCGAACGCGAAGGTGATGTTGGGGATGGGCGTGACGGTGGTGGAGAAATCGAGCTGCCCGCGCGCCTTCTCGACGATGGCGCCGGTGCGCGGCTGGCCGTTCGCGTCCACGTCCAGGTTCACCTGGCCGTATTCGGTCACGAAGTCCGAGCGGTAGTTGTAGGCGAGGCGCGCGGAGAAGAACGGCCGCTCGTACAGGCCGACCAGGTTGCCCGACCATTTCGACACGCCGGTGAAGCGCAGGCGGCTGCCGGCGACGTTCGGATTGGCGGCCAGGTTGCTGGCAAGATCGCCGCTCGAATCGACGTACGTCCCGTTCGCCTGGATGCCGAACCCCTTGGCCCAGTCCGGCAGCCCCTCGATGTCGAGGAAGCTGGTGAACTGCACCTCGGCGCCCTGGAAGCGCGTCTTGCCGGTGTTCTCCGGCAGGTTCAGCCGCGACGGGCCGTACCCGATGTCGACGCCTTCCAGGTTGACGCGCGAGATGAAGCCTTGCGCATCGCGGCGGAACAGCGCCGCCGTCAGCGAGCCGGCGCGCGAGAAGTACCATTCCAGGCTGACGTCGTAATTGTCGGACGTCAGCGGATCGAGGTTCGGGTTGCCGCCGCTGATGTTGCGCAGGTTGCTGTTCAGGCACTGCGGCAGCGACGGATCGGCCAGGCACTCGGGCGAGATGGTCGGGGGCGGGCCGACCGTCAGCGTCGGGTTCAGGTCGAAGAAGTTGGGGCGGGTGCGCGTCTGGTTGTAGTTCAGGCGCAGCTGCACCTCGGGCGTGAACTGGATCCGCGCGCTCGCATTGGGCAGATAGTCGACGTAGCTGTTGCGCGCCGTGATCGGGTTGAACGTCGGCGTGCCGGCGCCCGTGGTCTCGTCGCGCACGAAGCCGCTGATCGTCGTCTTCGTCCGCACCGCGCGAATGCCGATCAGGCCGTCGACGGTCATCGTGTCGCCGAGGTCGAACCCGTATTTCAGCTGCGCATAGGCGGCGAGCGCCTTCTCGTTGGCGGTGAAATTCTCCGTCGGGTTGAACGCGGGCAGCCCCTCGGGCGCGCCGAAATAGGTGCGCAGCTGGTCGATGTTGCCGCGGATGCTCTCCGCCGCGATGCCCGCGAAGGAATAGACGGGGAAGTTGTTGTTGTAGCTGAACGCCGGGCGCGTCGGGCGGATCGTCACCGGAAGCGCGCTGATGGGAATGTTGGCGTCGCGATACAGCGGGTTGGTGGCCACGTTGCCGACGCGGTCGATGTAGGGCGCGCCGCGGTCGCGCGTGGCGTCGCGGTCGTTGTAGCGCAGGCCCAGCTGGATACGCTTCAGGAAGCTGCCGTCGTCGAACTCATACTGCGTGTCGCCGCGCAGCTGGATGTCCTTGCCGCTGACTTCCAGATATTCCTGGAAGAAGCCGCGTACGTTGAAGTTGGCAGGGTTCGACACGTCGAAGTCGACGAAGTTGAACGTCGGGCCGCCATCCGGTCCGTCGAACACGACGTTGCGCGTCGGCGAGCTCGCGAACAGATAGTCGATGTTGTACAGTTTGAAGTTGTACTTCGAGTTCGTGTAGGCGCCGTCGACCGACCATTGCAGCCGGTCGCGCTTCCACACCATGCCGCCGCCGACCTGATAGGTGTCGGTGTGGCCGGACGCGGAGGTGTAATAGCCGTCGGGAGCGCTGGCCCCGACGACGGTCGCGCTCTGCGCCACGTTGGGCGCCCCCTCACGCGTGGTCAGGTTCTGCAGCTGGAACCCCGCGCCGCCGAAGATCGGCACGAACATCCACTGGTTCTCGTCGTCGCCGCGATAGCCCTGGTAGAGGCCGTCGACATAGACCTCCAGCTCGGGCGTCGGGCGCCACTGGAAGGCGGCGTTGGCGGACGGGCGGAAGCGGTCGCCGTTGCTGGTGAAGCGCCCCTGCGCGTCGGGATAGCGGATGTTGGCGCCCGCGCCGGGTGCCGTGTCGGCGTTGGTGGTGCCGATCACCAGCGACTGCTCGCGCGTGGCGTCGAGGTAGTTGAGGCCGACATAGCTGGCGTTCACCAGCAGGCCCATCTCGCCGATGCCCGTCTCCCACCGGTCGCTGACCAGCAGGTTGCCGTTCCACGTCAGGTTTCCGGAATGCTCCCAGTTGACGCCGTTCAGCGATCCGGAAAGCTCGAACCCGTTGAAGTCGAACGGCCGCCGGCCGCGGACGTTCACCTGGCCGCCGATGCCGCCCTCGATCAGATTGGCGGTGCCGTTCTTGTACACTTCCAGCGCCGCGACGGTGCCCGCGGGGAAGTCCTGGATCGCGACGAAGCGACCCTCGGCGGTGAAGATCTCGCGCCCGTTGTACGTGGTCGAGATGTCGGGAAGGCCGCGGATCTGCACGCCGGCGGCCTCGCCCGCGCCGCGCGTCACCTGCACGCCGGACACGCGCGCCAGCGCGGCGGAGGCGAAGGTGTCGGGCAGCTTGCCGATGTCCTCTGCGACGATCGCGTCGACGATACCGTCGGAATTGCGCTTCAGCGCCTGCGCGGACTCGAGGCTGCGGCGCAGGCCGGTGACGACGATCTCGCCATCCTCGGTCTCGCTGTTCTGCGCGTAGGGCGCGGGGGCGGAGGTGTTCGCGTTCTGGTCGGACGGGGTCAGCGGCTTGGGCGTTTCGGACGGAGAGCCGATGCCGGGGCGGCGGACGGGCGCCGGGGTGGCGGGAGCCTGCTCGGCCTGCGGCGCGGTCGCATCGGTCTGCGCCGACGCGGGGCTAACATACGCGAATGCCGCCGCCATCGAAACGGATGCACACAACAGCGCCTTGGTCTTCATGACTTCCTCCCCTGCACAGCCGCATTCTCCCGAACGGCTAAGCCATTCGGATATCTCGACGACGATGATCTTGCAATACGCATTTATCGGATAATTCGACAGGGTATTTTGCCACTTGTATGATAAATCGTTCACCCGCTAAGGTGCGCCGAAGCGGTCGCCGGATCGCTGCGGCCCCGTTGACGTTCCATGGTCGATGCGGTGGCAAGGAGGGGAATGATGATGAGCACGTCCGTCCAGCGCGAGAACCGCGCGTGAGCGACCCGACGACGCCACGCCTGCGCTCGCGCGCCTGGTTCGACAACCGCGACAATCCGGACATGACCGCGCTCTATCTCGAGCGCTACCTGAACTACGGCATCAGCCTGGAGGAGCTGCAATCGGGCAAGCCGATCATCGGCATCGCCCAGTCGGGCAGCGACTTGGTCCCGTGCAACCGCCACCACCTGGTCCTCGCCGAGCGGGTGAAAGCCGGCATCGTCGAAGCGGGGGGCATCCCCATCGAATTCCCCACGCACCCGTTGCAGGAAACGGGCAAGCGCCCGACCGCCGGGCTCGACCGCAACCTCGCTTATCTCGGTTTGGTCGAGGTGCTGTACGGCTATCCGCTCGATGGCGTGGTGCTGACGATCGGTTGCGACAAGACGACGCCCGCCGCGCTGATGGCCGCCGCGACGGTGAACATCCCCGCGATCGCGCTGTCGGTCGGCCCCATGCTGAACGGCTGGTTCAAGGGCGAGCGCACCGGATCGGGCACGATCGTGTGGCGCGCGCGCCAGATGCTGGCGGCGGGCGAGATCGACTATGCCGGCTTCATCAAGCTGGTCGCGTCCTCGGCGCCGTCCACCGGCTATTGCAACACCATGGGCACGGCCACGACGATGAACTCGCTGACCGAGGCGCTGGGCATGTCGCTTCCCGGGTCGGCCGCCATCCCGGCGCCGTACCGCGACCGGCAGGAGGTGGCCTGGCAATCGGGCAAGCAGATCGTCGAGATGGTGGCGGCGGACCGCAAGCCGTCCGACGTGCTGACGCGTGAGGCGTTCCTGAACGCGATCCGCGTCAATTCCGCCATCGGCGGGTCGACCAACGCGCCGATCCATCTGAACGCGATCGCGCGCCACATCGGCGTGGAGCTGTCGCTCGCCGATTGGGAATCGCACGGCGCGGACGTGCCGCTGCTGGTCAACCTGCAACCCGCGGGCGAGTATCTCGGCGAGGATTACTATCGCGCCGGCGGCGTGCCGGCGGTGATGGGCGAGCTGTATCGCGCGGGCATGCTCCACGGCGACGCGCTGACGGTCAACGGCCGCACCGTGGCGGACAATATCGCCGGGGCGCGGATCGAGGACGAGAAGGTGATCTTCCCGCTCGCCGCGCCGATCAAGGAGCGAGCCGGCCTCACCGTCCTCAGCGGCAATCTGTTCGACGGCGCGGTGATGAAGCTGTCGGTGATTTCCGACGAATTTCGCGACCGCTACCTCTCCGATCCCGCCAATCCCGGCGCGTTCGAGGGCAAGGTCGTCGTCTTCGACGGGCCGGAACATTACCACCACGCGATCGACGATCCCGCGCTCGGCATCGACGAGAACACGATCCTCGTCATCCGCGGCGCCGGCCCGGTCGGCTATCCCGGCGGCGCGGAGGTGGTGAACATGCGCCCGCCCGCCGCGCTGATCCGCGAGGGCGTCCACGCGCTGCCGTGCATCGGCGATGGCCGCCAGTCCGGCACCAGCGGCAGCCCGTCGATCCTGAACGCGGCGCCCGAGGCGTCCGTTGGCGGCGGCCTGGCGCTGCTGCGCACCGGCGACCGCGTCCGCATCGACCTGAATGCGCGCACCGCCGACATGCTGGTCGACGCGGGCGAGATCGAGCGTCGCCGCGGCGAGCTGGCCGACGTCGAGCGCGCGGTCACGCCCGAATCGCAGACGCCGTGGCAGGAGATCCAGCGCGGCATCGTCGGCCAGTTCGACACCGGCGCGGTGCTGGAGCCGGCGATCAAATACCAGCGGATCGCGCAGACCCGCGGGCTGCCGCGCGACAGCCATTGATGCCGTCCCCTCGCATCATCGCGCGCGACCGCCGCGACACGCTGGGCGAGGGGCCGATGTGGTCCGCGCGCGAGGAGGCGGTCTACTGGGTCGACATCCTCGGCCGCCGGCTGAACCGCCTGTCGCTACGCGATGACGCGGTGACGTCGTTCGAGATGCCGGACGTGATCGGCTGGGCGATCGAGCGCGAGGACGCGCTTGGCTTCGTCGCCGGCATCGGCCGCCGCTTCGTGCGGCTGACGCTCGATCCCGTCACGATCGAGACGATCGCCGCGCCCGAGGACGATCGCGACGGCAACCGCTTCAACGATGCGAAGGCGGATGCGAAGGGGCGCATCTGGGCCGGCTCGATGCCCTTCACCTGCGATCGTCCGACCGGCAGCTTGTACCGGCTGGATACGGACGGCAGCGCGACTCGCGCGGACGACGGCTACACGATCGCCAACGGCCCGGCGATCCCGCCCGGTGGCGACTTCCTGCTGCACACGGACACCGCCGAGGCGACGGTCTACCGCTACGCCGTGCGTGACGACGGCTCGCTGGCGGACCGCACGCCCTTCATCGTGTTCGACGCCGACTGGGGCAATCCGGACGGCATGACCTTCGACGCCGACGGCGGGCTCTGGGTGGCCTGCTGGGGCGGGTCGTGCGTGCGGCGGTTCGACGCGGACGGGCGCTTCGACCGCAGGATCGACCTGCCCGCGTCGCAGATCACCAGCTGCACCTTCGCCGGCACGAACCTGGACCGCATGTTCGTGACGTCGGCGGCGGACGGGGTGGACGAGCCGGCGGGCGGCTGCCTGTTCGAGGTGGACCCGGGCTGCCGCGGCCTGCCCACCCCGCGCTATCGCGGCTGACACAACAGAAGACGAGAGGGAGCAAGATGAAGCGCACGATGATCCTGGCGGCGGTCGCGACGATGGTGTCGGCCGGTGCCGCGGACGCGGCCACGGCGACGCGATCGACCTTCGGCAAGATGGCGGACGGCCGCGCGGTGGAGGCGGTGACGCTGACCAACGGGCGCGGCGTTTCGGCGCGCATCATCGCGCTGGGTGCCGCGATCCAGTCGGTGACCATGCCCGACAAGACCGGCAAGCGCGAGGACGTGCAGGGCGGCTACGACACGATCGACGGCTATCTGACGAAACCCGAATATTTCGGCGCCACCGTCGGCCGCGTCGCCAACCGCATCGACAAGGGCCGCTTCACGATCGACGGCCGGAGCTACTCCACCCCGGTCAACGACGGCGCCAATTCGCTCCACGGCGGGACCAAGGGGTTCGACAAGGTGCTGTGGCAGGTGGTCGACGTGAAGAACGGCCCCGCCGCCTCGGTCACGCTGCGCTACGTCAGCCCCGACGGCGACATGGGCTATCCCGGCACGCTGACCACCGACGCGACCTACTCGCTCGACGAGGAGAACCGGCTGCGCATCGAGTACAAGGCGACGACCGACCGGCCGACCGTCGTCAACCTGTCGAACCATTCCTACTGGAACCTCGCCGGCGTGGGCTCGCCGCGCGGGGCAATGGGGCACGTCCTGACGATCCCCGCAGAGCGCTACACGCCGGTCGATTCGGGGCTGATCCCCACCGGAGAGCGCAAGCCGGTGGCCGGCACCGTCTTCGACTTCCGCACGCCGCGCGCGATCGGCGACCGCGTGCGCGACGCGCGCGACGTGCAGATGAAGTACGGGCGCGGCTACGACCATAACTGGATCGTCACCGATCGCGTCACGCCCGACGAGCATCTGATGGTGCGCGCGGTCGATCCGGTGTCCGGCCGCGGCTTCGAATTGTGGTCGAACCAGCCCGGCCTGCAATTCTACTCCGGCAACTTCTTCGACGCGACGATCACCGGCAAGGGCGGCCAGATCTATCGCATGGGCGATTCGATCGCGGTCGAGCCGCAGCTGTTCCCCGATGCGCCGAACAAGCCCGATTTCCCGTCGGCGCGGCTGAACCCCGGGCAGACCTATCGCAACGTGATGACCTACCGGCTCTTCGTAGAGCGCTGAGGAGAGGATCGATGAAGGCAATTTTCGCGGGCCTGCTCGCCACCGCTTCGCTCGCCGCCGGCACGGCGGATGCCCGCGCCCGCTGGACGGAGGCGCAGGCGAAGGCGTGGTACGACAGGCAGCCGTGGCTGGTCGGCGCCAATTACGCCCCGGCCACGGCGATCAACCAGCTGGAGATGTGGCAGGCGGAAACCTGGGATCCCAAGCGGATCGACTACGAACTGGGCCTCGCGCAGGGGATCGGCATGAACACCATGCGCGTGTTCCTGCACGACCAGTTGTGGACGCAGGATCCGGAGGGCTTCAAGCGCCGCATCGACGAGTTCCTCTCGATCGCGCAACGCCACGGCATCCGCCCGCTGTTCGTGCTGTTCGACAGCTGCTGGGATCCCGATCCCAAGCCGGGGCCGCAGCACCCGCCGATCCCGGGCGTCCACAATTCGGGCTGGGTGCAGGGCCCCGGCCTGCCGGGCCTGCGCGACAGGAGCCGCTATCCCCAGTACAAGGCCTATGTGCAGGGCGTCGTTTCCGCCTTCGCCAAGGACGATCGCGTGCTCGGCTGGGATCTGTGGAACGAGCCCGACAACGGCGCCGACCAGTACAAGGGGCAGGAGGGCAAGGAGCCGCTGGTCCGCGCGCTGCTGGCGCAGGTGTTCGACTGGGCGCTGGACGCCGACCCGACCCAGCCCGTCACCAGCGGCGTGTGGTGGCACGACGACTGGACGCCGACCGGCGGCAAGCTGACGCCGATGGAGAAGCTGCAACTCGGCCGCTCCGACGTCATCACCTTCCACGACTATAGCTGGCCGGAGACGTTCGAGGGGCGCGTGCGGCAGTTGCTGCCGTACAACCGACCGATCATCTGCACCGAGTATATGGCGCGCGGCAACGGCTCCACGTTCGACGGCTCGCTGCCGATCGCCAAGCGCATGAACGTCGGCATGATGAACTGGGGCTTCGTCGACGGGAAGACGCAAACGCGCTTCCCGTGGGACAGCTGGAAGAAGCCCTATGTGCTCGAGGAGCCGACGATCTGGTTCCACGAGGTGTTCCGCAACGACGGCACGCCGTATCGCACCGCGGAGACGGACCTGATCCGCCGGCTGGCGGCGGCGCCCAAGGGCGTGGTTCCCGCCGCCGCCCCGGCACCCGCGCCGATGGAGCGGCGCCAGCGGCGGTAGCATCCGGCGATCACCCTCACCCTTCCGGCGCTGCGCGCCTCCCTCCCTCTCCCGCCGGGAGAGGAAAGGGGCCCGCTCGGCGCAGGCGGGTGGGAACGGTGAGGGCGACCACTTACCGCACCACCGGCACCCCGTCCGCGCCCCATCGCACCGCGCGCACGTGCGGCGCGCGTTTCTGCGTGCAGCCCATGCCTGCCGCGGGATTGGCGTGGAAGACGATCCAGTCGCGTCCACCCGCGCGGTAGAAGCCGTTGTGACCCGGCGCGAAGATGCGCTCCTTCGCCGAACTCGCCAGCGCCGGCCCGGGCAGCTTGGTCCAGCTCGCCGCCCTGGTCGGATCGCTCCCCTTGCGCGCCCGCAGCAGGCCCACGGCATAGCCGTCCGACCAGCAGGCGCTGCCCGAATAGGCGAGGAACAGGTCTCCCTTCGGTCCCTGAAGGAACGCCGGTCCTTCCAGGATCTGGCGCCCGCCCTGCCGCTCCCATGCCTGGTCCGGGCGCGCGACGATCGTCTCTTCGCCCGCCAGCGTCCACGGGTTCGCCATGCGGGCGACGGCGATCACGCTGTCCGGTCCTACATAGGGCGAGTAGGCGAAGTAGCGCTGGCCGCCGACGACGAAGGTGGTGCCGTCGATCCCCGCCCGCGCGGTGTTGACGCGCCCGCGGTCGATCCAGCGCCCCGCCAGCGGATCGTCGCCGTCGTTCTCCAGCACGAAGACGCCGCGGTGGGCGTCGTCGTCGTGATCCTTGTCGACCGCGGTATAATAGAGGAACCAGCGGCCATCGATGCGGTGCAGCTCCGGCGCCCAGATCGACCGGCTGTTCGGCCCGCTCGCCGGCGCGCGCCACACCGTCACCGCGGGCGCGTCCGCCAGCCGGGCGAGGTCGCGCGTGCGCCGGATCGACAGCCGGTCGCCCTCGGTGCCCATATAGTAATACCAGCCATCCGCCTGCGTCACCCACGGGTCGGGTCCGGACGGCAGCAGCGGGCCGGCGGGCGCCGACGCGGCGAGCAGCAGCGGCGCGACCACGCCCGCCAGCGCGCGCCTCACGCCCGCCACGCCGCGACGAACGCGCGCGCCGCGGCGCCGACCTCGGCGGCGGTCGCGCCGGGCTTGTAGAGCGCGGAACCAAGCCCGAAGCCGTCCGCCCCCGCGGCACGCCACGGCGCCATCGTGTCGGGCGAGACGCCGCCAACCGCCAGCACCGGCACGTCGCGCGGCAACACCGCGCGCTGCGCCTTCAGTACCGCGGGGCTGGCCGACTCCGCCGGGAACAGCTTCAGCGCGCTCGCCCCCGCCTTGATCGCCGCGAACGCCTCGGACGGCGTGAGATAGCCGGGCATCGAGATCATCCCTGCCGCCGCGCTCGCCGCGATCACGTCGGTGTCGGTGTTGGGCGAGATCACCAGCGTGCCCCCCGCGTCGCGCACCCGCGCCACGTCCTCGACGCGCAGCACCGTGCCCGCGCCCACCAGCGCGCGGTCGCCCACCGCGCGCGCGAGCGCCGCGACGCTGGCGAACGGGTCGGGCGAGTTCAGCGGCACCTCGACCAGCGTGAACCCCGCCTCGACCAGCGCCTCGCCGATCGGCACGACCTCGGCCGGAGTGACGCCGCGCAGGATGGCGACCAGCGGGAGGGCGGCGAACGCGCCGGTGAAATCGGGGGTCAAATCGGGGGCGACATCGGTCATGCGATAAGCTCCTCAAGCCGGACGATCCCGGCGACGAACGCGTCGTGGCTGTCGAGGGTAACGGGCACCGCGCCGATCGTGCGCAGCGCCGCGGCGTACAGCGCGCCGAGCGTGGGGTCGGCGAGCAGGTGGACCTGTTCGCCCGGCAACGCCTGCGCGCGGCAATCGGCACCGATCAGCAGGCCGCTGACGTAGGAGGCGGCGTCGGCATCGTCGCGCAGGCCTAGCAGGCTGGCGGGCCGCACGCCGAACAGCGCGGCGGCGAGGTCGCCTTCCGCCGACCGCGCCACGCCGTCGCGGAACGCCGTGCCATCGGCCACGCCGCCGGTCATCGCCGCGCCGATCAGCGCGTGGTCGCGCAGCAGCGCGAACAGTTCGCCCGTCATTGCGGTGGCGAAGCCGTCGATCGCGCCGCCCGCCATGCGCGCCCATTTGCAATGCGTGCCCGGTTGGCAGAGCAGGCCGTCCGCCGGCGCCATCCCGGTCGCCGTCGCGCCGAGCAGCTGCACCTCCTCGCCCCGCATCACGTCGGCGCGGCCTTGTTCCAGCGTCTTCACACCGGGCACGATCGCGATGCCAGGCGCAGGGCGCGCGACCGCGGCGGCCAGCGTCTCCAGCGTGGCGGGGCAGGGGACGTAGCCCGCGTCGATCCAGCCCCGATTGGATCCGACCATGCCCGCCAGCAGCATCGGCCCGCCGCCCATCCGCTCGCGCAAGGCGGCCGCTTCCGCCGCGAACCCGCCGGCGGGCACGGAAAGGATGCCTGTCGCGTCGCGATCGGTGTGCGTGACCACACCGTCCTCGATGACATAGGCGCGCCGGTTGGTCGTGCCCCAGTCGACGGCGATGAAGCGTCTCGTCACCGGCTCTCTCCCGCGCCGCCACTCGATATCTGCCCCGGTCGTTTATATGATGAATCGCACTTGTCGAGGGGGTGTCGATCTGCGACACCGCTGGCGCAGCGGCGATCAGCCGCGTCGGGGAGGGGCGGATGCACAGGTTGGGCGATGGCCGCTGACGATCCGCTGGTGCGCGGCGAACTGGGTCGCAATCTTACCTTCGGCCTTCAGGAACTGCTCGGTCGCGCCATCGTGATCGGCGACTATCGCGCGCGGCCGTTCCCGACCGAGGCGGAAATCGTCAAGATCCACGGCGTCAGCCGTTCCGTCACGCGAGAGGCGGTGAAGATGCTCGGCGCCAAGGGCCTGCTCGGCGCCCGGCCCAAGCAGGGCACGTTCGTCCGGCCGGAGGAGGCGTGGAACCTCTTCGACACCGACGTGCTGCGCTGGCTGCTCGAACGCAAGTCCAGCCTCGTCCTCCTGCGCCGCTTCAGCGAGCTGCGCAGCGCGGTGGAACCCGCCGCGGCGGCGCTGGCGGCGGTCCACGGCTCGCCCGATCAGAAGGCCGCGATCGGCGCGGGGCTGGAACGGATGCGCGCGGCCGACCGCGGCGACGACGACACGCTGGATGCGGACATCGCCTTCCACGTCGCCATCCTGCGCGCGTCGAACAACCCCTTCTTCGCGCAGTTCCGCGACGTCGTCGCCACCGCGCTGCGCACCTCGATCCGCTTCACCAACCGCCTGTCGGGCCGCTCCGCCAGCATCGGCGACCACGCCGCCGTGCACGAGGCGATCGTGGCCGGCGACGCGGCGGCGGCGCGGGCGGCGATGACCATCCTCATCGACAAGGTCCTCGTCCTCATCGAGCGCTTCGTCGAGCAGGAGGCGGACAGCCAATCCTCGGGAGTTTCTGCATGACCATTCCGATCGCCCTCGTCGGCGTCGGCAAGATCGCGCGCGACCAGCATCTGCCCACCATCGCGGCGAGCCCCCATTTCCACCTCGCCGGCGTCGTCTCGCGCCACGCCGACGATCTGGACGTCCCGGCCGCGGCCACCATCGCCGCGCTGAAGGAGCAGGTGCCGGACCTCGCGGCGGTGTCGCTGTGCACCCCGCCGATGGGCCGCGCCGCGCTGATCGGCGAGGCGCTGCACCTCGGCCTCCACGTCATGGTCGAGAAGCCGCCCGCGGCGACGATCAGCGAGGCGGAGCGCTTCGCCGGCATGGCGCGCGCGGCGGGGCAGGGGCTGTACCTCACCTGGCACTCGCGCGCGGCGAGCGGCGTCGAGCCGCTGCGCCAGTGGCTGTCCGGCAAGGCGATCCGCCGCATCGCGATCGAGTGGATGGAGGACGTGCGCGTCTGGCACCCGGGACAGGAGTGGATCTGGGAGCCGGGCATCGGCGTGTTCGATCCCGGCATCAACGCGCTCTCGATCCTGACCCACCTGCTGGCAAGCCCGGCGGAGGTGCGCGAGGCGGTGCTGCGCTACCCCGCGGACCGTGCCGCGCCGATCGCCGCGACGCTCGCGCTCGCCAGCGACGCGGCGGCGGAGATCGCGGTCGACTTCTCCTTCGACCAGCGTGGGCCGCAGACGTGGACGATCGCCGTCGAGACCGACGCCGGCCACGCCATGCTGCGCGATGGCGGCGGACGCCTGTTCGTCGACGATGCGGAAGTGGCGGTGCCCGAGGGGACAGAATACGGCCGCCTCTACGCCCGCTTCGCCGAGGTGGTGGCGCAAGGAGCCATCGACGCCGATCTCGCCCCCTTCCGGCTGGTCGCCGACGCCCATCTGATCGGCCGGCGCGAGACGGTCGCGCCGTTCCGCTGGAACGACTGACCCCATTCGAGAACACATAGGAGGATCGCCCGTGGCCCTTCCGAGCCAACATTCATCATCGGTCGCCTCGCCACCCGGCGGTACCGGCCGGAGCTACCGCCCCGCGCTGACGCTGCTGGCCAGCCTCTTCTTCATGTGGGGGTTCATCACCGTCATCAACGGCGTGCTGCTGCCGCACCTGCGATCGGTGTTCGAACTGGACTACACGCAGACCACGCTGATCGAATCGGTCTGGTTCATCGCCTATTTCTTCGCGTCGATCCCCTCGGCGAAGCTGATCGAGCGGGTGGGCTATCAGAAGTCGATCGTCATCGGCCTGCTCATCATGGCGGCGGGCGCGCTCGGCATGACGGTCGCGGCGAGCCTGCCGTCCTACGGCGTCACCCTGGTCATGCTGTTCGTCATCGCCAGCGGCATCACGCTGCTGCAGGTCGCGGCGAACCCCTATGTCGCCGTGATCGGCCCGCCGGAAACGGGATCGTCGCGGCTGAACCTGGTGCAGGCGTTCAATTCGCTGGGCACCATGCTGGCGCCGCTGTTCGCCGGCTACCTGATCCTGGGCCGCAGCCGCGGCGGCACCGCGGAGGCGGGTGCGCAGCTGACGCAGGCGCAGCGCTACGCCGATGCGCAGTCGGTGATCCTGCCTTACGTCCTCGTCGCCGTGGTGCTGGTCGTGCTCGCGATCATCATCGCCCGCTTCCCGCTTCCGGCGCTGGGCGCCTCGACGCAGCGCGCCGCGAAGGCCGATCGACACCAGCATTCGCTGTGGAAGCATCGCAACCTGACGCTCGGCATCCCGACCATGATCGCCTATCTGCTGGCGGAGATCGGCGTCGCCAACCTGTTCGTGAACTTCGTGTCGCAGCCCGATATCGCCGCGGTCACCCACGAGCAGGCGTCGCGCTACCTCTCGCTGCTGTGGGGCGGGATGATGGTCGGGCGCTTCGTCGGCAGCCTCGTCATGCAGAAGGTCGCGCCGGAGCGGCTGCTGGGCCTGTTCGCGTTCGGCGCGCTGGTGGTCGTGGCCATCGCCACCTTCAGCACCGGGCCGCTGGCAATGTGGTCGCTGATCGCGGTGGGCCTGTTCCACTCGATCATGTTCCCGACCATCTTCACGCTCGCCATCCGCGGTCTCGGGCCGCTGACCGAAGAGGGATCGGGCCTGATGATCATGGCCATCGCGGGTGGCGCGCTGGTCGTGGTGCAGGGCTGGCTGGCCGACACCTACGGGCTTCAGAACTCGTTCTTCCTGACGATGGCGTGCGAGGTGATCGTGCTGGCCTACGCGCTGTTCGGCTCGCGTCCCACCCACGCGCTGCCCGAGCCGGAAGTCACGCCCGCCGCCTGAGCGCCGGCATCGGCGAGGAAACGGGGGCGTCGGCGACGGAAGGTCGCCGGCGCCCTTTCCTTGTCGCCGCGACGCACCAGATCGGCGTTGCCATCCGACACCTCGATAGATATGTCGGACAAATAAGGAGATTGGATCATGGACGCCGCCACGCTGGACCACACCGGCTTGCGCTCGATCGATGCCGCCACCGGCGAGTCCGTGGGTGAGCCGTTCGCCGGCCACGGCGTCGGCGACGTCGATGCGGTCTGCGCCGCCGCCGCTGCCGCCTTCCCGACTTATCGTGCCACCGATGCCGAGGCGCGCGCCACCTTTCTCGAGCGGATCGGCGAGGAAATACTCGCGCTCGGCGACGAGCTGATCGAGGCCGCCTGTCGCGAGAGCGGCCTGCCGCGCGCGCGGATCGAGGGCGAGCGCGGGCGCACCGTGGGTCAGCTGAAGCTGTTCGCGGGCGTCCTGCGCGAAGGCGGCTGGATGGGGCTGCGCGTCGATCCCGCCCAGCCGGACCGTGCGCCGCTGCCCCGGCCCGACCTGCGGCTGCGCAACGTGCCGCTCGGTCCGGTGGCGGTGTTCGGCGCGTCGAACTTCCCGCTCGCCTTCTCCACTGCGGGCGGCGACACCGCCTCCGCGCTGGCGGCGGGCTGCCCGGTGATCGTCAAGCAGCATCCCGCCCACCCGCACACCGGCGCACTCGTCGCGCGCGCCATCCGTGCGGCGGTGGCGGCAACGGGCATGCCGGAGGGCACCTTCGGCGATCTGGTCGGCGCCGGCAACGAACTGGGCGGCGCGCTGGTCGCCGATCCGCGCATCGCCGCGGTCGGCTTCACCGGCTCGCGCGGGGGCGGTCTCGCGCTGGTGAAGATCGCGCAGGCGCGCGCGGTGCCGATCCCGGTCTACGCGGAGATGTCCAGCATCAACCCCGTCGTGCTCTGCCCGGCCGCGCTCGCGTCGCGCGGCGCGGCGCTCGGCGCCGCCTTCGTCGCGTCGCTGACGATGGGTGCGGGGCAGTTCTGCACCAATCCGGGTCTCGTCCTGGCCGTGGAGGGCGAGGGGCTCGACGCCTTCGTCGACGCCGCCGCCGCGGCGCTGGGCGAGGCAGCGGCGCAGGTGATGCTGACGCAGGGCATCCATGCGGCGTACGAGAAGGGCATCGGTGCCCTGTCGTCCCACGCCGACGTGACCGAGGTCGCGCGCGGCAAGGTGGGCGAGGGCGTGGCGCGCGGACAGGCGGCGTTCTTCTCGACCGATGCCAAGGCGTTCCTCGCCGACGCGGCGCTGGGTCACGAGGTGTTCGGCGCGTCCTCGCTGCTGGTGCGATGCGCCGACGCGGCGGAGCTGGAGGCGGTGCTCGCCGCCGCCGAGGGTCAGTTGACCGCGACGCTGCAGATGGACGAGGCGGACACGGACTTCGCCGCCAGGCTGGTGCCGGTGTTGGAGCTGAAAGCGGGGCGCATCCTCGTCAACGGATGGCCGACCGGCGTGGAGGTGGCGCACGCCATGGTCCACGGCGGGCCGTTCCCGGCGACCTCGGACGGGCGAACCACCTCGGTCGGCAGCCTGGCGATTGATCGCTTCCTGCGGCCGGTGTCCTACCAGAACCTGCCGGACGCGCTGCTGCCCGCGGTGCTGCGCGACGGCGGTGCCGGGGGCGCGCCGGTGCTCCATGACGGTAAACGACGGTAACTGACGACGCCGCCACCGCGCGGCGCGACGAAGGGGAGAGGATCGATGGCGCTACGCCTGATGCAGCGGCGTGACGAAGAGGGTGCGCGCGCGGTGATCGCGGCGGACGAGACGGGAGCGTGGATCGTCCCCGGCGTCGCCCGCGTCTACGATCTCGCGGCCGGCGCGATCGCGGCGGGGCAGGACCTCGCCACCGCGGTCGCGCAGGCCGGCCGTGGCGCGGCGGTGGACCCGGCCGCCGAGCTGGCCGCCGGCCGCCTGATCGCGCCGATCGACCACGACGACCCCGCGCACCTGTCGATGACGGGCACCGGCCTCACGCACCTGGGCTCCGCCGAGGGTCGCGCGAAGATGCACGCCGCCGCCGCGGCGGCCGACCACCAGACCGATTCGATGCGGATGTTCCTGGAAGGGGTCGAGGGCGGAAAGCCCGCCGCCGGCCAGACCGGGCAGCAGCCCGAATGGTTCTACAAGGGCGACGGCGCCGCGCTGGTCGCTCCCGGCGCGCCGCTGGCGATGCCCGCGTTCGCGCAGGACGGCGGCGAGGAGCCGGAGCTCGCCGGCATCTACCTGATCGGTGCCGACGGCACGCCGCACCGCATCGGCCTCGCCCTCGCCAACGAGTTCAGCGACCACGTTACCGAGCGGCACAACTACCTGTGGCTCGCGCATTCCAAGTTGCGCCCGGCGGCGCTGGGGCCGGAACTGCTGGTCGGCCCGCCGCCCGCACACGTGGAGGGCACCAGCCGCATCCTGCGCGGCGGCGCGGTGCATTGGGAGAAGCCTTTCCTGTCGGGAGAAGCCAACATGTCGCACAGCCTGGCGAACCTGGAACACCACCATTTCAAATACGCGCAATTCCGCCGACCGGGCGACGTCCACGTCCACTTCTTCGGCACCGCCACGCTGTCGTTCAGCGACGGCGTGACGACGCAGGAGGGCGACGTGTTCGAGATCGCGGCGGCGCCGTTCACGCTTCCGCTGTCGAATCCGCTCGCGCGCGCGGACGCCGCCGCCGTGTCGGTGCGCGCGCTGTGAGGGCGCTCCTCGCCGCGCTGCTGCTGGCCGCCGCTCCCGCCGCCGCGCAGGACACGACGGTGACGGTCCACGCCGATCGCCCCGGTCCCACCTACGACCGGCGCATCTTCACGCAATTCGCCGAGCATCTGGGCAACGGCATCTACGGCGGGCTGTGGGTCGGCGAGAAGTCGAAGATCGCCAACGTCCGCGGCTATCGCAAGGACGTGATCGGCGCGCTGAAGGCGCTGGGCGTCCCCGTCATCCGCTGGCCCGGCGGCTGCTTCGCCGACGAATACCACTGGCGCGAGGGGGTGGGCCCGCGTGCCAAGCGCCCGGTGAAGATCAACACCCACTGGGGCGGCGTGACCGAGCCGAACACCGTCGGCACCCACGAGTTCTTCGACCTGGCCGAACAGATCGGTGCGGAAGCCTATGTCGCGGGCAACGTCGGCAACGGCACGCCGCAGGAAATGGCCGAGTGGGTCGAATATATGACCAGCCCCGCCGGCACGCTGGCGGAGGAGCGCGCGAAGAACGGCCGCAAGGCGCCGTGGAAGGTGCCCTATTTCGGCGTCGGCAACGAGCTGTGGGGGTGCGGGGGCAACATGCGCGCGGAATATGCCGCGGACGTGACGCGCCGCTACGCCACCTTCATCAAGGCGCCGGCTGGCACGCGCATCCTGAAGATCGCGGCGGGCGCGAACGTCGACGACTACAAGTGGACGGAGACGCTGATCCGCGAGGCGTCGGGGCAGATCGACGCACTGTCGCTCCACTACTACACCATCCCCGGCGGCGGCTGGCCGCCGCGCGCGTCCGCCACCGACTTCGACGAGGCGGGCTGGGCCGACACGCTGGCGCAGGCGTGGCGCATCGACGACCTCATCACCCGTCATACCGCGGTGATGGACAAGTACGATCCGCAGAAGCGCATCTGGCTGGCGGTGGACGAGTGGGGCACGTGGTTCGCGCAGGATCCGGGCACCACGCCCGGCTTCCTGCGGCAACAGAACACGCTGCGCGACGCGCTGGTCGCCGCGATCCACCTCAACGTCTTCGCCAAGCACGCCGATCGCGTGAAGCTCTCCGCCATCGCTCAGATGGTCAACGTGCTCCAGGCGATGGTGCTGACCGACGGCGCGAAGATGGTGCTGACGCCGACCTACCACGTCTTCATGATGTACAAGCCGTACATGGACGGCACCGTGCTGCCGATCGACGTGAAGGCGGGCTGGTACAACAAGGACCAGTTCGTCATGCCCGCGGTCAGCGCCTCGGCGGTGCGCGGCAAGGACGGCGTGGTGCGGGTGGCCCTGGCGAACATGGACCCGAACAGGCCCAACACCGTGTCGGCGACGCTGGCCGGTGTCACGGCGACCGCCGCGACGGGACAGGTGCTGACCGCCGATGCGATCAACGCACGCAACGACTTCGACGCCGGCGACCGCGTGGTACCGCGCGCCTTCACGGGCGCGCAGGTCGCGAACGGCACGCTGACGGTGACGCTGCCCGCGAAGTCCGTCGTGATGCTGGAACTGCGGTGAGGCGCCTCGCCGCCGCGCTGGCGCTGCTGTCGGCGACCGCCTCCGCGCAGGCGCCGACGCCGCCCGCGATCGATGACGCCTGGCCGCGCGGCGACGTGGTGCCGGTGCACGATCCGGTGCTGATCCGCGAGGGGAAGACGTGGCACGTCTTCTCCACCGGCATCGGCCGGGAAGGGCAGGGCCTCCTCGCGCACCGCACCTCGCCCGACCTGACGACGTGGACCGCGGCGACCCCGCCCTTCGCCACGCTGCCCGCCTGGGCGCTCGCCGCGGTGCCGGGGGCGAAGAACCTGTGGGCGCCCGACATCTCCTTCGTGAACGGGCGCTATCGGCTCTACTATTCCGTCTCCACCTTCGGCTCGAACCGCTCCGCGATCGGCCTAGCCACCAGCGCGACGCTCGATCCCGCTGCACCGGGCTACGGCTGGCGCGACGAGGGGCTGGTGGTGCAGTCGCGCCCCGGCGACGATTTCAACGCGATCGATCCGAACTTCGTCGCCGACGCGCAGGGCCGCCACTGGCTGTCGCTCGGCAGTTTCTGGACCGGCCTCAAGCTCTTCCGCCTCGACCCGACCACCGGCAAGCCGCTCGACCCGCGCGCGAAGCCGATCGCCATCGCCTCCCGCCCCGTGCCCGCGGGCGCGCCCTCTATCGTCGAGGCGCCCTTCATCTTCGAGCGCGGCGGCTTCTACTGGCTGATCGCCTCCTACGACTATTGCTGCAAGGGCGTGAACAGCACCTATTACACGGTGATCGCGCGCGCGACGTCGGTCGAGGGTCCGTTCCTTGGCAAGGACGGCAGTGCGATGCTGAAGGGCGGCGGCACCATCCTGCTGCGCGCCGACCTGCAGGAGAAGCAGCGCTTCCGCGGCCCCGGCCACGCCGGCCACTTCCGCGACGCGGACGGCACCGACTATCTCGTGTGGCACGCCTACGACCGACAAAAGAACGGCGCGCCGACGCTGCGCCTGGCGCAGCTGCGCTGGGGCGCGGACGGCTGGCCGACGGTCGCCGGGCAATAGGAGAGAGCATGATCGACCGCCGCCTGTTCCTCGCCGGCACCGCCGCCGCCGCCGCAACGCCGGCGTTCGCGCGCGCCGCCCCCCGCCTCGGCAACCCGCTGGTGCGCCAGCGCGCCGACGCGCAGGTCTTCCGCCACACCGACGGTCACTACTACCTGACCGGCTCGGTGCCCGAATACGACCGGCTCGTCCTGCGCCGCGCGCGCACCCTCGCCGGCCTCGCCACCGCACCCGAGCGCGTGCTGTGGCGGCACGAGGCCAAGGGGCCGATGTCGGGCTTCCTGTGGGCACCGGAGCTGCACCTGATCGACGGCAAGTGGATCATGTATTTCGCTGCCGGCCCCAGCGGCGGCGGGGAGGACGTGTTCCGCATCCGCACCTACGCGGTCGTCTGCGACGGCGACGATCCGATGACCGGCACGTGGACGGTGCTGGGCCAGCTGCAGACGCCATGGGACAGCTTCAACCTCGATTCGACCAGCTTCGTCCATCGCGGCACGCGCTATCTCGCCTGGGCGCAGCGCGAGCCGGGGATCGAGACGAACAGCAACCTCTACCTCGCCCCGCTGGCGACGCCGCTGACGCTGGCGGCCAGGCCCGCGCGGCTGACCGTGCCGACGCTGCCGTGGGAGGTGCAGGGGTTCAAGGTGGCGGAGGCGCCCGCGCTGCTGGCGCGCAACGGGCAGCTCTTCATGACCTATTCGGCCAGCGCCACCGACGCGCGCTACTGCATGGGAATGCTCAGCGCGCGCGACGACGCCGACATCATGGACCCGGCGAGCTGGACGAAGTCGCCGGTGCCGGTCTTCGCCACCTCCGCGGCGAACCGCGTCTACGGCCCCGGCCACAACAGCTTCACCGTGGACGGGAAGGGCCGCGACGTCCTCGTCTATCACGCCCGCGACTACGAGAAGATCAGCGGCGACCCGCTGTTCGATCCCAACCGCCACACCCGCGTACAATATTTCCGCTACCGCGCGGACGGCTCGCCCGACTTCGGCGTGCCCCGCGCCAACGGTCCGGTGGCGTAGCGCGCCCGTCCGGCGGCGATCACGTCTTGGCCGCCGCCATCAGCATGGCCAGCGCCGCCTCGCCGCGATCGTGCAGCGCGGCGACGACGCCGGTCACGTCCTTGGTCGCCTTGTGCTGGCCGAGCTTCGCCGAGCCGCGCCACGTGTCGACGACGATCGCGAAGCCGCCGATCGCGTCGATCATCGCGTCGAACCGGCGCGGGTCCATCTTGGCGCGCGTCCAGGCGGGCTTGGGCGCCAGCCGCGCCTCCTGCGCGTCGGACAGATCGTCCACCTGCGCCACCAGCGCGTCGCGCGTCAGCGGCTCGACACGGCCCTCGGCCTCCACCGCCAGATAGTTCCACGTCGGCACCTGCTGGGCCGAGGCGTACCAGTCGGGACTGACGTAGCCGTCGGCGACGACGACGCTGGCGATCGCGCGCGCGCCGTCCAGCAGCGCGAACGCGCGGTTGCGGCGCGCGACGTGGAAGGACAGGCGGTCCTCGCCGTCCAGCGTCACCGGTGCGTGGATCACCGCCGCGCCCGCGGGCCCGTGGACGAAGAGGTGCGCGAAGGCATGCTCCCGCACGATCGCGCGGCAGCGCCCGACCGGCAGCGCGAAGGCGGGTTCGGGATGCATCCTACCGTCGCGGCGTGTCCTTCGGCGCGCCCCGGCCGCGCCGCTCGCCCCGGCGTTCCTTGCGCACCGACTTGGCATGGGCGCGCGCCTTCGCCTTCTTCTCCTCGCGCGTGGGCGGCACGAAGGTGTCGAGCGGCAGCATGTCGCCCGCCATCGGCTCGAAGCCGAGACCCTTCAGCGACTCCGCGAAATGCGTCGGCAGTTCCGCGGTCACGTCGATCTCGCCGCCGTCGGGATGGTCGACGCGGATGCGGCGCGCGTGCAGGTGCATCTTCCGGCTGATCCCGCCGGTCAGGAACGCCGCCGGGCCGCCGTACTTGCCGTCGCCGACGATCGGGTGGCCGATCGCGGCCATGTGGACGCGCAGCTGATGGGTGCGTCCGGTGAAGGGTTGCAGCTCCACCCAGCAGGCGCGGTTGCCGGCGCGTTCGATCACGCGGTAGCGGCTGCGCGCGGGGCTGCCCTCCGCTTCGTCGACGTGCATCTTCTCGCCGCCGGTGCCCGGCTGCTTGGCGATCGGCAGGTCGATCGTGCCGTCGTCGATGCTGGGCACGCCGACGACCAGCGCCCAATACACCTTCTTCGCGCTGCGCGAGGAGAACGCCTTGGCGAAGAACGCCGCCGCCCGCGTGGTGCGCGCCACGAGCAGCGCGCCCGACGTGTCCTTGTCCAGCCGGTGGACCAGCTTGGGTCGCCCCTCCGCCTCGTATTGCAGCGCGTCGAGCAGGCCGTCGACGTGCGCGGTCGTCTTCGTGCCGCCCTGTGTGGCGAGGCCGGGCGGCTTGTTCAGCACCAGTGCCTGCGCATCCTTGTGGATCACCATCTCGCGCGCGAAGGCGGCCTCGTCCTCGCTCAGCGGCGCGCGCTCGCGCCTGGGCTTCACGTCGCCGCGGACAGGCTCGGCGGGGGGGACGCGCAGCACCTGCCCGGCGGCGACGCGGTCGCCCGGGCCGACGCGCGCGCCGTCGAGCCGGAGCTGGCCGGTGCGCGCCCATTTGGCGACCGTGGTGAAGCTGGTGGCATCCAGGTGCCGCTTGAACCAGCGGTCGACGCGGATGCCGTCGTCGTCGGGCGCCACGGTGAACTGGCGCACGCCCTCGTCCTGCCGGCTCATGCCCCCGCTCCGACCAGGGAGCGCGCGAGCGCGAGTCCCGCGACCAGCGCGACGATCGCCCCCGCGACGGAGGCGAGCACGTAGACGAGGGCCGCGGCGATCGCCCCGCGCTCCGCCATCAGCACCGCGTCGAGCGAGAAGGCGGAAAAGGTGGTGAAGCCGCCCAGCAATCCGGTGCCCAGCAGCAGGCGCCACGTCTCGGAGCCCTCGGTGCGCGCCAGCGTGCCCGCCAGAACGCCCATCGCCAGCCCGCCCAGCAGGTTCACGCACAAGGTGCCCCAGGGAAAGCCGGGGCCGAACGCGGCGAGCGCGGCGCGGCCGACCAGGTGCCGCGCTCCGGCACCGACCGCCCCGCCGGCCATCACGAGGAGAAGAGGTTGCATGGCCCTCGCTTAGGCGCTTTGCCGCGGGGGCGCCACCGTGGCCGTACCGGGGACGCGGTGCCGCTATCTCACTCGCCGTCGACCATCAGGTCCACGTCGGTCCCGCCGTCGCCGCGCGCGCGCGCCATCGTCAGGAAGGCGCCGCCGTCTGCACGCCGGCCGCCCAGCGCGTGCTCCGCCCCCTCCACGCCATGCCCGGCGGCGAAGCCCGCCGCTGACGTCCTCGTGAAGTAGAAGTCGAGCACGCGCTGCACCGGCGCGCGAGTGGAAAAGCTGACGATCCGCAGCGCGCAGCCGCCGCCGTCCGCCCCCGCCGCCTCGCCGACGCGCGCGTCGGGATAGAGCGGCACGCCGGAGGGAAGGCGGTTGGCCCAGGCGGCGGAATAGCTGACATTCGCCGCACATCGCGCCAGCGCCCGGCGCGCGGCGGCGCATTGCGGACAGTTGCGCGCGGGCGGCGGGGCGTCGCGCAAGGGACCGAGCGCCGGCTGAGGCGTCGCGGCGTCTGCGATGTCCTCCGCGGGAATGGCGCCGCTGGCGGGCGTCGTCGACGGGCGCACCGCATCGTCGTTGGCCTGCTGCACCAGCTGCGGATCGACCATGATCTGGTCGCGCAGGGCCGCGGTGAGCGCGGGGTCGGCGGCGTTGGCCATGGCATTGGCGGTCAGCTCGGCATCCAGCGCCGCGACCGCGTCCTGCGCGTCGTTCGCGGGGGCGTCGGCGGAGCAGCCGGCGAGCAGGAGCAGCAGGGCGGCGAGCGGTCTCATGGAACCCGCGTGCCACGCACCCGGTTAAGATTCGACCAGCTGCGTGTCTTGCATCAGTACGACACCGGCTCCATATCGAGAGGCGCCATGCTGAACATCGTCTCGATCCTCATCGGTCTCGTCGCCCTGGTGCTGGGCATCGTGCCCTTCCTGCCGTTCCTGGCCTGGGGCTATTGGTTCGTCATCCCCATCGCGGTGGTCGGCGCCGCAGTGGGCGCGCTGTCGTCGCGCAACGGGGGGCGCAACCTGAACCTCATCCTCATCGTGATCTTCGCGCTGCGCCTGATGCTGGGCGGCGGCTTCATCTGAGGAAGGGGCGCCGGATCGCTCCGGCGCCCCCGTCCCGTCAGCGGCAGACCACCTGACCGCGATCGACCGCCTGGCCCAGCAGCGCACCGCCGCCCGCGCCGATCACCGTGCCCAGCAGCCGCGAGCCGCCGCCCGCGATGATGTTGCCCAGCGCGCCGCCGGCCAGCCCGCCGACGATCAGCCCGGTCGTTCCGTCGTTGCGCCGGCAGTAATAGCGGCCGTTGTAGCCGCGGTAGATGCGGTCGTTCCGCGTCAGCGCGCGCGACTGGTAATAGCGGCCGTCGCGGTAATAGCGGTCGGCGTAATAGGCGCGCTGGCCGGGCTCGTAGCGGTTGTAGTCGTAGCGGTTGTAGCGCCGCCAGTCGCGCTGGTCGCGACGATAGTCCTGCCGCGCGTCGCGCACCTCTCGGCGATACTCGCGCCGGGCGCGCTGCACGTCGCGGCGGGAATCCGCGTTGCGCAGGTCGCGGATAGCTGTAGCGCTTGCGCGCGTCGGCGTCCGGTGTGGCCACGATCAGCGTCGGCGTCACCATCGCGGCGCACCCCAGGGCAAGCATCATCTTACGCATCACTAGTTCCTCCTTTGAATGCCGTAGCGGTCGTGAATTCGTACTGGCCGCGTAACGTCGCGGGTTTGCCGCAGGTTGCATGAACCCCAAACAACGTTCCGTTCAGTTTTGCGCATGATCCACGTTTTCCACAGGGCGGCGAGCGAACTAAGAGCTTGGTCCGACTCGGCCGAGGTGAGACCATCCTGTCAGCAGCGCAGGATCTTCGCCGGGAAATCGAGGAAGATCATGCGGTTGTGAGGTCGCCGGCAACGCGGGCGGCGCGACGAGGGAAGGGTGCCCGTTCCTGACGACGGGGATCGCCCACGGCGCACGACGCGACAGCAGCGACCGCAGGCGAGCGGCGAGCGCACGGAGGCGAGGGCGACCTTGCCGCCCCGCGCGATCCCTTGCCGAAGCACGGCGGCCACCGGCCGCCGCGCGCCGCCGCCCGGGTGCCTTCTTCGGAAGGAAAGCCAGCGGCGACAGGGGGATCGGCAGCGATGCCGGTCCCCTTTTCGCGTCGCCGCACGACGCCGCGCGCGCAAGCACGTCGACCCGCCGCCGCGCGCGCGATACGGATCGGGACATGTCCCCCGTCCTGCCTCCAGCCGTCCTGCCCCCCGCCATCCTGCTTCCCGCCTTCGCGCCGTGGCTGGACATCGCCGGCCTGGCCGTCTTCGCCGCCTCGGGCGCGCTGGCGGCGGCGCGGCGCGGACAGACGATGGTGACGCTCGCCTTCTTCGCGCTGGCCACCGGCGTCGGCGGCGGCACGGTGCGCGACCTGCTGATCGGCGCTCCGGTGTTCTGGATCGTGGATGCGCACGTGTCCGCCGTTTGCCTAGCGGTGGCGCTGCTGATCTGGTGCACGCCCGAGCGCTGGTGGCGCGGTGCCGCGCTCGACTGGTTCGACGCGGTCGGGCTCGCCGCCTACGCCGTCTACGGCGCGGCCAAGGCGATCGGCTACGGCGTGCCGCCGCTGCCCGCCGCGCTGATGGGGGTGGTGACGGGCTGCGTCGGCGGCATCATCCGCGACGTGCTGGCGGGGGAGCCGTCGATCCTGATGCGGCCCGAATTGTACGTCACCGCCGCCGCGCTGGCGGCCGGGCTGTACGTCGTCCTGCGCGAACTCGGCGTCGATCCCTGGCTAGCGGCGACGGTGGCGGCGGTCGCGGGCTTCGCGCTGCGCGCCGCGGCGATCCGCTGGCGGCTGGCTCTACCCGCCTACGGCGGCGCGCGACCGGGTTGACCGCGCGGCCGGGCGCCGCTGTCCTACATTGTTCGTTCTTTCTATGTTCCTGTCGCCAACAGGAGGAATCGAACATGATCGACGCACTGGTCGACGCCGTCATCGACCGCGAGGGCGGCTTCGTCCACCACCCGGCGGATCGCGGCGGCGCGACGCGCTGGGGCATCACCGAGGCGGTGGCGCGCGCCAACGGCTATGCCGGCGAGATGCGCCACTTCGCGCGCCCCGCCGCCGCGGCGCTGTACCGGCGGCTGTACTGGACCGTGCCGGGGTTCGATCGCGTCGCCGAGCGATCGCCCATGCTGGCGGCGGAGCTGTTCGACACCGGCGTCAACATGGGGCCGGCGGTCGCCGCGACGTTCCTGCAACGCGCGCTCAACGCGCTGAACCGCGGCGGCAGCGACTATGCCGACGTCCTGCTCGACGGCCGCATCGGCGCCGCCACGCTGGCCGCGCTCGACGGCTTCCTCGTGACCCGGCCAGGCGGGGAGACCGTGCTGGTGAAGGCGGTCGAGGCGTTGCAGGGCGAGCGCTACCTGACGCTGGCGGAGCGGCGCCCCGCGAACGAGGCGTTCCTCTACGGCTGGCTGGCCAACCGGCTCGACTGAGAACACGTCCGCGCCTCAACATCCTCAACACTCGCGAAGAGGAAATCCCATGTCGATCATCGACGGAATCATCGGCCCCGTAGCGGGCCTGCTGGACAAGATCATTCCCGATCCCAAGGCGCGCGACGCCGCCAAGCTGGAATTGCTGCGGCTGGAAGGCACGCAGGAGCTGGAGCGGGTGCGCACGCAGATGGGCGCGGTGCTGGCCGAGGCGGCGTCGCCCGACCCGTGGACCAGCCGCGCGCGCCCGTCCTTCCTCTACGTCATGTACGCGCTGCTGCTGTGGTCGATCCCCATGGGCCTGATCGCCGCGGTCCGGCCGGAAATGGCCCGCGCGATCGGCGCGGGGATGAACGCCTATCTCGCCGGCATTCCGGAGCCGCTCTACGCGCTCTTCGGTACGGGCTATCTCGGCTACACGGTGGCGCGCGAATGGGGCAAGGCGAAGGGGAAATAGGCGCCGCGAAGCGACATCAGGCGTCCTCGCCGGCCTCCCGCTCCGACGGCGGGTACAGCCGGTCGAGGTACGCCTCCGCCATGCGGTAGTGCGCCTGGCAGGCGGCGGTGCTCTCGGCGTCGCTGGCGGCCTTGATCTCGGCTTCGGCGCGGGCGGCGAAATAGTCGGTGTCGTCGTCGGTCGCGGTCACGTTCGTCTCTCCTGACACCGATATAGGGTGCCGCGCTTGCCGATTCCTTGCGATCGGTTAGCGAAATATGTCGGGGTTGGCGGGAAGCCTCGCGGCTCCCTACATGCGCCGCCATGAGCGGGAAAGACGAACATTCGATGCCGGTCTGGCACGGCACCACCATCCTGTCCGTGCGCCGCGGCGGCAAGGTCGTCGTCGTCGGCGACGGTCAGGTTTCCATGGGACAGACGGTGATGAAGCCCAACGCGCGCAAGGTGCGCACGCTGGGTCAGGACGGAAAGGTGATCGCGGGCTTCGCCGGCGCCACCGCGGACGCCTTCACCCTGTTCGAGCGGCTGGAAGCCAAGCTGGAGCGGCACGGCGGCCACCTGATGCGCGCCGCGGTGGAATTGGCCAAGGACTGGCGCACCGACAAATACCTGCGCAACCTAGAGGCGATGATGATCGTCGCCGACCGGGACGTGACGCTGATCCTGACCGGCAACGGCGACGTGCTGGAGCCGGAGGCGGGCGTCGCCGCGATCGGATCGGGCGGCAATTACGCGCTCGCCGCCGCGCGCGCGCTGGTGGAGTATGAGGACGACGCCGAGGTCCTGTGCCGCAAGGCGATGAAGATCGCCGCCGAGGTGTGCGTCTACACCAACGACCGCCTGACCATCGAGACGCTGGACAGCGCGACGTAGTCGGTCGCCCCTGCGCAGGCAGGGGCCCATGACTGCGGAATGGAAGAACAAGATCGACACACCGGCCTCCCGCTCTGTGTCGGACGGCAGGCATGACGATACGGAAATAGGCCCCTGCCTTCGCAGGGGTGACGAAGGACAAGATGAACGACAATCTCACGCCCAAGGCCATCGTCGCCGCGCTCGACGCGCACATCATCGGTCAGCGCGACGCCAAGCGCGCCGTCGCCGTCGCGCTGCGCAACCGCTGGCGCCGGCAGAAGCTGTCGCCGGACCTGCGCGACGAGGTGACGCCGAAGAACATCCTGATGATCGGCCCGACCGGCTGCGGCAAGACGGAGATCAGCCGCCGCCTCGCGAAGCTCGCCGACGCGCCCTTCGTGAAGGTGGAGGCGACCAAGTTCACCGAGGTCGGCTACGTCGGCCGAGACGTGGAGCAGATCGCGCGCGACCTCGTCGAGGAAGCGGTGCGGCTGGAGAAGGAGCGCCGCCGCCTCGCCGTGAAGGACAAGGCGGAGGAGGCGGCGATGAACCGCCTGCTCGACGCGCTGGTCGGCAAGGATTCTAGCCAGGCGACGCGCGAGAGCTTCCGCCAGCGCTTCCGCGACGGCCATCTCGACGCGACGGAGATCGAGATCGACCTGCCCGTGCAGCCGCAGATGCCGTTCGACCTGCCGGGCGGCGGCTCGGTCGGGATGATCAATCTGTCCGAGATGTTCGGCAAGATGACCGGCGGGCAGACCAAGCGGCGCAAGCTGACGGTGCCGGCGGCGTGGGAGAAGCTGGTCGAGGAGGAAGCCGACAAGCGGCTCGACCAGGACGAGGTGAGCCGCGTCGCACTGGCCGACGCCGAGGCGAACGGGATCGTCTTCCTCGACGAGATCGACAAGATCGCGGTCAGCGACGTGCGCGGCGGCTCGGTCAGCCGCGAGGGCGTGCAGCGCGATCTCCTGCCGCTGATCGAGGGCACCACGGTGTCGACCAAGTACGGGCCGATGAAGACCGATCACATCCTCTTCATCGCGTCAGGCGCGTTCCACGTCGCCAAGCCCAGCGACCTGCTGCCCGAATTGCAGGGCCGCCTTCCGATCCGCGTCGAGCTGAAGGGCCTGACCGAGGACGATTTCGTCGCCATCCTGAGCGATACGAAGGCGTCGCTGCCCGCGCAGTACACCGCGCTGATCGCGACAGAGGGCGTCGACGTCGCCTTCACGGAGGACGGCATCCGCGCGGTGGCGAAGATCGCGGCGGAGGTGAACGGCGAGGTCGAGAACATCGGCGCGCGCCGGTTGCAGACGGTGATGGAGAAGCTGCTGGAGGAAGTCAGCTTCGACGCGGAGGATCGTGCCGGCGGCACGCTGACGGTGGATGCCGCCTATGTCGAGGCGCAGCTCGCCAGCATCGCGCGCAACACCGACCTCAGCCGCTTCGTGCTGTGACGCCTCGGCGCGCCCGACCGCAAAGCCGGGCGAGTTCCTCGGGCGTATCGACGTCGATCAGCTCGTCCGCGCCGGCGACGACCGGGCGGGCGGTGCGGATCAGCGCGCGGGCGCCCGCGTCGCCCGTCGCGGCGTCCAGCGCGGCGAAATGCGCCCGGCCGAACAGGGCGGGAGGCGAGGGGCGGTTCCCGTCGCTGGAGGCGACGAGCGCCTCGTCGCCGTCGCCCGCGTCGGTCACCCGGCGGACGTGCGCGGCGGTGACGAGCGGCATGTCGGCCAGCGCGACCAGCACCGCGGCGGGGTCGTGCGACCGCGCGCGGCGCACGCCGAGCCGCAGCGAGGAGGACAGGTCGCGCACCGGATCGTCGTTGACGACCGTGTCGAGGCCGAGCGCGGCATAGTCGAGCGTGTTGCCCGGCGCCACGACCGCGTACCGCGCGCGGAACGGCACCGCGGCCAGCGCCTCCGCGACGTGGAGGCCGAGCGGGCGGCCGCGTAGCGGCTGCTCCAGCTTGTTGCCGGCCGCGCCCATCCGCGTCGACCGGCCCGCGGCGAGGAGGACGAGGACGACCTCCTCCGCGCGCATCAACCCTTGCCCTTGCCGTGGAACGCACCGATCATCGCCGCCGCGATCGACAGTGCGATCTCCGACGGGCCGATCGCGCCGATATCGATCCCGACCGGCCCGTCGATCCGCGCCAGCCGGTCGGGCGCGACGCCCAGCGCGGCCAGCCGCTCCAGTCGGGCGGCATGGCTCTTGCGGCTGCCGAGCGCACCGACATAGGGCGCGTCGCTGGCCAGCGCGGCGACCAGCGCGGGGTCGTCGATCTTCGTGTCGTGACTGAGCGTCACCACCGCGGTGGACGGGCCCGGCTTCCACGCCGCCACGGCCTCGTCGGGCCAGCGGTCGTCCAGCGTGACCCCGGGGAAGCGCTCCTCCGTCAGGAAGCGGCCGCGCGGGTCGATCACCACCGTCTCGATGCCGAGCGTGCCGGCCAGCGCGGCGAGGCTCTGCGCGATCTGCACCGCGCCGACGATCAGCAGCCGGCGTGGCGGATCGTAGCGGTTGACGAAGACCTCGCCGGTTTCGACCGGGCGCAGGTCGGAGTGGCCGGTCGCGAGGTCCGTCGTGACGGTCAGCCCCGTGCCCGCCTCGCGCGCCTCGGCGATGCGGTCGAACAGCTCGGGGTCGAAGCCCTCGGCGGAGACGGGCTGCACCATCACCGCGATCTCCCCGCCGCAGGGAAGGCCGACCTGCCACGCGCTGTCGTCGGCCACGCCATATCGCTGGAGGGCGAAGGGCGCGCCGGCGATCACCTTTGCCGCGGTGTCGAGGATCTCGCCCTCCACGCAGCCGCCGGACACCGAACCCTCGAAGCGGCCGTCGGCGTGGACCAGCATGTGGCTGCCGCGCGGGCGGGGCGCGGAGCCCCAGGTCGAGACCACGGTGGCGAGCGCCATCGGCGCGCCCTTCCACTCGGCGGCGGCGGCGAGGACGGTGTCGTTGTCGGCCATGGAGGTGAACGTTCCTATCTACGTTCGTGCTGAGCGAAGTCGAAGCACAGCCACCTGCGCTTGGCCTTCGACTACGCTCGGGCCGAACGGTCGTTGCATCACCCGCGTCACACCGGCGGCAAGCCGGCCAGCAGCGCGTCGAGCGTCACCGGCACGTCGCGGACGCGCACGCCGGTGGCGTTGTAGATGGCGTTCACCACCGCCGCGCCTGCGCCGGAGATGCCCAGCTCGCCCACCGCCTTCGCGCCGACCTGATTGGCGGCGTCGTCGATGTCCTCGATGAAGTGGCATTCGATCTGCGGCACGTCCGCGTTCACCGCGACGTGATATTCGCCAAAATCGGGATTGACGAAGCGACCCGAGCGGGTGTCGACCACGCCCGCCTCGCCCAGCGCGTAGCTGATCCCCCACACCACGCCGCCGACGATCTGGTTCTCCGCCGTCTTGCGGTTGAGGACCCGTCCGACGTCGTAGACGCCCAGCATTCGGCGCACGCGCACTTCGCCCGTCACCGCGTTCACCGCCACTTCGCAGAAGTGCGCCCCGTGGCTCGCCTGGCTGGTGCGCTTCGCCTGCTGCCCGGGGGCGCTGTGGCCGTGACCGGCGATCGGCTGCCCGCGGACGAGGTCGGCGAGCGGCACCGCGCGCGTCTCGCCGGCGGTGACGCAGCCGTCCTTCAGCACCAGCTCCTCCGGCGCGGCGTTGATGCGGCGGGCGAGTTCGGCGAGGATGTCCTCGCACGCCAGCGCCACTGCGGAGCAGGCGCTGCCCGCGCCGAACGAGCCGCCCGATCCGGCGGTCTTCGGCAGGTTCGTGTCGCCGATCTCCACCGTGACGCGGTCGGGCGAAAGGCCCAGGATCTCGCCCGCGGTCTGCGCCAGGATGGTGTACGTCCCCGTGCCGATGTCGGTCATGTCGCATCGCACCGTGGCGCGGCCGTCCGTGTCCAGCACCACGTCCGCCGCCGCCTCGACGGTGAAGTTGCCGCGCAGCGAGGCGGCCATGCCGATGCCCACCAGCCACTCGCCGTCGCGCACGGAGGCGGGATCGGGCACCCGCGCGGGCCAGCCGAAGCGGCGCGCGCCCTCGTCGTAGCAGTCGAGCAGGCGTCGGGTGGAGAAAGGCTTGTTCGACGTGGGATCGACCCGGGGCTCGTTGCGGCGGCGCAGCTCGATGGGGTCGAGACCGAGCTGTTCGGCCAGCTCGTCCATCGCGCACTCGATCGCAAACGTGCCGATCGCCTCCCCCGGCGCGCGCACCGCGCCCGTGGCGGGCAGGTCCAGCCTGACGAGGTCGGTACGGAAGCGGCGGCTCTCGCCCGCGTAGAGCGGGATCGAGCCGAACGGGATCGGCTCGAGGAACGCGCCGTCGTCGTTCTGCGCGGCGACGCCCTCGTGCGCGACGGCGGCGATGTGTCCGTCCGTGTCGCAGGCGATGCGCACGCGCTGCGTCGTGGCGGAGCGGTGGTGGCCGAGGTAGGCGATCTGCTGCCGCGGCAGCGCGACCTTCACCGCGCATCCGAGCTTCTCCGCGGCGATCGCGGCCAAGATCACCTCCGGCCCGACGCCGGTCTTTCCGCCGAAGCCGCCGCCGACATAGGGCGCGAGCACGCGGACGCGCTCCGCCGGCAGCTTCATCGCCTGCGCGATCGTGTCGCGCGCGGCGCCGATCACCTGATTGGAGGAGCGCAGCGTCAGCACGTCGCCGTCCCACCACACGGTGGTCGCGTGCGGCTCCAGCGCGGCGGGGAAGTGGACCGGCGTCGTGTAGGCGACGTCCAGCGTCACCTCCGCTGCGGCCATGGCGGCGTCGACATCGCCCTTGTCGATCGCGGGCAGGAAGCCGAGCTTGTGGTCGCGCTGCACCGGCTCGGCCGCCATGTCGTGGCGCCCCGGCGCGGCGTCGACGTGGACGCGCACCCGCGCCGCCGCCTCGCGCGCCACCGCCTGCGACTTTGCGACGACGACGGCGAGCGGCTGGCCGTAGTGGAAGATGCGGCGGGTGCCGGCGTGCGCCATCGCGCGGCTGTTGCTCTCGCCCGCGGGGATGCGCGGGTCGTCGTGGATGATCGCGACCACGCCCGCCAGCGCCTCCGCGGCCGCGGTGTCGAAGCCCGTCACCTCGCCCGCGCCCACGGGCGCGCCGACGACGGCGGCGTAGAGCGCGCCGGCGGGCGCGCGCTCATAGGCGTAGGTGGCGCCGCCGGTGACCTTCAGCGGCCCCTCGATGCGCGGGATCGCCGCGCCCAGCGTACCCTGCCGCGCCCGGGCGAGGCCGCCCGGCCGCTCCGCCGTGTCGATCGATTGGTGAGTCATGTCGTTGAACCTAGGTGCTTCGCCCCGCGCGCGCCAGCCAGTCGGACCAGCCATTCGGTCAGCGGATCGTAGAGCATCGCCTGCGCCCTGCCGCCGACCACCATGCCGACATGGCCGAGCGACAGGTCGTGCCGCTCGCCCACGTCCGCGGCGGTGGCGGCCGGCGTGATCCGGTCTGTGCGACTGACGAACTGTGCCACCGGACAGGCGAGTCGCGCCGGATCGACCGCGTGTCCGCCCACCTGCCACTCGCCGCGCCCCGGCAGGTCGCGCGACAGGAGGGCGTCGAACAGGTCCGCGCCCGCGGCATAGGTCAGCGGTGCGCCCGCGTTCGCCCAATCCTCCAGCGCGACGAAGGTGGCCGCCTGCGCGTCCGGCATCGTCGCGAACGCCTCGTACTTCGCGATCGTGCGCGCGGGATCGAGCCTCCAGAAGCCGGCCTGCAGCACCTCCATCGGCAGCGCGCCGATCGCGCGCGCGGCAGGCTCCGCACGCTGCCACAGCGCCGTCATCTCGGCGCGCGCCGCCTCGCCATAGCCGGCGAAGTGCCACGGCGCGGCGATGGTGGCGACGCCCGCGCAGCGCGCGCCCGGCAGCGCCGCGGCGGCGAGCGCCAGCGTGCCGCCCAGGCAATAGCCGACCAGGATCGGCGGCCGGTCGAGCTTCGCCAGCAGCGGCAACAGCCGATCGGCGACGTGGCCGGCGAGGTCGAGCCCGGCATCCTGCGGGCGCGGCGTGCCCCAGTCGACGAGCCACGCGCGGAAGCCCCGCGCGGCGACGTGGCGGACGAGCGAGCGGCCGGGCGCGAGGTCGAGCACGAAGGGCGGGTTGATGAGCGAGGGGACGAAGACGACGGGCGGCCCCGTCACGTCCCCGCCGACGTCGCGCAGCCGCGCCGCACCCTTGCGGAAGCGCGCCGGCGGCAAGACGCGGCGAGGGCGCGGCGCCTGCTGGTAGCGGCGCAGACCTGCCAGCGCGGCGGCGCGCCGCTCCGACGATGCTGCGGTTTCGCTGCGCAGCATGTCGAGGAACAGGGGCAGGGGGCGCGGACCATGTTGCGGCGCGTCATGCCGTGCTATACCCCCTGGCGGACGGTCCTTTGACGATCGGGGCATGGAGGATCTCTCGCGATGAGGAAGCAGCACGGCGGCGGGCAGGACGCAGATCGGGCGGTGGTCATCAAGAAATACGCCAACCGCCGGCTCTATAACACCGAAAGCTCCTCCTACATCACGCTGGAGCACCTGGCGCAGATGACGCGCGACGGTCGCGAGTTCCGCGTGGTCGATGCAAAGACGGACGAGGATATCACGCACAACGTCCTGACGCAGATCATCATGGAGGAGGAGAGCCGCGGCCAGACCATGCTGCCGGTCAGCTTCCTTCGCCAGCTGATCGCGCTCTACGGCGATTCCATGCAGTCGATGGTGCCCGCCTATCTCGAGGCGTCGATGGACAGTTTCCGCCGCAACCAGGAACAGTTCCGCACCGCAGTGGAGGGCGCGTTCGCCGGCTCGCCCTTCGCCGAGATCGCCAAGCGCAACATGCAGATGTTCGAGGCGGCGGCGTCGGCGTTCAAGGCGGGCAAGCCGCCCTTCACCGCGGCCCCGCCCGCCGCCGCGACGGCCGCCGGCAAGGACGGCGAGATCGCGGCGCTGAAGGCGGAACTCGCCAGCCTGCGCGAGAAGGTGGAGAAGCTGGACGGGTGACGTGGCCGCCCCGGTTGCCGTCGGTACCCGTCACCCCGGCCGTAGACCGGGGTGACGGACATGCTGGGTCAGCGCGGCTTCACGAAGCGCAGCGTCATCCGGTCGCTCTCGCCGATGGCGGCATATTTCGCGCGGTCGGTGTCGCCCAGGCGATAGGTGGGCGGCAGCGTCCACACGCCTTCCGGATGGTCGTGCGTGTCGCGGGGGTTGGCGTTCACTTCCGACGTGCCGGCCTGGCGGAAGCCGGCCGCCGTGGCGAGCCGGACGATCGTGCTGGTCTTCAAATAGCCGCTCTTCGCCTCCAGCGCGCTGTCCATCCGCTCGGGCAGGCGGTGGTCGACGATTCCCAGCGTGCCGCCCGGCTTCAGCATGGCGAACCACGCCTTGAACACGCCGGCCGCCGCCTCGCCGCCGTTCATCGTCAGGTTGTGGACGTTGCGGAAGGTGAGGACGACGTCCTGGCTGTTCGCCGGGACGGTGGAGGTGCCGGTCGCCGGATCGACGGTGGCGACCGTGCCGGTCAGCCCCTTGTCCGCCAGCATCTTCTTCGCGCCTTCCGCGCCGCGCGCCGGGACGAGGGCGGTGTAGCTGCCGCCGCCGGCCGGGACCTTCGCCAGGATCTCGCTGTACCAGCCGCCGCCCGGGATGAACTCGACCACCTTCTTCGCCGGCGTCACGCCGAAGAAGGCGAGCGTCTCGGCCGGGTGGCGATAGCGGTCGCGTGCGCGGTTCGCCTCGCTGCGCGCCGGGTCGGCGATGGCCTTCGCCACGGCGGGATCGGTGCGCGGCTGCGGCGCGGCGACGGCGGCTACCGCCCCGGCGAGCACGACGGGCGCGAGGAAGAACGAGGGTTTCATCGGGGGCCTCTCCTTGGCGTGATGCGCGGCAGGCTGGCGGAGCGATGATCGAACTGCAAGACCCGACGCGGACCGGGCTCTACGCGGCGGTGGCGCTGTGCGCCGCGGTGGCGGTGCTGGCGGGGTGGAAGCAGGCGCGGCGCGGGCGGCGGCGGGACGTGGACGCGGTCGGCTGGGTCGACTGGACGACGGTGCAGATGCTGGCGCTGTTCGCGCTGGCAGCGGCGGCGCTGCTGGCGTGGAAGGGCTGAGCCGTCAGTAGAAGCGCTGCAGCGTCAGCGCGCGGGTATCGCCGCCGCACAGGGTCAGCGCCACGATACGGCCGGGCGCGTCCGTGACCCAGCGGGCGAGCGGGCTGTCGGCGTAGCCGCGCGAGACCGGCGTCCCGTCCACGGCGCAGATCGCCTCGCCCTCGCGGAAGCCCACCGCCGCTGCCGGGCCGCCGCGCATGACGTGCAGCACCTTCAGCCGGTCCGACGCCAGGCCCAGCAGCAGCCCGCTGGTGGAGCGAACCGCCGGCCGCGCGGCGGCCGCCGCGTCCTCCGCCAGCAGCATGTGGCCCGCACCCGGGTCGAGAAGCACGCGATAGCGCTGGAGGAAGCCGGAGCCGATCCGCCCCGCGGTGCCGATCTGGTCGGAGAAGCCGCCGGGCGGCTCGATCCGCACCTCCACCTGCCGCGCCACCGCCTGGCCGACGGACAGTTCGGGCACGATCGCCATGTCGCTGACGACCGGACCGGCCAGGCCGTAGGAAATGGTGGTGGTGGCGGCGGCCGGAGCGGCGGCGGCGCGGGTGCGCCGCCACGCGGGGGCGCTCAGCGTTACCGCCGAGCCGTCGCCCGTGTCGACGATGACCGGCTGCACGCGCTGCCCCGCCAGCATCAGCGCGCTGACGTACACCTGCCGGTCGGGCGCGATCGACAGGGGTGCCGTCACTCCGGCGAACGGCATCCGCCCGCTCTTGAGGAAGCGGAAGCGGCGCGCGCGATAGTCGATGTCGAGCGCGAAGCCCGCGGTCAGGTCGCGGCCGACCAGCAGGTCCACCGCCTGCGCGCTGCCCGTCGCGGCGGCAGGCAGGTCCACCACCGCCAGCGTACCGCCGCTGCGCACCAGCCCGCCGATCGCGAGCGTGCGCGTCGCCACCTTCCCGATGTCCACCGTCCCGCCGATCGCGGCCGCGCGCCCGCCGTCGCCGACGGTGAGGCGCTGCGCGTCCGCGTAGCGGCGGGCGAGCACGGAGATGCTGACGCCGGTGTCGAGGATGGCGGTCACCGGCCGCCCGTCCAGCGTCATCGCGAAGCGGATCTGGTTGCCGGGGGTGAGATCGAAGTCGATCCAGCGCTCCTCGCTGTCGTGCGTCAGCGCGGCGGCCGGCAGGGGGGGGCGGGGGGCAGGGGGGGGCACGGGCGCGGCGGCGAGCGCGAGCGGCGCGAGGAGGGCGAGCGATCGGCGCATGGCCGCACGCTTGTAGCCCGCCCCGCCGCCGGCGAGAAGCCGCGCCCGCGCGGCACAACCGTCGCGCGATGCGGCCGGTCGCGGCGACGGGGGGGCAGGGACGACGGGCTCCAATTGCGTGCCCACGCGGTCGGTGCTAGTCGCGCCGCCACCATGAGGACGATCGACCCCCGCGTCATGACCTCCCGAAGTTCCCCCGCGTGAACACCGACGATCCGGCGCTCAGAGCCCAGGCCGCCGCGCCGCACCACCATGCGCGCGACGGCATGGCGAAGCTGGCCGTAGGCGCGATCGGGGTCGTCTACGGCGACATCGGCACCAGCCCGCTCTACGCGATGAAGGAGGTGTTCGTCGGGCACCATCCGCTCACCGTCGACCGGCTGCACATCTTCGGCGTGGTCAGCCTGATCTTCTGGTCGCTGATGCTGATCGTGACGCTGAAGTACGTGCTGCTGATCCTGCGCGCCGACAACAATGGCGAGGGCGGCAGCCTGGCGCTGCTGGCGCTGATCCAGCGGCGTACGCAGGGGAAGGGGAAGCGCTGGGGACCCAGCCTCGTCATCCTGGGCGTGCTGGCGACCGCGCTATTCTTCGGCGACTGCATGATAACGCCCGCCATTTCCGTCCTCTCCGCGGTGGAGGGGCTGGCGACGGTGGAACAGGGGTTCGACGGCTTCGTGCTGCCGATCGCGGTGACGATCCTGGTCGCGCTGTTCTACCTGCAATCGGTCGGGACGGCGCGGGTGGGTCGGCTGTTCGGGCCGATCATGCTCGTCTACTTCGTCGTGCTGGCGGTGCTGGGCGTGATGCACATCGCGCAGCAGCCCGCGATCTTCCAGGCGCTGAACCCGGTGTGGGCGTTCCGCTTCGCCGCGAACGACGGCGGGCTCGCGTTCCTGGCGCTCGGTTCCGTCGTGCTGGCCGTGACGGGGGCCGAGGCGCTCTACGCCGACATGGGGCATTTCGGACGCCGGCCGATCGCGCACGCGTGGATGTTCGTCGTACTGCCCGCATTGATGCTGAACTACCTGGGCCAGGGCGCGCTGCTGCTCGGCATGCCGGAGGCGGCGTCGAACCCCTTCTTCCTGATGGCGCCGGAGGATTTCCGCCTGCCGCTCGTCATCCTCGCCACCATGGCCACCGTGATCGCCAGCCAGGCGGTCATCACCGGGGCGTTCAGCGTGGTGCAGCAGGCGGTGCAGCTCGGCCTGATGCCGCGGCTGCGCATCGCGCACACCAGCGCGTCGGAAGCGGGGCAGATCTACATCCCGTCGGCCAATTGGGCGCTGATGACGATGGTGCTGCTGCTGATCTTCGGCTTCGGCGAATCGTCGAACCTCGCCGCCGCCTACGGCATCGCCGTGACGGGAACGATGTTCATCTCCACCTGCATGGTCGGCGTGCTGATCCGCCGCGTGTGGCACTGGCCGATCTACGCGGTGGCGGCGTTCGAGATCGCGTTCCTGACGATCGACGGCCTCTATTTCGCGTCGAACCTGACGAAGGTGCCCGACGGCGGCTGGTTCCCGCTGCTGGTCGCCGTCGTCGTCTTCGTGCTGCTGACCACCTGGTCGCAGGGGCGCAAGCTGATGCTGGAGCGGATGCGCGAGGCGGCGATGCCGATCCGCATCTTCATCGATTCGGCCGCCGGCTCCGCCACCCGCGTGTCGGGTACCGCGGTGTTCATGACGTCCACGCCGGAAGGCGTGCCTCACGCGCTGCTGCACAACCTGAAGCACAATCGCGTGCTGCACGACCGCGTCATCCTGCTGACCGTCCGCGTCACGGACATGCCCTATTTTCCCGAACAGGACCGCTTCCTGCACGAGGACCTGGGCAGCGGCTTCCACCGCGTGATCCTGCGCTACGGCTTCATGGAGGAGCCCGACGTGCCGGCGCAGCTGAAGACGTTCCACGGCTGCGGCGCGGCGTTCAAGATGATGGAGACCAGCTTCTTCCTCAGCCGCCAGACGCTGCTGGCGTCGGAGCGGCCCGGCATGGCGCTGTGGCGCGAGAAGCTGTTCGCCTGGATGCTGCGCAACGCGGAGAGCGCGATGGAATTCTTCCGCCTGCCGACCAACCGCGTGGTGGAGCTGGGCAGCCAGATCGAGATTTGAGCGAGACGGCGGCGCCCGCTCCCATCATCGTCTCCGCGCTGTTCGGGCGCGAGGACCAGGCGTGGTTCGACCGGCAGCGCGCGGCGTATTTCCCCGTGGAGCGCAACCATCTTCCCGCTCACCTGACGATGTTCCACCACCTGCCGCCGTCGAGCGCGGCCGAGCTGTCGCGGCGACTGCGCGAGGCGACGCGAGGGGTGCCGGCACCCGCGGCACGGCTGGCGGGCGTGATCTCGCTGGGGCGCGGCGTCGCCTATCGCATCGATTCACCCGGGCTGGCGGCGATCCGCGCCGATCTGGCCGACGCCTTTGCCGGGTTGCTGGTGCCACAGGACCAGGCCGGCTGGCGCGCGCACGTGACGGTGCAGAACAAGGTGGAGCCGGCCACGGCGAAGGCGCTGCTCGCCGAGTTGCAGGCGGGCTTCGCCGCCCGGCCGCTGCGCATCGCGGGGCTGGCGGCGTGGTGGTATCGCGGCGGCCCGTGGGAGCTGCTGTCGCGTCACGATTTCGGCTGACGTTCGCGCCTGAACCCCTGGTAGCGGAGGAGGGACTTGAACCCCCGACCCCAGGATTATGATTCCCGTGCTCTAACCAGCTGAGCTACTCCGCCGTGCGGCCAGGAGTTCAGGCGAGGGGGCCTATTAGCAGCGCCGCACCGCCGGTCAACCGCATCATTGCGGTTGACGCCGTCGCCCCCGGGCGGTCCGATGCGGTCTTCATCGAAGGAGACGTGCGATGCGGCCGTGGATCCCTCTCTCGCTCGCACTGGCGGCGCTGCCGACGCCCGCCGCGGCGGCCGACATCAGCACCCACGTGCTCGACCTGGCGCGTGGCGTCGGCGGCGTGGGCGTGCCCGTCACGCTGTCGCGGCGCGACCGGGACGGGCGCTGGATCGAAGTGGCGAAGGGGCGCACGGACGAGAACGGGCGCGTTCGCAGCTTCGGCGCGAGCGCGTCCTTCCCGCCGGCGGACTATCGCCTGCACTTCGACCTGACGCGCTATCCCGATGCGAAGGGCGCGCCCTTCTTCCCGGAGATCGACCTGACGTTCCGCGTCGGGGACGGCGCGCACTATCACGTGCCGGTCGTTCTCAGCCCCTACGGCTATTCCACCTATCGCGGCAATTGATCGGGCACCCCGAAGAGGTCGTGGTCGTCGGCCTCCTCGACGTGCACGCGCACGATATCGCCGACCGACAGGTGGCCCGCGTCGCGCAGGTGGACCTCGCCGTCGATCTCCGGCGCGTCGGCGTAGGAGCGGCCCGTGGCACCGCCCGTCTCCGCGTCGACGGCGTCGATGATCGCGTCGAGCGGGCGGCCGACCTTCGCCTGCAGCTTCGCCGCGCTGATCGCCGCGGTCTTCGCCATGATGCGGGCGTAGCGCTCCTCCTTCACCTCCTCCGGCACCGGATCGGGCAGGTCGTTCGCCGCCGCCCCCGCGACGGGTTCGAAGCGGAAGGCGCCGACGCGGTCGAGCTGCGCCTCGTCCAGCCAGTCGAGCAGATACTGAAAATCCGACTCGGTCTCGCCGGGGAAGCCGACGACGAAGGTGGAGCGGATCGCGATGTCGGGTGCGACGGCGCGCCAGCCGCGGATCCGCTCCAGCACCTTCGCCTCGTTGGCGGGACGGCGCATCCGCTTCAGCACCGCGGGCGCGGCGTGCTGGAACGGGATGTCGAGATAGGGCAGCACCAGCCCCTCCGCCATCAGCGGGATCACCGCGTCGACGTGCGGATAGGGATAGACGTAGTGGAGGCGCACCCAGGGGGCGATCCGGCCCAGCTCGCGCGCCAGGTCGGTCATGCCCGGCACCACCTCGCGCCCCTTCCACGCCCGCGGTTCGCGGCGGATGTCGATGCCGTAGGCGGAGGTATCCTGGCTGATGACCAGCAGCTCCTTCGTCCCCGCGGCCACCAGCTTCTCCGCCTCGCGCAGGATCGCGTCGGGCCGCCGGCTGACCAGATCGCCGCGTAGCGAGGGGATGATGCAGAAGGTGCAGCGATGATTGCAGCCCTCGGAGATCTTCAGATAGCTGTAGTGTCGCGGCGTCAGCTTCAGCCCGGCATCGGGAATCAGGTCCACGTACGGCCCGATCGAGGGCGGTGCGGCCTCGTGCACCGCCTCCACCACCTGCTCGTACTCGTGCGCGCCGGTGATCGCGAGGACCTGCGGAAAGCGGGCGCGGATCGTCTCCGCTTCCTTCCCCATGCACCCCGTCACGATGACGCGTCCGTTCTCCGCGATGGCCTCGCCGATCGCCTCCAGCGATTCCTCCTTGGCCGAATCGAGGAAGCCGCAGGTGTTGACCAGCACCACGTCGGCACCGGCATAGTCGGCGGACATATGGTAGCCGTCGGCGCGGAGCTGGGTCAGGATGCGCTCGCTGTCGACGAGGTTCTTCGGACAGCCGAGCGACACCATGCCCACACGGGGCGGGGAGGGAAGTTGCGTTGCCATGGGAGTGGCGGCCACATAGGCGAAGTCGGGTGATTTTGCCAGTGGGGACACGTCATGCCGGGCCCTTCGGCGAAGCTCAGGACAGGCTTGTCCCGGCACCCACCGCGCGGCAGGAGCAAAGGGGACGGCGCTCGCGGCCTGGTGGATGCCGGGACGAGCCCGGCATGACGGAGGTAGCCTTGGCCGAGTTCACGCTGATCCCGCATCCTTCGGCACCCGCCGCTTCGGTCCGCAGGATCACCGTCGACATGACCCGCCCCGCGCGCGACCGGATCGGGCTGGCCTATCGCATCCACGGCGATCTCGACGCGATCCGCTGGCCCGATCCCGTCGCGTCCGACTTCGCGCACGAATTGTGGATGCACACCTGCTTCGAGGCGTTCGTCGCGGGCGACGGCGACTTCTACCGCGAGCTCAACCTGTCACCCTCCACGCGCTACGCGATCTACGACTTCAACGGCTATCGCGGCGCGATGCGCGACGCGGACGAGCGCGAGCTGACGATCGCCTTCGACCGCGGGACCGCGACGCTGACGGCGCACGTGTCGATGCCTGCCCTCGCGTCCGTGGACGTGTGGCGGGTCGGGCTGACCACGGTGATCGAGGACGTGTCGGGCGCCAAGTCCTTCTTCGCGCTGGCGCACCCGCGCGCAGAGCCGGATTTCCACAACGAGGCTGGCTTCGTCGCGCGGCTTGCGGCACCGGGGATCGCATGAACTTCGGTATCGATCGCCTGCTCGCCGACGCTGCGCTGCGTGCGCCGCTGGAGGGAAAGCGCGTCGCGCTGCTCGCGCACCCCGCCTCCGTCACGGCGGATCTGACGCACAGCCTGGACGCGCTGGTCGCGGCGGGGCTGAACGTCAGCGCGGTGTTCGGTCCGCAGCACGGCGTGCGCGGCGACCTGCAGGACAACATGATGGAGTCGCCCGACTTCACCGACCCCACCTACGGGATGCCCGTCTTCTCGCTCTACGGCGAGGTGCGGCGACCGACCGGGCAGTCGATGCACACGTTCGACGTCATGCTGGTCGACCTTCAGGACGTGGGATGCCGCATCTACACCTTCGTCACGACGTTGCTCTACGTGCTGGAGGCGGCGGCGCAGCATGGCAAGGCGGTGTGGGTGCTCGACCGGCCCAATCCCGCGGGGCGCCCCGTCGAGGGCACCACCTTGCGCGCGGGATGGGAGAGCTTCGTCGGCGCGGGGCCGATGCCGATGCGGCACGGCATGACGCTGGGCGAGATGGGCGCGTGGTTCGTCGCGCATTTCAGGTTGGACGTCGACTATCGCGTGATCGCGATTGAGGGGTGGCAGCCCGATGTGGCGCCGGGCTTCGGCTGGCCGGCGGAGCGGGTGTGGATCAATCCCAGTCCCAATGCCGCCAACGTCAACATGGCTCGCGCCTATGCCGGCACGGTGATGCTGGAAGGAACCACGCTGTCCGAAGGGCGGGGCACCACGCGCCCGCTCGAGCTGTTCGGCGCGCCCGACATCGACGCCCGCGGCCTGATCGCGACGATGCACGACATCGCGCCGCCATGGCTCGCCGGCTGCACGCTGCGCGACATCCATTTCCAGCCGACCTTTCACAAGCATGTCGGCGCGCTGTGCGCGGGCATCTTCGTCCATGCCGAGGGGGCGGGCTACGATCACCATCGCTTCCGCCCGTGGCGGGTGCAGGCGCTGGGGTTCAAGGCGCTGCGCGCGATGCAGCCCGGTTACGACCTGTGGCGCGACTTTCCGTACGAGTACGTCTTCGACAGGCTGGCGATCGACGTCATCAACGGCGGCACGCAGCTGCGCGACTGGGTGGACGACGCCGGCGCCGAAGCGGGCGACCTGGACGCGATCGCCGGCGCCGACGAGTCAGCGTGGGAAGAGGAGCGGCGCCGCTTCCTGCTCTACTGATCGAGCGTCCTCGTGGCGGGATGATGCTTGTCGAGATATTTGCGGATGCGCTTCACGTTGCGCGTGTTTGACCGGTAGAACAGGTCCGCCGCGTCGCCGACCAACGGGATCGCGCCGAGCAAGGTGTCGAAACCGATCCTCGCGCCCATGCCGAACAGCGCGGCGCGGCTCATGCCCAGATTGCGCGCCTCCCACACGATCCACGCCCCCAGCGTCGCGGCGGCGAGATCGCCCACCACCGGCACCAAGCCGACGATCGCGTCGAGCCCCACGCGGCGGTTCAGGCCGGGGATGACGAACATCCCTTCCAGCAGCTTCTCCATCGCCTCCACCCGGCGGCGCACCGCGGCGGGATCCTTGCCCAGCGGGAGCGCGTCGAAGGCGGCGGGGGTAAGCGGGACGGGGCGGGCCATGACGATTAGTTGGTGTCGGCGCGCAGGCGGTTCAACGGGTGCCACGCGCGCGGGTTGGCGGTCCAGGCGCGCAGGCGATAGGCGACCAGCGACCAGCGGAAGGGCCGGGCGAGCGGGATGAAGCCGCCGTCCTCGGTCAGCGCCGCATCCGCCGCCGCGATGGAGCGTGCTCGATCGGCCAGCGTGGGTGCGACGCGCGCCGCCTCGATCGCCTCGCGCGCCGCCGGGGCGCAGTCGCGGCACGCCTGGTCGAGGTACCAGCGCGCACTGTCGTAGGGGGCGACGCGGTCGACGAGGACGAGGTCCGCCGCGTCGTCGTCGGCGGCGACGCGGACCGGGCGGACACCGATCGCGAGCAGGTCGCGCGCGAGATGTGCGAACAGGATCGTCCCGCCCGCCCCCCCCGGCAGCGCCAGACGCAGCACGGGTGCCGCGCCGCGCCCGGCCCGCCATCGCGCCACGATGCCGGCGGCGGCGGCGCGGCGCTCGGTGACGGGCAGCGCCGACCAGGCGGGGGAGACGGGCGGTGTCGCTGAATCGAGCTGGTCGGGCAGCAGCGTGTCCCGCGCGGGCCAGTCGGGCGAGACGGCGGCGGCGAGCGCGGCGCGATCGATCGCCTGCGCCACCGCGGCGCGATTGGCGATGTCGGCGAGGAAGGCGTCGCGTCGTGCCACGACCAGGCCGAACAGCCCCGCCGCGGGATCGATACGCACGTTCGCGGCGGCGGGCTGCGCCGCGCGGACCAGCGGCCAGTCGGCGATGGTGCCCCCCGCAACCAGATCGGACCCGCGATCGACGAAGCGCGCCACGGCGCGCGCCGCGGGCTCGACGCGCAGGCGGACGTCGTCTTCCGGTCGGGCGCGGTCGTCCGCCTCCCGGTCGGGGTCGGGCAGAGGGGTGAGCAGCAGCGCGTCGGGCTCCTCGCGCGCCAGGCGGAACGGGCCGGCGCCCGCGGCGCGGCGGGCGCGGACCAGCGCCATCTCCGGCTGGGCGAACAGCTTCAGCAGGTCGGGTCGTGGGCGGGACAGCTCGACCTCGATCACTTCCGGCGTCATCTCGACCACGCGCGAGATGGCGGAGAGATAGGGCGACAGATCGTTGCGCGCGCCGGCCGCGATCTGTCGACGCAGCAGTGCGACCACCTCCGCCGCGGTCACGGGGGCGCCGTCAGACCAGCGCGTGCGGCCCAGGCGGAAGATGAAGCTCATGCCGCCGTCGGTGACGATCCAGCGCTGCGCCAGCCCCGCCTCAACTTGGCCGGCGGCATCGAGCCGCACCAGTCCCATCGCCAGCGCGCCGGTAAGCGCCCGGTCGCCGGGCGGCAGATCGCGACGGTCGGCGCGCGCCAGCGCGGGCTTGCCCTCGCCGACCACGCTGACCACCACCGGCCCCACGTCGGCGCGCCGCCCACAGGCGGCCGCACTGGACAGGGCGAGCAGCAGCAGCGGCAGGCTGGAGCGGCGGCGAAGGCGCGACGTCATGGGCGCGATGGTCCTCCCGGCGGGACGGTGCGGGTGCGGTGCGGACGGCGGGACTCGAACCCGCACGCCATCGGCAGAGGATTTTAAGTCCCCAGCGTCTACCATTCCGCCACGTCCGCGCCGCCGCCGACCAAGCCGAGACGAGCGGACAGGTCAAGCCGCATCGCTCCCCGGTCGCTCGCAATCGATTGCGAACGGCGGTGTGAACCGTCGCGCGAGGTCGGCGTCAAACGTTCAGGCGCGCGCGCATTTCCTTGCCGGGCTTGAAGTAGGGAACGCGCTTTGCGTCGACCGCCACCGCTTCGCCGGTGCGCGGATTGCGGCCAGAGCGCGCGTCGCGCTCACGCGTGGAGAAGGCGCCGAAGCCGCGCAGCTCGACTCGGCCGTCGTTTGCCAGGCGCCGCGTGATTTCCTCGAAGAAGGTCGCGACGATCCCTTCCACGTCGCGCTGCGACAGCTCGGGGTTCATCGTCGCCAAACACTGTACCAGTTCCGACCGTATCATATTCCGTGTCTCTCCCCCCCGGGACGCCGCGGCTCGGCGATGGGCTGATACAGATCAATACATGGAACAGGTAGATGAAAAGATGGGAAAATGCCCGAAATGAGACGATCACAAATGAAAAAAGGGCCGGCGTCGCCGCCGGCCCCCGTTCGATCGTAGCGGGAAGGCTTACTTCTCCGTGTCGCGCGCCTTCAGCGCGGCGCCCAGGATGTCGCCAAGCGACGCGCCCGAGTCGGACGAACCGTATTGCGCCACCGCCTGCTTCTCCTCGGCGATCTGCATCGCCTTGACGGAGAAAGTGGGCTTCTTCGACCGGTCGAAGCCAGTGACCATCGCGTCGAACTTCTGCCCGACCTGGAACCGCTCCGGACGCTGCTCGTCGCGGTCGCGGCCGAGATCGGTGCGCTTGATGAAGCCGGTCGCGCCGTCGTCGCCCGCCTGCACCTCGAGACCCGCGTCGCGGACCTCAAGCACGGTGACGGTGACGACCTGGTTCTTGCCCAGGCGGTCGCCCGCGCCCGCCGCGACGGGGCCGCCGCGCTCGAGCTGCTTCATGCCCAGGGAGATGCGCTCCTTCTCCGGATCGATGTCGAGCACCACCGCCTGCACGGTCTCGCCCTTGCGATGCAGGTTCAGCGCGTCCTCACCCGACACGCCCCAGGCGATGTCGGACATGTGGACCATGCCGTCGACGTCGTTGTCCAGGCCGATGAACAGGCCGAACTCGGTCGCGTTCTTGACTTCGCCCTCGACGGTCGAGCCCACCGGATGCTCGGCGGCGAACGCCTCCCACGGGTTGCCCTGCGCCTGCTTGAGGCCGAGCGAGATGCGGCGCTTGTCCTCGTCGACTTCCAGCACGACCACGTCCACCTCCTGCGAGGTCGACACGATCTTGCCCGGGTGCACGTTCTTCTTGGTCCAGGACATCTCGGAGACGTGGACCAGGCCCTCGATTCCCGCTTCCAGTTCCACGAAGGCACCGTATTCGGTGATGTTCGTGACGCGGCCCGACAGCTTGGCGCCGACCGGGTACTTGGCGCTGGCGCCGTCCCACGGATCGCTCTCCAGCTGCTTCATGCCCAGCGAGATGCGCTGCGTGTCTTTGTTGATGCGGATGATCTGCACCTTCACGGTGTCGCCGATGTTGATCATCTCGCTCGGATGGCCGACGCGCTTGTAGCTGAGGTCGGTGACGTGCAGCAGGCCGTCGATGCCGCCCAGGTCGACGAAGGCGCCGTAGTCGGTGATGTTCTTCACCACGCCGTCGATGATCTGGCCCTCGTGCAGCGACTGGATCAGGCCCGAGCGCTGTTCGGCGCGGGTCTCTTCCAGCACGGCGCGGCGGCTGACGACGATGTTCCCGCGCTTGCGGTCCATCTTCAGGATCTGGAAGGGCTGCGGAATGTCCATCAGCGGGGTGACGTCGCGCACCGGGCGGATGTCCACCTGGCTGCCGGGCAGGAAGGCCACGGCGCCGTTCAGGTCGACGGTGAAGCCGCCCTTCACGCGGCCGAAGATCACGCCCTCGACCCGCGCGGTCTTCGCGAACTCGATCTCCAGCTTGTCCCACGCCGCTTCGCGGCGGGCGCGGTCGCGGCTCAGCATCGCCTCGCCGTGCATGTTCTCGACGCGGTCGACGTACACCTCGACCTCGTCGCCGACCTTCAGCTCGGCCTTCTGGCCGGGCGCCGGCGCGAACTCGCGCAGCGGCACGCGGCCCTCGCTCTTCAGGCCGACGTCGATGATCGCCATGTCGTTCTCGATGCCGGTCACGGTGCCGTGCACCACGCGGCCCTCGAAGCTGTCGGCGCCGCCGAACATGTCATCGAGCATCGCCGCGAAATCGTCCCGCGAAGGGGCTGCCACAGAGGCCATAGAGTCGTTCGTCCTAACTGTCGTTGTTTCCGGCCAAGCGGTTGGATCCGCTGGTCTTGGCCATCACCGCCGCGCCGGCCCCGTGCCGGTGCGGCATCCATGGGACGATGACGGGCGAAGGGCCTTGCCGCAGCAGATGCGAGAAGGGCGCGGGCAGGGACCTCGCACCATGCCTCCGCACGCCAAGGGCCTGCCGGACCGCGCGCCGTTAGCGGAAGGACGCGCGAATGGCAAGGTGGCAGGGGGTCGAGGAGCGATCAGCGCTGGACGGTGCGGGCGCGCTCCACCTGGCGGTAGCGCGCTCCTCTTCCGGCGCGATGACGACCACCGGCGCCTGTTCCGGCGTCTGCGCAGCCGTGGCAAGCAACAGGCCGAGGATCGGTGGCATCGGCATTTCAGCCGCTGGTTGAACGTCGAAGCAAGCCGCTCTGGCGCCTCGGGTCGGGCGCGGCGAGGTCGTTTGTCCGCCGGCGGCGCTACGCCTCCCGCCGCGCCTCCACCAGAGCCACCGCCTTCGCCACCGCCGCCTCGATGGAGAGGAAGCTGGTGTCGAGCAGAACCGCGTCCGCCGCCGGCACCAGCGGCGCGGTGGAGCGGCTGCTGTCGCGTTCGTCGCGGGCGCGGATGTCGGCGAGCACCTGGTCGTAGCTCACGTCGCTGCCGCGGCTCTTCAGCTCGGTGTGGCGACGTTGCGCGCGGATCGTCGGGGTGGCGCGCACGAACAGCTTGGCCTGCGCGTCGGGCGCAATGACGGTGCCGATGTCGCGGCCGTCCAGCACCGCACCGCCGTCCTGGTGGGCGAACCGCTTCTGCCGCTGCATCAGCGCGGCGCGGACCAGCGGATGCGCGGACACGATCGAGGCGACCTGCCCGGTCTCGTCGTCGCGCAGCACCGGATCGGCGAGCGTCAGTTCGTCGAAGTCGCACGCGGCCACCGCGTCCGCCTCGCTGGTCGGGTCGAGCTCCAGCCGCATCACGGTCGCGGCGACCGCGCGATAGAGGAGGCCGGTGTCGAGGTGCGGCAGGTGGTAGTGGCGGGCGAGCGCCTTGGCGATCGTGCCCTTCCCGCTGGCCGCGGGGCCGTCGACGGCAATAATCATCGGTTCAGCCAGGTGGTGGCGGCGCCGAGCGACGTCGCAGTGTCGAGGAAGGTCGGGTAGCTGGTCGCGATCGGTGCGGCATCGTCGATCGCGATGCCGCGCGCGCTGTGCATGCCCGCCACCGCCATGCTCATCGCGATGCGATGGTCGAGCAGCGAGGCGACCGTCGTGCCATTGGCCGTGCCGGGCAGGGGATCGCCGTCGCGGCCCTCGATCGACAGGCCGTCCTCGTGCTCGCGCACCGTGAGGCCGGCGAGACCGAGCGCGGCGGCCATGGCCGCGATGCGGTCCGACTCCTTCACGCGCAGCTCGTGCGCGCCGCGCGCCACGGTGGTGCCGCGCGCGAAGGCGGCCGCGACGAAGAGGATGGGATATTCGTCGATCATGCTGGGCGCGAGGTCCGGCGGCACCTCGATCGCGGTCAGCGGGGCGTGCCGGACGCGCAGGTCGGCCACCGTCTCGCCGCCGACCTCGCGCTCCGCCATGGTCTCGATCGACGCGCCCATCAGCCGCAGCGCGGTGAGGAGGCCGGTGCGCGTCGGGTTCATCAGCACGTTGCGCACGGTCACGTCGGAACCGGGGACGATCGACGCCGCGACCAGCCAGAAGCCCGCGGACGAGGGATCGCCCGGCACGACGATGTCCTGCGCGCGCAGCTCCGCCTCCCCGTGAAGCGAGATGACGCGACCCTCGCCGGTCTCCTCCACCGTCAGCTCGGCGCCGAAGCCGCGCAGCATCCGCTCGCTGTGGTCGCGCGTCGGCACCGGCTCGCGCACGCGGGTGATGCCCGGCGTGTTGAGCCCGGCGAGCAGGACTGCGGACTTCACCTGCGCGGAGGCGACGGGCAGCGTATAGTCGATCGGCACCGCCGGGCAGCGCCCGCGCAGCGTCAGCGGCAGGCGGTCCCCCGGCGCGGCGGCGAACCCGGCGCCCATTCGCGCCAGCGGTTCGATGACGCGTCCCATCGGTCGCTTCGACAGGCTGGCATCGCCGGTGAAGGTGGCGACGATCGGATGACTGGCCACCAGGCCCATCAGCAATCGCGTGGACGTGCCCGAATTGCCCATCTCCAGCGCCACCTGCGGCTGGAGCAGGCCGCCGACGCCGACGCCGTGGACGCGCCACTCGCCCTCGGCCGAGCGCTCGATCGTCGCGCCCATGGCGCGCAGCGCCGCCGCGGTGGCGAGCACGTCCTCCCCCTCCAGCAGCCCGCGGATGCGGCTCTCGCCTACCGCCAGCCCGGCGAACATCAGCGCGCGGTGGCTGATCGACTTGTCGCCCGGCACGGTCATCGCACCCGTCAGCGGGCCGGCGGCGGCGAGGCGCAAGGGGCGGGGAGTGGGGGCGTGGGACATTGCGCGCGGCGCCTTGCCAGCCGGGTTGCGCTATGGCAAGGCGCGCCCCACTTCGACGGGTACTCCCGCGAACCACCCATCCGAAAGGCATCAGACGGCATGATAAAGCCGGAATGGGGCACGAAGCGCACGTGCCCGAAATGCGCGACCCGTTTCTACGACCTGGAAAAGGACGAGCCGGTCACCTGCATCGAGTGCGGCTATGCGTGGCAGCCCGAGCCGATCCTTAAGTCCAAGCAGCCGATGCCGTTCGAGGCGGTGAAGGCCGACAAGGAAGAGGCCGACAGCGACCTGGCCGGCGACGACGAGGATCTGGCGCCCGCGGAGGACGAGGAGCCCTCGGCCGACGACGAGGTGGACCTGGGCGGCGACGACGACCTGGGCGTCGAGACGTCGAACGACGACGACGAGAACTGAAAGGTCGCGATCACGATCCGACAGGGCGGCGGCAGGCGGCAATTTCGCCGCTTGCCAACGCCGAAACGCCCCGTTAGTGGGGCGCCTCCCACGGGAATGGGGCCGTAGCTCAGCTGGGAGAGCGTCGCAATGGCATTGCGAAGGTCAGGGGTTCGATCCCCCTCGGCTCCACCATTCTAAGTTCCTAGTCGTGCTAGGTTTTCTTCGGGATCGTCCGCCAGGGTTGTGGCGATTTGTTCCGATCAGCGGATCGCACACGGATCGCAGAGGCGATTTGTTCGCGCAACGTTCCGATGCTTCTGGATGGTTCGCTGCCGCGCTTCCGGGCGCGGAGAACGGCAGATTGGCCCGCTGCCAGCGGGCTTTCTGTAGCGGTCTCCTGATCGCTTTGCTGGTGGAAGAACGGCCCGGCCGCTATCGGGCGCTGGTACGGCGTAAGCGGCCGCTCGTTCATTCGTCTTTGCCGCGGAGTGTGTGCCTCCTTTCAAGCGAAAAATGAAGGGGCTCTTCCTTCCCCTAAGTCGCTGTTTCCGGCGCGGGAAGGGCGGTCCGGGAGGATCGGCCGCGGCGACAGCGACGCGGAACAAAGCCGGAGAAGCAGGGTGAAAAGCGCGCTGGGCTACCAAATAGCATTCAACCACGCAGATTTGCCGACCGCGTGCAAGTGCCTAGGGCGCGGTGGAAGGGCGCTTTCGAGGTGAGGGGCCAGGATAGGAATGGCTGCCGCGGCTGAAGAGCGCGTGGCTGCGAGGCTCTTGGCGAGCGCGGAAAACGGGAGGGCGCGTGATCCTCCGCTTCCCCTCATTCGTCCTTCCGGCCGGCGGGAACGGTGTGAACGATCCGGTCCGCCAGATGCCCCAGCCAGCCCTCGTACTCCCCCCGTCGTCCGCCACATAGCAGCAGCCGTCGACCGGAAAGCGACAGGCATCGTCCTTCTGGATGAGGCGAGGACGCGTCGTTCGTTACGCTGGCAGCCTAGACTATTTTCCAGGCCGTGCGACGGCGGCCTCGCGTTCCTCGCACCCGCGCCTCGGCATGCGTGGGACACTGTCGTGACGAATGATCGCCCGGCGATGATCACACTCGATGGGGCTATGCGAGCACTTATTCGGATCATCAATGTGTGGATCGGCGTGGAAAAGGGACCCCGGTAGCGGGGTGATCGGCGTCGAAAAAGGACCCCTCATCCCGGTGGTCTAGGCTGCTCGCTTGGCGGTGTGTCAGGCGGCGAGATCGGGATG